>Ga0209039_10001650_pt1 | contig 20342 bp, 19 predicted proteins | sample BogFormECP12_OM1_FD_188238 | JGI IMG/M metagenome (GOLD analysis project Ga0209039, IMG submission 188238) | Bog forest soil microbial communities from Calvert Island, British Columbia, Canada - ECP12_OM1 (SPAdes) (version 2) | ecosystem: Environmental > Aquatic > Freshwater > Wetlands > Bog ...
GTCAAAACCGCCGATGGAAAATCGCTCGCTTTTCAGCGCGACAACGATAATCCCCTGTGGGTGAACGTGACGCTTCCCGCGCCGGTGGCCGTCGGCAAAACCGTGACGCTGGCCTTCAGCTACGCCGGGCTGCTGGCGAATGAAGAGAACAGCCCGGTGCCCAATATCCGCGTGGCATCTATCGGCAAGGATTGGGTGTACTTGCTGCTGCCATCGCGGTGGTTTCCGCTGACGGATTATCCGGCGAACCGCTACACGGGGTTGTTTCGGTTGAATGTGCCGGACACGATGGCGATGGCGGGGACAGGCAGAGACGATCCGCCGCAGCCGGTCGCGCCGCGCGCACCTGCGGAGGGCAACCGCTTGATTTACACGTTTCACTGCGACCGTCCGGAACCCAACGGCTCCTTTGTGGCGGGGCCGCTGCAATTGAATCCCAAGCAGGCGGAAGGGATTACCATGGCCGTGTATGCGCCGCGCGCGGATTCCGGCAAAGCGCAGGAGTTCGTAAATATCGTGGCGCACCAGGAAATCATTTTTTCGGATTTATTCGGGCCGCTCCCGGACCCGGATATCGCCGTCGTGGAATTGCCCGACGGCACGCTGCGCGAATTTTCCGCGCCGGGTGTCGTGATGCTTGGGCATCGCGCGTGGGATCCCAAGTACAGCGATCGCACGCTGAGCCGCCTGGTGGCGGGCCAGTGGTGGGGAAACGAGGTGCTGCCGGCCTCGACCGCGGATGTGTGGATCAGCGATGGCCTGGCGCGTTATTCCGAAGAGCTTTACGCCGAACAGAATTTCGGCAAGGAAGCCGGTTTGAAGGCCATTGACGAATTTGCGGTTGGCGCGCTGATGTTTGACGATTCGGCCCCGGTGGCGCAGTCGGCGCGGCTGGTGCCGTACTCCGCAGAGTACCGCTCCGTGGTCATGAACAAGGGCGCGATGCTCTTTCACATGCTGCGGGCGCAGATGGGCGACGTCGCCTTCAAATCGCTGCTGCACGCCTTCTACACCACGTACCAGGGCAAAACGGCAACGATGCTGGCGTTCGAGAGTATGGCCATTGCCACTGCGGATGCAGCTACAAAGCGCGGTGGAACACCACTGAACTTGCAGGGCTATTTCTCGCAATGGCTGAATTCCACCGGCATTCCGGAATTTACCCTGGAGTATGTCACCTACCGGACACGCAAAGGCTTCCGCATCGTCGGCAAGATCAAGCAGCCGCAGGATACTTTCGCCATGCCCATCCAGTTGCGCATTGATACCGAGGGAAATCCGGAGTTGAAAACCATTGACGTCGTCGGGACGGAGTCCGACTTCACTGTGGAAACTTTTGGCCGGCCGAAATCCGGCGGCATTCGCATCGATCCCAACAATTTGATTTTGAAGAGTTCGCCGAGCTTGCGCGCGCGGGCCGCGATTGCGCGCGGCGAAGAATTGGCGGAACTTGGCAAATATTACGATGCCGTGCAGCAGTACCAGCGGGCCCTCAGCATCCAGCCCAACCGCACGCTGGCGAACTTCCGCATGGGCGAGGCGTTTTTCGCCCAGAAGAACTATCAGGCCTCTGCCAACGCTTTTCGCGAAGCCCTGGCCACGGTGCCGGAGCCTTCCGAGAAGTGGACGGAGGTGTGGGGTCACATCTACCTGGGCAAGATTTTCGATTTGCTGGGGCAGCGCGAGCGCGCCTTGAACGAGTACAGCAAGGCGCGGCAAACCAACGACAATATTGCGGGCGCGCAGGACGTCGTGGAAGCGCTGGTGAAGAAGGCGTACACGGAGAATGGCATGCCTGCAGCCACGCCCACGGATGCCAGCGCGACGCCGGCAAAGGCGAAAACTGCTGAAATGCCCGAGCCAGCCTCGGGCGAAAGGCCTACGTTGAAGAGGCCGAATCCGTAGGATTACCGCACGGAACGGCTGGGAAACTGCAAGACGAACTCGCCACAGAAGAAACCCCGGCGAGTGGAACTAATCCGCTAAAAATCCGTCTATACCGAGGGAAGGGTGTGGCTTGTTGCGTTGGACCTCAGGGGTTAAATCCCCTGATTTTGGGGCGGCTCTCGGCACGGCCGAAGCCGTGCCCTGACGTGCCCATCTATGAGTTGGCTTACGCCGTGTGACGACCCTGAGCGGAGGTGTTATGCGACGGATGGTTGGAACGGTGATGTTGTCGGCGGCTTGCCTGGCATGGAACGCGGCGAGCCGCGCGCAAGAGCCCACGGCTACGCAGGCTCGAACGGCAAAGCCCGCGCAAACAAACCCGAAGGCGAAACTGGAGGCGGCGATACCGGAACTTATGAGGAAGGCGGGTGTGCCGGGGATGCAAATTGCGCTGATCCAAAATGGCAAGACAACTTGGTTGGGCGATTTTGGGATAAAGAATGCGAGCACAGGCCAGCAAGTAACGGACGAAACAATTTTTGAGGCAGCTTCGTTGAGCAAGCCGGTGTTCGCGTATGGCGTGCTGAAACTTGTGGAGGAGGGAAAGCTCAATCTGGATGCGCCTCTGACTGGATATCTGCCAAAACCCTACATCGAAGGGGACGAGCGGCTGAAGCTGATTACGGCGCGCATTGTGTTGAGCCACCGCACGGGATTCCCCAACTGGCGCGGGAAGGGGAACGCGTTGACGATTCGATTTACGCCGGGAGAGCGCTTCAGTTATTCGGGGGAAGGATTTGTTTATCTACAGAAAGTGGTGGAGCAGATCACGGGAAAGCCGCTGAATGAGTACATGACGGAAGTGGTGTTTGCACCGCTGGGGATGAAGAGCAGCAGCTATGTTTGGCGGCCAGATTTTGATGAGCGGACAGCCACGGGACACGATGCCGATGGGAAGGCGGAGGAGAAATATAAACCGACAGAAGCGAATGCCGCAGCGAGCCTACACACTACAGCCGCGGACTACGCGACGTTTGTGGAAGCAATCTTAAATGGCAAGGGGCTGAAGCGCGGAATTTTAAAGCAGCTGGAAACGCCGCAAATTGCCGTGGATCCGACATGTACAAACTGCACGGAGCATCCGGCGAAGGAACTCTCGAAGGAGCTTTTCTGGGGATTGGGTTGGGGCATCGCGCAGACCTTGCACGGAGAGGTGTTGTGGCATTGGGGTGACAATGGAGCGTTCCGGTGCTTTGTTGCGGCGAATCCGAAGCGGAAAAGTGGCGTAGTGTTCTTCACGAACAGCGAGAATGGGCTGGCGATTGCCGAAGATGCGGTGCAAGTGGCACTGGGCGATGACCTGCCGGCGTTTCACTGGATCAAGTATGACCGCTACGATTCGGCGGGCATGCGTTTTGCGAACGCTATCCGAGTGAGAGGCGCGACGGCGGCCATCGGGGAATTTGATAAGGAGCTGCGGGCAGAAGCGATCGAGGAAAGATCGATCAATTCGCTGGGCTACCGATTGATGCGGGAGAAGAAGGCGGCGGAGGCGATTGAGATTTTCCAATTGAATGTGCGGTTGCATCCAGAATCATCAAATGCCTATGACAGCCTGGGTGAAGCGTATATGAACCATGGCGAGAAGGAGTTGGCAATTCGGAACTATGAGAAATCTCTAGAGCTGGATGCGAAGAATGAGAATGCCATAGAGATGTTGAAGAAGTTGCGGGAGAAATAGAGGAAATGGAGTGGGGCTACCCCCTCCCTGCATTTTTCATAAGTGTTGATTCCACAGGTGATGAAGTTGATTGTTTTCATACACTTTTGAAAATGTTGATTCTAGAGGTGGTTAGCCGCGGGGCTTGATGAAGAAAAGGCGAAAGACGAATCGCGAACGGGCAAAACCCATGAACACAGTGAGAAGTGACTGTGCCACGGGTGGGGCAATTGTTCGATGGAGCGGTGGTGTCTGAGGAGGGGGCGGAGTCGGCGCGGCGATTATCGTTGGAGTGCTGAACATCGGCGCACATCTGCCCGGGAAGAACTATAACAGAAGGTTATTAGAATGTCAAGGTAATAAATACAAACAATTTGGTGATGAGGTACAGAAAAAGAGGGGAAGGAAAGAGAACGCCTAGCGCAGAGTTCGGAGAGGTGCGTAGAGGAAGAGAAGTCCGAGAAAAGGCCGCAAGGCTCCCGCCAGCAAACGGCGGGCAGACCAGAGCGCGGACTCTCCCTGCGCTACAGGGCGGAGAGGACTGAGAGTTTGGCGTGGGGGGCGGATTTTTGTTGGAGGAGGACCTGGAAGCGCTCGCCCATGCCTTCGGGGTAGATTAGTGTCTTTAGTTGGAGGCGGGCGCGGACGCGGTCGGTTTCATCCATGCCGTCGTCGTAGAGATCGGCGAACTGGTTTCCCTTCCCTAGCGCGAGGAGGAACGCGGTCTGGTGAATAAGGCCCAGGGTTTCCAAGCCGCGGCGCTGTCCCCAAAGGCGCAACGCGGTGAAATTGACGTGCGCGGTCAGGTCTTGTTCGCCTAGCGCGGCATAGAAATTTTCGCTGGCTTGATGTTTGGCATAAGCGAGCAGGGTGCCCGCCATGTGGTGGGAATCGAAAAGGTCGGCAGCTTCGTGGCCGTAGTCAATCGTGAGGACAAAACCGCGGTCCAGGCGACGTGCAATTTCGCCGATCCAGTCGCAGGCCTCGAGGCCTGCTTCGGCTTGCTGGCCTTCTTCGAGGGTAATGTGTTGCGCGGCGAAGTACTCGCTGATGGCGCAGGTGGAAAGCGGCATCAAGAGTTCCACGAAGGTGCCGCCGTCGTTGCCGACGAAAATCTCCTGAAGCCGGCCATCCTGTTGCCGGACACGATGCACGGGGAGCGCGTCGAGAAACTCGTTGGAAAAAATGCAGCCGGCTGAGATGTCGGCTGGAAATTCGAGGGAGAGGCGGCACTTCCCTTCCTGCAGGTAGGGCGCGACATGCTCGGCCATCTGATCGCAACGCGCAGGAGAACGCTCGACAGCCACATAGCGCAGCGCGTAGTAGAAGTCCGGCAACTTGTTTTGCGCGAATTCCAGAATGTGTTTCGCGAGGCGGCCTGCGCCCGCAGCGGCTTCGACCAGCAAAAACTCGGACGGGCGATCCAGTTGCTCCCACATTTCGGCGAATTGCCGGGCCAGCAGCCGGCCAAAAATAGGATGCACATCGGGACTCGTGTAGTAATCGGCGAATCGCGCGGATTCCGGCTGGCTGTAGTAACCGTGAACCGGATGGTAGAGGCACTCGCGCATGTACTCGGCAAACGTGATGGGGCCAAAGCGGCGAATGCGTTCGGCGAGAAGCGCGGCGAGCGGGGTCATGCGGAAGCGGCTCCCGTGGAGAGTTCCTTGCGGAGGGTGTCCCAAGTGGACTGGAAAACGTCGCGGGCGCGGGCATCAAAGAGGACGAAGTAAACGGATTCGAGAGAGGTTTCGCCCTTGAGATGCTCGATCGCCTCGCTGAGCATGATCTGCGCGCACTCGTCCAGCGGAAAGCCGGAAACGCCGGTGCCCACGGCGGGAAAGGCGATGGACTGGAGCTTGCGTTCAGCGGCGATTCGCAGGGAGTGCGCCGTGGAGTTACGCAGCGACTTTGCAGTGGTGCGCACGCCGCTGAGGCCCATGCTCGCGGCGTGAATGACGAAACGCGCCTTTAGTTTGCCCGCGCCAGTGATGGCCGCATAGCCAACCGGGATGCTGCCGATTTCGTTGCACTCCTGCTGGATGGTGTCGCCCCCCTTGCGGTAGATGGCGCCCGCCACACCCGCACCGAGAATGAGATCGTTGTTGGCGGCGTTCACGATGGCGTCCACATCCATTTCGGTGATGTCGCCTTGCTGGATGTGGATGCGCTCGGTGAGGGGTTTCATTGAGGGTATTGTAAAACAGTTGGGGGGAGAGGGAGTGGTGAGTTGGAGTGCGGTGCGGGATATCAGATATCAGAAGGCGGATTGTCTCAAGATCAAATCAGCTCGCCGAGTGCGTCAACTGTAAAAGCGGCGGCCCTTCAAAGCTCAGGGTAAACAAGCCGCCGCACTCCAAGTGGGACGAGGAGCCAAGACACAAAGATCGTGCGGACATGGGGCGCAGCAATGCTGCGCCCCTACTGGAGAATTGCCCGATGCGGGCGATCACTGGGTCGCGCCCTTGGGGGAGATCCAGTGCTTTTCGACGGACTGGATGTCTTCGACAATGGCAAGGTCGGCGGGCTGCGGGAGCATTTCCTGTATGTAGGCAGAGAATGCGGGTTCATCCAGGAGTTCGCCGTGGACGTTGTAGGGTTTGTGCGCGTGTTCGCCGATGTGACGATTGAACTTGACGTCGGGTACGTAGAGGAGCGGTTGGCCCGCGGGCACGTTCTTGTTGATCATGTCAACCAGCTTGACGCATTCCTGGTGATAGAGTTCGCGGCTGTGTTCGTTCATGTATTCGAGGTTCGCCTCGGCCCTGGCGGTGGGCTCGTCGTAGCGGCCTTTGAGGCCCCAGACGTAGAACCAGTGCGCGGAGCTGGAGCGGTCCACGCCGAAGAGGTCGAGGCTGACGGGAATCCACTTGTTGATGTACTTCTGGATGATAGGGAGCGGGACGACACCGGCTTTGACGATGCGCTTAATGCCGTCCTGGCCGGTGCCCAGGTGGAAGGACTCTTCCTTGAGCATGGGAATCATGGATTGCGCGAGGGGCGCGAAACCGGAATAGCTGAGCATGGTGAGCTGGTATTTGCCGTCGCGGTCCACGAAGTCGGTGTAAACGAAAAAGTCCAGCCAATTGTTGACGTCCTGATTGAAGGCGCCGAGGAGGCGCTTCTGATCGAAAGCGCGGCGTTCCAGCATTTTTTGCGCTTCGACACGACCGCTGTAGCCGAAATGATTCATCAGCAGGTAGCACATCTGCCAACCGTGGCGCATCTCTTCGGTGACAACGCGGCAAAGCGACTGGCGATCGTGTTCGCTGGGAGCCGTTTCAAAGAGGCGGCGCTGCTGTTCGACGGAGGCAAATTCGGTGTCGCCCTGGTAGATGATGAGATTGAGCAGGGCGTCGCGCATGCGCTGGTCGGGAATGCTGATGACCTTTTCCCATTTGGGGCGACCCCTGTAGGCGCCGAATTCAACTTCGTTGGAGCGCGTGGGGCCGAATTTGGCTTCGAAGTGGTAATTGGTGATTTCGGGATAGTCCACACCGATGTCTTTTTGCCAGACGCGGAAGAGATCGACCCAATCGTCGAACGTGGCCAAGCGTGTTGCAGGCATGAGCGTTTGCCTCCTTGCACCGAATTAACAGTTAACCTGGATGCGAGTCGCGTATTTTCTGGGTGCGTTCGACGAGTTGAGCGAGTTTGCGAAAGTGCTTCAGGCGGTCGCGCTTGCCGCGAGCGTTTTGACCGCTGGTGGAAGGGAGAACGTACACCTGTGCGCCATAGAGACTGGCCTTTTGCAGTCCGTATTTGCATTTGCGCTGGGCAAACTGCTCGTAAACGATCTTGCCGTTAAAGGCCACCACGCGCGGCGTGAACTCACCGAGCTTTTGCGAGAGGACGATGCGTCCTTCGGCAAAATCCTCGCGTGAGAGTTCCTCAACGCCCCTGGTGGGTTTCTTGACGAGATCGGTGAGGCCAATTCCGAATTCGATGATGCGGCGGTCGTCGGGATAGTCGAAGGGTTCGGGAACGACGCCCGCTTCAAAGAGGGTCGGCCAGAATAGATTGCCGCGGCCGGCGTAGTAATGGCCGGCGCGGACGGAGGACTCGCTGGGATTGCAGCCCACGATGACGAGCTTCATGCCCTTGCGGAGATAGTCTGGAAGTGTCTTCATTCAGCATTCACTCGATCTGGCGAACAGATTACTCGCGGCGCTGCAATGGTTAGCCTTTGGTGCTGCGCGAGCCGGTTGCATAGATTCTACTTGCCTTTGAAATTCGCGGCACGTTTTTCCACATAGGCCGCGAGGCCTTCTTTGGCATCCTCGCTAGTGAAGAGCAATTGCTGCAATTCGCGCTCCAGGCTCAGGGCTTCGGCGAAAGGAATTTCGGCGCCGGTAACGACGGAGCGCTTGATGCGGCCAACGGCGCGGGAAGCTTTGTTGGGTGGGCAGAACTGCCGCGCATAGGCGAGGACGTCCTCCCAGAAATTTTCTTTTTCGTAGAGATAGTGGATGAGGCCCATTTCGAGGGCTTCTTCGAAGCTGAAGGTGCGGCCGGTGGCCATGAGCTCGATGGCGCGAGCGCGGCCAACGGCGCGCGCGAAGCGTTGCGTCCCGCCGGTGCCGGGAAGCACGCCAAGATTCACTTCCGGGAGACCAATCTTGCCGCCTTCTTTCTTGGCAATGCGGATATCGCAAGCGAGGGCGATCTCCAGGCCGCCGCCAACGGTGTGGCCATTGAGCGCCGCGATGACCAGTTTGGGAGTTTGTTCCAGGCGGCACAGGGTTTCGTTGGCGTGCAGGCAGAAGTAGTACTTGAACTGCGGGTCAGCCTTGGTGAGCATGGGAATGCTGGCACCGGCGGAAAAGAATTTTTCGCCCGCGCCACGAATTAGGATGACGTGGACGGATTCGTCCATGCGGGCCTTGAGGATGGCCGTGTCGAGCTGCAGCATCATGTCGTAGGTGTAGGTGTTCGCGGGTGGATCGTCCAGCTCGAAGATGGCAATGCCGTCTTCGACGCGGTATCTGACGAGTTCCTTCAGTGGAGCGCTGGTGGTTGTCGCCATATTTTCCTCTCGCTAATTCACCATTCTCAAAATTTCCGGACCGGTCCGGCCAGCCCTCCTACGATTTTACGGCGGAATAGAACGGCAGATCGCGGCCAAGGCCCTTTTGCTGGGCTAGATGGTACACCTTTACGGCGACGGCGAGGTCCCAGGAGGCGATGCCGTTGGACTTGAAGAGAGTGATCTGGGAGTCCGAAGTGCGTCCGGGGACCTGGCCGGTGACGAGTTGCGCAAGTTCATGGACATCATTCCAGCGTTCAGGATGCTGCTGGAACGGAATGATGAGGTCGCCCGCCTCCTCCTTGGACTGTTCGAGGGAATCCACGAAGATGAGATTGGCCTTGGCGACGGCAGCGGCGTCGAGTTCCTGTTTGTGCGCGTGATTTGCGCCGATGGCGTTGATGTGAATACCCGCAGGCAAATCCTCGCCGGTCAATACGGGATGGGAAGAAGTGGTGGCGGTCGAAACAATTCTGGCGTCGCGCACGGCAGCGGCTGTGGACTCCATGGGATACACGTTGAGACTCAAGCGCTCTGACATTTCCTCGCAAAACTGATTGCGGCGCTGCGGATCGCGGCCATACACATAGGCGGAATCGAGCAGGCGCACAGAGTTGATCGCTTCCAACTGGGTTTTTGCCTGCCCACCCGTACCGATGATGGCAGCGGAACGAGCGCCTTTCTGGGCAAGATATTTTGTGGCGACACCGGAAGCGGCGCCGGTGCGTAGGCGGCCGAGGTAATCGGCTTCGATGAGGGCAAGAAGATCCCCGGTAGTCGCGCTGAAGAGGGTGACGAGAAAGCAGAGCTTGCCCTTCACGTAAGTGTATTGCTTGGTGGCAACGAAGCCGGCTTCCTTGTCGAACGCAGCCATGAGGTGGAAGAAGCCGCCACCGCCGAGTTCGAAGCGGTGGCGCGGTTGGACGAGTACCTGGCCCTGTCCTTGCTTGCGGGAGATGTCTTCGACGGCGTCGATGGCCATCGGCATGGTGAGGAGTTGGCGAACTTCGGATTCGTTGATGTGGAGGGTCATGGGAGTTCTCGACAAGGTAATTTAGCACAGGGGATGGAGCGCGAGAGGCGGTTGACGGAATTATGTTTTGTTGCCGCGGCGGGCAGCCGTAAAAGCGGCGGCAAGCCGCCGCACTCCAAAGTGCAAAGGCGCCCACCTCGGAATGACGGACCCTACAAAGACCAACCCAAGACCCAGGCACATACTCCGTGCCTGGGGCACCCTCCGTGGGATTTTTGGTGTTCGATGAGTTGAACTTGTGCACAAGCGCCCGCCTCGGAAGGCAACCATTACAAAGACAAGAGCGGTCAGTGGCGGGCGGAGGATTTTTTGGCGGAGGGAGCTTCGCGGATGCGGCGGACTACGGTTTGGTTGAGGTGATAGGCGCGCTCTTCCTTGGCGCCATCCATGACGTGGAAACGAAATTCCGGCTCACCCTTGGGGCCTTTGCCGACCTGGATGGGAAAGGCGCCGCAGAGACCGTTTTCAATATAAGCGGTTTCATAGCGGGATTTCTTGGGATTCCAGGTGAAAACGCGCAGCGTGGTGAAGTCGCAGGGCTGTCCCTCCGGGCTGTGGGTGCCGGCAACCAGGTATTGGGGATGATCGCCATCGGGATCAGTGACGCGATTGAGTTCAAACCAGGCCAGGGGACGCACGTTGGCGGAATTGGTGCCTTCCCGGACAGCATCCGGCACATCGAGGGATACGAAGCGCCCGATAACCCAGCCCGCGATGGGAATGGTCTGATCGCCGGGTTGCGTTGTGGTGGTGATGGCGGAATTGCGCACGACGCCTTCGCCAGGAGGGCGCGTGGCGACACCACGAACGAGAAACCAGTCTTCCTGCTTCGTTTCTTCGGCATCGCCGGAGGCATCCTTTTCATCGGAGACCTGCTCCCAATCGGCAACCGCACGGCCCAGGATTTCGAGTTCGGCGCCGCGGCCGAATTGGTAGAGGCGCGGCTCGGTGCGGCCCGGGGCGACGCGAAGATTGGTGGTGGTCTTGGTGCGGCCGCGAGCCTGGACGGGCAGGAATTTGGCTTGCTCCAGGAGCTTCGCGCTGCGCTGCCAGAGTTCCGGCTCCATCAGGTAACGGCCATCAACCCATCCGGTGAGGCCAGCGGCGGTGCGCACTTTGACGTTGTCGTTGCGGCGGGCAAGAACTTCGACGCGGTCGCCGTAGAGAAGGACGCCAAGCTGCTCGCGAACCTGAGCGACACCACTCCACAGCGTGACACTGCGTTCGCTGACGTAAGCACTACCGAGGGACTCGTGTTTTGGGCGGAGGAACCACGCCAGCAGCGCCACGAGACACAGAATCGGCACTGCAACGAGAAGCCTTCGCTTCATTTGCTATCCCCGAAAGTGGCGCCGACGGCGCGCGCCGCATGAACGATTTCGCAGTCGGGATCGATGAACTTCATTTTTTCCAGCGCTTCATCGAGGGACACAGAAGCCATTTTACCGGCTTTGAGGCAAACCATGCGACCGAATTGACCTTTGGCAACGAGGTCCGTGGCGGCAACACCGAAGCGCGTCCCGAGGATGCGGTCAAAGGGGGTGGGAGAGCCGCCGCGCTGCACGTGACCCAGAACGGTGACGCGAATCTCTTTGCCCAGCATTTCGCGAAGGATATCGGCAATGACATTGGCAACTCCCCCGGGGCCAACGGGGGGGATGGGTTTGCCGTGGGGATCAGCAGCGGGGAGCTTCACGCCTTCGGCGACGACAATGAGGCTGAAGTGCTTGCCGCGAAGTTCGCGGGCGCGAACGGCGTCGCAAACGGCATCGAAAGTAAAGGGGATTTCGGGAACGAGGATGATGTGGGCGCCGCCGGCGATTCCGGCGTGGAGAGCGATCCAACCGGCGTCGCGGCCCATAACTTCGATGAGCATGACACGGTGGTGGCTTTCGGCAGTGGTGTGAAGACGGTCGATGGCTTCGGTGGCGATGACCAGCGCGGTGTCAAAACCGAAAGTGACCTCGGTGGCGTCGAGATCGTTGTCAATGGTTTTGGGGACGCCGACGATGTTAACGCCTCGGCGGGAGAAATCGCGGGCAATGTGCTGGGTGCCGTCACCCCCAACGACGATCATGGCTTCAATGCCCAGGCGGCGGGCATTATCCATGCAAAGATCGGAATAATCGTGGACGACTTCCTTGCCATTTTCGGTGGTCTTGTAGGCAAAGGGATTGCCACGATTGGTGGTGCCGAGGATGGTGCCGCCTCGCGGAAGAATGCCGCTGACGGTTTCCTCCGTCATGTCCTTCGCACCTTCGGGCCAGATGAGACCGTCAAAACCGTTGCGGATGCCGATGACGCGCATGTTGTGTTCATAGATGGAGGAACGCACAATGGCGCGGATGACGGCATTGAGACCCGGTGCGTCGCCGCCGCCGTTGACAATCGCTAAAGTGCGAACGGAAGATTTCATGGCGCCTCACAGAAGACACTAACTACTTGACGAATTGTACCTGATTCAGAGGCGTAGCCGACGTGACACAGCGCACGCAGGTTGCTATGGAAACGAAAAGCAATCGAACGTAAGGTGAGAGACACAGGGGGATCAAGAATGAAGTTTTTGAATGGATTGCAGCCGTTGGCGTTGCTGGCACTGCGGGTGTGCCTGGGAATCATCTTCGTGTATCACGGTTATCCTAAGTTGGTACACGCGAACGCGGGGATGCGGGAGTTTTTCGTGATGCACGGATTGCCTGGCTACCTGGTGCCGGTGGCGGGAATCCTGGAAGGTTTCGGCGCGCTGCTGCTCGTGCTGGGATTGTTCACCAGGCCGGCGGCGTTGCTGCTGGCGATCGAGATGGTTGTGGCGATCTGGAAAGTGCATAGCGGCCACGGATATATGGCGGTGAAGGATTATGAATTCCCGCTGGCGGTGGGAGCAGCGTGCCTTGCGCTGGCTTCGGTGGGAGCTGGGGCTGTGTCGATGGACTATTTGATTTTTGGAGATGGCGGGAAAAAGAGACGGGCAGCGAAGAGCGGGAAGGAATAAGGAGAAAGTTCACCGCCATCGCAGCGAATTGAAATGGAGTGCCGCTGCCGGGCGGTCAAACTTGCGCGGCGCTCGGGGGCACGCACGCGCGCACGGGCGTTGGGCCGAGCGGCAGGACAATCCAGAGGATCACGTAGGCCAAGAGGCCGGTGCCGGCGCAGAAAATAGCCAAGAGCCAGAGCACGCGAACCAGCGTGGGATCAAGATCGAAATAATCGGCAAGACCGGCACAGACACCGCCGATCTTCTTGTCCGTACTGGAGCGCATGAGGCGCTTGGGCGGGGCGACGCAGGGAGGAGCGCCCGCGCAGGCCACATCGGGTTGTCTTGCGCCACAGTTGCAGCAAAACTTGGAACCTTGGGCGATTTCCTTCTGACAAGATGAGCAGAGCATAAAATACCCCCACAGAGCGGCATCGAATGGATTCTAAGCGTATATACGAAAAAGGGGAGGAAAAAGTTTCCGGGGAAGGGATGAGGAAAAGGCGAACCCAAGAGCACAGTCCCTTCGCGGCTTAGGGTAAACAGGAGTGACTGTGCCACAGGAAAGAGGAACCCAAGACCCAGGCGCAAACTGCGTGCCTGGGGCACCCGCAACTGGTGGAATTGTGGTTTGGTGGCGGGGCTAGCAGGTGTAAAAGCGGCGGCGAGCCGCCGCACTCCAAGATTGGCCGCGAGCTGAAAGGCAAAGATTGTGCGGACATGGGGCGCAGCAATGCTGCGCCCCTACGGGGAAAAAGCGAACCCAAGAGCACAGTCAGGAGTGACTGTGCCACAGGCGCAAAGGCGAAGAGCCTTATTAGTAGGCTAGGAGCAGGTGGACGGCGGCGATGAGGTCGTCGGTTTGGGGAAGGATGGCGTCTTCGAGCTTGGGGTGGTAGGCGCAGAAGGTGTCCATGGCGGCGACACGCTTGACGGGAGCGTCCAGTTCCGCGAAGAGTTCTTCGGCGATGCGCGCGGCGATTTCGGCGCCGTAGCCCCAGCTCATCATGTCTTCGTGGGCAACGATGACGCGGTGCGTTTTGCGCACGGTAGCGGCGATGGCCTCCCAGTCGTAGGGGGAGAGCGAGCGAAGATCGAGGATTTCGACGGAAATGCCTTCGCGCTCGAGGGCCGCAGCAGCTACTTCCGCGCGACGAACGACGGCGCCGTAGGTGATGATGCTGACCTGTTCGCCTTCCTTGACCTGGCGGGCTTTGCCGAAAGGAATGGTGAAGTCCGGGCCGGGATACTCGGAGCGATTGTAGGGCTGGCGGTAGAGGTGTTTGTGTTCGAGGAACATGACCGGATCGTCGCAGCGAATGGCGGTGCGCAGCAGGCCGGCAACATCGAGCGCGGTAGAAGGCATGACAACGCGCAAGCCGGGGCAATGCGTGAAGATCGATTCGCCGCTCTGACTGTGATAGACGGCGCCGCCGGTAAGGTAGCCGCCGATGGCCACGCGAATGACGGCAGGACACTTGAAGGCGCCGTTGGAGCGCCAGCGAAGGACGCAGAGTTCATCGCGAATCTGCATCATGGCCGGCCAGATGTAATCGAAGAACTGAATCTCCGCGACGGGCTTCAAGCCCCGGGTGGCCATGCCGATAGCGCGGCCAACGATGCTGGCTTCCGCGATGGGCGTATTGAAGACGCGATCGGAGCCATATTTGCGCTGTAAACCGGCAGTAGCCTTGAAAACGCCGCCCTTCCCTTTCACTTCGCGGAGCGTATCCTCGCGGCTGGCATCGGCCACGTCTTCACCGAAGACGACGATACGTTCGTCGCGAGCCATCTCGTCCTGGAGCGTGACGGCGACCATTTCGACCATGGTCTTGGGAGCGGCCTGGAATTTCGGCTCGGTGGCGAAGCTAGCGGATGTGGGGTCGAGGTCCGGCGAATAAACGTGCAGCGGAATGGAAGAGACTTCCGGATGCTCCGCGGCGAGGGCCTGATCGGCAGCTTCACGGACTTCGCGATCGGCCTGGGCTTCGAGGGATTCAATCTCTTTCTGATCGAGAAGGCCTTCGCGTATGAGGAATAACGAAAATTTGGAGAGCGGATCTCGGCGAGCTTCGGCTTCGCGCTCCTCGGGAGTCTTATAGAGCTTTTCGTCGTCAGAAAGCGAGTGGGAGTAGGGACGGGTGACGCGGGCGTGAACAAGAGCGGGGCCGCGGCGCTCGCGGGCGTAGGCGATGGCTTCCTTGCAGACGGCGTAACTTTCCAGCGGGTCAGTGCCGTCGCATTCGGCGATGTAAAGGCCGGGAAAACCTTTGACCAGGCGGGAAATGCTGCCACCGGCGGTTTGCACTTCGACGGGAACAGAGATGGCGTAACCATTGTCCTCGATGAGATAGAAAATGGGGAGTTTCTTAGCGCAGGCGATGTTGAGCGATTCCCAGAATTCGCCTTCGCTGGTGGCGCCATCGCCGGAGGAGACGTAGACGATCTCTTCTGGTTGGTAATTGACATGCTGCCCCAGCGGGGCCTGTTGCGCTTGCGCGAGGGCTTGATGGCGATGCTCGTAGTAGAGCGTTGCCTCCGCGGCGCCAGCGGCGTGGAGAAACTGCGTGCCGGTGCAGGAGGATTTGCTGACGAGATTCCACTTCGGATGGCCCCAATGGGAGGGCATCTGGCGTCCGCCAGAGCTGGGATCGTCCTTCGCGCCGACGGCCTGGAGGAGAGTTTCGAGCGGCGTGACACCGAGCATAAGGCAGAGGGCGCGATCGCGATAGTAGGGGTAGAGCCAATCCACACCGGGACGCAAGAGAAGCCCGGCGGCGGCGGTGACGGCTTCATGACCGGCGCTGGAAATCTGGAAGTAGATTTTGCTCTGGCGCTTGAGCTGAATTTCGCGGTCGTCGAGGCGCCGCGAGAGATACATGGCGCGGTAGAGGCGGACGAGCGTGTCGCGGTCGAGGCCGTGGTACTTGGGCGATTCCAGCTTGGCGATCTTCACGCGAGTTTGCACGGCCATTCGGTTCGCCCTCGTGATGGAGAGGAGTGATTTACGCGCGAATCTTAAGTATACCGGATGAGGGCGGCGAATCGATAGGAAAGCGGGAAGGTAACATCACAAAGGGCAGTACTATACCAGGTCGTCAAAGTGCTTTTCGGTATCGGCGAAGAGCGGGTCGGCGGGTTTGACAACCGTGGGCGAAGCGTCCCGAAAGGGTTCCTCGGAAGGAATCCTGTCAAGCCAGCGCAGGCCAGAGAGTTTTTCGTGATTGGAAAAGTCGAGACGCACGAGGAGTTTGACAGTTTCTGAGGGTGCGGCTTGCGCTGACTCGGGCTTGTCTTTGCTCTTCCCTTTGGGCTTGTCAGGCTTTTCGGTTTTGCCGGGCTTGGCTCTATCTTCGGCAGGAGCAGCGGCGGCAATGCGTTCAAATTTGAAGAGGAGTTTCTTGTCGAGGCGATAGGCCTGCTTCCAACCCTCGAGTTTGTGGCGGGCTAGCTGAGCCTTTTCTTCGTCTTTGGCGAAATCAAATTGAATGTAAGTGTGGGGCATAAAATAAGTTTGCGGCGCACGGGGGGAGTAAGTCAAGCAATGCCAGTGGATTGCGGCGCATGGAGGAAGAGGCGGCGCGCTGGCGGGGCTTTCTTCCTATTTGGTTTGGAGAGAGCGTGGGAATTGGAGTATCCTGCCAATTCCAACTATGAAGAGATCGCGGGTCATTCCTATCGCTCCGGGAAAAATGGGGGCGTGGGTGTGCCTGCTGGCCGCGGTGCTGCTGTGGACGCCGCAGTGGGCGACGGCTTGGCAGAAGGATGGGATGGACTGTTGTAAGGGCGGCATGTGCATGGCGCACAGACACTCGAAACCAGAGCCCGCCAGGCCGCAGCGGACTGGTGCAGAGGAAACACCAATGGACTGCGAGCATCATGGCGGAAGCGGCATGAGCAACTGCTCGATGGTCTGCTGCCAGGAGAGCCGTCATATCCTGGCGACGCCAGCGATTTTTGTGATGCCGGAGCCCGCAACCATTTGCCTCTCTTCCCTGGTCACAACGGCGCGCAGTAACTTTGCGGCGACGGAATTTGAGCAATCGTTTGCGCCCCCGTCTCCCCCTCCTCGCACGTCTCTTCTCTCCCTGTAATTCCCCGCTCATTTTTGTGAATTGGAACGTGTTTCGGGTCCAAGCGACTCGCCGCGGATGTATCCGCCATTCAACGGAGAAGAACTTAAGATGCAGCGAATTGTGCTTGTCATGGGAGTGGTATTTCTTTTTGCGAGCGGAGTGTTTGCCACCATATTTGGAACGGTGCGAGGCGTCGTGCACGATCCGCAGCACCGGCCGGTGGCCAACGCGGCGGTGAAGCTGAAATCGGCGACGTCCGATTGGACGCAGACAGCGCAAACAGACCAAGATGGGGCGTTTTTGTTTACAGCAGTTCCGGTGGGCGATTACCAGGTGACGGTAACCAGGAGTGGCTTTGCGGACGAGCAGGAAACGGTGACCGTGGTTTCGGCTTCCTCGCCGACGCTGCATTTTCAACTCAAGATCGCTTCGGTGAATCAGACTGAAACCGTGACAGCAGAAGGACAGGAAGAAGTGGCGAACGTGGATTCCGTGACGCCGACAACGCTGGTGGCGCGGGCGGACATCGCGCAGACGCCCGGCGCCGACCGCACCAATGCCATGCAAATGATCACCGACTACGTGCCGGCAGCCTATGTGACGCACGACATGTTGCATATGCGAGGTGGCCACCAGGTGGACTGGCTGATTGACGGCGTCCCCATACCCAACACGAATATCGCCACGAATCTGGGCCCGCAAATTGACCCGAAGGACATTGACTATCTGGAGGTTCAGAGAGGCAGCTACGAAGCTGGGTATGGAGACCGCACGTACGGAATCTTCAACATCGTGCCGCGAACCGGGTTTGAGCGGAACAATGAAACGGAGCTCGTGATGAGTTTGGGAAATTGGTACCAAACGAACGATCAGATCAATTTCGGGGGGCACACCGAGCGCTTCGCCTATTATGCAAGCTTAAACGGAAATCGCAGTAATTACGGACTGCAGACGCCAATTGGTCCAGTTTTTCACGATGCGGAGAACGGCTACGGGGGATTCGCGTCCTTTATATTCAACCCCAATTCAAGGAACCAATTTCGGCTGGTCACGTCATTACGCCAGGATTATTACCAAATCCCCTATGACCCGGATCCCAACTCATCCGGGAACCAGTCGTACCCTAGCTATGGTCTGCGTGATGGCGAGCACGAAACTGATGGCTACGCAGCCTTCTCCTGGGTGCATACATTCAATTCCAACCTGCTGCTGACGGTTTCACCCTTTTATCACTACAGCAAAGCTAACTACCAAGCCTCGCCCAAGGATTACCCCGTCGTCACGAACGCGGATCAGTCTTCCAATTATGGGGGGTTACAGGCGGCCGTCAACGCAAGTGTACGGAGAAATGACATTCAGGCCGGCGTGTATGGATTCGTGCAGCACCAAAACAATTTCTTTACTAACGTTTTTACAGATTGCGGTTCGAATTGCCAGAACTATGGTCCGTCTTCGGCTGCCGTAACAGGCGACCTAGCCGAAGCGTTCGTCAGTGACAGATTTAAGGTGAGCTCGTGGTTGACGGTCATCGCGGGCCTTCGCCAATCGCACTTCAACGCGCCTGGAATCGGAATTCAACCGGAAATCGTGGAGAACGCCACGGATCCTCGCGTTGGGGTTGCCATCCAGATCCCGCGTTTGCACTGGGTCTTTCGCGCCTTTTACGGTGACTTTTACCAGGCCCCGCCGCTCTTGACGGCTACGGGACCCCTGCTTGAAACAGCGACCAGCCAGAATCTGACTTTCGGTCCCCTGCGCGGGGAGCGGGACGTCGAACATCAATTTGGCCTGACCATCCCGTTTCACGGCTGGGCTCTCGACGCCGATACATTCCAGACCGAGGCGAAGAATTGGCTGGACCACAGCAATATCGGCGAATCAAATCTCTTCTGGCCGCTCACGTGGTATCAGGCATTGATTCAAGGCTGGGAACTCACGCTTCGCTCCCCCCGCCTCTGGCACCGCGGCCAGTTTCACCTGGCCTACGCGAATCAAATCGCGCAGGCAGAAGGGCCCTTCACGGGAGGCTTGATCTGCCCCAACCCCGCACCGGTGGGATGCGAACCGCCGCCAGGATATGCACCGGTGGACCATGATCAGAGAAACACACTAAACCTGGGCTTTAACGCAACCTTACCCTGGCAGGCGTTCGCTTCGGCGAATGTGTACTACGGCTCAGGGTTCACGAACGGGATGCAGGACGCACAATATCCCGGGAACTACCTGCTGCAGCACACCACGATTGATCTTTCGCTCGGGAAAAGCTTCTTTGAGAAATACAACGTTTCCGTGACCGCGCTAAATGTGGGGAACCGGCGCGTGCTACTGGACAACAGTTTGACGTTTGGAGGATTTCACTACAACGATCCGCGGGAAATTTACGCGGAATTCCGGTATCGTTTTCATTATTGAGGAGCGGCGATGAGACAATTCATTTCTTTTGTGCTGGGGATGTTGGTGATAGCAAGCGCCGGGTGCAAGACGGCGCCAGTGAAGCACTATGCGATTCAGGCGGAAGTGATCTCCGTGGACGCGCCGAAGAAAATGCTGACGTTGAAGCACGGGGATATCCCGGGATTGATGCCTGCAATGACCATGGATTACCTGGTAGCCGATGAAAACCAGATTGTGCCGCTGAAGCTGGGAGACAAGATTAGCGCGGATTTGGTGATAGGGGAGAACGTGGGGCATTTGGAGAAGATTCTGGTGGTGGAAAAGGCTGCTGCACCCGCTCCGCAAGCAGCGCCGCCAAAGTAGGAGAAAATGAAAATTGTCCAGGAGACGGAAAACCTCTTTGGGCTGACGCGATTCGGCATGGTGAATTGCTTCCTTGTGAGGGAGGATGACGGCCTGACGCTGGTCGATACGAATCTCCCCGGCACAGCTAGAGTAATCCTTGGTACCGCCGAAAAGCTTTGCTCACCAATTCGCAGGATTCTTCTCACTCATGCGCATTTTGATCACACCGGCTCCGTGGAGAACCTTATGGCTGCTTTGCCGGAGATCGAATTGATGATCGGACTGAGGGAGCAGCGGCTTCTTGCTGGCGACTTGTCCCTGGACCCGCAGGAGAGTGGAAAAAAACTGATTGGGTTCGCCCGCGTAAGCGCAAAGCCCACACGAGTGTTGAGCGACAGCGATCGAGTTGGCTCACTTGAGGCAATCAGCTGTCCGGGTCACACGCCGGGGCACATGGCCTTTCGCGACGTTCGAGACAATTCATTGATTGCAGGGGACTCGTTCACGACGCAAACGGGCTTGGTGGCGGCTGGGGTTTTCAGCATTGTCTTTCCATTTCCGGCTTGGTTTTCCTGGAATGCGACCCTAGCAGCGGAAAGCGCTGCGAGACTCCGGTCGCTGAATCCAAGCCTGCTTTGTGTAGGGCACGGTAGGACGCTCGTGTCTCCGCTGACTGAGATGGATCGCGCCATTGAGGTCGCCTTCCAGCAGCATCCGCGCAGAAATCCGAGTTAGCTCTGTTGTTGCCTGTCGGTGGTGCCACGGATACACTTGGATTGAAATGAGGAATGGCGATGGAGTTCGCCAAAACCGCCGCGGCTGGAATGGCCGGGGCTGATGACTCCTGGCTGCCGGAGGGCACCAGGAGTTTTTTGTTAGCGGGAGCC
>Ga0209039_10001651_pt1 | contig 20339 bp, 17 predicted proteins | sample BogFormECP12_OM1_FD_188238 | JGI IMG/M metagenome (GOLD analysis project Ga0209039, IMG submission 188238) | Bog forest soil microbial communities from Calvert Island, British Columbia, Canada - ECP12_OM1 (SPAdes) (version 2) | ecosystem: Environmental > Aquatic > Freshwater > Wetlands > Bog ...
GTACTTGAATATTATAGCACAATTGTTCCATTAATTCTACCGCTTCGCGGTAGCGCACCTTATATCCCTACGCATAAATGCAAGGGCTTTACGGTGCGGTTTGGTAATCCCAGAATAATGGAAGAAGATAAGGAGCATTTATAAAATGGAAATTAAAAGAAATGGTTCACGGCCTTCGGGCAAAGGGCAGGCTGAGAACTTCACTGGTAATGTACGCATTGACCCCCTATTCCAACCAAATGATTCCACGCGGGCCTCTGGCGCCAATGTAACATTCGAGCCAGGCGCTCGGTCAGCATGGCACACTCATGTGTTGGGCCAGACCCTGATCGTGACTGCTGGCTGCGGACGGGTACAGAGCTGGGGCGGCCCGCTCGAGGAGATCCGCCCGGGAGACGTGATCTGGTGTCCGCCGGGAGAAAAGCACTGGCATGGCGCCGCGCCAACCACAGCGATGACACATATCTCCATTGTGGAACAGAGCGATGGGAAGTCCGCTGATTGGATGGAACATGTTAGCGATGAACAATATCAAGCAGAATAACAAATAAATAAGGGAAAGCAATGAGATAATTCAAATGCGAGCAACTATCATGTATGGCGCTGGCGATGTCCGTATTGAGACCGTCCCTGACGCTCATCTAATCGAATCCACTGATGCCCTTGTGGTTGTCAGCCGTGCCGGAATCTGCGGCAGCGATCTATGGCCGTACAAGACAATGGAACACAGCGAGACGGGCCGCCGCATGGGACACGAGTTCATCGGTATCGTTGAAGCCATGGGAGCTGATGTCCGCAAAATCAAGGTCGGCGATCTGGTCGCCGCGCCGTTCCTCTACTCCGATGGAACTTGTGTCTTTTGCCAGGAAGGACTACACACCTCGTGCCTTCACGGGGGTAGGTATGGTTACAATGATGTTGATGGCGGACAGGGAGAGGCGGTGCGCGTCCCGCAGGCAGATGGGACGCTTGTCGTTCTGCCGGTCGATAAAGACAATGCCCTGATGCCCTCACTTCTCACTCTCACCGATGTGATGGCGACCGGACATCATGCAGCTCTCGCTGCTAAGGTTGGTCCCGGCAAGAGCGTGGCAGTGGTCGGCGGCGGCGCCGTTGGCTTATGCGGTGTGATTGCTGCGAAGCGCCTCGGCGCTGAACAGATCATTCTTTTGGATCGTCATGCCGACCGAATTAACCTCGCGAAAGAATTCGGTGCGACAGACATCGTCAGCGAACGCGGTGAGGAGGCAGCTGTGCGCGTGCGTGAACTCACCAAAGGGTTGGGTGTCCACTCTGTTCTTGAGTGTGTAGGCTATGAGGAGTCAACTCGTACTGCGCTCAGCATTGCGCGTCCAGGTGGTGCGGTTGGCCGTGTTGGAGTTCCGCAGAGCGACGTGATGCCGGCAGTGATACCAACATTCTTTAATAACATCACCATCTCCGGAGGCCCTGCCCCAGCCCGCGCCTATATTGAAGAACTATTGCCGGATGTTCTCGAAGGCCGGATCGAACCGGGTCGCGTCTTCGATTGGGTGGGCAGCCTTGATAATGTGCCAGATGGCTACCGCGCAATGAATGTGCGTGAAGCGATTAAGGCAATGATCGAGTTCTAAAATGGAGAGATCAGATGAACGCATGGACAAGCGATGAACTCAATAAGATTGGAAAAGCGGAAGAGCTGTTGATTGCATCACTGCGGGCTGACGGCACGCTGCGCAAGCCGGTGATCATTTGGGTCGTCCGCCTTGGCGATGACCTATACGTGCGGTCGGTAAATGGGCGCACGTCCGCCTGGTTCCGCGGCGTTCAGACTCGGCACGAGGGACACATCCGGGCGGGCGGCGTGGATAAGGATGTCACCTTCGCGGAGGAGACGGATCCTGAAATCAACAAACAGCTCGACACCGCGTATCGCACAAAGTACCGCCGCTCTCCATCAAGCGTCGATCACATCACAAGCCCTGAGGCGCGATCCGCCACCATCAAGCTATTTCCGCAGTCAAGAAGTTCGTAGTTAACAATCATTTGATTCTTGAGAACTCAGAGATATAACTCTTCTTGGCACAATAACGGTGTTTCCAGTGGATCGCAGTACGCAAGTGCAATTTCAGGATGTTAATAACGATGCCTGGGTAACGGAGGCAATAAGCACTCTTTCAGAAATAAATCAATTGGTTTGAAAAGGTTCGCCTCTTACGAAACAGCCTCCCTTTTCATCCCCTACCCAAACACCATCCCGAACCAGCACTTGCCCACGCAATAAGGTGGTTCTTGCCTTTCCTGCCAACTTGATCCCCTCATAGGGGGTATAGTCCACGTGTTCGTGCAGCGCGGAATGAGTCACTACTTCAGTGCGATTTGGATCAAAGATGACGATATCCGCATCTGCCCCGCGCATCAGTTCACCCTTGCGAGGGGAAAGCCCAAACAGGTGTGCCGGGGCGGTGCAGCATAGATCCACCCACTGCTCCAATGTAAGTTTGCCTGTTTTCACGCCATAGGTGTATAAGAGGGCGAGGCGCAACTCGACCCCGGGCATCCCGGAAGGGATTTCCAGAAAAGAGTCTTTCCCCAAGTCCTTTTGACCCTCAAAGTTAAATGCACAATGATCCGTACCAACGGTTTGTAATTTCCCTTCGCTGAGGCAATCCCAGAGGTACCCCTGATCCTGCTTCGTCCGTAACGGCGGACAGCAAACGAATTTGGCTCCGTTAAAATCTTCCGTTCGCACGCGATCTTCATCCAATAGCAAATACTGAGGGCAGGTTTCTCCCCAGGCGGCCTGTCCCCTCTGCCGGGCACGGGCAATGGCGGCGGCCGCAGAGCGGGTGGAAACATGCACGATATATACTGGTGCGCCTGCGTAATCGCTCAGGTTCAGCACGCGTTCCACGGCCTCCTTTTCAGCGCTCGCCGGCCGGCTCAGAGGAAAATCCTTGACACTCAACCGCCCGGCGTTCTGCAACCGCTGGACCGCATGCTGGATGATGGCATCTGACTCGGCGTGCACCACGGCCAAACCCTTTGCATTTGCGATTGCTTCAAAGGCCGCCAGCATTTCTTCATCGGACAGGTGGAAACCTGTATAGGTTGTATACATTTTAAAGGAAGGCATCCCCGCCGCCACGACTCCCGCGATCTGTTGCAATGTCTCCTCATCGGATTCGCACAGGGTCATATGCAGGCCAAAATCAATTGCCGATCGCCCCTGGGCCTGGCTCAGGCGTTCCCGAAAAGATTCCAAAAGAGGTTGTTTGGGATATCTGGATTCGACGAAATCGATCACGGTCGTGGTTCCGCCAAAGGCAGCTGCTTTTGATCCGGTTTCCCAACTATCGCTCGTGACGGTCGTTGGAGTGGGCATTTCAAAATGCACGTGGGGATCCACCCCGCCCGGGAGAACCAGCATCCCTTCCGCGGATATTTCCTCCCGGCCTTTTATGGCCGGTGCAATTTCTGTAATTCTCCCATTTTGGATACCGACATCCGCACGCTGGATGCCGCTGCGGGTAACGAGGTTTCCATTCTTAATTACAAGATCAATAAGCATAGAGCCTTTCAAGACGGCGATTCTGCCAAAACCGGATCGTTATTTTATGCTGGCCTTCAATATTAGATCAGACCAGCCTGCATGCCAAGGCTTGCCCGTTAATCAAGCGGATCAGGTTCTGGTAATCCTCACCGCGCAATTCTTTATTGGTAGATGGGATCGTACCTGAGGCAGTGTGTGGAGTTAGAATTACATTCGCTCCTTTTCGACGTGCAGGCTCCAAAAGCGGACAATCCTTGCGGATTGGCTCCCATGTATAATTATCAACCGCGGCTCCATACAAACGCCCGGACGAAATTGCATCTGCCAGGGCTTTTTCGTCTATCACACCGCTGCCGCCTGAGCTGACAAAACACGCCCCTGACTTCATCTTGTTAAAAAATTCTTGGTTCAGGATTTGCTGTGTTTCTTTCATAAACAATGGCAGAAGGACACAGATAAAATCACTGTTCGAAACCAGGTCGTCCCAATTGGCATATCGGATATTGAGCTCACGTTCAGTATGATCCGGTAAGGGATTACGTTTATTATAGAGGATCCTGCAACCGAAGTTTTGCAGGCGGCGGACAAGTTCGAAACCAATTTCACCCATCCCCAAGATCCCCACAGTGGACTCCCACAAGCCACGGATATCTTCACGTTCGGACCAGTTGTAGGCAAAAACATCCTCCGTGCAGCGAGTAGGCTCTTTCCCGAAGCTTTCCGCGCTCAACGTTACTTCCATCATCTCGTTAACCCGTTTAGAAAGTCCCAACATTTGCATCATCATATGCTCAGCGACCATAATGCAAGTACGAATGGGCAAATAACAAACCGGGATTCCAGCCTGTTTGGCTGCATCAAGGTCAATATCGTGGGTTTGCGAACCCAGCCTTTGGATCAATCGCAGGTCTTTTCCGGCCTGAATTATTTCGCGGTCGATATTTCCAGATCGCTCAGTAATCAAGAACTCCTTACCGGCTAGCAGCCTTAGAACTTCTTCCTTCGTTGGAGACTGGACCATGGTAACCTCAAAACCCGGAGGTGCCGCCTCCAGGGCTGCATGTTGGTGGAATAGTCCTCGATGGGTAATAAACAGGGTGGGATGGATGCTCATATTTTCCTTTGATTCTGCAAAACTTGACTTTTTGATTAGGCTACAAAGAGCAGATTAAATATTTTCAATCATTCACTGGAAACACATCATCTTTTGGCGGAAAGGTCTCATAAGCCGCGATCCATTGCACAAGATCATCCTTTGAAATCGATCCCAGCTTATTTTCGAGATCAAGACCAGCTAATGCGTTCCGGATTTCCGCGTAGGTATAACGAACATTTGTAAGCGATTTTTCGACCTCCCCAAACCTGATCGGTGTCGCAAAATTACCCGTGAGTTGGCAGAGTTGGATGCATCCTTTTTCTAATTCGAGGTGGATTTCCAAGATGCCCTCCGGCAAGGGCCAGGATCGGTGCATCATTGAGCGAGGATTATTCCCGAAATTCCAGCCCCAGGTCTCATATTTTGTTTTTACCAATTCCTGGATAGCGTCAAGGTCCTCTTTGCATGGAATATACGCCGCAGGGCTGGCTCCCGCAAACAGGAGTTCCTTCAACCTTTCCTTGAACTGGATAACTGACATTTCCTCGAAAAGATACTCTTTAAGATTAGTCACTCCACTTCTGGCGGATTGGACCCCCTTGGACAGGATCTTAACTTCCGAGGTTTTTAAAGCCTGCTCCAGCATTTCCAAATCCACATCAAACAATAGTGTGCCGTGGAACAACAGGCGGTTTTTGTGCAATGCCATCGCATTCCCTGAGAATTTTTTTCCGGAAACTGTCAGATCATTCCGGTGGGTCAGCTCCGCATGAACTCCCAATTGAGCCAAAGCATCGACTATGGGACGTATGTATTTCGACTTGTCGATAACTTTCGGCTGGATGTCGTGCAAAATAAAACTAAAACATACATTTCCCAGATCATGATAGACAGCGCCGCCTCCAGAGATGCGCCGGATTACCTGGATATGATGGGCTTCAACAAAACTGGCATTGATCTCCTCCAGAGTATTTTGGAATCGGCCTACCACGATGGTTGGTTCACTTCGCCACAGCATTAATAAATCTTCTTCCAGGTCCTTGCCTTTCAGAAAGTATTCTTCATAAGCGAGATTTACAGCGGGTGCGCAAGACCCTGTTTCAATATATATCACGGCAATTATAAAAAAAACGAACGAACAACAGGCCGGTCACGGGGGTCGGAAACCACTCCCCAACCGCCCTTCCTCATAATATTCTTCGATGTTTTTTTAATCTGCCTAGTTCAGATTAAAGTAACTCTTCTTGATTAAATCTTCGCGAAGCCGCCCGGCTTTGAACATTTTGCCTGAGTTCATATTAACGATTTGGACCGAAGCGGGTGAATGAATATCCAAGTCCATTTTGTAAAAATCCCGGCCGGCATCAATGAACAGCTCCCGGAATAGTCTGCCATAATCCTTCGAGGATTCAGTGACGAGCTTGGGAAGAATTTCTTGGATTTTATGATCGTCCCATTTTACCCAGAACTCAGATCGGCCGCCATATAGCAGGCTGTCATTGATCTTGCCCATGGCTGCCTCTGGATCCAGATCCAAAGGGGCGACCAGGCAGAAACCGCGCGCATATTCCAAAGTACTCAGATCAAATCCTTTCTTCACCATTTTATTGATTGTTTGTTCCAGTATTCTTGCCGATACCTGAATGGAAGCCACGATGCTGCTGGTTTTATGAGCCAGAAAATAAACATTGTCCGGGACCACCCGGCAGTCCCACACTACCTGTCTGACCATGCCTTCATCTGGAAAATGATTGGCTTGAATTCCAAAAACGACTTCATCGGAATCATCCCGGTAGTCTGTAAAATGAAAACTGTGATCAATATCCAACGCAGCTTTTGCCCGCCCTGGACCGGAGCCGATGGCCGCAAAATCCCCGCTTGAGAGAGGGTATCCTCCGATCTGGCTGCATAGGCACGCTAACAAGGGTTCCGCAGTGTACATTTCAACGGCCAGCACCGAGATATCACCGGGCAAAACATAGTTGGTGAAATGACAGGTTGCCAGGTCGGCCATGGTAATTTCTGCAAAGAGTCGGCCGGCCTCAAAGCCTCCCTTTTGCTCCACGCCCATGTCGATGATATGTGCCCCGCTTTCCAAACGGAAATGGCGACATCCCAGTTGTTCTGCGTGTTCGATCAGGTATCTGACTTTGGGCATTACGTTTTTGTTTACGCTTATCATTGCATCATTCCTGATTCACAAATAAGGACTCACACTCATTCAAAATGTGTTGGATGGTTTGCAAAAATCGGGCACTTGGAGCGCCGTTCACCACACGGTGATCGTGAGTTAGGCTGAGGTTTAGGACAGGCTTAACAAATATTCCACCATTTTGGACCTGCACAACGTCCTGAATGGTACCCACACCCAGAATTCCGCTTTCCCCAGGCTTCAGGATCGGAGTGAAGTATTTAATCCCGAACATGCCCAGGTTACTAATGGTAAAGGTGCCTCCAGTCATTTCTTCCTGGGAAATGGATTTGTTCTTTGCCCGATCTAACAAGGCTTCCAGCTCAGATGCAATTTGTAGCAGGTTCTTTTGGTTGGCATTTTTGATATTGGGGACTATCAAGCCATCCGCGATATCGATCGCGATGCCAATATTAATCTCAGCGCGGGTCACAAAATTTGTTCCCTCGATCACGGTTCTGAGCAATTTGTGCTCAACCAAAGCTGCAGCTACCGCTTTCACCAGAATGGCCGTATAAGTAAGCCTGATGCCTTTTTGGCCGAATTCTTCTTTATGCGACTGGTACGCTTTGACCATGTCTGTAGCATCCAGATCCATGGAAATTGTGGTCTGGGCGGTTGATTTTAGGCTGGTATCCATGGCATTGGCTACGCTGAGCTGCATCATGTTCATTTTCTGCGTTTCACCGCTAGCTACGGAGCGCGCGATTTCAGCACCGGCTTTTGGCAAGAGCCCGGCATTCTTCGCTGCAAGGACATCCTCACGAGTGATCATCCCAAACCGGCCTGTGCCCTTGACGAAATGATAATCCACACCTAATTCTTCGGCTAACTGTAATCCCTTGGGCGTAATCTGGGGAGATTCGCGATATTCGGCACGTGTGGTTTGTGTAGTCCCGCTTGGCCGCTTGGACGATAGATCCATTTCTCCACTCTTGGTAAGTGGAGTTCTTTCTGCTAAACGTGGGGCTGGAGCTATGGCTTCCAAGGTTTCTCCTGCAGCGCCAAAAATCAAAATAGGCTCGCCACAGGCAATCGTCGCGCCTTCCTCAGCCAACAATTTTAGGACGGTCCCGTCTTCCTCCGCCAAAAGCTCATTAGTGAGCTTTTCAATCGCAATCTCACCCAACACATCGCCTTTTGAAACGGTCTGTCCTTCTTTCACTGACCAGGAATTGATGGTACCCTCCTCCATGGTCGCGCCAAACCTGGGCATTACAACACTATGGGTCATTTTCAACTTTCCTGTTCCGGCTAAAAAGCCATCACTTCGTGGCAGGCCTTCAGAACGTCCGAATATTGCGGCATCACATAATCCTCCAGGACCGGTGAAAATGGAACGGGAGTATCCAACGAAGTCACCCGCCGAATAGGGGCTTTCAGGTATTCAAAAACATTCTCATAGACCATGGACCCGACTTCCGCGCCGTACCCCATGAATTTTGGCCCCTCCTGGATTACCACCAGCCGTCCCGTTTTGGCCACGGAATTAATAATGGTCTCCCCGTCCATGGGGAGCAAGGTACGTGGATTAACGATCTCGCAACTTAGCCCATCCTTTGCCATCTCTTCAGCGGCTCTTTTTGCAAAGTTCAGCATGGTCATGCCTGCAACGAGGGTGATATCTCTTCCTGCTCGTTCCACATTCGCTTTATATAGGGGTAGACTATAAAGTTCTTCGGGCACGTCACCCTTGGTGTTGTACAGGCCTTTGTGCTCCAAAAAGACGACCGGATTATTGCTGCGGATCGCGGAGACGAGCAACCCTTTGGCTTCATAGGGCGTGGCGGGCGCAACCACAACCAGCCCAGGGACATTCATCAGCCAGGGTTCAATACACTGGGAATGTTGATATGCACAGCGGATCCCGCCGCCAGTGACTGCCCGTACCACTAGTTGGGCACTAGCCTGGCCGTTATACATGTAGCATAGCTTGGCTGCATTATTAACAACCTGGTCGTAACAGACTCCAATAAAATCCGCGAACATCATCTCGGCCACCGGCCTCAGACCGCAAATGGCCGCCCCGCAAGAAAGGCCGACAATGGCTGATTCGGATAAGGCTGTATCATAGGCACGCGTCGGCCATCGTTTCCAAATACCGCTGGTGATTCCAAAATCACCGCCCATTTTGGCCACATCTTCGCCTATGATAAACACCTTCTCATCCTGCTCCATCTCCTGCTGGAGAGCTTCATTCAGGGCCTTCGAAAAAGTAATGATCCTGGACATTATCTTGCCTCCACTTCGATATCAGTATAGACATGTTTCACGGCATCTTCCGGGTCCGGATTAGGGCTTTCCAGTGCAAATTGAATATACCCAGAGATCTCGGATTCAACCCTGGCATGAATTGACTGCACGTCTCTTTCCTTAACTCCATGCTCAGATAACAATCGGGCTTTCGTAAGTTTGATCGGGTCTTTTTCTTTCCAGCGCTCCAACTCACCTTCCGGACGGTATGCGGCTGGGTCGCCAGAGAAATGTCCCTGCCAGCGGTAGGTCATAAATTCGATCAAGGTTGGTCCCTGACCTGCCCGCGCCCGGGCAACTGCCCGCTCTACTGCTGGAATGACTGCTTCAATGTCGTTGCCGTCGACCACTTCATTGGGGACACAATAACCATCTGCCCACATTGCAAGCTGTGGTTGCGGGTGCGATTCCGTAAAACGGGTTGAAATGGCGTATTGGTTATTCACCACACAGTAGATCAGGGGTAATTTCCAAGTGGCAGCCATATTGATGCTTTCGTGGCACGTGCCTTCCCCCAGTGTGCCGTCGCCCATAAACACTGCGGTGACATCCTGGGTATGATTGTAAACCGAGGCAAAAGCGGTTCCCAGTCCGGTGACCACAATGGAGCCTTCAATGGCGTTGAAGCCCATGTTGCGCACTTTTAGATCATTCACATGCATCGACCCGCCCCGCCCGCCGTTGATGCCCGTTTTCTTGCCGAATAATTCAGCCATGATCCGCTTGCGATCTTCGGGGGCGCTGGAAAGAATAATTGCACCGTGGCTGCGGTGGTCAGGAAATTTGTAATCCGTCTTAAGCAGGACATCGATGATTCCGGCTTGGGTGGCCTCCTGGCCCACCCCCAGATGGATGAAGCCTGGAATCGTTCCGTTCTTGGAATATTTCTCGACCTCTTCCTCAAACCGGCGGATCAAAACCATGTCTTCGTACACTTTCAACAAATGTTCTTTTGAAATTGTCATTTCAATCTCCTTGAAATCATTTTTTAGCTCAGGAAACTCTTTTTGATCACATCGTAATTGATTTCCCCCGCTACAAAGCTTTGACCTGTGCGAACGTTATGGATCTGCAGTTTGGCAATTGAGTGAAAATCATGATCGATCCTGTAAAAATCTCTTCCGGCTCGTTCGAAAACCGTGGCAAATAACTCCGGATAATAGGGAGAGGAGGTCTTTGAAACCAGTTTTTCGATCACTGCTGCGATTTCCTCATCCGCAGCATCCACCCAAAATTCTACATCGCCGCCATATAGGATGGCATCATTAATCCTGCCAATCGCTTTGACTTCATCCAACACCAAGGGTGCAATCGGAGCCCGCCCGCGCGCATTGACAACTTTTGCAACCTCAAAACCTTTTTCATGCATTTTATGGCAAACCTCTTCAATCATGCGGGCGGTAACCTGGATTTCCCCGACGATCGAGGCACTGGGTGCGATCAGAAGGTACACAGCTTCCGGTGGAACTTTACAGGCCTTGGCCACTTCCAGCGCGATCGAATCATCGGGGTAGCGAATGTCTTGGATGCATAAGACGACTTCATCATTCCGGTCGCGGTAAGGGGTCATGTTCAAATAAGCATCGGTTGGGATCACGGCCTGGGCCCGGGCTGGACCTGATCCAATCGTGGCAAACTCACCCACCCCGAGCTGCCAGCCTGCGATCTGCGAAGCCAGACAGGCAATCAAAGGTTCGGTTACAAATACCTCGACAGAACCAAAGGAATAGTCATCGTTGAGTTTCCAGGTGCCCAGATTGACGGTCGCCATATCGCCCAAGGTCACCCGCGTAAATAAGATGCCTGCTTCGTTGCTGCCTTTGGCGTGTAGGCCCATGTCAATCAAGGTGGCTCCGCACTTCATTTGGATGACTTTGACTCCAACCTCTTCTTCCCGGGCGATAATTTCTTTGACGACTTTGACAGCAAGTTGATTTATGGATTTTTTCATGGCACATTCTCCTAAAAGCGATTCCCAAATACGTCCACGGCCGCGCCCTTGATCGGACTCGCCTCATCCGACACCAGGAAAAGGACCACTTTCGAAACTTCGTGGGGCTGCAGCATTTCATCGAGTGAAATGGTGACGGCTGCGTCGTGATTCATTCTTTCGCGGGTATATTCGGTATTGGTCATACCTAAAAATATGGAATTCACATTGATATTCTTATATTTGACTTCTTCGGAAAGCACATTCGAAAGACTGACAATCCCTGCTTTTGAAGCCGCGTACGCGGCAAAGCCTGGGAAGTAGACTTTGGCTGCGGCAGAGGCAATATTCAATATCTTTCCATACTGCTCCCTCAGCATATGCGGGAGCACGGCCCTGATGCAATAAAAAGTGCCGTTTAGATTGGTATCAATCTGCATTTTCCAGTCCTCCAGCGAAGTTTCCACCACCGGCTGAGACTTATGAAAAGCTGCATTGTTGATCAGGATATCCACCTTCCCGAATTGGTGCACAATCTCAGATACGGTCCGTTCGATCTGGGCCGGGTCGGTAATATCCGTGGTAGAGGGGATTGCCCGTCCGCCTTCAGCCTCTATGTTCTGCCTGACTTTTTCCAAATTGGCCGCGTGGATGTCCCAGATGGCAACGATGGCTCCCTCGCGAGCGAGGTCCTGAGCATATTGAGCCCCCAATCCGCGGCCTGCCCCAGTGATAATTGCTACTTTATCCTGAAATCGCTTCACGCTTCTTCTCCTTCAGACCTGGATGACTTTGAGCAGAACTTCTTCGCAGTTTTCAACATGAGTATTGATCACTTCGCCAATTCGATCATAGTCTGCGTACTTGATTACCTTGATGATGTTCTCATGATCCACGATCATGCGTTTGATTCCCTCCGGGTAGCAACTGGCCCCCTCCCGGTACCAGATTTCATGCACAAAAACATTCTCGTGAAGGATCTCCGTTACCCTGGGTAAAGCTGCCATGGCATAGAAAGCCTTGTGAAATTCCGCGGAGGACCGGGTATACAACACAGGAGTTTTATTTTTCATCGCTCTCCAGCTTTTCGCAACTGCCTCCTCCAATTTTTCGATCTTGTTCGTTCCATCCTGGATAATCCTTTTTAAAACAACCATCTCAAGCGCGCCCGTGATGGTTAGATTCTCGCGAATATCATCCTTGGTCAGTTCTTTGACTTTAAAACCCACTCCTTGATATAGGATGATATATTTTCGAGAGGCTAGGATTTTGACAGCTTCGCCCACGGGTGTTCGGCTGATTCCGAGGCTCTGGGCAAGCTCTACGATGGTATAGATTTTGTTTCGTTCCAGGTAACCATTCTCGATTTTATCTTTCAGCAGTTGGTAGACATATTCCGCTTTGCTGAAGAAAGGTTGTTTCAATTCCATTTCAGGTTGTTTTTCGATAGCCATAAGGTCCTACGCTCAATTCGGGTATCCGTTTATTTCCAGATTATTTGTGAAAGGGTGGAACGATCAGCATTTTTCCGTTCATTGAAACTCCCAGGCCCACTCGTTCCCGCAATCGATACGCGGATTCCTGGAGGTTACAGATTGCAGCCTCTTCATCTACAGCCAAAAATACGCCCTTTTCCAGCACGACGTTGCCGTGGATGACCACCGTATCGATGGCAGTTGGATTCGCGGAGTACACCAGGCAAGCAATAGGATCGGCGACCGGAACGCAGGCGACATTCTTGGGGTTGAATAGGAAAAAATCAGCTTTCTTCCCGATCTCGATCGATCCAATTTCGTCTTCACGGCCGACTACTTTTGCGCCGTCGATGGTTGCCATTTTTAGTACCTCCATCGCCGGGAAGAGGGTCGCATCGCGGTGAATGCATTTATGCAAAATCGCGGTCGTTTTGATGACCTCCAGCATATTCTGCGTATCATTGCTGGCTGCGCCATCTGTGCCGAGGCCGATATCCAATCCCCTCTTTTTTAATTCAGGGATGGGGGCAACTCCGGAGGCGAGGATCATATTTGACACCGGGTTATGGGATCCTTTGATTCGCCTCTTCTGCAGGATATCCAGACTGGTCTCATCCAAGTGAACCAAGTGCACACCAATGAAATCCTCCCCCAACACGCCGTTGCGGTCCAACAGTTCGACGCTATTGACGCCATACTTTCCCCGCGAGTACTCATCATCCTCCTCGGTCTCATCCAGATGCATCGTGATACGGAGCCCATATGTATCTGCATATTGACGGATTTTTCGGAAGCCCTCCTCGCCTAGATCCCAGACGATGCCCGGAGCCAAGGCTAAAGTAATTCTTTCGTGACCCCGCAGCTCTTTTACCAGACGTTCAACGTCTTTAAAAAACATGTCTTCCGTTTCATTAATCGGGCATTCGCTGCCCTTGGACAAGCTCTCGGTTTTCGTATGGGCCCGGCCCAAAATCCCGCGAATCCCAGTTTCATCATAGGCTTGCACCACAGCATCATCCAACCCCAGCTCGCTGCCATGCGCGTACATATAATCCAGGGCGGTGGTTACTCCGCTGCGTATGTTTTCAATGCAACCCACAACGGCGGCGTTGTAGACATCAGCATAGCGGATTTCGTGCAAGGCTTTTCGAACGGAACTGTCCAGCCAGTCAAACAACAGCTTGTCGCGGCCCAGTCCTTTGAGGCCATTTTGGAAAAGATGAGTATGGGTGTTAATAAACCCGGGAAAAATATATTGATCCCGGCCATCGATCACCTTGGGACTTTCATATTTCTCGAAGACAGATCCGGACGGTTCGATGGCAGCAATCCGGCTGCCCTTCACAACGATGGAGTGATCTTCCAGGATTCTCAGCTCCTGATCCATGGTCACAATCGTCGCGCTTTTAACAATCAGATCAACATTTTCCATGAGAGTTTCTCCTATCGTATTTGCGCGTTATTTCTGCGCAGGCAGTCCGTACACGAGTTTTTGACGGGTGAAAAGAAAGCTATTCCGGTGCAATGCAATGACCAGAAACTGGGTGTGAGGGTGATCCAGATAAGAAAAGCCATTCCCATACCCGGGCGTGATCGGACCGCCAATGAATAACGTAGAATAATCGACAAAGAATTCGTCTAACATCTGTTGATGCATCAAAAGCCACATATAGGTGGGGGATTCGATCAGCAGATGATCAATACCGATTTTCCTCAGGACATACATGAGCAACCTCGCGTCGGGCTCGTTTTCCCCGGTCATGAGAATAACCTTCCTGCCGCTCTGCTGTCCGTTTTGTATTTGCCGGGAGATCCATTCCCCTTTCACTTCCGCAGGGTCGTTGTAGGGGCCAATCAGCATCAGTTCATCGTTGTCAAACTTTCCCTTTAAGAACAAGCCGCCTTGATGCGAGGTCGCGATGATCGTTTGAATTTCAGGGACAGAGAAGATCGAGTGAGTCAGCGGGACGTCCTTGCCGTCGAGAGAAACAATGATCGATAATGGATATAAATTTTCCTTTCCCAGCTTTTCTTTTCGCTCATCAATCAGGTCGGGATCAAAACAGGCCAAGACAACATCTGGTTCGGAGGTGAGCGTCTTTGCGCCAACAATGATCGCATCCGCGTGGGCTCTCAAAACATTTAAGATCCAAAAATCGGTCAAGCCACCCTCTGGGTCGATGGAATTTGCAGAAGCAACCACCGGACCCTGGGGATTATCCAGAAAAGCCATCTTGCCATCCAATGACAAAACCATGGAGGAGAAAATATAGGGCCGGTCCGGCGGGGGAGCAGGAAAGTATAGTTCGTGATATACGGCGGCCACTTTGGATAAGGCCGTTTTGGTGATAGAACTTGCTTTGGTTTTTTCCAACTCGTGCTGATCCTGGTATAGCAGAACTAATTGCAACTTATCGATCGGAAAAGACAATTTTGGGATCATGCATTCACCTGTTTCGCATCCTACATGTTGCATACATCTTAGGTACTGCAAAAATCTTCTCAAATAACTTTACCGATAAGATCAATTAGATTGAATACCTGGCTTGAAAATACTTTCCGACCCCTCTCCTCATCCTCTTCTTAAATAATTAGGACCTAATAAATAGGACCAATCACCGTCAAAAATTATATCTTTATCCATGCAAAATTGCAATAGACGTCTTTATTCTCTTAAGCGAGACGAGGATTTCGCACTATCCCCGCACCTGGTGCTCATCGCAAAAGGATTACGATAAACGCAGAGCTCCTTCGACAGATTTACGAGCGGTCTTTCCCCGGACTAAAAAGGCGGCAGGGAGATATCTCACGCCAGCGTCTCAGCACAGCGAGAACGGTCGTAGCACTAGGGCGACGACGATCATCACCACTATGGGCAGTTTTCTCGATGGCTTTTTGCACAGTCTTTAGAACTTCATGAAACCTTTGGAGAGCATCAATGAATAGGGTTATTCATTTCCCAGCTCTTTCAGGAACACCTCCACCACTCTGGGGTCGAAATGTTTTCCGTTCTGCTCGCGGATGTATTGCAGCGTGTCCTGCCTAGTCCAGGCCTTGCGGTAAGGACGGTCGCTGGTCAACGCATCCCACACGTCGACGATGGCAAATATCCGGGCGGCCAAGGGAATCTGCTCGCCCTTCAAGCCTTGCGGGTATCCGCTGCCGTCCCATTTTTCGTGATGATAGTGCGGGATGTCCAGGGACCGCCGCAGGTAGGCGATCGAGCGAAGCATATCGTACGCGAACTGGGGGTGTTTTTGCATGATCTGCATTTCTTCGTCGGTCAACTTATCCGGCTTGAGCAGGATGTGATCGGGCACACCGAGCTTGCCGATGTCGTGTAGCAAAGCACCACGGCGCAGGTGAATGATTTCTTCGTCGTCCAGCCCCATCATTTTTCCCAGGCGGATGGCCATCTCGGTCACGCGCTGGGTGTGGCCCTCGGTTTCCTTGTCGCGCAGATCCATCGCCTGCGACCAGCCTTCGATCGTTGCCTCATACGCGATCACCAGTTGCGTATTGGCCTGCTGCAGGCCGGTGAACATTTGTAAATTGTCGATGGCGATGGCGGCTTGACCAGCCAGGGTTTCGAGGAAGTCGGTCCAAGTCGGATCAGGAGTGAAGGCCGTGCGATGGTAAACGTTCAGCACGCCTTTTACTTCCCCTTTCGAGATCAGCGGGACGGTGTACATGGATCCAAACCCCTCCTCCGTCCAGAGTTTGGCGAGGGCTGGCTGAGGTCCCATCGCCTCCGGATCGCTGACGTGGAGCATCTGGCGTTTGAGCACCGCCTGGCCGGCAAACATATCCCCCGAGTCCAAGGCGGCGTTCTCGACCAGACGCGTGCGGAAACCTTTTCCGATGTAGTATTCCAGGGTTCGCTTGTAAGGCTGTATCAACCAGATAGCTGCCGCAGCTGCGTTCAATTGCGCGAGGGCGTGAGTGAGCAAGACTTCGAGCGTAAGGCGCTGGTCGAGGCTGCCGGTGATGCTCTGATCGATGGCCCGCAACGCGCGGAGATGTTGCAGCTGGCGCAGCGTTTCTTCATGCAAACGTGCATTTTCGAGCGCCACCGCCGCCTGATTGGCCAGAGTGGCCGTCAGGCGTTCGTCCGCCGCAGAGAAGGCATTGGGTTTTTCGCTTTCGATACTGATCACGCCGACCATGCGATCTCCACTCTGCAGTGGAATATACAACCCGGAATGCAGTCCGGGAACAGCTTCGATATACCTCGGATCCCGCGATAAATCGCCGACGCGCACCGCTTGGCCGTGTTGGGCTGCCCAACCACTCAGGCCATCCCCAACTTTCACGATCAGAGACTTGAATCGTTCTTCGATTGCATGGACATCCACTTGGCCCATGGCGGCTGGCAGATGGAAGGCCAGCAGTTCCAGGGTTTCATCTTCCGGATGATACAGGCGGATGGTGGTATGGTGCCAGTCCAATTTGGAGCCCATCAGGTTGATAAGCTCCTGGGCAATTTCCTTGCGGGACAATAACTGCCCCAGGGCCAGGCCGCTTGCATATAGCATTTGCAGCTCGGCGAGATGTCGCTGGGTTGCCTCTTCCGCCCGCTTCCGTTCCGTGATATCGCGAATGTTGCATTGGATTACCTTGTGATAGTCCACCATATAAACGTTGCTGACGAATTCCACATTTCTTCGTTGCCCATCTGCACTTTCCAGTGGCAGGTTTTCGTAACGGACATATTCCTTCTGCTGCAATTCCATGAACTTGGCCTGGTTGCCCGCGATATCCTTGAAGAACCCCAATTCCCAAATCTTGGCTCCGACGGTTTGCTCGGGCGTGAGCCCCAGCAACTTGATCAGGAATGGATTGGCAGCGACAATGCCTCCCGTCTCGAAATCCAGGATCAAAATTCCGTCTTTCGCCGACTCGAAGAGTCGGCGATACTTGACCTCTGAGGAGATGAGCGCCTCTTCCGCCTGCTTGCGCTCGGTGATGTCGAGCATTGACACGATCACTTTGGACAACGTTTCCTCATAACCGGGCATCGCCGACCAACTCAGGTTGACATAGATTTGTTTCCCGTCCAGCGTGGTATTGTATCCTTCCCACTCAAATTGGGTCTTGCCGCCGGCGATGTTCACAAGTTCACTCTGAAAGCCTGGGCGGCCTTCATCTTCCACCAATAAATCCAAGTCCTTGAGCAGGTCCTCTTTTTGGTCAGCGTGCAAAGTTTGAACTGCCGCCTTGTTCACGTTTGTGACCTTGACCAGCCTTGCGCACTCGCCCACTACTTCCGGATGTTCGGCGAAATAGGCAGGGAAATCTATTACACCTTGTTGTCTTAGCGCCTCGAGCCGGGGCTTGACCGCTGAGAAATCCTCCTCCCAAAGCGATATCGGAGATTCCTCAAACAAGCCTTGAAAACGCGCCTCGCTCTCTCGTACCACTTCCTCAGATCGTTTGCGCTCAGTGACATCGCGGACTATGCCCTGTAAAGATCCATCCTCAAGAACTTTTGCACTAATTTCTGCGGGCAATACTGAACCGTCTTTACGGATTAATTGTTGCTCAACCATAAAGGTTTTGCCGGCGCGCAGCTCTCCAAATGGAATGGAGGCCACAACCGCAGCACCGTTCACGATCAAATCCACCATGGGTTTGGCGAGCAGCTCATCCCGCGTGTACCCCAACATAGAACATCCCCTGGCATTTGCATCGGTAATTTTCCCTTGCAGCGTGGAAATAAAAATTCCATCGGATGCTCCCTCAAAGATAGAGGCGTATCGCATCTCTTTTCCAACCAAAGCTGTGCTGTAACGACAGATCAGGAAGTAGAGAAGCAAGGCAGTGACAATGACATAGACCCATCCCTTGCCTATCTCGATAGTTGTCTGCATATTCCGATCCAGGGCAATAAGCTGCGCCAGCCGGTCCGAAAATAATATCCACAAGCCCCCGATCAAAACATAGATCAACGCGATTTTGAGGGCACTTAGGTCTATGTTGCGAAGCCACGCTGTACGTTTGCGGGGTTGATTTTCCCCGTTTCCACCACGCGAGTTGTCAACCATTGGATTTGGAGTCTTTTCCGACATAGAGTCCGCCTTCCTCAACACCACTAACTGAATCAAATTCCCCGATTCGTGCAGGCCTCCGTACCAACCATGGACAAAGTTACCTCGACGCAGATTCCGTCTCGAAGAGACGGCCCGCCTTGCCCATGGAGATGTGAAATGAGTATAGCCCCATGTTTACAGCCAACGAGTTACAGTTTCGTGGCGATAATTCGCCTTCCATTGTGCTTAGAGAGCGTTTTATAAATTGTCGGGTAAGATTGGAGAATGGCTAAATTCAACCAAACCTACTCGTAGCCTGTCAAACGTGAATTGATGGGTGAATAGAGAGGCGGTATGCTACCTTGAAAAAGGGTAGCTATGGCCAAAAAATATGTTGTCACCCTGGCAGATGAGGAACAAGGGCAGTTGCTGAAAATGATTGGTTCAGGAACAGCAAAAGCACGAACCATAAGCCGAGCCAGGATTCTCTTGAAAGCTAACGAAGGCTGGCAAGATAAGGAAATCAGTCAAGCGCTAGATGTGAGCATTCCAACCATCGAGCGAGTTCGGAAGCGGTTTGTATTTGAAGGATTTGAAGCCTCCTTGAAATCACGGCACTCAAAGCGGATATACAGTCGCAAATTGGATGGTGAACAGGAAGCCAGGCTGGTTGCTTTAGTTTGTAGCTCACCCCCGGAAGGATATATGCGCTGGAGTTTGCGCCTGTTGGCAGATCGGGTTGTGCAAATGAAAATCATTGATAGTATCTCTCATGAAACGGTTCGCCAAGTATTAGGCGATAATGAATTGAAGCCTTGGCGCAGAGAGGAATGGTGTATTCCAACAGCGAATGCAGAATTTGTCTTTCACATGGAAGACGTTTTGGGTGTCTACAAACGTCCGGCTGATCCAAAACGCCCGCTGGTGTGCTTCGATGAAAGCCTAGAACAGTTGGTGAGTGAGACTCGTCAAGCTTTGCCGATGATCCCAGGACAGTTGGAAAAGTATGATCATGAATATCGGCGTGAAGGCGTGTCTAACTTGTTCATGTTCTTTGCCCCACTTCAAAACTGGCGCAACGTCAAAGTTACAGAACGACGCACCAAAGCTGACTGGGCTCACTGTATGCGCGATTTGGTCGATGTCTATTTTCCGCAAGCCGAAAAGATTGTGCTCGTCCAAGACCAACTCAACACTCATTCGCCTGCCTGTCTCTACGAAGTGTTTGTGCCAGCAGAAGCCAAGCGCATCCTGGATCGACTGGAATTTCATTCAACGCCCAAACACGGAAGTTGGCTGAATATGGCTGAAATCGAGTTGAGTGTTCTTGGCAGACAGTGTCTCAATCGTTGCATTCCAAGCCAAACCATCCTGATTCGTGAAACCGAAGCCTGGACGGTCCAACGGAACAATAAACAAGCTACGGTCAACTGGCAATTCTCTACTGAGGATGCACGCATTAAACTCAAACGCCTTTACCCATCAATTGATGCTTCACACACTACTAGACTGACCTCAAATATACCGAATGGCGGCTGATTTCGGAGTTCTTTCCGAGCTAAGAAATGGGCGACCGCCAAAATGGGAAAAGCGGCAATTTATCAACGGGATCTATGATGTGAACCGCACCGGCTGCCAATGGCGGATGCTGCCGGTAAATATTTCGCCGTGCCAGACGGTTTATGGCTATTACTGGCGCTGGAGCTGTAATGGCGTGTGGGAACAGATAAATAAGACGCTAGTACACGTGGGCGTAAATGGCTGAGAAGTTATGCATGAAGTGCCTTGCCTTGATAAGTCCACTTGAAGGGTTTGGCCATTGTGCGGTTATAG
>Ga0209039_10001652_pt1 | contig 20332 bp, 17 predicted proteins | sample BogFormECP12_OM1_FD_188238 | JGI IMG/M metagenome (GOLD analysis project Ga0209039, IMG submission 188238) | Bog forest soil microbial communities from Calvert Island, British Columbia, Canada - ECP12_OM1 (SPAdes) (version 2) | ecosystem: Environmental > Aquatic > Freshwater > Wetlands > Bog ...
TCCGGCGTCCGGTCTAGCTACCCGAGAGCAGATCGCTGAACGCCTCCTCAATCCCCTGCCCGAGCTTTTCAACGTCTGGAACGAGCGCGGCGTCGGCGTTCAACCCGATGTGAAGCGCCCCGTCATATGAAAATACGGCGATCCCGAGACCGATCCCGTCGATGATCGGTACGATCGGATAGAGCCCGTCGACATGGACCCTGCAGAGGTACCGCGACTCGCGGGGGCCGGGCACGTTCGTGGCGATCAGATTGGCGAGGCGACCGAGACTCATGCTGCGGCCGAACGCCGCAACAAGCGGTGCGGGAAGTTCATCGAGCGCCCCGAGGAGGGCATCGATGCCCGCCCACGAACCGTCCTTCTTGAGCCGTTCGGTCACGGCACGTGTCGCGGCAAGGCGCGGCACTTCGTGGTTCGGATCGACCGCGAGCGGCACGAGCATGGCCGAGATGCGGTTGCCGAGCGCATTGGCCTCACTGGCTGAGCGCAGGCTGACCGGTACCAGCGCCGTGAGTTCGAGACCCCGCGTCCGAAGACCTGCCGACCGGAGATAGCGGTGCAGTCCTCCCGCGAGGACCGTCAGAACGACATCGTTCACGGTTCCGCCGCGGAGCATGCGGATGCTTCGGATGCCCTCCATCGGTAGACGCGTGAAGTGGAGGATGCGGCGCGCGCCGATGGACGCATTCCACGGCAGGGCGGGGATATCCGCACTGGCGAGGCGAACCGCGGACCAAGCCGCATCCCGCAGCCGGCTCACGGCTTCCCGGGCTTTTGCGGGCTTCCAGACCGCATCGGCCAAGCGGACGGCGGCGCGGGCGCGGTCCCAGAACGCGTCGACCATGGCGCGGCCGACTCTCTCACCGAAGCCCGGCATCGGAGGCGCCTGCATCTGGGCGGGGGGTAGGCCGCGAGCGCTGGGATCCGTGTCGAGCAGATGCTCGAGGAGCTGCGCGCCCGCCAGCCCGTCGATCATGCAGTGGTGGACCTTCTGGAAGAGCGCCGTTCGCCCACCGTCGAGGCCCTCGAGCAGGTGCATCTCCCAGAGGGGGCGATCGCGGTCCAGAGGCTGGGCCAAGAGCTTGGCCACCATCCCCGTGAGTTCGTGTTGCCCGCCTGGGCTTGGGAGCGCCCAGCGGTGCAGGTGATTGCGCAAGTCGAAGCGCGGGTCATCCTCCCAAGTCGGGTGGCCGAGAGAGAGCGGGACGGACACCGCGCGCTGCGTGTAGCGATGAAGGGAAGGCAGCCGCGCCTCGACGTGTCGCCAGAGCGCATCCAGCGAGAGCGGACCGTCGAGCACCGCGACACAGCCGATGTGAAGAAGCGCGTGCTTGCGCTCGAGATAGAGGAAACCGGCGTCGCGTGAGCTCATCCTCGGCGCAAGACGGGGAATCTTGACGGAGCTCATAGGTTGATCCTCCCAGCAAGAGCCATGCCGGCGAGGCTCCCTCCCCAGCCCCGCGGGCCTCGCTCCCCCGCTCGGGCTGCCTAAGTCCTTCGCAACCCGCACGTGGGGTGCCGCGGCGGCATGCAGGCGCGGCGCGAAGGCGGCCCAAACCCGCAACAAGACGCACGGAACTTGTGGGATCGCGCCCTAGCGCGGGTCACCGCGCCGCATCGACTCCTCCCAGTTTCGTCCATCAAAGAGCACGACTTTGAGTCCCGCGAGATCGACACCTTCTACGCATCGCACGTTGACATCAATCCGGTCCGGATCCGAGCGCGGCACGTAGAACGACGCGACGCCGCATACAGGGCAGAAGTGGTGCTTCGCCACGCCGGTGTTGAACGTATATGTCGCGAGCTCGGATTGCGGTGTGAGAAGCCGGAAGCGTTCACGCGACACGATCCAGTGCATGTAGCCCTTCTTCGTGCAGATCGAGCAATTGCACTGGGAGATCTCTTCGATCGGTCCGCTCACCTCGTACGCAACGCGGCCACAGTGACATCCACCGCGATGCACAGTCTCAGCCATTTCCTCCTCCTCCAGCCCACTGGCGCCAAGGATCGTAGGTGTGGTGGAATAGCCGGAAGAACAAGATGAGCGCAACACTTTCGCAGGGGACCCCGGCGCCTCCCTTTCTGCTGCGTACTCTTCGCGGCGGCGAGGCCGGCGTGCAACGCCCCGCCAGCGGCCCGGCGACGCTCCTTTTCTTCTTCAAGCACGATTGCCCGACCTGTGACTTCGTGGCGCCATTGGTGGGACGGCTGTCGCAGCTCCTCGGCGGAGCTGGACTTCGGAGTGTCGCCGTTTCTCAGAGCGACTCTGCCGCGAGCGCCGCCTTCGTGGCGAAGCACGCACTCGAGATCCCGGTGGCGCTGGATGAAGAGCTCAGCGCGTCGGAAGCCTACGCCTTCGACGCAGTTCCGTGTCTTGTCCTGGTTTCGGGCGAGGGTCGCGTGCTTCGCGCATTTCAGGGCTTTGGCCGTGAAGACTTCCTTGCACTCGCGGCGGATGCCGCGCGCAGCTGTGGTGCAGCCGTACCGCCGCTCGAGCGGCCGGGCGAGCGCTGGCCAGAGAATCGGCCTGGCTGCGCCTCGCGCGTGCACGATCCTGAGGTCGCGCAGCGCCTCGCCGTCCGGCGCGGTGCGGCTCAGCTCTCGGCTCGACGCGTGCACCTTCCCGAGGCTGACGACCCGTTCGAGTTCTTCGCTGCCCTCGGCATCGACGACGGCCTGCCAGTCGTCCCGCCCACCGAAGCCCGCGTGGTGCGCATGCTCGAGGGGACGAAGCGCTCGCCATCCGAGGTGGTGGCGCTCGTGCCCCCCAATCTCGCGCCTGCCACGGTGGAGAAGATCGCGATCAACGCTGTCATGGCTGGGTGTCGGCCCGAATATCTCCGGGTCGTGATCGCCGCCCTGGAGGCGGCATGCACGGATGAATTCAACCTGCACGGAGTCCTCGCCACGACCTATTTTCCGACTCCTGTGATCGTCGTGAATGGACCGATCCGGCACGAGATCGGGATCCATTGTGCGGGCAATGTCTTTGGCCAGGGTTTCCGCGCGAACGCAACGATCGGCCGCGCCGTCCAACTCGTGGTCCGCAATCTGGGCGGGGGTAAACCCGGAGAGGTCGACATGGCGACCCTCGGACAACCCGGAAAGTTCACCTGCTGCATCGGGGAAAACGAGGAGGAAAGCCCGTGGGAGCCGCTGCACGTCGAGCGTGGCTTCCGGCACGAACAGAGCACGGTCACGCTTTTCGCGGGTGAAGCGCCCCGCGCGATCCTCGACCAAACTTCCCGCAGCGCCCGCTCGCTTGCCACCAGCATGGGGCTGTGCCTCGAATCCGTCGCACACCCGAAGTTCCACGGCTACGGCGAGGTGCTGCTGGTCGTCTGTCCCGAGCATTGCCGCACGCTCGAAGCCGACGGCTGGTCGAAAGCCGATCTGCGTCGGCGGATCCAGGAGGTCACGAGCCGGCCGCTGGGCCAGTGCCTGCCCGATGCCGAGTGCGCAGAAGGCCTCCCGCTCCAGGCACTGCCCAGCGATCTCATCGGTCAGGATGGCCGCCCGAGGCCCGAGATCCTGGCTTTTCCGGTGCCGAAGTTCCGTCGCGACGAGGACATCCTGATCGTGGTCGCCGGAGCGCGGGCGGGCAAGTTTTCAGCGGTGCTTGGCGGATGGGTCGGCGGAAAGATGGGGTCAGTCGCCGTGACGCGCGAGATCGCGGCCTGAGGGACGACCGAGCCCGTGGTAGAGTGGCCGGGTGAGTGACAGCGATCGCGTGATTCTCGATCCCACCGCAGAGCGCAGCCCACTGCGGCGGCACCTGTCGGCGCGCGGAAGCCCTCTGCGCGGCCCGATCGGCCTCATAGACATCGCCAAGGCCCGCGGCGACGTCTTCCTCGATGAGCTCGAGGCGCTACTGCGCCTGCGCGCACCGAGCGAACAGATCATCCGGCTGCGCAAGCCGACCTTCACAAAGCCCGCACCGCCCAGTCTGCGCGACGAGATCGCACAGCGCTGCAGGGTCGTGATCCAAGCGCTGGCGGATTGAGGGTCCTGCACGTCGTGCAGTGTGCACGACCTGGCGGACTATGAGGCCCGGGGCATTGCCACGGTGATGGTGGCGTCCACCGAGTTCGTCCTCGCTGCACAGAAGCAGGCCGAAGCCCTCGGGCTACCGGAGCTTGCGCAGCGCGCGGTCTACGTGCCCCATCCGATCCAGGATGCAAGCGACGAGGAGATGCGTGCCAAGGCCCGTGCGGCGGTCGACGCCATCGTTAAGGCCCTCACCGAGCCCGCTGCGAGGCAGTGACGGCGTCCACGGCACAGCGCGCACTCTTGCGTTTTCCGTTGCAGCGGGAAATCTTCGAGTCCGTGAGAAAGGTCACCCTCCGGCCGTGATCACGGTCGCGATGTCCTGCCTAGTCCGGGCCGAGCCCATGCGGGTGTGGCGTGCGCTGACCGACCCGAACGAGGTCGCGGCGTGGGACGCCGTGAACGGCAATGGGGGTGCCCTCGATGCTCCCCCAGACTACCCCAAGCCCGGCCAGCACGTGCGGTGGCACTACCGCCAGGGCGGCGTACCGACGCTCCTCCACGACCGACCGATTGAGGTCGTCCGCGGCAGTCATCTGCGTTCCCTGATTGAGCTCGGGCAGTTGCGCTTCGACGAGACCTACACGCTCCTCCCGGAAGGTGAGGGAGGAACCCGTCTCGGCCTGCGGATTATTGCGGAGAACGTGGTTCCGGTCGTAGGCGGAGTGCTCGATCGGTTTGAAGTGCGGCGTCTCGTCACCGACATGGTGAGCTCGAGTCTCGAAGCGATCCGGGGCTGGTGCGAACGTGATTCTTCAGATGTGTAGATCCTCTGTCACCCAGCGCGATGGATCATCGAATCGATCGCGAGTGAGCGGGGAGAGATCGACGCCCTCGAACTGCCCGGTGGCCATCAGGGATGCGAGGCTTCGGCCCACCGCGTAGGATTGCATCACACCGCGACCGGTGAACGAGTGAGCCTCATACAGGTTCGCGAAGCCGGCCACCGCCCCTGCGATACCGCTCCTGTCCGGCGTCACGTCGTAGAGCCCTGCCCAGCCGCGCACGTGGCCGCAGCGTTCGAATGCACTCGCGCGATGCGCGAGGCGAGGCCAGATCTCTTCCTCGAAAAACGACTCACCGTCGTACGCGAAGTCGAAGCCGGGCGCTTCGTCGGGCATCGAATACCCGGCGAGCACGTACGAGCCTTCCGGGTGAAAATAGAGCCCGCTCGCGTCGACGATCATCCCGAGCGAATCGAGCCGTGTGTCGGCCGGTAGATCCGCCGCGTGCACGTCGATGAGCGCGATTTGCCGTCGCACAGGTTCGGTGACGTCGCGCACGCCGATCTTCGCCAGCAAGACCGACGACCATGCACCGAGACAGTTGATGCAGATCTCGCAGCGGATGCGAGACTCGGCGCAAACCGCATCTTGGGGTACCCGGTGGGTGGTGAGGATCTCCCGAAGCGTACCAGCGGTGTCGGTCGGATCACCCCGGACGACCTCTATCACGTCGACGTGCGATACGCGCCGGATGCGCCCTCCGGCGCCAACGCTGCGTGCCGTAGCAACCCCGGCCACGTAGTGGCGATTGCGAAAGCGGACGCCAAGGCGCTCGGCCTCGCTGCGATACCACGCGCGCACCGCGTTTGGGTTCACCAGGCCGTCGCGAGGCGAGAACGTCGCGCCGACAATCTCCTCGCGCGCGCGGTCAAGTAGCGGGAAGCGCTGCCACACCTCGGAGGGGGCGAGCGCCTCCACGTCAAGGCCGCGGGCGTTCTGCAACGCGCGCTTCTCGAGCGCCCGCGCCCAGAGCAAAGGCTCCGCATAGAGCCAGAGATAGCCGCGCTCGCGAAAGCCGAACTCGGCCCCCCGCGCCCGAAAGAAGTCGAGCGTGGCCTTGCAGGCGTCGATGTTGACGGGCTGCCACCAGGTCGCGCGGACACCGCCCGCATTGAGCTCAGAAGAGGCGTAGACCCCAGCCAAATCAAGGTCGACGACCTCGATCCCCGTGACGCCCCGGACTGCGAGCGCCCATGCCACGCTGGTTCCGATGATCCCTCCGCCGACGATCAGGACCTGCGCGCGCTCCGCCATCCCGGGAGGCTAGCCCGCAGGACTCGCATGCGCGGCGGCTTTGCAGGGGGAGTTCGTGCTTCCGCGTGTCGGAGAGATCAGGGCTCAGCAAGCAGCATACGAAGGCGCCTGCGCGCACGGAAGGCGCGGGTCTTTATCGCCCCGCGATGTTCCGCAGTTTGGGTCGCAATCGTCGCGTAGTTTTGGTCTTCCATGAAGACCCGCAGCAAGACTTCGCGCTCGGGGATCCCGAGACGCCCTAGTCCCTCACGCACGCGCGCCGCGCGCTCTCGAAGCTGCAAGACTTCCGGCGCCTGCGGTGCGGGATCGCGAGCTTCAAGATGCACGCTCTCGGCATCGTGCTGGAGATGACGGGCGCGTCGGTGCTCGGTACGCAGCCACACAAGGGCTTCGTTTGTCACGATGCGGTGCAGCCAGGTAGAAAGGCGTGCATCTCCGCGGAAGTCAGCCACGTGGCGCAGCGTCTTTTCAAACGCCGTCTGGACGACGTCTTCGGCGGCGAGAACATCTCGCGTAAGTCGCTGCGCGGTGCGCACGAGCCGCGGAGCGAACTCCTGGTAAAGCGCGCCAAGCTGCAGCGTGGCCGCGCTCGTGCGCTCGGCACGCCGGAGATCGGTCGGCTCACCCCTTTCCGGTGACCCCTCCCGGACCGCCCCACCCACGTCCCGCGCCGTTGCGATCCGCAAGCGTCGCTCCTCCGATGTCTCTCCATACGCCCGAGATGCCCTTTGGGTTTCGGGGGGCGTGCATCTAGCGCTGCGGAGCGCGCAGGGGATGGCAAAGGCGAGGGAGAGAAGCGAAGGCGCTTGCGCGATGCAGTGGCTCGCGAAGACCAGGCGCTCCCAGATCCTCCCATCCACTCTCGTGCCGGCCGGTCCCCCACGCCGAGGGCGTACCGTGCCGCCGGTCCGCCTAGGCGCCCCGGCGGGCCCGATCGTCAAGCCCGCCGACGCTAGGATCTGCGCCACGTGAAGACCGTCCTCTCGATCTTCCTCGCCCTTCTGCTCGCGCTCTCCGGCTGCGGCGGCCCTGCGCGCTGGACGCGCCCAGTTCCTAACGCTCCCACGGTCGATGCGACAAAAGTCGCGGGCGATGTGGAGTGGTTGGCGGACAACGCGCGCGAAGGGCGAGGCCTCGGGACGGCCGGTCTGGATTCGGCGGCAGGCTATCTCGCCGACGGTTTTCGAGATGCCGGTCTTGAGCCCGGCGGACGCGGGGGGGCGTACCTCAGCCCATTCGAAATGCCCGTCGCGATCCGCATCGCGCGGGCAGAGCTCACCCTCGGAGAGACCGCGTTCGTTCGGGGTCGCGACTTCGAAGCCTACCTCTCAAGCGCCGATGGAGAGGCGGCAGGCGAGGTTGTCTTCGCCGGCTACGGAATCAGCGCTGACCGACTTGGTTACGACGACTACGCAGGCCTCGACGCGGCGGGCAAGATCGCGCTCGTTCTCGACTACCGTCCTGCGGATGCGACCTCCCCCCTGGCCGGAGCAGCCGGAGCGCCGTACCTCTCTCGCGCGTACAAGGCGCTAAACGCCAGGCGACACGGAGCCGCGGCGGTGTTGATCGCGCCATCGGTCGCCCCGACACTGGACGTTGTGGAACGGCTCCCGCGAACCGACGGCGCGAATCCTACGCTCCAGCCCGGCGAGACGATTGCGCTCGCCGTCTCGCGCGCCGCGGCGGAGCAGGTCGTCGCGGCGGCCCAGGGGCCGACCCTGGCCGTGCGGCAAGCCGCGATCGATGCCTCCGGCCGGCCTGGCTCGGCGCCCCTTGCGGGCGTGCGGGCGCGGGTGCGAGTCCAAATCGAGCGCCGCATGGGCACAGTCGCGAACGTCGTGGGCATCCTCCGCGGCGGCGACCCGGCGCTCTCGCGCGAAGCGGTCGTGGTGGGCGCCCACTACGATCACCTCGGCCGGGGCGAATTCGGTTCTCTCGCACCGGACCGACTTGGCGAGGTGCACCCCGGCGCCGACGACAACGCTTCCGGTGCGGCTGGACTCCTTGCGCTCGCGAGAGCCTTCACGGGCGCAACCCCGCCGCCGCCGCGCACGCTCGTGCTGGTGGCTTTTACGGGCGAGGAGGCCGGTCTCGTCGGGTCGAGCGAGTATGTGCGCAACCCCGCTTGGCCCCTCGCGGACACCATCGCCATGGTGAATCTCGACATGATCGGTCGCTTGCGAGAGCAACGGCTCACGGTGTTTGGGGCGGACACGTCTCCCGCGTTTGAGTCGCTCGTCAAGCATGCCGCGGCCGGTCTCGAACTCACACCCTCTTTCGAGAACGGCGCCTTCGGCCCCTCAGACCAGACATCCTTCTACGGCAAAGGCGTGCCCGTACTCTTTTTTTTTACAGGTACGCATCCTCAGTATCACACGCCCGACGACCAAGCGGCGCTCGTGAACGCGGTAGGCGAGGCTCAGGTCCTTCAGCTTGTCTATCGCACCGTTGCCGCGCTCCTCGCCGTACCCGAGCGGCCGGTGGCACTCGTCCACGCGCAGCCCTCACACGCCATGGGACCCGCGCAGGCGGGCCCGGGCTACGGCCCGTACCTCGGCACGATTCCCGAGTTCGGCGGACCGCCCGTGCGCGGCGTGCGCATTCAAGGGGTTCGGACCGGGAGCCCGGCAGAGGCGGCGGGATTGCGCGCCGGCGATGTGATCGTGGAGTTTGACGGTGCCGCCGTCGCGAACCTTGAGGAGTTCTCCGCACTCTTGTTTACCGCACGGCCCGGTCAGCGCGTGGAGATCGAGGCGGTACGGGACGGTGCTCGCATCCGGACCGCGGCGACACTCGGGCAGCGACGATGACGCGCGGCCCGGAGCGCAGCATCGCGATTGTGGGTGCGGGCGCAGTAGGCCTCGTGGCAGGTGCTCGCCTGGCTTCGGCGGGCCGGGCGGTCCGGTTCTTCGTCCGCAGCCAAGAGGCCGCCGACGCGATCAAACGCGACGGTGTGCGCCTCGAAGACCCGGGCTCCGGCGAGGTCGTGCGTGCGTGCGCGGAAGCGACCCTCGGATTTGGCCACGAAGCGGCCGCGGCCTCTTCCGTCGCGTTGCTATGTGTGCGGAGCTGCGACACCGAACTCGTGGCGCCCGCGATCGGCCTGGCGTTTTCCCAGGTTCCCGTCGCCTGCGTCCAGAACCACGTCGTGAACGAGGCGACCCTCGCCAAATACGTGCCTCGCGTCCTCGGCGTCGTATGGCGCCAGACCTGCACGCGCGTTGCCCCGAACGCCGCGGTGACGCTTGGGCGGGGCCGCGTCGTGTTGGGCGCCTATCCCGAAGGCGGGGGGGAGGACGTAGACGCCCTCGCCGGAGACTTCCGGGACGCGGGCTTCGACGTCGGCGTCTCCCAGCGCATCGCCGAGGACAAGTGGCTCAAGCTTTGCATCAATCTCATGAGCACTCCGAACGCCCTCGTGCGCCCGCGCGACCACGTGACGCAAACCTTCGTGGAGACCAAGGCGCGGTTGCTCGAGGAGGCTCGCGCAGTCCTCGATGCCGCGGGCATCCCCGCCCGCAGCTGCGACGGACGCGACCGCTCGCTCGACCAGGAGATCGTGTTCCAACGCGCCTCGCTGGCGCAGGGGACGAGCGCGCGACGCCTCCCTGTGTATAACCAGACTTGGACCGCGCTGCGGGATCGCCGGGCGGTAGAAGCAGATCAATACCATCGCGTGATCCTTGAGCTTGGAAGGCGCCATGGAATCCCGACGCCCGTCAATACGCGCGTTCTTCAGATGCTCGAACGCGCGCGCGACGAAGGATGGGGACCGGAGTGTCTGGCCGCCAATCAGCTCTTGGAGCAGGGCTGAGCGGCCAGCCCCTACGGCTTTGGCGGCGGCGTAGCCTTGGAATCGCTCCAGATCTCCGTATCGGGATGGAAGGCCTTCCAGGCGAACCAATACGCCTCTGTCACCTCGATTCCCTTGGGGATCTCCCACTGCATGAAGGCGGCTTCGCTGTCGTACAGGATCCGGATCCTTTTCCCCTGGAAATCATCGGTCACACGCCCGCCCGCGGCGGTAAGAAGCGACCCCAGGTAAGCACGGGCCTTGCCCTGCGCGACAACGCCGAGGACGAGTTCCTTCGAGTGAAAGCGTGAATCCTTCGCAGCGACAGGAAACGGGATCTCTTCTTGAAGCCAATAGGCCTTGTAGGGGCTATAGCGGTAATCGATCCCTTTCGGGTCGGGACGGACGAGCACCATGGAGGCGGACGCGCGGCCGAGCCAAAGGTCGCGCGGCTCTTGTCGCACCCGGATGCGGTCGAGGCGCGTGCCGGCCAACGGTCCCGAAATGGCCTGCCCCGTGAATTGAGACCACAGGCTCTGCGTCTCACGGTCGTACATCAAGCTACACGCGTTGTAGACGAGACCAGATACACCGAAGTGAAGATTCTTTCCTGCGACGCTCCGACGAAATCCCAGCGGTGTTCCAGCCAGCGGATCATAGGACACTGCGATCGGCACACCCGCCAGTACGTCATTCACGATCTGGTGTCGCTCCATGAGATGCACCGGATAGGCACGTGCCTCACCGTTTAGCTCGATCCCAATTACAGGCGTGTCCCCCACGACCCAGGTTGCCTGCTCGGGGGTCACGAATTGCGGATCATCGACCGCCTTGATTTGGTCGCGCGCGGGACCTCCCGCGCGAACAAGCTCGGCCTTGACGAGGAGCGGAACGAGGCGAAGGCCATTGATCGTCTGCGGCGCAACGCCTCCGTCGGGGGTTCCCGCTCCCGGCGGGCCCTCTGCCGCCCGACCCAAGGCCGTCGCGAGGAAAAGCGCGACCGCGATCGCGCAAGCGCTGCGAGAGGGGCCCGGGGTCACCGTGTCCCCACGGCCGCAACGCTCTCGCGCACGATCGAGAGGAGAAGCGTGAGGTCCTCGTCGGAGATGTTCAGCGGCGGCGCCACATAGACCACGTTCCCGAGAGGGCGTAGGTACGCGCCGCGACGCTTGGCCTCCTCGTACACACGCCAGCCTGCGCCGCCCAGGTATCCGGCCGCCCCTGCGAGATCGAGCGCGCCCACCATGCCGAGGGCGCGAGTGCGCACCACTCCGGGAAGATCCGCCATCTCCGCGAAGGCTTTTGCAATGCGGGGTGCGCGGGCTCGAACGCCGTCGACGACTTTGTCTTCTTCGTAGATGCGCAGAACCTCGCGTGCAACGGCTGCGCCGAGCGGGTTTCCACAGAACGAGTGACCGTAGTAGAACGCGCGTTCGGGCGCGCCGAGGAAACCCTCGAAGATCCGGGTGGTGGTGAGCGTCGCAGCCATGGGCAGCATGCCGCCAGAGAAACCCTTTGCCGTGCAAAGCAGATCGGGCGACACACCGCCGTGGTCGCAGGCCCACATCGCGCCGGTGCGGCCATACCCCGTGAAGACCTCGTCGGCCACAAGGAAGACATCACACGCGTCGCAGAGCGTCCGCACTGCGCGCAGGTACGCGGGCTCGTAGATCTGCATGCCGGAGGCCCCCTGGACGAGCGGCTCGAGCACGACCGCCGCGATCTCGTCCGAGTCCTTCCGCACGATTCGTTCGATGGCTTCGAACGCGCGCGCGTAGGCGCTGTCCTCCGCCGGCGATGGCACGTGGACGCAGTCCAACAGCGCGCCCGCAAAGGGACGCCGAAAGACCTCGACGCCTCCCAGCGCCGTGACACCAAGGGTCTCACCGTGGAAGGCGCCTTCGAGTGCAACGAAACGCCGGCGGGAGGGGCGTCCATTCTGCGCCCAGTACTGGAGTGCCAGCTTCATCGCCACCTCGACTGCCGTCGAACCATCGTCGCTGAAAAAGACGTGCTCGAGGCCATGCGGCGCTACCTGGCACAGCGCTTCCGCCAGCAGGGCGGCGGCTTCGTGGGTGGCTCCGGCGAGGGACGAGTGGCAGAGGGTGTCCGCTTGGCGCTTGAGCGCAGCGACGAGCCGGGGGTGGTTGTGGCCGAGGGCGCACACCCACCAGGAGGCATTGCCGTCGAGGTAGCGGCGGCCGTCCAGGTCGAACAGCCACGGCCCTTCGGCACGAGCCACGACGAGCGGGTCGACGCGCGCTCGATAGTCGTCCATCGGGGTGTACGGGTGCCAGATGCGTCGCTTGTCGAGAGCAACGATGCGGGAGCGCTCGTCTGACATCGGGCCTCGCGAGCCTAGAGACACAGCTCCGCGAGTAGTCGCAGCGCCTCAGGCTGGCCGGATCCGATCAAAAGCGTCGGCACCTTATGTGCTTTCCATGCCTGGATCCGGTCACGGATGCGCTCTTTGGGTCCCACGAGTGCGATCGCGTCCACGAGCTGATTCGGCACCGCCGCCATCGCCTCCGCCTTCTTCCCGGCAAGGAAGAGGTCTTGGATCTTGAGGGCCTCCGCTTCGTAGCCAAGACGCTTTGCGTAGTCGTTGTAGAAGTTCTTGCCGCGCGCTCCCATCCCGCCGATATAGAGCGCGAGCATGCCCTTGACCGGCATTCGACACTTCTCGAGGTCGTCGCCGAGAATGCAGGTGACGAAGGGGGCAACGTCGAAGTTGGCAAGGCTCTTCGGCGGGAGGCCGCGCTTGCGACGCTCCTCGTTCACGCGGGAAAAGCCCTTGCTCAGATCGGGTTGGAACAGGTCCATGCGCTCGGGGATCATCCATACCGGAATGAGCCCGTCTGCCACCTCGGCACTGCAGGCTACGCCGTTCGGGCTGATGGATGCGGTGTAGATCGGAAGATCCTTGCGACCATGAAGGATGCTCTTCAGGGGTTTGCCGAGACCCGACGCACCCGCACCCGTATACGGAATCTCGTAGTGCTCGCCCTTGAACTCGAGGGGGGCTTCGCGCGCCAGAATCTGGCGGATGATCGTCACGTACTCACGGGTCCGTGTGAGCGGCTTGCCGTACGCAACACCGTGCCAGCCCTCGATGACCTGCGGGCCCGAGGGCCCGAGACCAAGGATAAAGCGGCCGCCCGACAGGGCGTCGAGCGTCATCGCGGTCATCGCCGTCATCGCCGGGGTGCGTGCAGGCATTTGCATGATAGCCGTACCCAGGCGGATCTTGGTGGTGCGCGCGCCGATCCAGGCGAGCGGAGTGACGGCATCCGACCCGTAGGCCTCGGCCGTCCAGATCGAATCGAAACCGAGGCGCTCGGCCTCGAGCACAAGATCGAAATTCACAGACATCTGCGATCCGGAGTAGCCGGCAGTCAGGCCGAGGCGCATAACTCTCTCCTTTCGCGAGGTGTGCCGAGCTTAGCTGCTCCGTGGGGCCTGGTCGTGGGGACGAGGAGGCGCGGGGCCCGCCAGCTCAGCCGGCGCTGGCCCGTAAGCGGCAGGCTTCCCCGCGCCGAGAGGAACGGAAGGCGTCCTAGCGGAAGTCGAAGCTCGCGACGGGATCGCTCGCGGGAAAGGTGGCCTCGATCGCGGCGTCAAGCTGTGCGTCGCGCTCGCTCGCGACGGGGTTTCGCCCGGTCGCCCGGACCTCCCGTTGCCGCCTTGCTCTTGCTCGCCCATGCATTCCTCGCAAGCGCAGACTTGGCGCGCCTTCGCGCGACCGCCTCAACCCATGGCCGAGGTGACCTCGGGCAAGATCCTGTAGATCACGCGCACCTCACCCGGCTTTCGTAGCGGGTACTTCTCGACGCCCATGTAGCGCTTGGCCAGTCGATCAATGTGCGCATCCGCGCCTTCTTCCGTGATACCCACCACGCGACCCCGCACCTCGAGGTAGCGATAGGGATTCTCTGGATCCTGGACGGAGAGAGCGACACGGGGGTCGCGTCGCATGTTTTTGTCCTTCCGGCGTCCCTTGGCCGAATTGATGAGCACGTGGGTTCCATCGAAATCGCACCAGGTCGGTGTGACCTGCGGCCTCCCATCGGGCATGAGAGTGGCGAGGTGGGCGAAGCTCTTCTTGTGAAATAGGTCAAGAAAGGCATCGGGTACCTGCGTTGCCATGCGTACCTCCTCTCGAGCGGCTTGGGTTGTCTTGCATTCTATCTCTCGGATGGCGGATTGTATTCGAAGCGCAAGGAGAGGATGGAATTCGCCTCGGAGCGCTCCTCCGCGGGCTCGCTGGCATGGAAGTCGTTCCATCCTCACCCATCGCCCAGGCGCTCCTCGCACTGCGCCCCCCCGCCTTCGCTTGCGCGAGCTAGAGACCGTGGCTAGGAGCGGGGCGACTCCTCGGGACAGACGTTGAGCTCGAGAAGCTCCGTGCGACGAAGAACGCTTACCGCACTCGGCACGCTGGCGCGCTCCGACGTCAGCAGCCGGTGCAGGTCGTCGACGCTCGTCACCGGGTTGCCCGCAAACCGGACAATCAAGTCTCCTTCGGCGATTCCCGCGCGCTCGGCGGGGCTCGTGCGCTCCACCGCAAGGACGAGGACCCCGGTCTCTTGAGCCAGACCGTGATGCCTTGCGATCGCGCGGTGAATGGGCGCCCCTTGCCCTCCGACCCCGAGCCGGCTGCGACGAATCCGGCCTTCCTTAATCAGCTGGCCCGCAACGCGCTTCACGAGGTCGATCTCGATGGCGAAGCAAAGTCCCTGCGCCGCCGCGATGATCGCGGTGTTGACGCCGATGACCTCGCCGCGTGAGTTGACAAGCGGACCGCCGGAGTTGCCGGGATTGAGAGCCGCGTCGGTCTGGATCACGTTGTCGATGAGGCGGCCCGAGGTCGACCGCATCGAGCGGCCGCAGGCGCTCACGATTCCCGCCGTGACTGTGCTCTCGAAGCCAAAGGGGCTGCCGACCGCAATCGCGAGCTGACCCGGACGTACTCGCCCGGAGTCGCCGAGTCTTGCGGCGCGAAGCTCCGGCGCGTCGATTTTGAGAATCGCGAGGTCCGTGTCGGAGTCGTCCCCCACGAGCGAAGCCTCGCGGCGTGCGCCGTCGGGCGCGCTCACCTCGATCCGAGCGGCACCGTGGACCACGTGGCTGTTTGTAACGAGGAGACCGTCAGGCGTGAGCACAAAGCCGGAACCGCCTCCGCGGACGGGCTGACCCCCAGGCCCTGCCCGCCGTCCCTCGACTTGCACGTGGACCACCGAGGGACGGATGGCCTCGACCGCGCCGGTCACCGCGTGGGAGTAGGCGTCGAGGAGCCCCTCGTCGTCGTCATCCGGCCTCGGGAGCGCAGCCTCGACCTCTTGTTCATGGGCAATCAGTCGGAGTGCAGGCATGACCATTGGTCTCGGCACCGCGCAAGCCAGGTCAAGACACGGAAGCCCAAGCGCCTTTGCTGTGAGATGCTCACTCGCGCATGAGCAACCCCGCGGAGATCCGCGCGCACGAGCCGCTCGACGCGGGAGCCTGGAAACCGTTGCGCCGCCCTGTCTTTCGGGCGCTCTGGATTGCGACCATCGCGTCGGCCATCGGGACCTGGATGCAGGATGTGGGGGCCTCATGGCTGATGACCTCGCTCGCCCCCACGCCGCTCCTCGTATCTCTTGTGCAGGCTGCGTCGAACCTGCCGTTCTTCGTCCTCGCGCTTCCCGCGGGTGCCCTGGCGGACTTGGTGGACCGCCGTCGGCTGCTCATGGTCTCCCAGGCCTGGATGCTGCTCTCCGCCGCCGCGCTTGGAATTCTCACCCTGAGCGGAGCCGTAACGCCGGTCAGTCTGCTCCTCCTGACGTTCTGCCTCGGCGTTGGAAGCGCACTCAACGCTCCCGCCTGGCAGGCCATCACCCCAGAGCTCGTCCCTCGGGAAGAGCTACCGGACGCGATCAGTTTGAACGGAATGGCGATGAACGTGGCGCGTGCAGCGGGCCCCGCGCTTGGTGGAGCCGTGGTCGCGATCGTGGGATCCGGGCCGACCTTTCTTCTCAATGCGGCTTCATTCCTTGGGGTGATTGCGGTGCTCGCCCGCTGGGAACGGCCTCGGCGCGAGAGTCGGCTACCGCCGGAGGACCTCTACGGCGCGATCCGCGCGGGCATCCGTTACGTCAGGCACAGTACGCAGCTCACAACGGTTCTCGTCCGTGCCCTCTCGTTTATTCTCTGCGGGAGCGTCGTGTGGGCGCTGCTCCCGCTTTTCGCCCGCGAGACCCTCGGTCTAGGCCCCTCGGGCTACGGTGCGCTTCTCGGATTCTTCGGCGCCGGGGCTGTCTCCGGCGCCTTCTTGCTCCCGCGGCTGCGCCGGGCTCTCTCGGCGGAACGCGTGGCGACGGGTTCGGTTCTCGCGTTCGCGGCGGTCACGCTCGTCCTCGGGCTCGCGCGCGACGGCAAGCTTGTCGGGATCGCCCTCGTGATCGGCGGAGCCGCCTGGCTCATCTTGCTCTCGAGCCTCAATCTGGCGGCGCAGTCTGCCGTGCCTTCGTGGGTGCGCGCCCGCGCCATGGCTGTGCATCTGCTTGTCATCTTCGGAGGGATGGCGATCGGTAGCGCATTCTGGGGCGCCATCGCGACTTTCATCGATATCCCGGCAGCCTTCGAACTGGCAACGCTCGGTCTGGTGCTCGGCCGCATCCTGACCGTTCGCTTCACCCTGCCCGAAGGGCCTCCCCTCGACCTCACTCCCGACCCACGCTGGAACTCTCCCGTCGTTGTGGGCGAGCCCGCCCCGGATCGCGGACCCGTCCTCGTCACACTCGAGTACGTGATCGACCCCGAACGCGCCCGCGATTTTGCACGGGCCATGCGAAAACTCTCACGCATCCGGCTGCGGGACGGCGCACTCCGCTGGGGCCTCTTTGTCGATGCGGCGCAGTCCAATCGCTATCTGGAATCGTTCGTGGTCGAGTCTTGGATCGAGCATCTGCGCCAACACGAGCGGATTACCGCGGCGGACCGAGAAGTCCAGGCGCGGGCCGTTGCCTCCTGGGTGCCTCTCCGCCTCGGATCACCCATTACATTCACGAGCGCATGCAATGACGCCAGAGCCAGGGGACTGCGTGGCGCTCGCCCTCAAGTCCAAAGGCGGATTCCCGGGCCGCACGGCTTGCAATGAGGCGGCGGCCGCGACGCCTCGAGCTTTGCGCCTTCGGTTGCCTCAACTCTCAGCGGGGGACGCGTCGAGGGGCAACTCGATCACAAACTTGGTCCCGCGCCCCTGCTCTGACTCCACCGAGATGCGGCCGCCGTGCCGCTCGACGATGCCGTGGGAGATCGAGAGCCCGAGGCCCGTCCCCTTCCCCACCGGTTTCGTGGTGAAGAAGGGATCGAAGATCCGGCTCTGGATCTCCGCCGGGATTCCCGGCCCATCGTCTTGGATCTCCACCCGCACTCCGCCATCGATCGGCCGGGTGCGGATCCAGATCGTGCCCTTCTTGCCGAGCGCGTCGCAGGCGTTGATCAAGAGGTTCATGAACACCTGGTTCAGCTGGCCCGCGTAACAGCGAATTCGGGGAAGGTTCCCGTAGTCGCGCTCGACGCAGATGCCGTCCTTGAGGCGAGGCTCGATCAGGGAAATCGTGCGATCGAGGCCGTCGTGGAGGTCGACTTCCTGGAGGTCCGCTTGGTCCACCCGCGAGAAGGTGCGCAGGTCCTCCACGATCTTCTTGACGCGCGCCGTGCCCTCCCGACTGCGGACGAGGAGCTTCGCCAGCGCCTCGCGCGCGCGGTCAGCATCCCGACCTGCACCCTTGCTCTCGATCAGCTTTCGAATGTATTCGTCCATCAGCTGAAGGTTCGCATGCACGAACCCGATCGGGTTGTTGAGTTCATGGGCGATGCCGGCCACGAGTTGGCCGAGCGACGCCATCTTCTCACTCTGCACGAGCTGGGTCTGCGCTTCGCGCAGGGCCTGGGTGCGCTCATCGACGCGCGCTTCGAGCGTTGCGTTGAGCTTCGCAATCTCGTCGTAGGCCTTCGCGTTCTCGATCGCGATCGCGCTCTGGTTGGCAAGCGTGCGGAGCAGCTGCCGGTCATCGACGCCCAGCCGTTCGCCCGTGAGCTTGTGACCCACGGCGATCACGCCGAGGAGATCCATCCCAAAGAGAATCGGTACGAGGAGTTCGACCTCGAGCGTGTCGAAGACGTCCCGGCAGGCTTCCCGCACCTCCGCGTCCGTCTCGTCATCAAAGTCGAGGCGCGAGAGCGCGCGGCGAGCGAGGAGGTAGGTCACGATCGGGTGGTCGGCGGGGAGGAGGGTGTCGAGGGCGTCATCGTCCCAGTCCCCCCGCGAGCCCGCGGGCTGCAGCACGCCGTGTTCGGCGTCGAAGAGCAGGACCATCGCGCGCTCCACGCCCATGGTGTCGGTGAGTGCGATCAGAATGCGATCTCCGATCTCTTTCATCGACAACATCGAGACCATGGCTTCGGAGATCTCGCGCACCGCGACCCGGTAGGCGGAGCGATCGCGGTCGAAGACGCGGTCGACGAGGCGCTGCATGCGCGTGCGCAGCGGGTTGAAGGCGAGGATCGCGAAGAACAAGAACGAGATCTGGAACCAGCGGGACTGTGGGTTCACGTTGGAGCGCGAGACCGCGGCATCGGCGAAGGTGATGAGAAGTGCAAAGACGCCGGTGATCGCCAAAGTGGCGGCGCCGTATGCCGCCGACGACTTCGCCACGACGCGGATCTCGAAGAGTTGGCGTCGCAGGATGCCGTAGCCCACGGCCAGCGGGAACGTAAAGAACCAGAGCAGAGCGACGTACCAGGGCAGGGACGTCCGCAGGATCATCTGTGCGATCATGATTAGAAGGACGGGGACGAAGCTCACGAGCGCGCCGAGAAGCATCACGTCGGCGCGGTCTGTGCTTCCGCCTTCCCGCATACGACGGCGCTCGTGTCCAAGGAACACGATAGAGGCGAGGCTTACTCCGATGGTGAAGCAGAACGCGAAGGTCGGTACAAGCGCGGGAGGGATCCCCACGCGCTCGCCCACAAGGGACAGGAGGCCCAGCGCGAAGGCCAAGGCATACATCAGAGGCCGCAGCCCGCGTCGCCGCACCACCCAGCCGGGCTCGACGGGATAGGTGCTGAACAGATGGAACACCGTTGCGCCGATGAAGGGGATGTTGAAGAGCATACGGGGCCCCTGAAGCGGTATCGGCACCCAGTGAAAGGCCAAAGACAGCTGCGCAGACATCGTGGAGCAAAAGAGAACGAGCGCCCAAGCTTCGGCGCGGTCCGGACGCAATCGCCAGACCACGAACCCGATGGCCAGGTAGATCACGGACACGAGCAGGAGCCCAGCGTAAAGTGCCGCCGACCAGGCGGGGATGGTGGCGATGCTACAAATCTTCGGTTGCAGCTCGACCGTGTAGTGACGATCCCCGCGCTCGAATTCGTAGCGATTCGGACGGCCGGGATGCAGCACGCTATTCGGGTTGAGGATCAAGCGATAGACCGACCCCCCGTCGATGGTGAGCAGCCGGTCCCCCGCCTCGACGCCCGCACCGGTTGCGAGACCCGGGTCCTGCACGATCTCGGTCCCTGCCACGCCCGTCGTCTGGAACGGCAGGGTCAGGGAGTCTTGGGGATAAACGATGGGCCAGAGCGCCAGCACGATCGCGCTGAGCGCCCACGCGACGGCCAACGCCGCCGTCACCCGGCGAAATCGAAGGGTCGCCGTGGGGTTCATGCAGCTCCGGGCACCCGCAGGGATGGTAGGCGCCCAGGCTCGGCGCTGTCAAAGAGCCCCGGAACTAGCGGGCTTGCTTCGCCTCGAAGTTGATGGCGGCCTGGTCCAGGTCGTGGCTACCCCCGCCGTAGTTGTAGCCGGAGCCGTTCAGCATGACTGCCCTGCCGTCCGCCGGGAGGTCTCCGGCCGCTCTCGCCGTAATTTGCCGCTGAATCTCGGCGATTCGCGACTGGAGGTCGGGTCCGGCGGGCGCTCCCGCCGGGCACTGCAGGAGCGGCGACGGGGCGGGCTTCGCGGGGTCCGGGCCGAACAGATCGTCGGCCTGTGTGGATGCAGCGGCAACCAGCGCGTAGGCCACAAGCCCGGCGCACGTAGCGCGGCGCATGAACGAAGGGGTGTGATCCCTCATGGCAGCCTCCATGGTATACCCTCCTCCGCGTTTTCCTGATCGGTCGGTGGGGCGCGGACCTTGATGGCGGCAGGCCGGGCGCGCTGCGCGCAAGCTGCGGGTCTTCTGCACGCGAGGCAGCCGGGCTCCCCCGAGTGGTGAGCGTTGCATCTTGTCACCTTCGAGCGGCTTGAGGGACCCGGAAACCGCGACGCGGCGGAGCGTGGCGACGATTCCCCGCTCGGTGAGCTCACCGCACTCGGGCTTGATCTTGGCCAGTCGGGGAGCGCAGGTGCACGGCGCGTGGGCGCGCTTCTGCCGCCAGGTCCCCACGCCGGGGATGTCGTCGA
>Ga0209039_10001653_pt1 | contig 20326 bp, 18 predicted proteins | sample BogFormECP12_OM1_FD_188238 | JGI IMG/M metagenome (GOLD analysis project Ga0209039, IMG submission 188238) | Bog forest soil microbial communities from Calvert Island, British Columbia, Canada - ECP12_OM1 (SPAdes) (version 2) | ecosystem: Environmental > Aquatic > Freshwater > Wetlands > Bog ...
TGGGTCACTCCGGGACTCAACAGCACCAACTGGTAGGGATCGCGCAGAATGAGCGGCAGTTCCGTCATCTGCGTATGTTCCACCACGTTGCTGAGTTGGGCATCGGTCGTGTCCACGGGCACCACCGCGCCTTCCACGGTGACCTGCTCCTGATTAGTGCCCACTTCGAGCTTGGCGTTGAGGGTCAGAGCCTGGTCAACCGTCAGGTCGATGGCCTGGTACTTGACCGGCCGGAATCCACTCTTCTCAATCGTGACTTCATAAGGGCCCGCGGGCAGTTGCGTGACGTTATAGACGCCTGCTGTGCCGGTCACCACATCGCGGCTGGCATTGGTCGCGGTATTCCGGACAGTCACTTTGGCATTCTGAACCATTGCACCAGTGGAGTCGGTGACCGTTCCGTTGATGGCCGCCGTTTGCGCCGCCGAAAGGGATGAAAGAACCAGCGTCAGAAGCGAAGCGACACCGAACACAAAGAGCTTTGTCCGCATCTTCAATTCCTCATTTCTTTTTGACTGTTGCCCAAAAGATAGGCCCCTGAATCATCGTCAGTGGCTGCTTGAATTGCCCGTCGTGCAAACCAAGAACCACGGCCTCTTCATCCCAACGTCATTTGTTCCCAGTGAGATAGGCGCTGTGTCTTCAGGGTGCTCTACCAAAACACATATCCCTTGCGTCGATCTTATACGGCAATCTATAGAGTGAAAGTCCCTCTCTTGGTGCCACCGGTTCGCGGGAATCCTCTTGGCCGCTATAGACTGGTTGCGCGGGTAACGCCCGCTGGGTGACAAAGTGTTATGCAAGTGCGGGTGCTCTTCTTCGGTGTGCTGAAGGATCTAGCAGGGACGTCGTCGGATGCGCTTGATCTGCACGAGGGCGCTTCCGTCCGGGACGTCCTGGCATACTACGAGGCGCGGATGCCGCGCCTGAAGGAATGGCTGCCGACATTGGCTCTGGCGTTGAATCAGGAGTACGCCGAGCCAGGCGCGAGGCTGAAGGAGAACGACGAGGTCGCGTTGCTGCCGCCGGTGAGCGGAGGCGCGCCCGAAATGTGTGGGGACGGGTCTTCGACCAGTCCAACCTTTTCAAAGACCCGGTCCCACGCGGCGATTGTCCGCGACCCTATCGACACGCAGCGCACGCTGGCCGGCCTCAAGTGCCCCGAAGACGGCGCCGCCGTGGTGTTCCAAGGAGTGGTTCGGAACCAGACGCGCGGCCGTAAGACGCTCTATCTCGATTACGAAGCCTACGAGAAGATGGCCCTGCGGGAACTGGAGTCGCTGGCGGATCAGGCCTTGCGGCAGTTTCAGATTCGGGATGTCGCGCTGGTTCATCGCCTCGGGCGCCTTGAGATCGGCGAGACGAGCGTACTGATTGTGGTGGTCTCGGCCCATCGTGCGGCCGCGTTCGACGCCTGCCGCTGGCTCATTGATACCCTCAAACGCACCGTCCCCATCTGGAAGAAAGAATACTTCGAAGACGGCGCCGTCTGGGCCGATGGCGAACCGTTTCCCGCAGAGATTCCGCGGGCGGTTTCCTCGGGTCAAGGCAGCCCCGGCAAAGGGCCGGCATCTAAGTAAGCGGCGTGCTCCGCATACTCCGAGGGAACAGGTGCCCGCTGACGCAACGGTATAATTCCATCATTCGATGAGAAAACTCGCCACTCTGAGATTGCTCGCACTGGGCCTTCTCCTTACCGGCCGCGGCCTGTGGGCGCAGCAATCATCGGCTCCGCCGGCCGAGGCACAACGCCCGACAGCTCAGCAGAGCACGCACTCCGAAGCGCAATCCGAGCCGACGGCCACGATGAAAGTGGACGTCAACCTGGTCAACGTGTACGTGACTGTGACCGACGAGCACGGCGCCCCCATCGGCGGCCTCACGAAAGAGAATTTCGTTCTCAAGGAAGACGACCGGGAACAGAAGATCTCGGTCTTCGACAAAGAATCCGCCCTGCCGATTTCCATCGCGCTCACCATTGACACCAGCCTGAGCACGCGCCACGACCTGCCGCTCGAGCAGGCCTCAGCCAAGCGTTTTGCGCACACTATTCTGCGCCCGATCGATGGGCTCTCAGTTTACGACTTCAGCGAAGTTGTGCACGACGACACGCGCGGTTTCACGGCCGACCTGAAGCGGATTGACGACAGCATTGACCACATTCGCGTCGGCGCTGCCACCGCACTCTACGATGCGGTCTACGCGACCTCGCGCGCGCTCGACCGCCGCAAGGGGCGCAAAGTGATCGTCCTGATTACCGACGGGGAGGACACGGTCAGCAAGGTGGACTACAAAGAGGCCGTGCGCGCGGCCGAAGAGGCCGAGGCCCTGGTCTACTCGATCATCATCGTGCCCATCGAGAACAGCGCCGGACGCGAGATTGGCGGGGAGCACGCCCTCATCCAGTTTTCCGAAGATACTGGCGGTAAGTACTACTACGCGACGTCAACGGCACAGCTCGACGATGCCTTCCGCAAGATCAGCGACGAACTGCGGACGCAATACCTGCTGGCCTACTATCCTTCGCAGCGCACTTCGTTTTCCGAGTTCCGGCGCATCGAAGTGAAAGTTGCCGGCGTCCCCGATGCGGCCGCATATCGCGTGCGCCACCGTGCCGGCTACTACACGGTGAAATCGGAGTTTTGAGCCAAGGCTGGTCCAATCGACACATTTCCGCGGATCACTCTGAAACATAACGCCTGCAACTCCATTGGTCGAGACAACGTGCGCAACTGCTTGGAAAGATTGAGCAAGTGGTTGGGCATCCACTTTACAAGAACAAAAATACAGAATTTGGTATCGGCGCCGCGACATCCCCTGGGTTTCGGTCGGTGTCTGTGCGCCTCGATCTTATGTAAATGATTGAAATAATTTGACTTTATGCAGTTCTGCTGGGATGATCCTGGGCTGGCTGGCAAATTGCTTTCATGCTTGCCGCAGAGTCAGCTTTTCCAGACAAAGGCGTGCTTCCGACGAAAACTGTTGGGTCGGACGATACGGAAGCAGAAGCAGCATCCTCATAATCCCAGGGCGCAGCGCGATAAAATGCGGCTCCGAAAAGAAGCTCTAACCAGCCAACTCGTTTTCGGACTTGAACTTGTTTTCGAAATCAGGGCAAGGAATCCTCAGACGACTCCGAAAGGAAGATGGATGATGTTGAACCTCAGCTCCCCCCGGCACAGCACGAGATTTGGTCTGCTGGCGCTGATTTGTGCTTTCGCACTTGTGTTTTCTGCGGCGGCTTTCGCCCAAACGACGGTGTCAACCGGCAGCATTATCGGAACCGTGACTGATGCAACCGGCGCGGTCGTCACCGGAGCCAGGGTCACGATCACCAAGGCCGACACCAATCAGGCAATCTCCGTCAGTTCGAACTCTGCCGGTGCCTACAATTCGGGCGCGCTGGCTCCCGGGAACTACAAAGTCCAGGTTTCTGCCAAGGGATTCAGTACTTCCAGCGAAACGGTGGTCGTGCAGGTGGGCAACACCGCAACCGCCAATATGAAGCTACAGGTTGGGCAAGAGAGCACCGTGATTGAAGTACAGGCCAGCGAAGTTCAGGTCAATACCGAGCAGGCCATCGTGCAGGGGGTGCTGACCTCGAGCCAGATTGACAATCTTCCCGTGAACGGCCGGAACTTCCTCGACCTTGCTCAGCTTGAGCCCGGTGTGCAGATTCAGGACGGCACGAACTTCGACCCGACTAAGGTCGGGTATTCATCGATCTCGTTCGGGGGGCGATTCGGCCGCAGCGCAAGAATCGAAGTGGATGGCGTGGACGTGAGCGACGAAACCGTGGGCACCACGACGCAAGACATTCCTTCGAGCGCCATTCAGGAGTTCCAACTCAGCCAGTCCAAACTGGATCTCTCCAACGACTTGACTTCTTCCGGAGCCGTGAACGTTACGACCAAGTCTGGTACGAATGCCTTCCACGGCGGAGCGTTAGGTTTTTTCCGCGACCACTCAGCCGCTGCGGCGTCGCTTCCCACGCCCCCCGGATTGAGCGCTCCGGATTTCCAGCGCAACCAGTTCGGTGGCAATTTCGGTGGTCCGGTGATCAAGGATAAGTTGTTCTTCTTCGGTGACGGAGAGCGTACCCTGAACAACCTGCAGTCTCCGGTTGCCCTGCCATCTCCGTTCGCGGCGGATTCCGGTTTCTTCAATGCGCCCTTCCGCGAGAGCGAACTCAACGGCAGAGTGGATTATCAGTTGACCAAGAGCGCGAGGCTCTTTTACCGCTACAACTACTTCGCCAACCTGACCGACGCTACCTTTTTTGCCTCGAGCTTCCAGGTGTACAGCAATAAGGACAATACCCGTTCCCACACCTTGGGAGTTGATTTCAATACTGGCAGTTTCACGCACAGCATTCGATTCGAATATCTGAAGTTCCAGAATCAGATCAAGAACGGAGATGCCGGCCAGCCGTTTTCCGGCTCAGGCCTCAGCGTCTTCAACGGTCCCTTCGCCGGCGGGCCAAACTGGCTGGCCCCACAGTCCACTCCGCAGAGCGATCACGAATTCAAGTATGACGGCAGCAAGTCCATCCGCAGTCACATCGTCCGTTTCGGTGCGACTTTCAATCACATCCAGGGTGGCGGCTTTGCCTCCTTCTACAGCATTGCGCCGGTCGTCAATTCGGATCCAACCCATTTTGATGCGAACTGCGCCACTGTCAGTCCCGCTTGCCCTGCGGGACCGGACGGTACGCCCCAGTCGAACCCCTTGAACTACGACGTGACCGGCATAACGCTGGGCAACGGGATCGGCTATTCCACCTCGCAAGCCGCGTTCGGCTTTCCGGCCGGTGCTTTGGGGCCGGACAACCGGATCGCTTTCTACCTGGGAGACAACTGGAAGGTGAGGTCGAACTTCAATATCGAGTTGGGCGTGCGCTACGTGCGCGACACTGGCCGCACCGACTCGGATTTGCCCGCTCTCCCCGCACTGGACGGACTGGTTTCGGACTTCCCCAGCCTGGGAGCAAAAGTCCGGCAGCCCAATCTCAACTTCGCTCCGCAGATCGGAATTGCCTGGGATCCGGGCAAGAACGGAAAAACGGTGATCCGAGCAGGGGCTGGCCTGTACTATGAAAACACCATCTGGAACAACGTTCTGTTTGATCGTCCCACCCGGGAGGCAAACGGAGCATTTCTGCAAACGGTAGGAGCTTGTAACGGCGCTGGCGCGCCCGGTTCGCCGATTTCGATACCCAAACCGGGTGGTGGCACGACGACGATTCCGATACCACCTAATGTCTGCGCAGTAGGTTCGTCGACGACGCCGATCACGATCAATGCGGCTGCGCCACAGATTCTGGCGCTCTTCCACGAATACCAGGCAGATTCTCCATTCAACCCAACGCTTTCAAATCCCGGCTACCTGCCCGGACTGATTGGTCTGGGCCTCGGCGCCGGATCAAATTCGGTTCCGCTCACTTTTGGGCCGAACTTCCAAACCCCGCGTTCGTTCCAGATGAACGTCGGAATCCAGCGGGAGATCCACCATGGCACCGTTCTGAGCGTGGACTACCTGCGCAACATCGAAACCCATTCTCTACTGGGTATTGATGTCAACCACACCGGTGACGCTCGCTACTTCAATATGGCAGGCGCGCAGGCGGCCATCTCAGCTACGAACAACGCCTTCGGTTGCGGAACAGGGTACGATCCGGGTTCGACCGGCTGTGCGATTGCGGCAGGGGCTACGATGGCCAACTACGCTGCCAACGGCCTGACCGCCACATACGAATTGGGTGTCGGCGGCACGGCCCTTGGCTACGTTGGGGGCTGTCCGCAAACGGCGACCGGCCAGCCCATCGGGTGCGCCTTCGGCGGCCTCAACCCGATGGTGGACAACCTGAACTTCCTGCTTCCGATCGGACGCTCGGTGTACAAGGCACTGGATATGAAGCTGGTGCAGAACGTCACGAATCCGATGAAGGGAGTGAAAACCGCGAACTTCCAGGTTGCCTACAGTCTGTCGAAGTTCGTCAATCCGGGTGGTGTGAACCCCGCATCGCCGCCCTCCAACTTTATCCAAGGTGAGGACCAGGATTTTGTAATTGGCGCCGTAGACAATGCCAATCCTCTCCGCTTCATGGGACCTTCCACGCTGGACCGTACGCATCAGATTTCCTTCGGGGGCAGCTTCGGTCTGCCGTGGGGCTTCCAGACGGGCTTGATCGCGCATTTTTATAGCCCGCTGGCCGTTCCATTGGTGGTGCCTAACTCTGGTCAGGGAGACGGCGAAATCTTCCGCACCGATTTCACTGGTAGTGGCGTAACGCAGGGTTACCTTCCCGGTACGAAGAACGGGGCGTTCATGCGAAGCATCAGTCCCAGCGATCTGACTCAGGTAATCGGCAACTACAATACGAATGTCGCCGAGCAACCTACCCCGGCGGGCCAGGTTTTGGTTTCCAGCGGCCTGTTTACGGCCCAACAGTTGCAGACGGCGGGGGGGGTCGCACCCCAGCTAGCGCCACCGATACCTGGTTCTGTTGGTCTAGCGTGGCTGAAGGACGTGGATCTGTCCCTGAGCTGGAAGTACACGATCAAAGAGAAAGTGACCATTCAGCCCGGGATTGGGTTCTTCAACGTATTCAACTTCGCCAATTTTGATCTCCCTCCGAACATCCTGGTTCCGTACCTTACTCTGGCGGGCACCACTTCGCCGGGATCTGTGGGGCAAACCACCTATTCCCAGCAGCAGAACGTGCGCGTAGGTGAGGGCACAGGCGTGTACGGACTGGGAGCTCCCCGGGTGGCTGAGTTCAGCCTGAGGATCACGTTCTAGGCGGCAGTTGACGTAATCTGCGGCCACCAGTCGGGCGACTGGTGGCCGTTTTTCATCCACCTCTTCCTACGGCGCGATCTGGCTGCGCAGCTGTTTGGCGAGTTTCTCGATCCTCTTGAGTTTCTCCCCGAGATCCTTAGGCAGCACTCCCTTGGTGGTCTGGTCCACGGCCGGCGGAATGGATTGCGCCAGAGCCGCCAATTCATCAGCGTCGTGCTTGAGTTTGGCGGGATCGAGGGCTGAGCGCTGGTTCAGTGGCGGCGGTATGTCCTTTTCGCCCTGGGCCACCGCTTGCTCCCCCTGATGGACGCCGGGAGGAATCGGTCGCCCGCCTTGTGCCAGAGCCGCTGATGCAGAGAGCTGAAGCATGAGAATAAGAGCTAAGAGGGGGATTCTCATAGTAGACCTCCTACTGGACGGGCGAATTTACTTCGGCATCATTCCGCAACGAGATGAGGCTCATTGGGCAGAGCATCGTTACTCGGTCAATTCACTCCGCAGATGCTTGGACAGCTTCTCGATCTGCTTTAACTTCTGAATCACGTCCTTGGGCATCGTGCCTCGGCGGACGTTGGCCACGTCGGCGGGGATGGTTTGCGCTGCGCGAGCCAGGTCGTCCGCTTCCCGCTGCAGTTGAACCAGGTCAATGCGATGCACCAGCTTCGGCTCGTCTGGAGCGTGCTTCGCGTTGTCCGGGTTCATGGGAGCGGGCGGAGGGGACATTCTGGGCGGATACTCCGACGGAATCTGCAGCGCACTGGTGGAGAAAGCGCAGAGCAGCACTGCGATGGAGAGAAAAGTGAGTCTGGTCACAGCACGCCTCCGGGTGGAAGGGCGGATTTGCCAGTATTGTACTCCGGCTTGGCGTGAAGTCTGCCGTTCGTCAGACTTCGGACCTCGGACCTCAGCAACCTAATTGAGCTTTGCAGAATATGTGACGGCCCACCACGCTGTCATTCCGAGCGGAGTTCCGTCCTCCGCTTGGCGGAGGGCGGAACGTAGCCGAGGAACCTGCTTTTTGCCGAGGCCAGTGGAAAAGCAGGTTTCTCGACTCCACCAGATTGTCCGTGAACGGACAATCTGGCTCCGCTCGAAATGACAAATGAATGTCACTAGATTCTCCAATGTTCACCAGAACTTACTAGAACGAACCGCCCAAACCCGTGCGCTTGAAGCCTGACGCCAAGGTCTGCAGTCGGACGTCTGACGTCCAAGGTCCAAAGTCCGAGGTCCGAGGTCTGACGTTTGTGTACAATGCCTGCATGCCTTTCCGCGCTCCACAAGGGAACCCCCACGCTGGCAAGCATGGCCGAACGCCTCCTCCGGAAGAAACGTTTGAGGAGGCCGCCTTCCTCAAGCTGCTGGGGGAGAAACAGAAGCCGGTCCTGATTAAGCTGATGGATGGCCAGGTGGTCCAGGGCTGGATCGAGTACTACGACAAGAACATGGTGCGGCTGACGCGCGAAGGGGCGCCCAACTTGTTCATCTTCAAGCACGAGATCATGTATATCTCGGAAGACAGCGGAAAGCGGAAATAGCGAACATCGGACCTCAGACCTCGGACGTCGGACCCCGGACGTCAGACCTCAGGCGCCAGTCTTCAAGCGCGGGTTGGGCGGTTGGAAACATCCGATTCCATTCGTTCTATTTGCGTGCAGTTCTGGATTCCTGATGTCTGAGGTCCGAAGTCTGAAGTCCGAAGTCCGAAGTCTGAGGTCCGATTTTCCATGTCCGACTCCGTCCATTCCAATAGCTTCCTCCCCGCCATGTCCGCCATCGCGCGAGAGGCGGGCGCGCTGCTGCTCAACTACTTCCAGCAGAAACTGAAGATCGAGTACAAAGGCGACGCTGACCTGGTCACCGCCGCCGATCGTGCGTCGGAGGTGCTCATTCGTGAGCGTATCAGCAAGCAGTTCCCGTCGCATGATGTGCTGGGCGAGGAGCAGGGACTGAACGATCGGGGCAGCGAATACCGCTGGTATGTTGATCCCCTGGACGGCACTACGAACTTTGCTCACGGCTATCCGGTCTTTTGTGTTTCGATGGCTCTCGAGCGCCGTTCCGCGAAGTCGGCGAGACGGATTGCCGGGGTCGTCTACGATCCTACGCGCGGCGAACTGTTCACCGCGGTGGAAGGGGAAGGGGCGCAGCTTAACGGCCAGCCGATCCGCGTATCGAAAGTCGCGCAGTTGAAAGAATGTCTCGTTGCGACGGGCTTCCCCAGCCACAAGCGGCATAAGAACCCGAATATCTATTTCTACCACCAGATCACGCTGCGCACGCACGGAGTACGGCGCGCGGGATCGGCCGCTCTCGATTTGTGCAACGTGGCCTGCGGGCGCTTCGACGGTTTCTGGGAATTCAATCTCAATCCGTGGGACACGGCGGCGGGAGCGCTCATCGTGGAAGAGGCGGGAGGCAAGATGAGCCGCTTTGATGGTTCCCCGTTTGAACTTGACTCGCGGGAGACGCTGGCGTCGAACGGCCTGGTGCACGAGGCGCTGCTCGATGAGTTTCGCCAAATCTTCTCTGGCCGCGGCTTGGATTCTCTGCCCGATCCGCGCCGGTGACGGTGGTAACTGGAACCTCTCCAGGCAGGCTCGTAGAGTAGTCTGTTTCGCCGGAGATCCCCCAAGCATGAACGCAAAACCGAGATGGATAGTCGCCGCTGCGTTGGTCCTGTTGGTATCCGCCATTGCCCTTGCCCGCCGCACCGCCCCGTCAGAAGCTCCCGACGCCACTTATGTCCAAGCATTTGAGAAATGGAAAGCCGAACAGACGGAAGACCTGAGGGCGAACTGGCTGTCGCTTGCCGGTCTGTTCTGGCTCAAGCCGGGAGTGAACAGCTTCGGCTCCGATACGGGCAATGCCATCGTTTTTCCCAAGGGTCCGGCCCATGCCGGAGAGTTTGATCTTGCGGGCCAGGAAGTTACGCTCCGGCTGCAACCCGGCACACACGCTACGATTGCCGGCAAACCGGTGACCACCGCCAAGATGGATCCGGATACGTCTAACCACGTTACGCGCGTCGAGATGGGGACGTTGCGCTTTCACGTCATCATCCGCGGCCAACATGTGGGGATCCGCCTGCGGGACACGGACAGCGCCGCGTCGCGCGATTTCAAAGGAATGATGTTCTATCCTCTCGACCTGAACTATCGGGTTACAGCGACTTGGACGCCCTCCACCGGCAACAAGACGGTCGAGATTCCCAACGCGCTGGGCGAGGTCACTGAAGAGGTTTCGCCGGGCGCGGTCGCCTTTCAGCTGAATGGTTCCGAACTGAGTCTCACTGCTTTGGGAGGCGATGCCAAAAGTGGGCTCTTTTTCGTTTTCACCGACCCGACGGCCAAAAGCGATACGTATCCCGGCGGCCGGTTTCTCGAAACCGACGGCGTAGTGGATGGCAAAGTGGTGCTTGACTTCAACCGTGCTCACAATCCTCCTTGCGCCGTGACTCCGTATGCCACCTGTCCGTTAGCGCCGAAGGAGAACCGTCTGGCCGAGGCCATACCCGTGGGGGAAAAGTTCGACAAGGCCGCGCACGGCCACCACTAGTGGACTGTCGCAAAGAGAGCGTTACCGCGGGCGATGTAGGGGCGGACGCATTCGTCCGCCCCGCCGAGCACAGCGAGGCGCACCCTCGCCATGGTTCGCCGCTAGCGTTTTCACTGCGACAGTCCACTAGCCGTCTCCGCGTTACCGTCTCCGCGTTACAATGAAATGTGGGATTGACGGCTGCCCCCAGCCGCGGGGAACACTCTCAGGTTTCAACGTGAACAACTCACTTCTGGAACGCACAATCGAAAAGCGGCCGGACAAGGTCCGCCTGCACGGACGCATCCTTTTTCTCACCGAAGACCCGGATCTCATCAAGCGGCAACTCGCGGGCGAGGATCTGGCCTGGGACACGAAGAATCCCGCGGCGAATCCTAAGCTGCGCGATGACATCTCCACCGACGAGATCACTCCGGCCCACTACTGCTTCTATTTTGACGAGACTCTGGGCGAAATTCCTTATTTGGGGCTGAAGTGCGGAAGTGCGATGCCCATCGGCCGTGGCGACGTGAAACGCGGCGGATTCGTTTGCGCGGTGAGCGGCAAGCGGCGCGGCAAGGGCTCGAGCCGCGAGCAGTCTCCGTATGCCGAGATGTGCGCCGGCATTCGCGTGGTGATTGCCGAGAACATCGAGCGCATCTACAAGCAGAATTGCCAGAACCTGGGACTGCTGACCTCGACGAACTTCTCGCTGATTGATCGCATCCGGAGCGGGGAAGAAATAGCCCTGAGCGAATTCACTGCGGGCGAAGACGACATTACGCGGCAGGTGATCGAGTATGGCGGGCTGTTTCCCTTCAACGTGGCCCGCATGCAGGGGAAAGTGTTTTTGCCTGCGATCGAAGACGCGGGCAAAGCCTGCCCTGAGCCTGTCGAAGGGAGTGCCCGCGCCACACGGGCAATGACTCTCGCCGAGAAGATCTTCGCACGCCACATGATCCGATCCAGTGTGGGGACGGGCGCTCCCGCCCGTCCGGCCGAGCGCAGCTCGGCGGCCGCTGAAGTCGGAGTCCCATCGGTCAAGCCGGGTGATACCGGCTTTGCTCGCGCCGATCTGCGCTTCAGTCATGAATACGTTACGCCCATGGCGGCGATTTTCTTCGAACGCTACGTAGGCAAGGACGCCCGGGTCAATGATCCTGCGAGCATCCTGTTCTTCCGCGATCACCTGACCTTTCTCGACGAAGTGATCTCCGAAGAGAAGAAAAAGCTGGGCCTGCTCGACCTGGCGACGCAACTCAAGCTCAAGCAGCAGGATTTCGCGGCGCGACAGGGGATCAAGCTGCATGGCGAACTGGCCGACCGCAAAGGATCGGAAGGTATCTGCCACTCGATTGTGCTTGAAAGCTACGCGCTGCCGGGGCAGTTGAATATCGGCTCGGATTCGCACACGCCCCATGTCGGAGCGATCGGGTGCGTCGCGTTCGGCATCGGCACGACCGATGTTTTCAATTCATGGATCACCAAAGACGTGCGCGTGAAAGTTCCGGAATCGGTGAAGATCGTGATCCGTGGCCGGAAGCGTGCGAACGTCACGGCGAAAGATTTCATCCTGAAGATTCTGAGCCTCGACTACGTGCGCAGCGGCAAGGCGCTGGCCAAAGTGATGGAGTACGCGGGCGAGGCCATCGAAGCACTGAGCGTGGACGAACGAGCCACCATGACCAACATGGCGGCCGAGATCGGCGGTTTCACCGGCATCGTCGCGCCCGACAAAAAGACTCTGGATTTCCTGGTGGAACGGCGCGCGATGGATCGCATGCGGGCCGAAGCCATGATTGCAGGCCTCTACAGCGATCCGGGGGCGCAGTATGCGCATGTGATCGAGCTCGACGCCGCGGAAATCACTCCCATGGTCGCGACGCCGGGCGATCCCGGCAACGGCAAGTATATCCGCGAGCTAAACACGCCCGTGCCGGTGGAGATTGCCTACGGCGGCACCTGCACCGCGGGCAAGAACGAAGATATGGACATGTACGCGCTGGTGCTTGCGGACGCGCTCAAGCAGGGCAAGGGCGTAGCCGGCTCGGTGAAGTTCTACATCCAGTTCGGCTCGCAGGAGACGCGCGACTACTGCATGCGGCGCGGATATCTGGAAGTTTTCCACAAGGCTGGGGCGCAGGTGATCGAGCCCAGCTGTGGGGCGTGCATCAACGCCGGGCCCGGAGTTTCGACCCGTCCCGATCAAGTAGTGATCAGCGCCCAGAACCGCAATTTCCCTGGCCGCAGCGGGCCGGGCCAGATGTATCTGGCTTCGCCTCTGACTGTGGCCGCGAGCGCCGTTGCAGGCTACATCGTCGAATATGAGCCTCGCGAGAAACGCGCCTTGGTTGGGGTGTAGGGTTTCCGCTGAGATCGGAGAAGGAGTCAGACCGAAGATGGTCTGATTACGACGTTTGCTTTGCCGCCTGCCCTTGTGCTTTTCGCAGCTCCTTCAGCGCCGGAAAAGAGCTGGGCGCAAGCAACGTACGCTCCGGTGGCTGCGACCCGGTCTTCAGCGCTGTGGCCAGCAACTGCATGGCGTCTCCCATCAGGGGCGGGGAGACGATGGTGGCCGTGAGCCATCCCTGCGCGACCCAGGCCTGGCCGGCTTTTGGGACGCCGTCGCAACCGGTGATTGGCAGGCGGAGCCAGGTCTCTCGCGCGCGGATATCCGCCAATTCGTCGAAGGCCCGGCGCGCTCCCATGGCCATGTCATCGTTCTGACAGGCAATCATACCCACGTGCAGGTCTCGCGAGGTGGTCAGCGACAGCCAGGACTCGATCGCGTGGTAGCCACTCCGCTGGGTCCAGTCGCCTTTCAGCGTCTTCACGGTGACGCGCGGCGGTTTCGTCGCCATCATGCCTTTCGTTCTCATCTTGGCGACGTCGCGCACGCCCGGGCCCTCAATGTAGAGCACGCATCCCTCGTCCCCTAAAATGGAGGCGATCTGGTGGCCCTGAATCTTCCCGATCTCTTCGTGGTCTGAAACCACGGAAAAAACTGGCACCAGCGAGTGCTGCCGAAGTTCCGGAATGTAATCGACGCCGGCGTTGATCACTACCCAGCCGATTCCTGCCGCAACCGCGGCCTTGGCTATTTGCGGCATGCCCGTACCCACGGGCTCGACCAGGATGGCATCCGGGCGTTTGGCGGGTTCCTGGACGAAGCTCAGGATCTGCTGCGTCTGCTGCACAGCATCATTGTTGGCGTAGATAATCTGAACGCTGGCCCCAAGTTTGGCGGCGGCTGCCTGCGCCGACGCCGCCTGTTCCAGTTGGTAATCGTTGTCCTCGGTGATGAGGGAGACCAAAACGCTGAGTTTGTTCATGGAAGCGGCCTGGGTTCTTGCTCGCGCCGCGCTTCAGATTATTAACGCACTCTCATTGATCTTCGTGCTAGGTCACTTTAGTTTGGCTGGAGGCATCTCCGTGCTGGACAAGCGTCAGGCGTCCGCGAGCGTCGAGCGTGCCCAGATCCTTATGTCACCGCTCACATCCCGCCAGCAACTTGTAAGTGGTGGAAAATCAGCAGGGTGGCCGAAATCAGCCAGTCCTTTGCTTGCAACTTTTCTCCGCATCCAGCGTTCAAATTAAGTAGAGACGGTGGTCAGGGTTGATGAAGTGAAGAGGCCCAACGACCAACGGTCAGAGCGGTTCCTGGATTCGATTCGGGCCTCGATCGGAATCTGGGGCTAGGGGGTGATATGCGATATCTAAAGTATTTCGCGTTGATGGCGGTTCTGATGGTGCCGCTGGCCTATTCGCAAGCGCAAGTTGGAGTGGGAATTGGCGTCGGAGTGGACCCGGGCTATGTTGCCGGGCCGCCGGTCTGTCCGTATGGCTACTACTCTTACTATCCTTATGCCTGCGCCCCTTATGGATACTACGGTCCTAACTGGTTTGTGGACGGAGTATTCATCGGCGCCGGTCCCTGGTATCACTGGGGCTGGGGGCGTGGCTGGGGCTGGGGAGGCAGGGGATATTGGGGTCACGGCTACTATGGCCGTGGAGGGTATGGTCGTCCGGGCTGGGGCTACCGCGGTGGCTATGGTCATGGCTATTCCGGCCGTGGCTACGCGGGCGGCGGATTTCACGGAGGTGGTGGGGTTCGCGGCGGTGGCGGGTTCCATGGCGGCGGGAGCTTCCATGGAGGCGGCGGTGGGTTCCACGGTGGAGGCGGTGGCTTCCATGGTGGCGGCGGCCACGGTGGAGGTGGGCGCCGGTAACGCCCTTCCGGCATGAAGCGCACAACGGCTGGCAGCCTTGAGCTGCCAGCCGTTTTCTTGTCTCATTTCCTCAGTCCGTTTCCTCAGCTTCGCCTTCCGGGCGCTGTACCCCGCGCCTGCTTTCTTGCTAGAATGTCGGCTCGCAAACCCGCAGTAGTAAAATGAATGTAGAACTCTCAGGAGACTGACACCTTTATGGCCTACGTAATTGCTGAGCCGTGCATCGGTACCAAAGACACCGCATGTGTGGATGCGTGCCCGGTGGATTGCATTCATCCCAAGAAGGATGAGCCTGCCTACGCCACCGAAGAGTTGCTCTACATTGATCCCGTGGAGTGCATTGACTGCGGCGCCTGCGTTCCGGTCTGCCCGGTGTCGGCCATCTTCGCCCTCGACGATCTGCCGGAAAAGTGGAAGGACTTCACCGCCCGGAATGCCAAATACTTCGGGCGTTAAGCTCTCTTGGCGTCCGGACGTTAGCGGTTGAGTTCAGTCGGATCAGCGCGCGGCCTTGCCCAGGTCGCGCGCTTTCTATTTGGCGCAAACTCTCCGGCTCTCACTTGTGCAGCTTGTCCGCGTTTCCCAGGATTTCCGCGTCAATGCCGGTGTGGGATTTCAGCCCTTCCAGAATGCGCACATAGTTGTGCTTATCCATACGCAGAACGAGGATCTTGGGCGCGTCCTGGTCGTGGTAGGCAACTTCCAGCCAGTGGCTCCTTGACTTGGTGAGCATGACCACGGCGCCAACGCCTGTGGTAGCCGCCAACACAATCGTGCTTGCGCTAACGCGGTGCTTCCTGGTGAACTCGTACGAGCATTTGTCAATCTGGCTGTAGGAAATGTTCACCGCGTCACCCTTAGAGGGGCGCAGTTCCAGCGCTTTGTGGTCGTCGCTGAAAGTCAGAACGGCCTTCGTTTGTCTCCCACTCAGGTCGGGTATCTTCACCCGCCGGAAGGATGTTTCCTCGGCGAGAGCGGAGTGGACTGCAAGCAGAACGACAAGAACGGCGAAAACGGCTTTTTTCACGTTGCTGAAAGTATATCGAAACGCCAATCCGAAGCGGGGCGTTCCACTCGCCGTGGTTGGCGGGCTGCGGTGGCGCACAATGAGCGAAGTTCGACCTGCTTACTGACGCCGGTTCGCTCAATGTCCTATCGTTTCCTCGGCGTGCTCCGCGCCCTCTGCGTTGAAGATTTCCGTTCCTATCGGTGAGCGAGGCTGTATCCAACCGCGTAGGCGGAAGCGCTGATGTTGACGAACGAAGTCATCCGCTCCAGCCTGTGGTGGCCGGTCTTGTGGAACAGGTAGCTGACCGCCATCACGCCCCCGGTTTCCAGCGCAAAGTTTGCGGCCAGTCCCGGAGTGCTGCCGCTGAACACGCGGGTGATCGGATTCAGCTCCTTGCCTCCGCTGGCCAGATTCGCGCGAGTCGAACAAAAATCCGCCGCCGCAAACGCTCCCACCGTGAGGAACAGGGCGCTATTCTCGCGGTCCCAGAAGCGATGCCGGTCCGGCGCCTTCATTTCCACAATTACCGGCACGACGGCCACGGGCGCCATGGCAGCAGGGCTAGCTGGGAACATCGCTTCCCCCGCATTGTTCGTTGCCGCGGAAGGCAGGGGCGCAGATGGCAGTGTTGCGGATGATGGGGGCTCGACGGCAGCAGTTTCCACCAACTCGCCTGGCCGGCCCGCGGAAGCTGACCTCAGGGCCATGGGTGAGAGTTCCTGCGCGATTACCGATGCAGGCTGTGTCAGCGCGAACGCCAGCGTCAGCAGCAGGTATCGAAGGCAAGTGCGGGTTGGGTACTTTAGCATGGTTACCTAGGTGCTATCTCCGGATCGGCCTTTCGGACATGTACGGATTGGCCTTCAGGACATGTACTGTCGCATCAAACCCCAGTCCCGAAAAGGTCCTGGAAGTTTCCTGCGCATGGTTACCAGAGTTATGGGCGGCCGACAGCGGTACCCTCGGGTGCCCCATTTCTCGCGCTTTTTGCGAGAAGTGCGAGCCTCTAACCTGCATCCGAAAGCTGACGACGGAACCTGCTTCCAATACAATCAAGCCCATCAGAATCACGGCGAGCGATCTCGCCCAGTGATTGCCCCCGTGAGCAGGAGAGCAGGATGAAGAGAAACAGGAAAGTCATTGTGTACATTGCGACCAGCGCGGATGGCTACATCTCGCGGCCGGATGGCGACGTCGACTGGCTCGACCGTCCCAGCCCCAAGGGCAATTATGGGATGGGCGAATTCTTCAAAACTATTGACACGATCCTGTGGGGACGCAAGACCTACGCGAAAGGAATCGAGATGGGGATGAAGGCCTCGGGATTCGGTCGGGGAATCAAGAACTATGTTTTCTCGCGCCATCCGCAAAAGTCGCCGTCGCCGGCGTTCGAGTTTGTGAGCGAGCCGGTCAAGCCGTTCATCGAGCGTTTGCGGGCGCAGCCCGGCAAGAATATCTGGATGATGGGCGGGGCCGAAATCATCGCGGCATTCTTGGACGAAGGAGAAATCGACGAGTTCAGCATTCACGTGATCCCGGTCATGATTGGGCAGGGGATCCCGCTGGTCCAGCCTCGGCATCGTTTGATCCCGCTCAAACTGCTGTCCACCCGGAAGTTTCCCGATGGAGTTGTGCATCTGAACTACCGCGTCGCACCGAAGCCGTGATAGAAAGCAGACGTAGCGCCGGCATCTTGCCGGCTGTCCCGAGAGCCTGCCCTGAGCCTGCCGAAGGGGCGTCTCGCCCTCGGCGGCAGGCGAGGACGCCCGCCCCGTCGACTTCGCTCAGGGCAGGCTCCCAGCCGCCGGGACGGCGGCGCTACTTCTGCGGCGCCCGGCAAGCGTATCGGCCACAGCGTGTTACATGGGACGCGGTCACGGTACTAGAATCAAACTTCACCCTCACGCCATGGCCCTGACAGAGTCAGAAGCGATCGTGCTGCGCACCTATCCGCTGCGCGAGGCCGATCTGCTGGTCACGCTGTTGACGCGCGCGGAGGGCAAAGTCCGCGGCGTGGCGCGCTCGGCCAAGAAGTCGAAGCGGCGCTTCGGCGGAGCCCTGGAACCGCTGACCTATGTGCGCGCGTTCTATGACGTTCGCGAGGGCCAGGAGTTGGCGCGGCTCGATTCCTGCGAAGTGCTGGAGTCTCCGCTGGCCTCCGAAGTCAGCTACGCGCGGGCGGTGGCGCTGGGGCACATTGCCGAGTTGCTCGACGAGTTGCTGCCCGACCGCGAATCGAATGACGCCATTTTCCGCCTGGCGCTTTCGGTCTTACACGTTCTACAACTAAGCGGGCGTCATCCCGAATCCCGGCTTCAGCCGGGTGAGGGACCTGGCGTGGAGCACCCGCGAGCCTTGGACATCTGGATGCCGGTCACCTATTTCGAGCTGTGGATGACGCGCCTGGCCGGCTTCCTGCCCGAGTTGACCGAGTGCATCGTGTGCGGCCGCAGCCTGAACGGCAGCCGGGCGTATTTTCACGCGCTCGCCGACGGCCTGATGTGCGCCGACGACAAGCGTTTGGCCTCATCAGAGCTTTCCACCGAGTCGCGAGCGCTGGCAGCGCAAATGTTTCGCGCCCCGGTGGAGAGTTTTGTCGGCATGCCATGGCCGAAATCGCAGTGTGCCGACCTGCGGAAATTCCTGATCCAAATTCTTGAGCGGCACATCGAGAAGAAGCTGGTCACGGCGGGAATGCTGGAGAAGGGCGGGTTCTAGATATCGGGCTCTAACTTAATGGGTGAAGCTGCCGGCATCTCCTAGCTGACGGTTGCCTTCCGCTTCCATTACAATCGTTGATTGACCCGTGGTGCTCCCTCGGCACCGTGAGAGGCAGCTTCTAGCCACTGGCTTCAAGCAAAGGCGGCAGATTAGCTAGAGGCTAGCAGCTAGGAGCTAGAGGCTTTCGTTCATGACTTCATCCTCCTCCAACCCGCTCACCTTCCAGGAACTCATCCTGCGCCTGCAGACGTTCTGGGCGGAGCGCGGCTGTGTCTTGCAGCAGCCTTACGACGTGGAAGTCGGCGCGGGCACCATGGCTCCGGAGACATTTCTGCGCGTGCTGGGGCCGCTGCCCTATAAAGTCGCGTATGTGCAGCCGTCGCGGCGTCCGGCCGACGGCCGGTACGGCGAGAACCCGAACCGGCTGTTCAAGCACATGCAGCTGCAAGTAATCCTGAAGCCTCCACCGGAGAACGTGCAGGAGTTGTACCTGGAATCGCTGGCCGCCATTGGCATTGACCTGCGCCACCACGACATCAAGTTCGAAGAAGACAACTGGGAGTCGCCCACGCTGGGCGCGTGGGGCATCGGCTGGCAGGTCATGCTCGATGGCCTCGAAATTACTCAGTTCACTTACTTCCAGCAGTGCGGAGGCGTGGACCTGTCTCCGATTTCCGTTGAACTCACCTATGGCCTGGAGCGGATCACGGCGTTTCTGCAGGATGTGGATTCGATTTACGAGATCGTGTGGGCGCGGGATCCGGAGTCGGGCAGCGTGGTGACGTATGGCGACGTGCGACTGGCCGATGAGCTGCAGTTTTCCGTGTACAACTTCGAGGCGGCCGACGTCGAGAAGACGTGGAAGCACTTCGAGTTGTACGAGGCGGAATGCAAGGGATTGATGGAACGGTACGTGGAATTGACGAAAGATCAAAATCCCCGCCCTGTCTCTCCAAAGAACGGAGAGACAAGGACGGGGCACCCTCAGTCAGGTGACAAGGCGCGGTTCCCCTTGCTGGGTGCTTACGATCTTTGTCTGAAGTGTTCTCATCTGTTCAACATTCTCGATGCGCGTGGGGCAATTTCGGTGACCGAGCGGGTGGGCGTGATTGCGCGCGTGCGGGCGCTGGCCGTGGGGATCGCGAAGGCCTGGGTGGATCAACAGAGGAATGAGCCGACCGAGCAGGCTGAGGAGCCTGAACCTGCTCGCGAGAGCAAAGCGAAGCGGCGGAAAGAAAAGCTGACTCCGGTTGCCACCTAAGCCCTGTCATCCTGAGCGGAGTGGAAGTTTCGCGCAGCGAAGCTTCCACGCAGTCGAAGGACCTGGTGTTCGAATGCCGCAGAGTCAATAGGGTTTTGAACAGTCTCGATGTGACGGCTGTCACATTCGACCGGGGCCCCGGTTTGAGACACTAGAAGGTTTAAAAGCATGCCAGATTTTCTGCTAGAGATCGGGTGCGAAGAGATTCCGGCGCGGATGATCGACTCCGCATCCCAGGAACTGCGCGAGCGCATGGGTGCGCTGCTCAACCGCGAGCGCCTCGCGGGCGGCGGGGTCACGAGCTTTGACACGCCGCGGCGGCTGGCAGTAATGGTCCCGAGCATTCCTGCTTCTCAGCCCGATGTGACCGAGCAGATCACCGGGCCTTCGGTGAACGTCGCCTATAAAGACGGTCAACCCACTCCCGCCGCGCACGCCTTCGCCAAGAAAGCCGGCGTGGACGTCGCCCGGGTCGAAAGAGTCTCAACGCCCAAGGGCGAATACATTGCAGCCAAGGTCACAAGAAAGGGCCGCAGCGCAGCGGAAATTCTGGCCGAGAACCTGCCCAGAGAAATCGCCTCGATCTACTGGCCGAAAAATATGTACTGGCGCAAGCCCAACGAGCGCTTCGTGCGTCCGGTGCGCTGGCTGTTGGCGATGCTCGACGGCGAAGCGATTCCACTGGAATTCGACGGCATCCGGGCAGGAAAGACCTCGCGCGGGCACAGAATCTTGTCGGGTGGGACAATAACGATTCCACGGGCTGGA
>Ga0209039_10001654_pt1 | contig 20322 bp, 22 predicted proteins | sample BogFormECP12_OM1_FD_188238 | JGI IMG/M metagenome (GOLD analysis project Ga0209039, IMG submission 188238) | Bog forest soil microbial communities from Calvert Island, British Columbia, Canada - ECP12_OM1 (SPAdes) (version 2) | ecosystem: Environmental > Aquatic > Freshwater > Wetlands > Bog ...
GACCTCGACCTCAACTTCATTTTTATCCATGTCGATGAACTTCCACTTGCCGTCCTCTTCAATGAGGTTGAGGCCCGGCCCCAGCTTATCGTCGTTCTTCGTGATGACTTTGCCGTACCGGTGGATGCCCATCGGTATGATATAGCGCAGCCGGGTCATGGTATAATCTCCCGAATCCATGCAAGGGACCACCATGACTTCGGTGATGACGTTCTTATCCCCGATCAACAGGAGGGGCATCTCGGAGTCCTTGCCTGCGGCAACGGCCATCTCATACGCTTCACGCTCGATCTTCATATGATCCTCAATATTAAATTCGCCTTAAGTCAGATAAGGCTTTTGACCAAGGGTGGTCGATCAGGGTGCATCGAAGACCTTGACCTTCTTCATCCTATCGCCCTGCTTTATCTTATTGACCACGTCCTGGCCCTTTTCGACCTGGCCGAAAACAGTATGCTTACCGTCCAGGTGTGGCTGGGGGGAGTGGGTGATGAAGAACTGGCTCCCGCCGGTGTCCTTGCCCGCATGGGCCATGGACAGCGCGCCGGTGCCGTGCTTATGCCGGTTGATCTCGCACTTAATGGTATAGCCGGGGCCGCCGGTGCCATCGCCCTTTGGGTCGCCGCCCTGGATCATGAAATTCGGGATGACGCGGTGGAACTTTAGCCCGTTGTAGAAGCCCGAGTTCGCCAGCTTTTCAAAGTTCTTGACCGTGTTCGGCGCCTCCTTATCGAAGAGGACCAGCTCTATATTGCCCTTATCAGTTTCAATTATTGCCTTTTTCATATTATCAACTGGAAAAAGTAAAGCTCATACTATTTAAAATTACCATAAAAATATGGCCGATGACAGAAGCATTTTATGCTAAAACGATATATGAAAAGTGGTGGAGCATGAAGGGCAAAGCATCGCTGTTACTGGTCATATTATTGTTTTTATTGCTGCCTCTGCCGGCGTTAGCCCAGTCGACAGGGGATACCACCATACCCTCGTCGGTGTTCACCCACAGGGCGCTTGACATCTCCATAGTCGCGACGAACTTCAGCTTTAACGACTCCCACGCCAGCCGAACGCTCTCGATCCTGGTGAAAAATCCCACGGACTACCCCATGGACGTTTACCTGGCCATGTACCAGAACCAGCAGTGGAGCGTGGTCGATAAGCTGGGGAGCATCGACGCCGGGGGCCAGAAAAACTTTAGCTATCCCGTGGACTTCACCTATACCGGCAGCACGGTAGAAGTCGACCGGTTCGGCGTCGCCGGGAGGACATACGGCGGCTACCTGGGGAACGCATTCTCCGTCACCGAGAACTGGTCAAAATATGAGGACGCGCTCAAATCGTCGCTTTCCTTCTTCGGCATCCTTTCCGCCGTTGCGCTGTTGGGCATCCTTTTTATCATACTGTCCGGCGTCATCTCGATGGCCCTTCGCATGAAGTACAGGGGCAATGAGGGCGAGTACACCCTCAAAACGCTGTTCTTCCCCATCATAAAAATGAGGCCCTGGGCCGAGCGCTTTGCGGACATCATCATAAATCCGTTCTTCTGGATCTTCGAGATGCTGCTGGGCTCGGTCCTCCTGGCGATCATCCTCTGGTTCGCCCTGCACGATACCCGGCAGGACATCGGCCTTTTGATCTTCTGCGTGGGCGGCGTGGCCGCGGTCTTCATGCCCGTTGTGTTCCTCGTCATCGGATGGATGACGGACTACTACCAGCGCGAGCCGTTCCGTTTCATCGTGGGCATGTTCATGTGGGGGATCATGGCTACTTTCTTCGCTTTCTTTATTAACACGACCGCATCCCTGGTCATGGGCCTGATCCTGGGCACGGGCCTGGCCGAGGCGCTGATCGCCATATTCGTTGCGCCGGTGGTCGAGGAAACGGCAAAGGGGCTGGGCCTGCTGATCTTGTCAGGCCACCACGAGTTCAACGGCGTATTCGACGGGATCCTCTATGGCTTCGCCATCGGCATGGGCTTCGCCTTCATCGAGAACTGGCTGTATTTTGCCACCAACGCCAGCCCCATCGTCGTGGGGGGCCTGGGGGACTGGACCTATAATATATTGTACCGGTCTTTCCTGTGCTCGCTTGCCCACGGCTGCTTTACGGCGGCCACGGGAGGCGTCATCGGGTACGTGAAGGCCAGGCGACACAACCCCGGCTTCGAAGGCCTCGGCTTCTTCCTGGGCCTGCCCATCGCCGTTTTGCTCCACGGCACCTTCAACCTGACAGCGGTGATCGACTCCATCATGCAGACGGCCATCGGCGTTCCGGTGCCCATTTTCGACCCGTTGCTGACCATCGTGGTAACCGTAATATACATATGCCTTGGCATATATCTTCAATTAAAAATTAAAAACAAGTTGCAATCAACTAACGATCAGGTGAGGTGACATTAATGCCGACGAGTAAGAAACAGATGGAAAAGCTGAAGAAAGTGAAGATGGCTAAGGCAGAGGAACTATCCAAGCAGGCTGCATCCGGCAGCGCCGCTGCCAAGAAGAAGCTGAAGAAGATCGAGAAGAAATTAAAGTAACATTTTCTTAACTATTTTTTATTTTTCCTTATGATAGCCGTATTATCCGATGAGTCCCTCAAGGCCATCAAGGGCACGACGCCGAAAGGAGCGTTACGCGACATAAAGGACGCGGTACAGGAATACGGGCGGGAAGAGGAAGTGCCTGCCGAAAAGCGCCTGATCACGCCCGAGGAGCGCAGGGCGCTCGAGCTGAAACTGCACAGGCTGCTGGTCTGGGTGGGGGTGCTGACGCCCTTCGAGTTCGATCTGGGCGGTAAAAAGGTGCCGCTGCACGAGATGGTCTGGGACCTGCTGGCAAAGGACTGCCTTACCGATGATGAGAAAGAGTACGTGCACACGCTCATCGATAAGCTCAGGGCCCACGAGAAGGTGGACGAGGAGGTGCTGCAATATAATCAGCTGACGGTGGCCGAGGCCGAGCAGATCTTCGAGGAGGCATCGGGGCTTATGAGGGCCATATTGAGCCTTAAGTCGCTCGTGGGCCAAAAAGACACGTGCACCATCAAGCACAGCACCAATAAGCGCAGGCTGGAGGACGCCCAGTACTGGCTGAACTTTTTGAGGAACATTACGTAAGCCCGAGTTAACGGATCGTGAGAGAAATATTATATTACTGCTCTCGCATAAGAATCCATTGGCGTATATGGATGGCGACAGTATCTTCTTCGCGAAGGGACGTGCTCATATCGGGCATTATCGGGACAATAGTCCTTCTTGCGGGATTCTACCTTTTGACGGCCAACGGATGGCCATTTCCCCTAAGCGAAAATGACGGAGTGCCGCAGGGATTTTTCCTGGCGTTCATGGGTATCGTCCTGCTCGCCGCCACGGGCGTCCTAACGGGTGCCGTCTCGATAATTCTGGCACCGCCATGCGATTTTACCCCCAGCGTTCTCCGCTCCTGGATGGCCGGCGCGATGGTCGGGGTCCTCAGTTTCCTGGTGACCGTGGCCATGACGTTCATTTACCTGTCGGGCGATAACCTGTCGGCTGCCGTGGAGGACATGTTCACAACGGCATTTTCTGTCGCCCCACTCTTCGTGCTGATAGCCATCGTGGTAATGCTTTTCTCGATCATCGGGGGCACGGCGTGTAAGCTCACCCTCATCGCAGCGGGAAAGATAAGGGCTAAAAAAGTTTAGGCTTCGTGCCTGATCTCGTCTGTCTTCTTGATGACCTCGTCAGGGTGGGCGTGCACATCGCCCGTCATGAAAGTCATCGTATTGCCCTCTTTAGTCTTCATGACCAGCGCGCCGTCCTCGCTTATGTCCATCGAGTGGCCCTCGTACAGCTTGTCCTGGTCTTTCACGATGATGTGGCCGCCCAGCGGGTACATGAGCTGCTTGTACTCGTCCAGTATTATCGAGTATTGGCCATCGTTGAAGTTCTGGTATTGCCGCTCAAACTCGACGAGCAATGCATCGATGAAGTCCTTGCGGGACACCGTCCTTCCCAGCTCTTCCTTGATGGAGGTGGCGGTCTTCTGTATCTTCTGGGGAAAGGATAGGCGCTCCACGTTCACGTTTATGCCGAAGCCCAGCACGATGTACTTGATGGAGTTCACGTCCATGGCCATGTCCGTGAGGATGCCGCAGACCTTTCTACCACCTATTAAAATATCGTTGGGCCAGTTGATCTTCGCGTCGAGGCCGTAGAGATCCCGTATGGTCTTGCATACCGCGGAGGCCGCCGCCAGCGTGATCTTGGTGGCGTTCCTGGGCTGCGTTTTTGGCCTTAATATCAGCGAGAAGCAGACCCCGCCGAACGGGGATATCCATTCCCTGCCGATGCGACCCTTTACGCCACCGCTCTGCGTCTCAGCGAGCACCATAGTGCCCTCGTCCGCGCCCGCGGATGCCATCTCCTTGGCGATGCGGTTCGTCGAGGCGACTTCCTCGAAGTACTGGATCTTGTGGCCCATGGTCTTCGTCTTCAGGCCCTTCCGGATCTCCTTGGGGATGAGCTTGTCCTCGTTCAGGATGTTCTTGGGAATAAAGCTCGTACTGTAGTCGCCCTTGCGGAAGTAGGCGTTAAATAATATCATCTTATGGAACGGGATGGTGGTCTTGACGCCCTCGACCACGTACTCATCCAGCGCCCGTCTCATGCGGTTTATGGCGCCGGCGCGCGTAGAGTCCCAGACGATGAGCTTGGCCACCAGGGAGTCGTAGTATGGCGGAATCTCGTAGCCCGCGTAGGAGCACCCGTCAATGCGCACGCCCGGGCCTCCAGGAGTCATGTACGTCGTGATCTTGCCCGGCGACGGGAAGAAGTTCTCCTGGGGGTCCTCGGCGTTGATGCGGCACTCGATGGCATGGCCGTTGATCTTAATGTCGCTCTGCTTGTACTGTAATTCCTCGCCCGCCGCGATCTTTATCTGCTCCTTGACGAGGTCCATGCCCGTGACTAATTCTGTTATCGGATGCTCGACCTGGATGCGCGTGTTGACCTCCATGAAATAGAAGTTGCCGTACTTGTCCAGTAAAAATTCGAAGGTTCCGGCGTTCTCGTACTTGACCGCCTTGGCGCCCTGCACGGCGGCGTTGCCCATGGTCTCCCGCAGGACGGACGTCATCCTTGGGGACGGCGCCTCCTCCAGAAGCTTCTGGTGCCTCCTTTGTATCGAGCAGTCCCGCTCTCCAAGGTGGACCACGTTGCCGCTCTTGTCCGCCATTATCTGGAACTCGATATGCCTGGGATCCTCCAGGTACTTTTCAATGTAAACGTCGGAATTGGCAAAGAACGTCTCCGCTTCGCGGCGGGCGCTCTGGAGCGCGTCGGGGATGTCGGCGTCCGAGAATACCAGCCGCATGCCCCTGCCGCCCCCGCCGCCGGCGGCCTTGATGATGCATGGGTACCCGAAATGGTTCGCGAGCTCGATGGCCTCGTCGTCGCTCCTGATGGTGCCCGGCGATCCCGGGATGAGCGGCAGGCCGGCCTTCTTCATGGCGCTGCGGGCCACGGTCTTGTCGCCCAGCTTCTTGATGACGGAAGCCGAAGGCCCGATGAAGGAGACGCCCGCCTTCCTGGCGGCCTCGGCGAACGGGGCGTTCTCCGATAAAAAGCCATAGCCCGGGTGGACCGCGTCGCAGCCGGAGTCCTGGGCGACCTCGAGCAGCGCGTCCACGTTGAGGTAGCTGCTCTTTGCCGGCGGGGGGCCGATGCAATAGGCCTCGTCGGCATACTTGACGTGCAGGGACTTCGCGTCGGCCTCGGAAAAGACGGCGACCGTGGAGATGCCCAGCTCCTTGCACGCCCGAATGATCCGGAGCGCGATCTCGCCCCGGTTTGCGACCATTATCTTATTGAACATTTTTTCACTCTATGATGGCGAGCACGGCGTTCGCGTCCACGTTCTTGCCCTTCTGGGCATAAACGGCCTTGACCGTCCCCGAGCTGTGCGCCACGATGTCGTTCTCCATCTTCATGGCTTCCAGCACGGCTATGACGTCGCCCTTCTTCACGCTGTCGCCCACCTTGACGTTGACCTTCAGGATGGTGCCCTGCATCGGGCTGGTCACGGATCCACCGTTGACCGATGCCTCTTCCACCGGCGCCTTATCGATGGGCCTGATCTCCATTAGCGGTATTCCGGCGGCCGGCGCGTCGAGGGCCTCGATCTTGATCTCCCTGACCTGGCCGTCCATCTCCAGGAGGAAGCGGCGGGCGCCAGGGCCGAGCTTTGACCTCGGGGGCTTCGCGACGGACCTCGGCTCCATCGATTCGGGCTTGATCTCGCCCTTGAGGAACTGCTCCGCGATGGGCGGGTACATGGCATAGGTGAGGTAGTCCTCTTCCCTGACATTCTTCAGTCCCAGGGCATCGACGGCTTTGATGACCCCGGGCATCTCGGGCTTCAGGAGGTCCGCGGGCCTGCACGTGATCGGCTTCTCGTCGCCAATGATCTTCTTCTGTATGACGGGGTCGACCGGCGCCGGCGACCTTCCGTAGAGACCTTTCACGTAATCCTTGACTTCCTTCGGGATTATCTTGTATCGCTCACCAGTGACCACGTTGAGCACCGCCTGGGTGCCCACGATCTGGGAGGTGGGCGTCACCAGGGGCGGATATCCCAGCTCGCGCCGCACGACCGGCACTTCCTTGAGGACCGCATCGTACAGGTCCATCTTGTTCTGCTGCTTCAGCTGGGAGACCAGGTTGGAGAGCATGCCGCCCGGTATCTGGTAGATGAGCACGTTAACGTCGATGCGCTCGGATATGGGGTCGATGATGCCGCCGTATTTCTCCCTCACTTTCAGGAAGTACTCGGCGATCTCGGCCAGTAATTTCAGGTCGAGGCCCGTATCGTAGGGCGTGCCCTGTAGGGCGCCCACGATGGACTCGGTGGCCGGCTGGGACGTGCCGAAGCTGAACGGCGACATGGCCGTGTCCAGGATGTCCACGCCCGCCTCGACCGCAGCATAATAGCTCAGCGGGGCTATGCCGTTGGTGCAGTGACAGTGGAGGTCTACGGGAAGCCCGACCTCCTTCTTAAGGCGTTTTACGAGCTCGGAAGCCGGTTGCGGCAGGATGAGCCCGGCCATATCCTTCACGCAGATGGAGTCGCAATCGAGCGCTGCGAGCTCCTTTGCCATTTCGACGAAAGTATCGTTAGTATGAACGGGGCTGACGGTATAACAGATGGTGCCCTGGACGTGGGACCCGCATTTTTTGGCGACCTTGATGGAGGCCTCCATGTTCCTCACGTCGTTCACGGCATCGAATATGCGGAAGATGTCCACGCCGTTCCTGGCGGAGAGGGTGACGAACTTCTCGACGACGTCGTCCGAGTAGTGCCTGTAGCCGACTAGATTCTGGCCCCTCAGGAGCATCTGGATGGGAGTGGTCTTTGCGGCTTTTTTGATCAGTCGAAGCCGTTCCCACGGGTCCTCGTTGAGGTACCGTATGCACGTGTCGAAGGTCGCGCCGCCCCATGCCTCCAGGGAGAAAAAGCCCACCTGGTCCAGCTTCTCGACGATGGGGAGCATATGCTCCGTCCTCATCCTCGTCGCCGCCAGCGACTGGTGCGCATCTCTCAGGATCGTATCAGTTATCTTTACCATGCCCTTTTCCTCACGGTTTTACTAGTATCATCATAAAATATGATAAATCAGGATATTGCGTAGGGTATTTTTAAGGTTATATGATATGACGCTTTCGGTCCCTACTTACCCTTTCCTCAAGGTCCCTGTGGAATGGTTATTAATAACCTTAGGTAGATTGAAATGGAGTGTGATTTAGGCTTATTTTTCCATCATGGGCTTGCCTGTGGCTATGGCTGCGGGTATGGAGGTGGCTATGGCCCCGGAATGGGCTACGGCCTCGGATATGGCCTGGGCTACGGCCTTGGGGGCGGGATTGGCGGCAGCGCTATCGGCGGCAATGCCCGGCCTGGCGGGCCTTCTGAATCCTGGAGCGAGGGCATTGAAAATAACAATATCGTAAAACAAAATTTACTTCTGCAATTTCTGGGCTATCTTCATCACCAAAAATATCAGCATCTTCCTCTTCACATACAAATTTTGGATTGTATTGTAATTGTTGTATACAAGAACACTACAGCTAAATACTGATATATCATAATAAATTGCTAGTATTTCGTTTATCTAGGAATAAAATGGCGGTTAAAACATGAATAAGCTATATGGTACAATAATAGGTGGAGCAGTAGGCTTTATTATAGGCATAATTGGTTTACTGCTCTTAAGGGTAGAGGCTGGTTCGACAGGTGCAGCCCATACGCCGGTAATGATGATAATAACTGTATTCCTCCTAATTATCGGCGCTATTATCGGATACTTCATGCTAGGAAAAAAAGAGACCATAAAAACGCCCACAAACGCAGTGCCATCCAAAATGACAAAAACGAGAATCATCGCGGTGATAGCGTTGGGAATTATCGTGGGGGCGGTGCTGGCATTCCTCACTGGAGGCGCTATCATTTACTATGTGGCACACACCATGGAAACGAATGTCAATGGCTGGAGCACCACCTTGAATTACGGTGAATGGGGCAACAACATTCTCGAACGGGCAGCGTTTGCCCAGGTCCTTACCGCCGCTAACGTGCCAGAGGAGGCAGTGTACTGGTCGACAACCGTGGACAGCACGGGTAGTAAGCTGAGCGGAGCACATGACTATATAATGCACTTCCCGGCCGGAGGGCTCCCTCCCAACAATGCCTTCTGGTCTTTGACAATGGAAGACTCAAACTATTACATGGTGAACAATTCGATAAACCGCTATAACCTCGGTTCATTATCGAACCTTACGCAGAACACGGACGGGTCCGTTGACATATACATCCAAAACGCACCTCCATCCGGCAACGAGTCCAACTGGCTGCCGGCGCCCTCCGGCAACTTCATGCTGTGGCTGCGCGCCTACCTGCCCGGCCCGGCGATCCTGAACGGTTCGTACCAGGTGCCGCCCGTCATGGAGGTGAGCTGATGCTGAATATTAAACACAAGCAGCTGCTCTTGTTCGCCTTGATAGTGCTCGTAGTGTGGGGAGTGGGCACCGTCGCCTACATCGACTATTATCCGCATCTAATTTACAACGCGTGGGATAATGCGATAATCAATAACGGCGACGGAGCAACGCCTAATTCCTCCGGCGTTCCCGTTAATACGCTCTACACGCTGACAACCCTCGCTTCCCCAGCTACACACAACAATCTGGCAGGCGGAAACCACGACACGCTCTACACTGCAGGCGTGCTTGATCTGAGCAAAGGGCCGCAGGTTTTGCACGTGCCGAACATGGATGGACGATACTACAGCATCGAGTTCGTTGACCCCTGGGGTGACGCCTCCTATGTCGGCCAACGCACCACCGGTACGCAGGCAGGCGACTATCTCATCAGCGGACCAGGCTGGAAGGGGAACACACCAACGGGAACGACACAGATAGCCCTTTCGGACAATTCAGTGCTCGTCATCGGAAGGGTGCTCGTGTATAATGATAGCGACCTGACGACCGCCTATAACCTTTCGAAACAGATACAGCTCACGCCACTGACGTAGAGGTTACCGGGTGTTTATCTAGGGTTAATTTTAATTTTTTTTGCCTTATCGAGGCCATAATAGCATTTGTGATTGCATATTTTATTTTTTTAATGATATTACTATTAGTTGATGAAGTCAAAATCATCAGACATATAGATGATTACATCTTAGAAGAACCAATAAAAAATATTAATTAATCGCTAGCTCGGTGAAAGTAATCCCCAAAGCACTTTTGCGGCAAGCCATCGATGCTCGTTTAAATATCAAAGCTACTATAAAAGGCAAAAGAGGCTGTATATAGTATACCCCCCTATGAAATACGGGGGGGTATATGGTATCTTTTAAAAGTACAGTTTTTCTTATAATAATAATTTATATAATAATCTCTTTCCCTGGTATGTAGGGGTTTTCTTGCCATCTGGGGGGTAGATTACTAATGGCTCTCCTGCCTAGTTGGTGGTGTAGACTCGATTCTTGCTTTTATCGGAAATTCAACCTATCGATCTCATTGCTTCTGGTCTGTTATGTTTGTCTGCTGGTTTGCAATGCGACCTGCCGATTATGTAGCTCCCCTATCTGTTTTTGCTGTTCATCAATTATATTCTGAGCCATCTGCCGGAGAACGGGGTCTTTGCCGTATTTGAGGTAACTTTTTGCCATGTCAATAGCGCCTTGGTGGTGTGGAATCATTATGGCTATAAAATCAAGGTCTGGATTGCCAGTCATAGGCGCGGCCGTCATATCTTTGTTCATTTTTTGCATGATTTCCATCATCTCAGGATCAAACGCCGAGTTAGAGTTCATTTGTGCCATTTGCGCCTGCTGCGCAATGGCCTGTGCCGGTAAATAGAATCCGTACGCAGCAACAATGGTGAGAACACAGAACCATCTCAATATGTTTTTCACGAGAGGTTTAACTTTTCTATAGCTCCCCTTGCCAATATTAATCGTAAATGTAGGCATCATCCCCCATCATTCTTCCTGTGTTTCGCGATGCATTAAAACACTCCGCGACTATTGGGCGTCTTGAAGCTATAGGACACCATATTTTGAGCGTGCAGGTCGGCCCTTGCCCCCAAGTCAACCAGTAGGAGGCACACCGCCGCATCTAGGTTTGAGCCCAGGGGTGGGGGGTAGATTACTAATTGTGCATGGGTGCGGATGGTGGCTAGATTTCACAATGATATGTCTTTTCAAGTCTGCGGAAGCCAGGCATTAAATGAATTGTAAAAAGTTGGGTATTGAAAAATTATTTCATCGAAGATTCATTAAGCCAGACAAAAGCATATGTCAGCGCGCCGAGGCTTGATATTATGATGCCTACGATGAGCATGACAGGGAAACAGCAGATCAATTGTCCAGAAGCAGATATTACTGCTGACACAGTGGACGAGGCATTAATAAGCTGGGCAAGGCTTGGCCATATATAAGCCGTGACAAAAGACAGTACTAGCGTGAATGGTAAATTAATCAGTTCTCCTACAGTTGCCGTTATAGCGCCTAGAACCACAGCATCCTTAAAGTTGAAAATATACGTTGCAGCCAATCTTGCTGATAACAGACCAGAACAGAAAAAAGTGAAAACGTCCAGTACGATGATTACCATGGTGAAGAAGAAAGAAATCCCCAATACATCGGATGTATTCGTTAAATGACCCGAGATTAGCAGGCTGTTAATAGTAAAGTATAGAAATGAAAGTATCACTAATACTATTCCGCAGATAATGCCTGCGACAATCGCCGATTTATACTTCTCAATCAACAAGAGACACCTCCTGGAATACGCCGGGGAAAATTTAGGAATGAGTATGCCGAGATAACGCAGCCATAAGCCGAAATGGTGGCGCCAATGTCGACATAGACTATGTTTTCTAACTGAGAGATCGTGTAGTAAGACGCAATGTCCGACACTATAATTAATCCAACACCTGCTAGTATTAATATGGTTCCTAACAACAAATAGTCGATTTTTTTGCGTTCTGATGTGCCGCTGCTAGTGTACTTCTTGCGAAGAGTAAGTATCCCCACAAGCGCTAATATGCATGAAGTGGCAAGGAACACTATACCAGCCAGGAAGCCTGAAAGAGAAGAGAATACTACCGTGAAGGCGACCCCCAATAAAAGAATAGCCAGCGCCAATCCATGCATGAAGAGTCCATTTCTTACCTGGACTTGAGTCTTGTCAATATCACTCCTTAGCTTCAGTATTCCGGTGATTGACAGCAAGAGACCTATGATGATCAAGGCGGCTACTCCGGCTTGAACCAATGGAGGGATTTCCGATGCGTCGTTGATCGTAAGAACTCCCACTAAACCTGCAGCCGCTAATGCATAACCGACTACAATCATAGTATTGGCTCCTGGTAAGATCTTTGACAACATTACTTTGAACCCCCTGCCTGCTTATATTGATCAAAGAAACTCACCATATTTTGTGCAATCTGTTCAAGGGTTGGGTTCATTGGTTCGGAGCCCACTTGCATGAACATATGTCCCATGTTGTTAACCAGGATAAGTTGGGTTCGATCTCCCGCAGCGGTGAGTTTGTTAAATAGTTCAATTGATTGGGAATCAGGAACTTTGGTATCGTTGATACCCTGAACTATCATAATCGGTGGCGAATTGGCAGTAACGAAGTACGATGGACTTGCCATGACTTCATTGCTCGTATTGGACCCGAAAACTTGTAGTATGCCAGTAGAGGAATAACCTCCGCCTTCGGTTAAGTTTGTAGGGCCGAACATGTCTACTGCCGCCGTTATGCCACTCGACTCATTGAGATATGGGCCCACATCATAAGTTGAGTTTGGGCCTAGAAGGGCCGCAAGAGTCACAAGTTGTCCTCCGGCACTCGTACCGAAGGCGAATATCTCACTGCCATTCACTCTGTACATCTGAGCGTTGCTTCGAAGATACCTGATAGCGCACTTCACATCCTGGATTTGGTCTGGGTACTTGTAATAGGGAGCAAGGCGATAATTGATACTCGCGACCGCATATCCCGATGAGGCGAGCGTATTAAGGAAGATAGGATTGATGTTCGACTTATCACCTGAAGTCATCCCTCCTCCGTGGACATATATTACAAGGGGAAGAGGGCGAGCAGAAGTAACATTAGGAATGTAGATGTCCATCGTTTGCGAGCCGCTGTAAACAACGTTACGTTCGACTTTGCCAAGGGTAAATTGGACAGGAAGTGGTGTGTTGGATGCAAGAACGTTGTTAATGATATAGCCAGAATAGAGGCTAATCACAATTATTGCTATTATGCAAATAGCTGCAGGAATCCGGGAATTATTCATTATTCATTTCCTCGATATCTTAATTTCTAATGTTTGAACTCTATCCTAGTATATACTTTGCATACGGGAGTCGTCTTATCACATAGTGGCTGATGGCGAACGCGAGCGGGATGCCTATGGCCCCTACAATGGTGAACTTGATGAGCGGGTCTATCGCTACACCGATCAGCAGATACTGTAGGAATACGATGATCGGTATGTGTATTAGATAGACTGTGAATGAATTATCAGCCATTGCCTTCATGATAGGGGTCTGATAGTTGAACCGGTTCTTGAAGAGCGAGAGCATGGCGATGCACATGCTTACGCACATGAAAGCTTCCCAGACCGACCCGAAGAAGGATGCCAGTGTTAAGCCTCCGGCAAACAATGCTAAGCCCGCGGAAAAATCCTTGCCATTGGTCACAATAATAACGACAGGTAACAATATTACCATTAGAATTGCGACACGCGACCATAGCTTTGCGGTGGCCCCGGGAATTGCGTCGATCCATCCTTCCCTGTAAGCTATGATACCGGCGGCAAAGAGCATAGCATACTGGGCAAGGTGGTAAGGCTCGAACAAATCCTGGAGTACCCAGGAGTTCATTGGCGCCCAGATACCGACGACGAAAGAGATGAGACCCATGGCCATGGCGAATGTCACAATAGCCATATTACCAGGGAAAGCACGCTTTACATTTGCAGAGGGCCTTTTAACCAGCCAATAGGCAACGTAGACAGCCGAGAATATCAGCAGCAACGCCAGGAACCACGTGTGTCCAAAGTTCAGCTTGTATTGGGGCCCGAAGATATTAATGTAATCCGAGTAAAAGTTTATGACCGGCTGGCCATAGTGGAACAGCAGATAGCCCATAATAGGGAAGACAGCGAACATGAATATCGGTATCGGCACACCCAGCTTTACCAGCCGATCCCTGATGAACTTAGCAGGACCCTTTCGGTCCAGGGAACCTGGCACAAAGTAGGCCGAGATCATGAAGAAAAGCCCCATAAAGAAGGACGAAATCACAGCCATGAACAGGCCGAGGACGAGAAAGTCGATGGGACTCTGAGGGTCCGATGCTATCCACCAACCGGAGCCGCCAGGGCCGTAAGGCTGGGCCACATGATCGAGCACCACGAGAAGTGCAAGTAGCACTTTGAGATTATCTAAAAAATATATCCTGGATGTCGAAGCCGTCTTCAACGTGGCCTTGACCTCCGTACCTAACTTATTGACTTCTGCTTCTACTAATATTCCCATGGCAATCACGCCCGGGGATTCCTATACCTTGTAATGTATTTATACAATAGAGTTTATAGTAACATAGCAACTTTATGGTCAGGTAGTGACTATGCGAATGGTAAGGGCCCAGTGCAAATGCGATAAGAAGTCGGCAAAATGCCAGTGCGCACCCCACATGGAAGGCGTCTGCGTCTGCTCGATGGAATGGGTCATGGACATCGTCAGCAAAAAGTGGGCACTTTTGACCATCACGATCATCGCCAACTTCGGGAGGCTGCGCTATACCGAGTTGGAACAGAAGTTGAGCGGCATCAGCCCGAAGACCTTGTCGGATCGCCTAAAAGAGCTCGAGGCTGCAAACTTGATCAAACGAGAGACCTTCGCCGAGATTCCGCCAAGGGTCGAATACACCCTCACACCGGAAGGGCAGGAGTTGCGAGAAGCCATGGAACCATTGATCACCTGGGCTTCATCCCAGAGCTCCGAAAAATTGTACGAATTACACTAAAACGATTAGGTAACAATGTAGTTATCCCTGATGCACGCCAGGAATTGAAACCCGCGGTGGAATGCTCGTAAACCAGGTACCTCCTGCAATCTTCAAATGTTATTAATAACCATAGTTGGTACAGAAATAAACCAAATAAAAGATTATTTTACCATTACTAGCCAATGTTATATGATATAAGATTAACGCCTTTAGCCCGCTTATGGCATCATCGGTCCTTTCTATTGGCCAATAGCACGTATGCGATCATGCCCGCCACAAGTGCTGATCCCGGGCCCATTCCGGGCGAGGGCTTTGCAGTCGGCGTAGGCATAGCTGTGCCCGTCGGCTTTATGGTGGGTGCCGGCGTGGGCGTGGCCGTTGGCCAGGGCGCCGGCGTGACCGTAAATGTTGGGTTAGCGGTGCTTTGGGCAGTCGGGGAAGCAGCGCCCACCGCTATATAATTGCTCCGGATCAAATGGCCGTCGCCGTGGACATTCTTTATCGCCAGGCTCACGGTGTACTGGCCGTTATTCTGGTAAACGTGCGCGGGATCCTGTATGTCGGAGGTGCCTCCATCCCCGAAGTCCCAGTGCCATGAGACAGGATATCCCTCGCTCGCGTCTGTGAACTGCACCGGCATCGGAGCGGGTCCCGAGGTCGAATCCGCCGTAAAGTTGGCCGACGGGTTATCGGGGAGAGCCTGTGCCATAGGGTTGTAGTCGCCGTTATTCACGGCGAGTATCATGGACGTATCGATGATGCCGTCTTTGTTGGCGTCGGTGCCTGCGAGGTTATCCCAATAGTTGCCCAGGAAGCTCGAAAATTGTTTACCCCCGTAACCGTAGGTGATCGGCACTGTGGAGTTCCAGTAGTTCAGTTGCCCGTTCCCCAGGCCGTTGGCGCCGGTATTGCCCTGGAGGGTGTTCATGTATATCACGTTGCTAACGCTCGACCCGGTAAGGGTTATGCCGTACAGGTCGCCCGAGACCTTGTTCATGTAGACGGAATTGCCACTCGAGTCCCCGATATTAATGCCGTTGTTATGGTTACCCGTGACGGTATTGTTCATGATGTTGCAGCCGACGCAGCCCGTGAGAACGATGCCGTAGTTATTATCGATGATGGCGGAGCCCGTGATCATGGCCCTGGAGCAGTCATGTATGTAGATGCCCTTACTGGCATTGGCAACGCGGAATCCTTGTATAATGACGTTATCGGCGGATATGTCGATGCCCGTTCCCGAGGCCGCGTCGATCAGGGGCAGCCCCTGGCCGGAGTCGCGGCCGACCAGCGTCAGCGCCTTGCCTATGAGCAGGTTCTCGTGATATGTGCCGCTGTCCACGGTGATCGTATCGCCGGCGCTCGCATTTGCGATAGCCGCACCTATGGTGGAATAATTGCCCGGCACATAATAAGTGGCTGCCAGCGAGAGCGCCGGTAAGACCATCAGCGCTATAAGGGCTACAACGATCGTTGCTGCATAATGCCTCGGCCTCATAGACATAGACATACTTCCTTACCGCCACTATGACTGGCGGCAATTTAAGCGTTATGGCACATGCAGATATCTATATTACGGGCAATGTCGTGCGGGGGAAAATATACATACTGTTTGCGGCTATATGAAAAAAGGCACGAAAATGGCTAAAACCTGCATCTTATACTTTTCACAGACCGGTAACACCGAGAGGGTAGCTTATACCATATCGACCCGCTTTCAGTGCGAGGGCATGGAGACCATTACGCTCCACGTGGACGACGTCCTGGATTTCCCCGAGGCCTATGAGGAAGCCGATATCCTGGGGATAGGGTTTCCCACGTTTTTCGGGTACCCGCCGCCGCACATAATAAAATTCATAGAAGGCCTCGATGGCCGTGGTAAATCCGCCTTCGTCTTTACGACCTATGGCGGATGCACGGCGGGCGATAGCCTCTACGATGCGGCCGCGGCGCTGGCCGGTAAAGGCTACCGGGTGTTGGGCGGGCTCAAGGTGGAGGGCTCTGATAATTACCCCCAGAGTATCTGGCTAAAGATCAACGAGGGACGGCCCAACGACATCGACCTGGCCAGGGCGGAAGAGTTCGCCGCCATGGTGGTGCAGGCATATAAAAACAGCCGAAGCCTCGATCCCGACCGGCTGAAAAGCTCCAATAAATTTTTCATAAAGCACAGGAAGGACCCGAGGAAAAAGACGGTGGCGGCCATGCGAAAAAAGGTCGAGGGGAAGATCATCTTTAATAAAAAGCTGTGCTTATTCTGCGAGACATGCAAGAAGTCCTGCCCCACGAAAAGCATCGAGACCGGGGAAGCCTTTCCGGAGTTTAAATGGAAATGCATCGACGGCATGAGGTGCTACCAGTGCGTCCGGGTGTGCCCGGGAAAGGCGCTCCTCTACGAGCAGCCCATATCCGATAAGGCATACATCAAGTACCTCACCGGCATCGCGGACACTCCGGAAGAAAAGGGCCGCGTATACGTCGTGGCATAGTCATTAAGTTTATTAACTTCGGCGGCGTGTTTGGGAAGGTATGCTCATGGAAACCGGCACCTTATTGTTATCCACGGCCGTCATGTTCGTCTTCGGCTTCGTGGCCCTATTCCTCATATATTATTTTACCACCCCCATCTACACTCAATATGGGGACAAAAAATCAAGGCTCTATTATAGCCTTATCAACTCGGCCTACTTTTCCCTGATACTGGCCATACTCTTTTCCCTTCTCCCGGCGATCTCGGAGAGCAGCGGACTCGTTTTAGCGCTGGTCGTGGGGATCATCGTCATACTCGTCGGGACCGTGCTGCAGGTGTACTTCATCGCCGGCCTGGCGAAGCGGGGCGTCATCAAGATGTGCCAGAAACCCCGTGGAAAGAAAAATTAATCCTATAGGTCAAGGGCCATGTCATCGAGAGCCACTGTCAGGCCTTCGAACTTTCCGGCCATGCGATCCAATATTTTTTTGCGCGACTCCACGGTCCGGTAGAGGTGCGCGTTGAAGTGGGTCAGCGCCAGCCGTTTCGCCCCAGCCTTTTTTGCCGCATCTATGGCGTCCTCCGGATTCAGGTGGGGCCAGAGGTCGCTGTGCCGCCCGGAAAGCTCCGAGCATTCCGTGATTAAAAGGTCGACGTCCCTGCCCAGCTTTATTAAGTTATCGCAGAAGCCCGTATCCGTACAGTAGGCGACCGTCCTGCCGTCCAGGCGGAAGCGAAAGCCCATGCACGGGTCGGAGTGTTTCAAAAGCCCGAAGTCCTCCAGGAAGGGCACCATGGCGACATCCCGGGGCACCTCATGCACCTCGACGGGGAACGGGCCCTCGCCCAGGGGCACTGTATATGGCTTTCGGATGATGTCATCCAGGATCTTTTTCGTGCCTTCCATGCCGAAGATCCTGAGGCCCTGGGGCAAGTGGAACTTGACTATGGTATGCAGGCCCTCGATATGGTCGAAGTGGAAGTGGCTCAGGAATAGGTATACGGGCTTATTATCGTGGATATATCGGTCAAGCTTGTAGATGCCGTTGCCGGCATCGAGGACAACGTACTTGTCGGCCGCCTCGATGAGCGTACACACGGTGTTGCCCGCGTCGGTATCGAACCAACCGTTAGTGCCGAGGAACCTGACCTTCATTTATCCTCTTTATCATTCCCGGCCATGCTCTTTTCAATGTCGTTAAGCCGCCGGTCGGCAAAATCCCAGAGATCGCCGTACTCTATTTTACAGTGGTGGATGAAAGACCTGTACGCTTCCGCCGCTTCGCCGGGCTTCCCGGCCTCCTCCAGCGCCAGCCCGAGGTCATAATATGCCAGCCCTAGCTCGGGGTTGATGCGCAGGGCCTCCCTGTATTCATATACGGCCCAGTCCGTCTTGTTAAGCTGGGTGAGCGTTTTTCCCAGACAATAATGGGCGGCGGCGAAGCCAGGCTCGAGCCGGACGGCCTCCCCGAGCTCCTTTAAGGCCATTTCCAGTTCTTTCCGGGTGATGAGCGCCAGCGCCAGGTTAAAATGAAGCTCCGCATCGTCTTTGTTGATCTCCAGGCCTTTTTTATATTCGGCTATGGACCGGTCGATCATGCCATGGTGCGCGAGGAGCGCGCCAATATTATTATAAGCCTGGTACAGTTCGGGGTTCAGGCGAAGCGACTCCCGGAACTCCGCGAGGGCGTCCACGAGGTCGTCCTTGGTAGCGAGCTCCACGCCCCGGTTATAGTGTTCCAGGGCCCTCCTCTGCTTGATCCCGCCGACGACGACGAGCTCGTTCCGCGCGTGGTCGACCAGCCCCTTGTGGGTGAGCATGAGACCCAGGTTGTAATGGGCCTTGGCATAATCCGGCTTAAAGCGTGCGGCCCGGTTGTACTCCTTGATGGCGTCGTCGATGATGCCCTTCCTGGCAAAGATGACGCCCAGATTATAATGCGCCTCGGCGAAATTCGGCTTGAGGCGTATGGCCGCGATAAAAGATTCCATGGCATCGTCCAGCTTTCCTTGTTTCGTAAGGGCGACGCCGAGATCGTAGTGCGCTTCGGCATCTTTCGGCTTCTGTGCGACGGCCTTTTTTAGCTCCCGGACCGCGCCCGCGAAATCCCCGATACTAATGAGTACCCGCGCGTTCTCGAAATGGTACTCTGGTGCATCGCCTTTGCCATGAGTGCCGCCCGGTGTGCGGCTAGCCACTACCAGCACCTTCGGTATGTGTACCATGGCGCGTTTTATGTATTCCATTATGCCCCCATCTAACCTTACGCTTGTATCGTAAGGCAACATTGTGTGTCCCCAAAACAGTATAAGGCTATAACCGCTTACCTAATTAATTTAACTATTATAACATTATTAAATAAAAAATAAAAATTTTTTTTACTCAAAAAATGGAACAATATTTTCCTTAAAACATACGAATTATGCAGTTTAAGAAATCATCATAAACAAAAATATTCTAAATGAGCTAAAATTATTTTGAGGCCTTTCTCATCACTTCCAGGCTGGCGCCCTCATCGTCCGCGTTGAAGAAGTACTTGCGGGACGAGTATTTCGTCTCCCGCAGCTTTTTTACCTGGATGACATCCCTGGGTTCGTCGTCGACGTCGACCTTGCTGATCCAGATGACGCCGTCCACGATGTGCTCCAGCGCCTTCACGAGCTCGGGGCGGTGAGCGCCCATGTGGATAGTATAGAGCGTGGTCGTGCCATAGTTCTTCTGGATGGCCATCTGGTGGTGGATGTAGTTGAGGATGGAGCGCTCGGAGTCGCTGGCCAGGATGAGCGTCGTCAGCGAGTCGACGATGCCTCGCATGTTGTTGTAAGGCTTGATCTCGGCCGTGGCATTTTTAACGACGTTGTGCACTTCGGTGATGCTGGAAAGGTCATGGCACACGTATTTCCACTTCGAGATGAACTCGCCCCAACCGAAGGCGTCGGTAAAACCGTCAATGATGATGAGCTGATCGTTGTTTATGTTCTCTTCGGGCTCCAGGCCGAAGGCGTTCAGCGAGCTTACGATCGCCTGCGGCGGATGCTCCATGTTGAAGATGTAGCAGTATTCGTTGTTCAGCAGCCCTTCGGCGACGAACTTGCTCTGTAATATTTGCGATTTTGCACCGGTGTCCTCTTCCAGGAGGACGAGCGATCCCCGGGGTATGCCCCCGTCGAGTACATTATCCAGGTCCTGTATGCCGAACTTCGCCCTGTTCTTGATCTCGGTCATGATCTCCACATCAATATACGTTCATGAGTGCGCTACTCGCTAATAATTATTTCGAAG
>Ga0209039_10001655_pt1 | contig 20317 bp, 14 predicted proteins | sample BogFormECP12_OM1_FD_188238 | JGI IMG/M metagenome (GOLD analysis project Ga0209039, IMG submission 188238) | Bog forest soil microbial communities from Calvert Island, British Columbia, Canada - ECP12_OM1 (SPAdes) (version 2) | ecosystem: Environmental > Aquatic > Freshwater > Wetlands > Bog ...
AATATCAGCCGCCGAGCTTCATCCGCCCAAATCGACCAGCTCGACCTTGCCGGTAGGGCGGCCCAGGAAGCGGGAGCCGAGGCGCTCGAATTTGTCGACTGAGTCGGTGGCGAAGCAACGAATCTGGAGCTGCGCGCTCGGCGGACGTTTCTCCATGTTGTGTTGGGTGAAGAGGAGCACGGCAGCGTCGGCGGCGGCGTCGGCGGAGTCGATGACTTGGATGCCGGCGGGGACGGCGCGGGCAATGATGCGTTCGAGGAGCGGGCGCAGGAGGGGGTAATGGGTGCAGCCGAGGACCAGGGTATCGGGGTTGAGGCCCTGGGCGGCGGCTTCGGCGTTGAGTTCATCGAGATAGATGCGGATGACTTCGGCGGTGACGGCCACCTGCGGTGGGGCAGACCCCTGCGGTGGGGCAGACGCGGCTTGCGCCGCAGAAGGTCCAGTGCAGGACGCGGGGAAGGCCGATGCGCCGGTCCAGCCCTCCTCGACCAGCGGGACGAGGAGCGGGCAGGCCTTCTCAAGGGCGCGGAGGCCCTGGGCGCGGCAGGCGACGGCGTAGGCGTGGCTCTGGACGGTGGCGTCGGTGGCGATGACCAGGACGTCGCGAGTGCGGGAGGCGGCGCGGGCGGCAGTGGCTCCGGGCTCGATAACGCCGAGAACCGGGACCGGCACGGCGTCCTGAATGGCGTCGAGGGCCAGGGCGCTGGCGGTGTTGCAGGCGATGACGAGAAACTGGGCGCCCTGCTCGCGGACCAGGAACTGGGCGCTCTGGACGGCGTAGCGGGCGATGGTGCGGCGGGACTTGGAGCCGTAGGGCAGGCGGGCTGTATCGCCGAGAAAGGCGAAACGGGCCTGCGGGAGGCGCTGAATGAGCGCGCGGAGAACGGTGAGGCCTCCGAAGCCGGAATCGAAGACGCCGATGGTGGGAGTGGCGGCCTGACTGGTTGCTTCAGGTCCGGCGGCAGGGCTGGTTTCAAGGTTGGTCATGGGTGTGCTCCCTCGGAGGGGACGGCTTCGGCGGCGAGATAGGTGCGTGTGAGGTCGGCGTGGCCGGCAAGGGTTGCGCGCTGCTGGCCGTCGACCAGGAAGCGGACCTGGGTGACGCGGGGCAGGTTGGCGTGGAGCGTGGCGCAGATGGAGAGCAGGGTGAGGGTTTCGGTTTCAAGGCCGGAGGGGTGGCTGGCGGCAAAGCTGCCGGTCAGGTTGACGACGGCGAGCTCGGGGCCGGACTGGCTGGAGTTGGTCTGGCCGGGATTGGACTGGGTGGATTTGGAGGTTCTGGAGCCGCGATTCAATCGCGTATCAGCTCTCGTATCCAATCCCGTGCCCAGTCCCGTATCAGGTCCCGTATTGGGGGTCTGGGCCGGCAACAGGAAGACCTGGGCGACGGAGCCGGCGCCGCCGGGAACGGGATGTGCGGCATCGGGAGCGGCGTAGAGGTCGAAGAGCTTGCCCAGGACGGCGCGGGCGCGCGCGCCGGGGTCCTGAGGCAGGGGCAGGGATTGGATTTGGGCGAGCAGGGAGCTGTCGGCGTCGTTGGCCACGAAGAGGGTAGCCTGTTCGGCGGGCGCGACTTCGGGAGCCCGTGTAGGCGCGGAGTCCTGGCCGGCGACCAGCCGCTGGTGAGCGCGCTCCCGCAACTGCCACAGGACTACGCCCATGACCACCGAAGTGATGAGCAGGACGATGAAGAGGATGGTCTGGTGGCGGGGAATCACGGGCGTGCGGCCTCCATGCGCCAGGCATCAGTACGCCATTCCAGCAGCGCGGCGGCCAGCGCCCCGGCCACGCGGGCCTGGTAGCCGGGATCGTCCAGGCCGGCGGACGGCGCTTGGCCGGAGTCGCGGCCGGAAGCGAATTCGGGGGCAACCTCGACGGCTACGGCGGGGCAGGCCATGCTGTCGACCGTGGGCAGCGCGGCGCGGCCCAGGGTGACGTTGAAGCCGGCGTGGAGGAGAGCAGAGTTGAGCACTCCGGCCAGCGCCAGGCTGCGCGTGACCCAGGCGGCCTGCGCGGTTTTCCAGGCGGCGAAGCGGGCAGGCTGGGCCGGGGCCAGCGCGGAGACAAAGATGTGGACGCCGGAGCCGCTCTCCGTGGCGTGGAGGCTGAGGCAGGCGGCCGCGTAGGCGTGGTTGGCGAGCTCAGCGCGGCGGTTGAGGTCCACGGCAGCGTCGAATTCGCGGGTGGTGACCACCTGGATGCCGCGCGCGGCCAGCAGCGAACGCAGCCTGACGCTGAGGGCAAGAGTGATGGACTTCTCGGTCTGGCCGTTGCTCAGCCGCCCGCCGGGGTCGTCGCCGCCGTGGGCGGCATCCAGCACAACCACGAACCGGGGCTGCGGAGCTGCGGGAGCGATGGGGGCCTGGGCGGCGGCCAACTGCAAGGCTGCCGCGCAAGCCGCCAGGGCACAAAGATGCAGGCAGATTCGCGACGCCTGGCTAAAGGCTGCGGAAAAGCGCCGGATTTCGAGCTTTGACGGCAAAAAGCGTACCTGAGGGGCTAATGTGTCTGCGTGAGAACGCCGGCGCTCCCGTGCAGCGGCAGCGTTGTTTCAAGACTGCAATTACCGGTTCGAACCCAACCTTGCGCCGCGCCGAGGGAGACCGGGATTTGCGCGCGCATGTTGCTCATAAGAATCCATCTCTTCCGGCCAGGTTTGCGATTGCCGGAGGTAGTTCAAGGATAGGGCGAAGGCGTTTGCGGGTCAATGCAGGCCTCGCCGTTGACGGAGATGGAGCGAATTTGGGAGGCTTGGTGGTTCCGAGGTCTCAGAAGCGGGAACTGGGGCACCCGGCGGGTGCACCAGGCGGGAATGGCCTTTCCCATTGCGGAATCACTTCGATTTCCTCAGAATATAGATTGAACATCTAACCTATTTTGGGTTATTATTGTTCGTGGAGCGATAGAATCGTGGCGCATCAGTCTCCCCTCAAGTGGGATGATCTACCGTTTGATCCAAGCCCATTCATCAAGGATGAAGCTAGGATCAGTCCGACGTACGTATCCAGTTTAGGCGCGCTTTACGCCGATGACTGCATGGCCATTCTGCCTTGGATAAAGGATGAAGTTGTTGATACGGTTTTTGCAGACCCGCCGTTCAACCTCGGGAAGGAATACGGCAATCGATCCAATGATTCACTTTCCGAGAAGGCCTATTTGGATTGGTGTCAACAATGGGTGACGGAGTGTGTCAGGGTCCTGAGACCCGGTGGTTCCTTATTCCTCTATAACCTTCCGAAATGGAATGTGCCTCTTGGAGTGCTCCTCTCAAATCTTGGGATGGAATTTCGGCATTGGATTGCCGTCGAAATATCCGCCTGCTTGCCGATTCCTGGCCGACTGCATCCCTCTCATTACAGCCTCCTCTACTACACGAAGGGAAAGCCCAATACGTTTCGCCGAATTCGCACGCCGATTCTTCGATGCCGTCATTGCGGTGGCGAGGTCAAGGATTACGGAGGCCACCGGGATGCAATGAACCCGAAGGGCGTAACGCTCAAAGATGTTTGGACGGATATTCCGCCGGTACGCCACTGGAAGTACAAGTCGAAGGATCGTCCGGCGAACGCGCTTTCCACCAAGATTCTCGACCGCGTCATAGAGATGTCAACTCTAGCCGGCGACCTTGTGCTTGACCCCTTCGGGGGAAGTGGCACGACCTTTGCGGTTTGCGAAAGGAAGCATCGTCATTGGCTCGGGACTGAGATCGATTTTGCGAACGAAATCATTGACCGGCTTGAATCCGGACAGATTCAATCACATAAAAACGACGATTTTGTAGAACATTAAGCCAATGCCCTGCCGTCTGTTCCCTTTGGGATTCTCGGTACATCTTTGCTGACAGCGTCCTGCTCGATAACAACGATTTCGAGAACTCCCTCGCGACACGGCACGGACTTCCATAAGGCGAAGTACGGCTTGATTTCCTGAATATTTCCGATTCGATCAGTCAGGTACACATACAGTTTGCGCGAAGGCACCACAAGCACACCGGCTGAAATCACTTGTGTTTTCAGCAGCAACGTCAACTTGTTCATTGAGCGATGCGACGAAGAGACGTTGCCGGTTTCCCATTCCACGGCAATCGGCTTCTCCGGTCCCGGCATAACTGCATCGAAATCGCCAAGACGTTCATCCAACGCATTCTTTGCTTTCCCTTCAATTGTCCATCCGCAGGCTTGTAATGATTCAACGAACCTATCGCGAATGGGCTTGACGCCGTTCCCCTCTCCACGCCCCTTGCCGCTCTCCGGATAGATCGTGAAGGAACCGCTTCCCATCGGCCATTCGCATCTCCTGATCGCGTCCTGAATCTGTTCGCGTGTGCTCTTCCAGTGTTCCGAGGTGGCGTAGGCGCCGCGGCTCTTCAAAGTGTAGATTTTTACGATTTTCATGATCCCTCACCGCAAAAGCGTTGCAGGAATGCAACGGGATCAATCCCGAGGGCATGGCAGACCTCGCAGAACTCGATCACATCGAGCCTGCGTTCGCCGCGCTCATATTTCGACACGAAAGATTGAGGGCGTCCGAGCCGGTCAGCCAAACCCACTTGTGTAAGGCCTGCGCTCTTTCTCGCCTGGATGAGCTGTCCCCGTAACTTGGCTTCTTCGTCGATTCCCACTGAGATTAATCCGTGGGAGAAGAATATAGCCCAATTTGGGATATACCAAAATAGGTTATTGTGTTTTCGCAGGGTGTCGGTGCCGTATTATTCATGCCCTTCACACCAACCTTACTCGTTTGCGACGGCGACCTCGCTTAGCCGGCCGGGGGCTTTTTTGTCCCGGTAGTAGTATTCTGGGAGTTCCAGGAAACCTCAGTCGAAGCAGGATGGAAAGCGGGAAACCTGCTTGCGGGACCATCCCGCCAGGGACACTTTCACAATCTGGAGCAAGGACACTTTCAACCTCTGGAACAGGGACAAATGAAGGAAGCTGCAACCAGAAAAGTCGAGCTGTTTGATACCAGTCTTCGCGACGGGATACAACAGCCGAACCTCGAAATCTCCGTGCCCAATGCCGTCAGCCTTCTTCAGCGCATGTCCGCCTTCGGCGTCCAGTATGCTGAAATTGGTTTTTCGAGCGCCAACCAATTTGTAGGAGATTTGACCAGCGCTCTTTATCCGGCCGATACGGGAGCCATGAAACTGGCCTTGTTCGGCAGAACGCGCGGCCGCGGCGCCAAGGTCCAGGAATGGCCCGACGTGCAATTCATGGTGGCCCACAAAAAGCGCGTTCCCGTAGCCGTGGTGGTGGTCAAATCGCGGCTGCTGGATGTGATGAAGTCGCTGGAAACGACGCCGGAAGAAAACCTGCTGATGGCCTCTGAAACCATTCAATGCCTTCAGGACAACGGCCTGGAAGTGATCGTGGACCTGGAACACGCCCTGGATGCCTGTTGCGGCCGCCGCGAGAACGGCGAGGATTGCGAGGCCGAATTCAGCCAGCGCAGCCTGGACTACTTCCACCAGATGACGGAGCAATGCGTCGGGCAGAAAGTGAGCCGGATCGTTGTTTGCGACACCACCGGCGGCGCCGGCCCTGAAGAGGTAGCCAACGTGATCGGCGGCCTCAAGCGGGCTTACCCCGATGTCAAATTCGGATTTCACGGCCACACGGATCGCGGTCTGGGAGTGGCCAACACCCGGGCCGCCATTTTTGCCGGCGCGGTGCAAATTCAAGGCACCCTTCTGGGAACGGGCGAGCGCTGCGGCAACGTGAACCTTACGACGGTCATCGGCAGCATGCAGCTCAGGGGCGAAGCTGAATTTGTAACTCCCGAATCGCTGCGGGGGTTGACGGGGCTGGCGCAGTCGGCATACGCGGCTTTCTCGCTGGATGCGCCGCACGGCGCGCCGATCGTGGGTCCAGGCGCTTTTGGCACCTGGGCCGGCATGCACGGCAGCAGCGAACGCAAGAACCCCGGGGCTTACCTGTGGTGCGATCCAGCCAGGGTGGGCGCCAGCCCGGTCATCGGCGTCAACGCCCAATCAGGAAGGGCCAACATCGTTCTGCTCTCCGAAGCGCTCGGCGTTCCGCTCGATTCCGCGCAGGCGCAGGCTCTGATGGACGCCAACCAGGCAATGATCGATGGCGGCGGCTTCACTGCCAGCGAAGTCTCGTTCAGGCTGGCCTGCATGAGGGTGCTCGAAACCCTGCAAGATCGCTTCAGCATTAAAAGCTGGAGAGTTCTGGACGAATCCGACGAAACCGGGAACAGATACGTTCAGGCCTCCATGTTGTTGTCCATTGGCGACTCCGCGGTGACGACAACCAGAGCCGAAGGCGCCGGCCCGGTGGATGCGCTGACCAAGGCCATGCGGCGCGAACTGGAAAAATGGCACCCGGCTCTGGCGCAGATGCATCTGGGCACGTTCAGCGTCACGGCCCTGGACGTATCCGCCCACGACACGGCGGCCCACGTCCGCGTCACTGTAAGCTTCCACGCCGACGGCCACGAACCGTGGACCACCGCGGGAGTGAGCAGCGATTTAAACCAGGCGGCGCTGATGGCCATCGTGGATGGCTTCCATTATTGGCTGCTGAAAAACCCGGGCTAAAAGGGCGCGGCTTCAGCCGCGCCACGGCCGCCTCAGCCGTCCCCTTTCATCTACCATCAAAAGCAGCCCATGCCCGCCAAACCCAGGCTCGGACAGAACTTCCTCGACGATGCGCAGGCCGTCCAGCGCATAGCCGCCTCTCTGGGCGATCTTTCTGGCCGCACCGTCGTCGAAATCGGACCCGGCGCCGGCGCCATCACCGGAGCTCTCGCCATCCGCGCGGCCCATGTTCTGGCCGTCGAGTTGGACTCCGGCCTCGCCGCCCATCTCCGCGCACAGTTTCCGTCCGGCCGCGTCACCGTCATCCAGCAGGACGTGCTGCGCTTCGACTTCGCCGCGGCCTCGGCCGCCGCCGGCCAGCCCCTGCTCGTCTTCGGCAACCTGCCCTACGGCATCACCTCGCAAATCCTGCTCAAACTCGCCGCCAGCCACGCCGCGCCCAGCGGTCCAGTCCTGGATAGCGCCCTTCTCATGGTCCAGCGGGAAGTGGCCAGCCGCATCGCCGCCCAGCCCGGCTCGCGCGACTACGGCCTGCTTTCCGTTACCGTGCAGATGTACGGTCCCGCCGAAACGCTCTTCACGCTCCCGCCTTCATCCTTCTCGCCCCCACCCGCCGTCCACTCCACCGTCTTCCGCTGGCGCTTTGCGCCGCGCTTCGCCTCGCTCGGCCTTGATGAGGCCAGCTTCCTTCCCTTCGTCCGCAAAGCCTTTGCGCACAAGCGCAAAACCCTGGCCAACAATCTCCGCGCCGCCGGCATTTCCGCGGCAGCCGTCGCCGCCGCGCTGGACCGGGCGGCAATCGCCCCCCACGCCCGCGCCGAAGCCTTGCCCATCGAGGCGCTTGCCGCTCTCTGGCGCAGCCTGGAAGCAGTCTCGTGAATGAACCGGGTTGATCAGTGCTCACCGTAAGTTGTTGAGGCCCGGGCCTAAAGGCCCAATAAACTCGCGCTCTTTCCGGGGGCTGGAGCCCCCCGGCTCCCTCCGGAATCCGCGGTGTAGAGCCGTAGTTGTCGCGATTGAATCGTTCGTGAGACTGCTTCTATAGCGGCTACCCAATTGTTGTGCGCCGAAGCCACTGCCGCTGAGTGGCTCGCCGCGGCGAGCCACCTTGCAGGATGAAAAAGGGCACGTGAATTGTGGAAGCGCTCTAGCGGTGTCCGCCGCCGCCACCGCCACCGCCGCCACCGCTATGGCCGCCTCCGCCGCCCCCGCCGCCACCACCACCACCGGAGGAATGGCTGGCCGATCCGGCACTGCCACCACCACCCGTGGGATGGCTGACCGATCCGCCAGTTGAATAGCCATGGCTCGGCGTCACTGGATGTGGGCTGCCGCCGTAGCTCCCTGGCGCGGTCGTACTACCTGCCCGGCTGCCGCCAAAATTGGGCTGGGCGGCGCGTGGCGTCCCAGCCGCCGTCCCCGCTCCCGGATTGACCGTCCGATTCACAAACCCTGAAGCCGAGTGTGCATACTGCGGCCGCGGGCTCAGTGGCCGCAGCGCCTGCACCGAATGCCCGGCAATCGAAACCACGGTCGTCCTGTTGCGCACCGGCAGTGGGGTGGTCCCGCTGGGGAATCGCCGGTTCACGACAATCATCGGGGTAGCCGCATGAATGCCTCCGCCGGTCAATGGCAGCGGCCGGTGCGGGCGCAACGGGGGCCGGTAGCCGCCAAATCTTGAGCCGATATAGGGGCCGCCATAATAGCCCGCCACCCACCAGGGCCGGCAGCCGTTCATTCCCGGCATCCAACCCCAGCCGAATGAGTCATACCAGTTCCAGAATCCGCAATGGAAGGGCAAATAGCCCCACCCATAGCCCGATACCCAGATGTAGCCAAACTGCGGCGTCAACATCCAATACCCGTTCCCATAGGGATCGAAGCCGGCATCCACGGCCTCATACGGCGACCAGACATATCCCTGGTCGGGCACGTTGTACCAGTTCCCATTCGCGTCCAGGTCGTTCCACGCAGGGTTGCTGTTGTCGGCAAAGCTGTTCGTCGCGTCGGTCTTTGCCGAAGCCTCGCCCGCCAGCGCTTGGTCTCGGTCGGCGTTCCACGTGTCCCAGGAGTCCGGCGCGATGGATTCCGCCAGATTGTAGCTTTTGGCGTCGGCGCCATCCAGGGCCACGCTCTCGCCGCCATGCAAATCCAGCGCCAGCGCATTGCCGCGCTCCAGGTGCGCATCGCCCTCGAAAACGGCCAACTCGCCGGGAGGGTTGTCCAGGTTGACGCGCAGCACGGTGAAAGCGCCCGCCGTCACCACGCTGTCGCCGAAGCGCACCCGAAGCGTTCCAATCAGCGTTCCGCCCTGCAGCTCAAAGTAGCCCAGTCCGCTATCCAGCACCAGCTCCGCCTGGGCGCTCGAGCCCTGCCCGCGCAGCACCGCCAGCATAAGCGAGCTGTTGGGCGAAAGCCGCGCCACGCTCCCGTCCTCAAACTGAATCTCCGCCCGGCCGTTCTCATCGGCCACCACCCGGGTGCCCTCAAACAGGGGCGTATTCTCCACCGCCGGATCGGCCAGAACCTGGCTGCCCTGCAAGATGCGCACCTTTCCGTCCACGCTGCTCAACCGCACCGCCCGCGCTCCCGGCGCCGCATCTTCGCCCCACATCCCAGACGCCAGCAAGACCGCGCCCACGGCCAATCCCAGCTTCCAGGCCCCCGAACGTCGTCCAACCAATACTCCGCAATTCACAATGCTCTGCATGGAACCCGCCTCCCCTGTTTCACCCCGGCTCAGCTTTCAACCAAGAGCGCCGGCCGCAATCCACCCGCAGCCGCAGGCCAACATCTATAGGACACCAGTTTCGAGCGAAAGTTACGCTGAATATCGTTTGCCCCCCGCTTATTCTTCCGCCCGAGCCGGCCGAGCCGCCGCCCGAGCCAGCGCAGCCAACTTCACCGCCCTATCCCCTGCAAGTTCAACGTCTGCGCCGTATGAATGTGGCAGATCGCAATCGCCAGCGCATCCGCCGCGTCCGCCGGCTCCGGCAGTTCTTTCAACTCCAGCAGCCGCGCCACCATGAACTGCACCTGCTCCTTTTTGGCCAGCCCGTAACCGACCACGCTGGACTTGATCTTCAGCGGCGCATACTCGGCCACCGGCAGCCCCCGCATAGCCGCGGCCAGCAGCGCCACGCCCCGCACCTGCCCCAGCTTCAGCGCCGACTTGGGGTTCACTGAGTAGAAAACCTCTTCGATGGCCACCGCGTCCGGCTTCCACCGTTCCAGTTCCGCCGTCAACTCCCGAAACACCTGCTCCAGCCGCTCCGCCGTCGAAAGCGCCTTCTTTAGCCTGATCGCCCCCAGCGCCTTGCACACCAGCCTGGGCTCCCGGCTGGAATCGCAGGACTCCACGACCCCGAAGCCCGTGACCTCCGTCCCGCAATCGATCCCAAAGACGCGCATCGGGTCCAAGTGTACCGCAGCGGCAGGCACTTTCCCGCCAATTCCCTATTTCCGGTTCCCTGTTTCCTGTTTCACAATCTCTGCTCTCTGTCCCTCGCTCAACCTGGCCAGCAGCCCCTTGGGATACGGCCTGCACCCGCAGTTTTTTATGTGCTCCAGATGCCACTGGATCCGCTCTTCGGCCGTCGCCCCGCCCGGCATCGTGTGTTCTTTGTGCCACTCCCGGTTCATCGTTCCTCCCTCGGCCGCGCCGCCCAATTCTTTACCCCAAAGCATAAAGCAAAAACAACAGCGGCCCGAGCTCTGCGCTCAGGCCGCTGCCGGTGAACTGTTGGGATTGGACTGGAGGCCTTCGCGCTTGAAGCGAGAGCCAGAGCCGTCAGCGGAAATACCCTCCGCCGGGTCTTACCTGGGGCTGGGGCGCAAGGGCCTCAGGCCTCAGTCACCTCACGTAAAAAACAACTCGAAGAATCACTTTGCATAGGCTGGATCAACCTCCTTTCCCGTGTACCGTTAAGCTAACCCAACCGCGGCGCCCGGTCAAGAGCGCCGCGGAAGGGGCCGCTCACCAGCCTTCCCCATGCGGTCCCGGCCAGAAGTCACCCCAGGAGGCGAATCTGCCCGTCTCGTAAGTGGCCGAACTCCACTCCCCACTGACAGCAAAGTCGGCGTCGCGTTCGCAGCCCGTCAGGCTCACCGTAATGGCCGCGCTCGCCGACCCGCTCACCGCCAGGTCGCCCAGCGCCAGCGGGAAGCTGGCCGGCGAGGTGATGGTAGCCTTGCAAGGCCGCCCTCCGATTTGCCACAGCTTGAAGCTCTCAATCTGCGTGTTGTAAGCCGGGCCCACATCCCCATTGGTCGCGGTCACCGTCCACACCCGGGTATCCCTGGTCCTCGCCGGACGGCTGACCGAGAACCTGAGCCCGTAGCCCGGCAGTTGCGTTGGATCCACGATGCCCCAGTACGCCGGCTTGGCCTGCAGCCCCATATTGAAGGGCAGCGGATAGTCGGTGCGCGCAACGGGGAAGCTATCCAGCCACGTGTCGTCGTCCGCCATTCCCCACAGCGTCACGGCGCTCAGCTTGTGCTTCAAACGCCGGAAGGCGTCGAAGTACTGCTTGTAGAGCCAGCCCTGCTCCGCCAAAACCGAGGGGGGAATGTTCAAGCCGTAGTTGGAGGTAGTGTCCCCGGCGTTGTAGACGCTCATGTCCAGCTCGGTCACCTGCTGATCGATGCCGGGGAAGTGCCAGGCCACCGTCTCGATGGCATGAACCATCGCTTCGGTGCTGGGATAGTTGATGGCGTTGTGCATCTCATGGCCGACGGCGTCCACCGGCACGCCCCGCTCGCGCAGTTCGCGCACCACTCGCACCAGGCAGGCCAGCCGGTTGGGATCGGCCGTGCTGTATTCGTTGAGGAAGAGCTTGGTGCCCGGCGGCGCATACTGCTTGGCGGCCTGGAACGCGACGTCCAAATAACTGGCGCCCAGCACCTGATAGAAGGGCCCGTGCTCGAGGCAATCCGGCTGCGACGGATCCAGCGGCTCGTTCACCACATCCCACGCATACACCTGGCTGCCGTAGTGCTGCACCTCGTTCTGGATATGCTCCTGGATATTGGCCGTGACCACCGCCTGATTGGCGGCGGAGTTGGTCCCGTCTCCAAAGGCGTAGCTGGGGGTCTGCGCGCCCGTGGACCAGACCAGGTTATGCCCGCGCACCTTCATGCCGGCGCAAACGGCTTCGCCCACCAGCGCATCGCCGTTCCCGTAGCTGAACACGCCCTTGGCGGACTCCACCGAGCTCCACTTCAGGTCGTTGCCCGGCGTCATGCTGTCAAAGTGCATGGTCAACAGTTGCGCGTGCGGCCCGGAGAGATCCGACGTATCCACCGCCGCGCCCACCTGGAAGTAGTCGGCCAGCGTCTTGTAGATGGAAGGAATGTCGGTCTGGATAGTCGGCGGCGGCACGTAGGTGAGTTGGAAGTCGCCGATGTAGAACGACACCAGATCGTTGCCCGAGGCCGGAAACGTCTGCAGGTACAGGTACGCCTCACCCTGGTCGTAGGCGCTGGACATGGTGTAGCCCAGCACGCTGATCTGGTGCCAGTTTCCGTCCGCCGGCACCGTCACGCCGGGATAGCCGGTGACGCCCGGGTAACTGGTGTTGCCGTTCAGCGTGGTCTGCAGGCTCATGTTGATTACATGGCTGGACCCGTCGGTGGGCTGCAGCATGACCCACACGCTCAGGTTATAGGTCGAGCCGACATACATCTTGTCGCTCACGCTGATCTGCGGCCCATCCCAATTGCCGATGCGCCCCGTGGTGAGCAGGCTGCGCGCGTCGCCATTGGGGTCCGTCACCGGCGGCACGACATTGGCCAGCGTGGAAGCGCCCGAACGCGAACTCCAGCCGTCCAGCCCACCATCCGCGAAGGTGGTGGTAATCCCCGTGTTGTCCTGCTGGCTGGGGCTCAGCGGCGGCGGCGCCAGTTCGCCGATCACCACATCGTCGATATAGAACGAGTCGGTCGCGCTGCTCGACTGGATATAGAGCGTCAGCCCCGTGGGCGGCCCGGGCAGATCGCTGAAGGTGAAGGTCCCCGTCACCTTGGTCCACGCCGTGCTTGAAAGCGCCGCGGATATGGCGATGTTCGAATAAGCGCCGGAGGTGGCGCAGTCCGTCGTCTTGGTCGAAATGGTCACCGTCGGGTTGCTCGCGTCCGGCGCCGCCAGCAGCACCCACGCGCTCACCTGGTAGGTGGCGCCCGCCACCACGTTGGGCACGCTCAGCAGATTCAGGCTCGGTCCCATGTAGGTGGCCGTCCGGTTGGTCACCAGCAGACTGAGCGCGTCGCCATTGGGATCCGTCACCGGCGGCGCGGCGTTGGTCAGCGTGACAGAGCCGAAGGGCGCCCAGCCGTCCAGCCCGCCGTCAGAAAACGTATATGTAGCAACCGGGGTTCCTCCCGGCGGCGGCGCCGTCTCGGTAATCACCACGTCGTCCAGGTAGAAGGATTGCGCGCCGGTCGCGCCCACCAGTTGCGCGTAGAGCAGCAAGCCCGTTTCGGTGAGACTCACCGAGTAGCTGCCCCCGATCTGCACCCATCCCGACGACGTTACGCCCGTCGTGTATGCGCCGATGGTGTCGTAGCAGGCGCCGCCCGAGCAGCCCGGATCGGTGCGCTTCATGCTGAAGTTCGCGTTTGCAGGGTTTTCGCCGCTGGTCATTTCCACCCAGCCGGTAATGGTGTACGTGGCTCCCGGTAAAAGAATGCTGGACAGGGAGATGGAAGGTCCGCCCGTGCCCGTCGAGCTGGTCGAGGTCAACAGGCTGTGGGATCCGCTATAGGCCGCCGCGGTGGTCGCCACCGGGGTGCTGGCTCCGTAGAACGAGGTCCAGCCGTCGGCCGTGCCGTCTTCAAAGTTGTATGTCGCCACCGTTTGCGCGCCCAGGCGGGCAGCGCACAGCAGCACAAGAAGAAGGGCCGCGCAGGACAGGCCGGCGGTCCGCTTCAGGAACAGGATTTGAACGCAGTTTTTCACTGAACGAGACATGGTGGGGGCTCCTTGGCTCGCGGAGGGGAGGGCACGCGGCGGCACCGCGTGGCGGCCGTTCCGCTTCAGATTCGATGAAGCGAGTAATTCGATTTATCTCGCTGGCAGCAATATACCCGCGCAAGGAATTGGTCTGTCAAGTAAATTTCCTGTGCGCGCCTTCCGCCCGCCGGCCGGATCGCACTTCGTGCCACGCGCCATGCGATGGAAGACGCGCTTCATCCCACTCCCCAAACTCAGGCTTTTCTGTATCTTGGCGCGCGCCGCTGGGCGCACCATCCTCGGCGCCTGCCTTGCTTCAAGGGCGGGAAACCACACCCCCTGGAAAGCTTCTCGAAACGCTCCCTACGCCAGGGCCAGATTCAAATTGTCGATAGCCTCGTCGATCTCCGCCGTATTCTTGTACCCCACGGTGACGCAATCCACGCCCGCGTTCCTGAACGCGAAGCGCATCGCCTTTTGCCGGTCCTCGCGATTGAACGCGCCCTCGCCTATGAGCTTCATGCCGACCACGCCCATGCCTTCCTTGCTGACCTGCTGGATGTGCGTCACGACTTCACTCACATTGCCCAGATCGTCCGTGTCGGGCACCTCGGCGTCCATCCGGGTTCCCTTGTGATTCACCCGGATCATGGCCACATCGAGCCACTTGTTTCCCGGCATCCGGCGCAAGGCCGGCAGACCGTGCACCGAAGCGCCATGACTCACAATGGCCTTCTTCCGCTCGGCCTCAAGAATGGCATCCTGCCAGCGGAGCGTTTCCTCCGGCCAGCTGGCGATGTGCTGCCAGTGCAGCAGCATGATGTCGAAGTATTCCGTGCCGGTAGCCGCACGCAGCTCATCGAGCTTCTTCTGCGGGTCCGCGTTGTGATACGTCTCCACCTTCGACATGATCCGGTAACTCTCCCGCGGCAGCCCCTTCAGAGCCACTCCCAACATCCGCTGCGTCTCGCCGTAGGACTCAGCGGTCTCAAAGAAGCGAATGCCGCGCTCGTAGGCGTAGCGCACCAGCCGCGTAAACCCTTCCTGTCCCAGTTTGCGCTGCACCTCGCCGCTGAAGCTGCCCGTGCCGAATGCTAGGCGCGTGACCTTCACGCCGGACTTGCCCAGCGTCACCCAATCCGCCGCCGTGGCGCGCTCCGCCCGCAGCGACAGACTTCCAACGCCTGCCAGCGCGCCCGCGGCAAGCCCGGTCTTAACAAAATCTCGTCTGGAGATGTGAGCCATTTTGACCTCCTCGCATTGGCCAAGGGGAGCCAATTGCCCGAATGCTACCACAATTCTCAATCGGATCGCATCAATCCCGAAGGCCCCGCCCCTGATCTCTGATCCCCGCTTCTTCACCAGCTATGCAGCCACTCCTCATCCCGCCCGATCCGCACCGGGGCATGGAACAGCTCGCTCAGCCGCGCCTCCGTCAGCAATTCCTCCCGTGGCCCGTCGCCCACAATGCGCCCGTCCCGCATCAGAATCACCCGCTCGATCTCGGGCAGAATGTCGCCCAGATGATGCGTGACCATCACCAGCCCCGTACCCTCGCGCGCCAGCCTGCGCAGCGTCTGGCGCAGTTCCCGTTGCGCGGCCAGGTCCAGCGCATTCGAAGGCTCGTCCAGCAGCAGTTGCCGTGGCCGGTGCGCCAGCGCCCGCGCAATCAGGATGCGCCGCTTCTCCCCGGCCGACATCTCGCCCACCAGCCGCCCCGCCAGATGCGTGGCCTCCATGCGCTCCAGCGCCTCCGCGGCCCGCTCCCGCATTTCGGCCGTCACGTGCAGATTCGGCCATAGCGTCGAAGCCGAGAAGAACCCCGCAATCACCGCATCGAGGCCGGTCGTCACCGCCGTCCGCTCTCCCGGCAGTTCCCCCGCCGGTCCAGCGGCCACCACCCCAAAATACCTGCGCAACTCGGTCAGGTCCCATCGTTCGTGGCCAAAAATTCGCACGGCCATCCCCGGCCGCACTATGGGATAAACCTGGCAGGTCATGGCCATGATGAGCGTCGACTTCCCGCATCCATTGGGGCCCAGGATCGCCACGTGCTCCCCGGCGCGCACGCGCAGGTTCACATCGTGCAGCACCACCCGTTCCCCGCGCGCCACATCCACGTGCCGCAACTCAAGAAACTCGCTCTGCTCCACAGTCTCCGCGCCATCCATCCGGCTCTCCGTCATCCCACCCCACCTGTTAGATTAAATGGGTTAACTCCCATGACCGACACCACCGGGATCACCCGCGCCTCAAACATCCTGCTTCCCCGCGGCTTCCGTTTCGCCGCATGCAAGGCGGGACTCAAAGCCAGCGGCCGCACCGATTTTGCCCTCATCGTGGCCGACGCCCCGGCCAGCGCCGCAGCCGCCTTCACCGCCAACCGCGTCACGGCCGCGCCGCTCATCATCGACAAGGAAAACCTCCGCGCCACCGGCGGCAAGGTGCGCGTAGCCGCCATCAACGCCGGCAACGCCAACTGCGCCGCCGGCCAGGCCGGCCTGGATGCCGCCCGCACCGTCTGCAACGCCGCCGCCCAGCTCTTCGCCTGCAAGCCGGAAGAGGTGTTCCCCTCCTCCACCGGCATCATCGGCGTCCCGCTGCCCGCCGAAAAGCTGATCGCCGCCCTCCCCGCCCTGGCCGCATCGCTGGGCGCGGAGTTCGACTGCTTCCAGCAGGCAGCCCAGGCCATCCTCACCACCGACACCGTAGAAAAAACCGCCTTCGCCCGCCTCGAAATCCAGAGCCCCGGCGGCACCAAAAAAGAAGTCCGCATCGCCGCCTTCTGCAAGGGCGCCGGCATGATTCACCCGCAGCTCGTTCCTCACGCCACCATGCTGGTCTACGTGCTCACCGACGCCGCCGTCGAGCCAGCCGTTCTGGACGCCTACCTCCGCCAGGCCATCGAAGTCAGCTTCAACCGCATCTCCGTGGACGGCGACACCTCCACCAACGACACCGTCCTGCTACTGGCCTCCGGAGCCAGCGGCGTCCAAATCGGCGCAGGCGACGCGGAGTTCGCCGCGGCCCTCACCCAGGTCTGCACCTCGCTCGCGCGCCAGATCGTCGCCGACGGCGAAGGCGTCACCCATGTTGTCGAATTGCGCATCGAAGGAGCGGCGACGGATGCCGACGCTCTCAAGATTGCCAAAGCCATCGCCCACTCGCCTCTGGTCAAGACCGCCTGGGCCGGCGCCGATCCCAACTGGGGCCGCCTCATCGCCGCCATCGGCTACTCCGGCGCGCAAATCGACCCCGAACGCATCGACATCTGGTTCGGCAACCTGCCCATCTGCCTTAATGGCGGCCGCGCCCCCGGCTACGACGAGTCCGCCGCCCACGCCTACATCGCGCAGCCCGCGTTCTCGATCGCCATCCAGCTCCACCAGGGCTCCGGCTCCTGCCTCTTCTGGACCACCGACCTCACCGCCGGCTACGTCCACATCAACGCCGACTACTCCTCGTAGCCTCGTCCGGCCGGGTCTGGTGCGCCGGGAGCGGGAGGCCGGGTTTTCACCCCGACCTCGATCCATCCATTTGTTTTCTTGAAATCAATCAGCGCGGCTTATATCGCGGTATGCGCAAGCCCTGGAGTTGCATCTTCCCGGCCGTTTTGAGCGTCTTAAAACTTGTGCCGACAGCCGCTTTTGTTCGCCCTTGCGCTGTAGCCCGCAACTTCGTCTACCATTGTAGTTTCAGCCGTATGTTGGGTTGGGCCTGGGCGGCTTTGCCGTCCGGTCCCCGGTGAGCCGGTCGAGACCAGGCCTGCATCCCCGCTGACCAGTTCTCTTGTCTTAGGAGTCGAAGGCAAGCCGGTCAGGTGCAATACCGCTAACAACAACCCCGGCTCGGGAGCGAGTACCTGCCTTATGTGGATTGTCCGGCTTGCGCTGCGGCGGCCTTACACCTTCGTCGTATTTGCGCTATTGATTCTGATTCTCGGCGTCTTCAGCATCCTAACGATGCCCACGGACATCTTTCCCGACATCGACATCCCGGTGGTGACGGTGGTGTGGGACTTCGGCGGCCTGTCGGCGCCGGAGATGGCCGACCGCATTGTGACCCGCAGCGAACGGGGCATGACCACCACGGTCAACGACATCGAGCACATTGAGTCGCAATCGCTGAACGGCGTTGGCCTTATCAAGATCTTCTTTCAGCCGCACGTCAACATCGGCCAGGCCGTGGCCCAGGTGACGGCCATCAGCCAGGTACAATTGCGCAGTTTGCCCCCCGGCACAATACCGCCGTTCATCATCCAGTACAACGCCTCCAGCGTGCCGATTCTGATGCTGGGCCTCTCCGGGGAGGGATTGAACGAGCAGCAACTGAACGATCTGGCCACCAACAATATACGCAACCAACTGGCCACCATCGAGGGCGCCCAATCGCCCTTTCCCTACGGCGGCAAGATCCGGCAGATTCAGGTGGACCTTGATCCGCGCGCGCTGCAGGCCAAGGGGCTGTCGCCGGTGGATGTGGTCAACGCCGTCAACGCGCAGAACATCATCGCTCCCGCGGGAACGATGAAGATCGACCGCTTCGAGTACGCGGTTGAAACCAACTCCGCGCCCGATGCGGTCGATGAGCTGAACAACCTGCCCATCAAGACGGCGAACGGCGCGGTCATCTACATCCGCGACGTGGCCCACGTGCGCGACGGCAATCCGCCGCAGGCCAACGTCGTGCGGGTGGACGGCAAGCGCGCGATTTTGATGGCCATCATGAAGACAGGCTCGGCCTCCACGCTGGAGATCATCAAGGGGGTGCGCGATAAGCTGAAGGAAGTCGAAGGCCAGCTTCCGCCGCAGCTCCGGATCAATGCTCTCGCCGACCAGTCGATCTTCGTGCGCGGCGCTGTCGATGGCGTGGTCCGCGAATCCATCATCGCGGCCTGCCTGACGGCCATCATGATCCTGGTCTTTCTGGGCAGTTGGCGCTCCACCATCATCATCGCGGTCTCCATCCCGCTTTCGATTCTGTGTTCGCTCTGCGTGCTCTCCATGCTGCACGAGACCATCAACATCATGACCCTGGGGGGCATGGCGCTGGCCGTGGGCATCCTGGTGGACGACGCAACGGTGGCCATCGAGAACATCAACCGCTATCTTGAATCGGGTAGGGAACTCGAGCAATCCATCCTCGACGGCTCGGCGCAGATCGCCGTTCCGGCGCTGGTCTCCACCCTGGCCATCTGCATCGTCTTCGTGCCCATGTTCTTTCTGAGCGGCGTGGCCAAGTATCTGTTCGTGCCCATGGCCGAGGCGGTGGTCTTCGCCATGCTGGCCAGCTACTTCCTCTCGCGGACGCTGGTGCCCACCATGGCCAAGTACATGCTCAAGGAACACGACGACGCGGAGGCCGCGAAAAAGCGCTCCAGCCGCAATCCTTTCATCCGCTTTCAGAGCGGCTTCGAATCCGGCTTTGAGAGCTTTCGCCACAGCTACCTGCGCCTGCTGACGCTATGCGTGGACCATGCGAAGGTTTTTCTTATCTTCTTCCTCGTGTTTGCCGTAGGCTCGGTGGCGCTGCTTGCGCCCTATCTGGGCCAGGACTTCTTTCCCTCGGTGGACTCCGGGCAGTTCAAGATTCACGTTCGCGCGCGCACCGGCACGCGAATCGAGGAGACGACCGCGCTCTGCGACCATATCGAGGACACCATCCGCGAGCAGATTCCGGCCAAGGAAGTCGTCACCATTCTGGATAACGTCGGCCTGCCCAACTCGCGCATGAATCTTTCCTACTCGACCTCGGCGACCATCGGGCCGGCTGACGCGGACATCCAGGTACAACTGAGCGAGGACCATCACCCCACGGCGGAATACGTGGAGCGGTTGCGCGCCGTGCTGGCCCGCCAGTATCCCGGCGTCACTTTCTATGTGTTGCCGGTGGACATCGTTACCCAGATTCTCAACTTCGGACTTTCGTCGCCCATCGACATCCAGGTTGTCGGTCCCAATCTCGAAGGCAATCGCGCCCTGGCGGCGCGAATGATCAATGAGGTTCGCTACGTTCCGGGCATCGCCGATGCGCGCATCCAGCAGCCCTTCGACAATCCCAAGATGACGGTGAACGTGGACCGCACCCGCGCCGAGACCATCGGCCTGACGCAGAAAGACGTGGCGCAAAGCCTGCTGGTGGCTCTCAGCGGCAGCTTCCAGACCGCTCCAAACTTCTATCTTGATCCCAAAAACGGCGTTAGCTACAACATCGCCATTCAAACGCCGGAGTACCGGATCGACTCGCTGGCCGCGCTTCAAAGCCTGCCGGTGAACGGCGCAGGCACAACGCAACCGGCCAGCAGTTCCGCCGCCAAAACGCCCGGCGCCCAGCGCACGGAGCAGGTTCTGGGCAACCTGGCCTCCATCACTCCCGGCGCCGAACTGGCCACGGTAAGTCATTACGACGCGCAGCCGGTCATCGATATCTACGCCAACGTGGATGGAACCGACCTGGGCACGGTGACGCGCAAGATGGAAACGATCCTCGACCGGCACAAGTCCGAGCTGCCGCGCGGCTCGCACTTCACGCTGCGCGGCCAGAGCGAGACCATGAAATCGTCTTACATCGGCCTGCTGGGCGGGCTGGCGTTCTCCATTCTGTTGGTCTATCTGCTGATCGTAGTCAACTTCCAGTCCTGGCTGGATCCGTTCCTCATCATCTCGGCGCTGCCTGCGGCGCTGGCCGGAATCGTCTGGTTTCTCTTCCTGACCAACACGCGGCTCAGCGTGCCGGCGCTTACCGGCGCCATCATGTGCATGGGCGTGGCCACGGCCAACTCCATCCTGGTGGTGAGCTTTGCCCGCGAG
>Ga0209039_10001656_pt1 | contig 20315 bp, 13 predicted proteins | sample BogFormECP12_OM1_FD_188238 | JGI IMG/M metagenome (GOLD analysis project Ga0209039, IMG submission 188238) | Bog forest soil microbial communities from Calvert Island, British Columbia, Canada - ECP12_OM1 (SPAdes) (version 2) | ecosystem: Environmental > Aquatic > Freshwater > Wetlands > Bog ...
GCGCCGGCGGGGTATCGCAATCCGGAGAACAGAGGCGAAGGAATCGCTGTGCCCGGCTGGGGTCCGCGCGGGATTCGCTTTCTATAAAAAGTTATCCAAGCTCGGTTTCGAATCTTATCCCGGTGACGATGTGCTGCATCAATGGCTTGAGACCAATTCGTATGCGTGCTTCTGCGTTTTGCTTGGAGTTCATCCGCTTTCAAAGTTGACGTTGGAAGGACGACTGCAACGCGAGTTGGTGTTGTACGAACTTGGAGTGCGGATTCATGATCCTATGGTTTTCTTTGAAGAAATCACTCGCCACAAATTGATGAATGGCCTCCTGCCGTTTGAGCTCGTGCATTCGTCCGCACAGTTGGACGCGCTGGTTGCAGCTTACATAGCATGGCAGGTCATGCATAAACCTGCCGAGGTGATTCGGTTTGGACATCGGCTGGAAGGTTTTGTCACGTTGCCGGTATCGACATTGAAAGAAAAATATTAGGTGTGCTTTGGAAGAAAAGATTCCGCCATCTATAAAATAAAAATTCACATTGAGGAGAACTATGTTGACTGAAGACTTGCAAGTGCGTGCAATAAATACAATTCGTTTCCTTTCGGCGGATGCAGTGCAGAAAGCGAATTCGGGTCATCCCGGTCTTCCGATGGGTGCTGCCGCCATGGCTTTCACGTTGTGGACGCGTCATCTGCGCCACAATCCGCGCAACCCCAAATGGGCTGGCCGCGACCGATTTATTTTGTCCGGCGGGCACGGTTCGATGTTGTTGTATTCGCTTCTCCATCTAACCGGTTATGATCTTTCGCTCGAAGAGATCAAAAACTTTCGTCAATGGGGAAGCAGAACGCCGGGTCATCCTGAGTACGGACTGACGCCTGGAGTCGAGACCACAACCGGTCCACTTGGTCAGGGCTTTGCAACAGGTGTCGGAATGGCGATTGCGCAGGCGCACCTTGCTGCAACTTACTTGCCAGATTTGTTCGATCATTACATTTATGCCATCGTAACTGACGGTGATTTGATGGAGGGCGTTGCATCGGAAGCCGCGTCGCTGGCGGGACATTTGCAGTTGGGGCGGTTGGTCTATCTCTATGACGACAACCATATTTCGATTGATGGGTCAACGAATTTGGCCTTCACGGAAGATCGCGCCGTGCGGTTTGAAGCATATGGCTGGCATGTTCAAAAAGTAGACGACGGCAACGATGTCGAAGCGATTGACCGAGCTATTCAAGTCGCCAAAACAGATCCTCGCCCATCATTGATTTGCGTTCATACAACAATTGGCTTTGGCGCACCGAATCGTCAAGGAACATCCAAGGCGCATGGCGAGCCGCTTGGTGATGAAGAATTGAACGCTGCCAAGAAAAATCTTGGTTGGCCTTTGGAACCGCGCTTCTTGATTCCCGGCGATGTGCAGGAATTTTTCCGTGAAGCCATTGACCGCGGACAAAAGTATGAAGAAGAATGGAAGGAAAAATTCGATGAATATAAACGATCCAATCCTGAAAAAGGTGCGGAGTTGGAAAGACGATTAGCTGGTAAATTGCCCAAAGGTTGGGAATCAGCGTTACCAACTTTTTCAGTTGATCCCAAAGGCATGTCCACGCGTGTGGCTTCCGGCAAAGTAATCAACGCCTTGGCAACGAAACTTCCGGAACTCATCGGCGGTTCGGCTGATTTGGCACCATCAAACAACACCAAGATTGATGGAAGTCCTGATTTTCAAAAGGAGAGTTATCAGGGCCGCAACTTTCATTTTGGCGTGCGTGAACACGCGATGGGCGCGGTGTTGAACGGTATGAATCTTTATGGAGGCCTAATTGCTTATGGCGGAACCTTCCTCATCTTTTCCGATTATATGAAACCGGCAATCCGAATTGCCGCGTTATCGCACATTCCATCGGTCTTTGTTTTCACGCACGATAGTGTTGGCCTCGGAGAGGATGGCCCGACACATCAGCCGATTGAACAACTTGCCGCATTGCGCGCGGTGCCGAATGTGACTGTGATTCGTCCTGCCGATGCAAATGAAACCGCGCAAGCCTGGAAGGTGGCGATTGAAAACCGTCACGGACCGATTGCGTTTGCGTTGACGCGTCAGAATGTTCCGATCTTTGAAACTTCGAACCATTCAGCAGTTGAGAAGGGCGCGTATGTTTTGAAGGATTTCGGCAAGAAGAAGCCTGAGTTAATTTTGATGGCTTCCGGCTCGGAGGTGGGCTTGATTTACGATGCTGCCAAAAAACTTGAAGAGCAAGGACATAGTATTCGTGTCGTCTCGTTTCCATCTTGGGAATTGTTCGAGAAACAATCTGCGGCCTATCGTGAGTCTGTATTGCCGAAAAAGATTTCGGCAAGGATCGCTGTCGAAGCGGGAGCTAGCCTTGGTTGGGAAAGATACGTCGGGTCAACTGGCAAAGTCATCGCGATTGATCGCTTTGGCGCGTCTGCACCATATAAAACTATCTTCGAAAAGCTTGGTTTTACGGTTGAAAATATTTTGGCGCAGGCCAAGCCCTTACTGCCGAAGATAAAGATTGCCAGAACAGTCAAAACAAAAAAATCGGTTAGGAAGAAAAAATGAAAATTGCCGTCGGATTTGACCACGGGGGTTTCCCGCTGAAACAAACTGTGCTTGAGACCGTTAGAGAGGCTGGCCACGAGCCGATTGATATGGGCACGAATAGCGCAGAGCCGGTAGACTTTCCTGACTTTGCTGAAAAAGTTGGTCGCGCGATTCAGAATGGCAAGGCCGAGCGCGGCGTCATAGTTTGCGGTTCGGGTATCGGCGCGTGTATTGCCGCCAACAAAATGAAAGGCGTGTATGCTTCGATATGCCACGATACCTATTCTGCCGCGCAAGGCGTGAAGCATGACAATATGAACGTGTTATGTCTTGGCGGCCGCGTGGTTGGTCCCGAACTTGCCAAGGCATTGATCGTTGCTTTTCTTGAGGCGCGGTATCTTGGCAATGATTCCGGCGGCGAAAGGCTGGCAAGGCGAGTCAATAAAATCCATAAGATCGAGAATGGTGAGTCCGTTTTATAGCATTGTTGAGGCATGAATGTCAACCCCCATTGAAAAATTAACATCTCTTGGTCAATCCATTTGGCTGGATAACATCCAGCGCCGGCAACTGGAGAACGGCGAAATCAAAGGTATGATCGAACGCGGCGAAATCCGCGGCATGACTTCGAATCCGTCCATCTTCAATAGTGCGATTTCAAAATCGAAGGATTATGATTCCGCGCTGGTGCCCCTGGCGTGGTCTGGCTGGGATGCTGAAAAAATATTCTGGGAGCTTGCCATCGAAGATATCCGCGCCGCCTGCGATTTGTTCAGTCCGCTTTATGGGGAAACCAACGGCGGCGATGGTTATGTGAGTATCGAGGTCAGCCCGACGATCGCGCACGATACAGAAGCGACCACTGCCCAGGCACAACAGCTTTGGGCGCGTGTAGCTCGACCCAATCTCATGGTCAAGATTCCCGCCACGAAAGAAGGTGTGCCGGCTATTCGACGCGCAATTGCTGTAGGCGTAAACATCAATGTTACGCTGATCTTCTCTTTGAAACGATACGCTGAAGTGATGGAAGCCTATCTCAGTGGACTGGAAGATCATTATGCCTCTGGGCATTCCATTGATCACATCGCATCCGTCGCTTCGTTTTTTGTTTCGCGGTTAGATACCAAGATCGATCCTAGGCTTCCGGAGGGATCGCCTTTGCGCGGTCAGGCCGCGATTGCAAATGCCAAGCTCGCGTACGACGAGTTCATGAAAACCTTTGTGGGCCGCCGCTGGGAGAATCTAAAAGTCAATGGCGCGCGTGTCCAGCGTCCGTTGTGGGCGTCCACCAGCACCAAGAATCCGGCATATCCCGATATCCTGTATGTGGATAATCTGATTGGCCCTGAAACGGTCAACACGATTCCACCTGCAACGCTCGATGCATTCCGTGATCATGGTAGTGCTTCAATAACTTTAATGAGTGATCTTGATAAAGCGCATGAAGCGATTAATCAACTTGAAGCGACGGGGATTTCAATGGATCAAGTTACACAAGAGCTGGAAGACGAAGGAGTCAAAGCATTTGCCGATGCGTTTTCTCAATTATTGGCAACAATTGATGGAAGACGCAAGAACGCCGTTTCTGCTCTTGGATCTTTATCGGCTTCTGTCTCCAAGCGGATATCTCAGCTTCAAGCGGAATCCGTTCCCGCACGGCTGTGGGCACATGATCCGACTCTTTGGACAAAAGATCCTGTTGGTCAGGCTGAAGTCAAAATCCGCATGGGCTGGATGGACTCGCCTGATAAGGCGCGCAAGCGCTTGAAAGAATATCAAACCTTTGCCAAAGAAATTCACGCTGAGAAGATTGAGCGCGTTCTGGTTTTGGGTATGGGCGGTTCATCACTGACGGCGGAAGTGTTCAGTACGCTTCTTGCCGCGGCGAATGTCGATGCGCCATTGTCCCTAGCCATTTTAGATTCAACCGATCCAGCGCAAGTGGCAAAAGCCGCGCAAGATTATCCGCCTGAGAAGAGTCTTTATATCGTTGCCAGTAAATCGGGCGGTACTGCGGAAGTCATGGCTGCGTTCAATTATTTTTGGAAGTTGAGCAAGAAAGAAGGCTCGCGCTTTATTGTCACAACCGATCCTGGCACATCGTTGGAAGCGCTGGCGCACAAACGCGGATTCAGAAAAATATTTTCCGCTGATCCAATGGTGGGCGGACGATATTCTGCGTTGACTGACTTCGGTCTAGTGCCTGCCGCCTTGCTCGGCATGGATTTGAATCGCCTGCTTGATAAAGCCGATTGGATGAGACGTCAATGCGGCGAACATGTTCCCGCGGCCCGAAACCCGGGTTTGGCGTTGGGTGCTGTCTTGGGCGAATCCGCTCTCGTAGGTCGCGACAAGTTGACCATCATGAGCGATGCGCCATTATCGGCATTTGCTGGATGGATCGAGCAGATCATTGCCGAGTCAAGCGGCAAGGATGGAAAAGGAATCCTGCCTGTGCCGCTTGAGCCGATTGGTGATGCAAAAGTTTATGGGAATGATCGCTTGTTTGTTTATCTGCGTCAAACAGGCGAATTGGATTCGGTGATGAAGTCCTTGCGAGAAGCTGGACAGCCGGTGCTTGACTTTGTGATGGCTGATCCATATGATGTTGGCGCGGAGATGTATCGCTGGGAAATTGCCACGGCGATTGCGTGTTCGATTCTGGGTGTGAACGCGTTCGATCAGCCAAATGTGGAATCGAGCAAAAAGATCACGAAGGCCAAGATTGCTGAGTATCAAAAGAAAGGCAAATTGAAGGAAGGTAAGCCTGCTTGGAAGAAAGATGGCGTGATGGTATTCGCGACATCGAGCGTAATCGGTGCATCATTGAAAACGATTTTGAACGGCTTTTTGAAGAAGTCAAAATCAAAAGGTTATGTTGCCGTCAATGCATATTTACCGCGCAATGCGGAGGTGACAAATGTTTTGCAGGAATTGCGCGTCGCCATCCGCGCCAGGACGGGCAACGCAGTGACCGCCGGTTTTGGTCCGCGCTTCCAACATTCGACGGGTCAATTTCATAAAGGCGGCCCGAAGAACTCTTTATTCATTCAAATTACTGCCGAGCCAGAAAAAGATATAAATATCCCCGCAGAAGGTCTGACCTTTGGCACATTGATCCGTGCTCAGGCGCTGGGTGATTACGAAGCGTTGATTGAAGCTAAACGCAAAGTATTACGCGTTCATTTACCAAGTGTGAAGGACGTCTCATTATTAGTAGATGCTTTGAAATGACATGATTTTCTAATCTCAAATGTCTTTGAAAAGGAGTCTGCTATGACGCAAACCGTCTCGCTTTCTAATGCTGATCCTATTGTACGGCATACAGCCGATTTGCTTGAGCAACTTTTCCCAACGCCGCGTAACTTCGGAATACATTTATGGGATGGGAGCGAAATGCAAGTTGAGGGCCGCCCGTTATTCTCGCTCGTTCTCAATCATGAGGGGGCTCTGCGGCGTATGTTCAAGCCGCCCATCGAACTCTCGCTTGGAGAGGCTTTCATTCTAAAAGATTTCGATATCGAAGGCGATATTTTTTCAACGTTTTCGCTGATGGACACGATTGCTGCACGGACATTCTCCTTGGGAGAAATTGTCGGAATTGGATTCGGTCTATTGGAGCTACCCGCTTCGGGCGCTGTGCGACCGCAGGGACGCGGCCCGCTCCAACTTCATGGCAAGATCCATTCCCGCGCACGAGATCGCGCAGCGGTTCAATATCACTATGATGTTGGAAATGATTTTTATTCGCTTTGGCTCGACCGCAATATGCAATACTCATGTGGCTATTTTCCAACCGGTGCGGAAGACCTCGACACTGCCCAGGAACGCAAGATGGAACATATCTGCCGCAAATTACGGTTGCAACGCGGCGAGCGTCTGCTTGACATCGGCTGCGGCTGGGGAGGACTGGCTCGTTATGCCGCCTCGAAATATGGCGTGGATGTGCTGGGTGTGACTCTCAGTAAAAATCAAAAAGCCTATGCGGATGAACACATCGATCGTGCGGGACTTCGGGAGCGGGTCGCCGTTGAATTGAAAGATTACCGCGACCTCGACAACGAGTCGTTTGATAAGGTTGTAAGCGTTGGGATGTTTGAGCATGTCGGGCGAAGTCACTTGCCGGAATATTTTACCCAAGTTCATCGCCTGCTCAAACCCGGCGGACTCTTCCTCAATCATGGCATCTCGCGCCGCGCGACAATCGAAGCGGGCAAACCAGGCCTGATTCAAAATCGTATCTTTGGGCGAGGCACATTCCAGCAAAAATATATTTTTCCTGATGGAGAATTGACACCGGTCAGCGAAGTCAACGTTATGGCGGAGGACGCTGGATTTGAAGTGCGCGATGTGGAAAATCTGCGAGAACATTATGCGCTCACGTTACGCAATTGGGTCAATCGTTTGGCGGATCATCGTGAGGAAGCAAGCAAAGTCTCCGACGAAGTGACATACCGCACATGGCGTTTATATATGGCGGCTTCTGTTTACGGTTTTGAAAGCGGCAATATCAACGTCAATCAGACTCTACTAGTAAAGATAACGCGTGCAGGGAAAAGCAATGTACCGTTCAGCCGCGCGGATATCTACAGCCAAAATGAATTGCGATGAGAAGAGGTGATCCTTTATTGGGATAGACTTATTGCAAATGAAATGTGTTGCTTGTCTCGGTAGCGGGCCTGTGCTTTCTAGAGTTTAGAATCACCTGCTGAGTTGTTTATTGGCTTATTTGATTTTATGCAGGATAGGATCGTGCAGGTTATTAGCATTAAGAGTAATGCAGGAAAATTATTTTGCAGAAACCTGGGTTTATCGGCATAAGAATATAACATTGACGAATAAGCAACTGAAAAAACAAATGCCAATAATATGGCGAAGGGTCGGTTTTTGCTTTCCTCAGACAAGAGAATTTCCGGAACAGATATTGCAATACTTGCCGGTAGCATTGATAATTTATAGTCGAAGCTGATGGAGGGAATAATACATGCCCCAATAAAACATGCTAGAAATACATAAGGGTTGAAACCAGTCGCTTTCCTTTTGCAAGCCTGATACAGGATTAGAAAAAAACAAAGGCCCAGGAGAATGAAGAAGAATGATTGGGGAAACCACCGGTTTGCTATTAGCCATAATATGATGCGCTTTTGGGGAAGGGTTCGTTTTGAAAAGAAAATTGAAGTAAAAGAAGCGATTGAAAGATTGCCGTAGGAAGAACTTACATTGGAATTTATGTTGAGCCAGTCAATGGATTTGAATATTGGGGTCATCCCGAATATGAAAAGGACCAGGATGTTGAATATGCCCAAGCCTACGATGCGCTTGATGTTGTTCTTCCAATCTGAAAAATCTTCGATAAATGTAAAAACGAAAATTGCAGGGTAAAGTTTTAATTGCACAGATATCGAGAATAGTAGATAAGCAAACCAACGATATTTTGGCTTTCTATGAAAGATACAAATTGCGGCTACGCTGAGCGAAAATGCTATTAAATTCCATTGGCCACGTTCTAATTCAAATTGGAGGCCGTAGGAAAATAGCCCCGTGACCATTATAAGCATTGCGAAGGCGGAAATATTCTTCTCTTGATTAAGCCATCGAGGAATAATTAATGTAGTTGATAAATAGCAAATAATAGTAATCCCGACCAGGATTTTGTAGCCTGTTTCGTAACTGACAAATGTGAAGGGCGCAAAAAATATAAGGGTAAGAGGCGGATATATTATTACTGGAATTGTGCCAGAACGAAACCATGTATTACTATACGCTACGATACCTCTAAAATCGAAGCCAATCGGCGTAAGCACATCTATGTATTGGTAAAACTTCATCGTAAGAGATGGGTCGAAAAATATAGGGCGGATGAAGAACAGGATAAAAGTGGTTAGAAAGCCGAGTAATATCCAGGTTAGAAGTGGTAAGCCTAAAAGATACTTTTCTGCTCGACGGCGAAACGAGTTGATCATATTATTGACTATCCTGTATTTTTATTGCCTCTTATGGAACCATAGGAGGATGCGGTGAATAAATTATAGTGCAAAACCCAGAAAGAGCTCATTTGATGTTTTTGCTGTTCACAAGGTCACTGGGGCCTGATGTCATATATTCCGATAAGAGCACTTTTTCTCTATCTGATGTTTGAGGTTTCTACGATGACAAACTTATCCCAAATGAATTGTGTTGCTTGTCGCGGTGAACCCGCAGCTTCTAGATTTTTGAATCAACTGTTGGGTCGTTTGTTCGCTTATTTGATTTTATACAGGATAATATCGTGCATATTATTAGTATCAACATTAATGCGGGAAAATTATTTCCCACAATCTTTGGCTTGTAAGTATATAAATATAACATTGATGAATATGCAAGTGAAAAAATAAATGCCAACAATATGTCTAGAGGTTGATTTTTGTCTTCCTTAGACAACAGAATTTCCGGTATCGAAATCGCAATACATCCCGGTAACATCGATAATTTATAATCCAGGCTGATTGAAGGAATGATGCATGCCCCAATGAAACATGCCAGAAAAACATAAGGGTTGAATCCAGTTACATTTTTTTTGTATGCCTGAAATATGATTGTCAGAAAGCAAAATCCGAAAAGAGCAAGGAATAATAACTGGAGCAACCAACTATTTGCAATTAACCATAATATAACATGCTTACGGGGAAGGATGTTCTTCGATAAGAAGAATGAAGTAAAGGAAGGAATTGAAAGATTGAATCGGGATGTATAAATTTGGGAAGTTTTTTGGGAAAGAATATTGAGAGCTTCCATTGTATTTAGCACAGGGTCTAGCCCCAATATAAAGAGGGCTAGAATATTAAACACTCCCAAGCCAATGATTCGCTTGATGTTTTTCTTCCAGTCTGAAAAATCTTCAATGAGAGTAAACACGAAAATTGCAGGGAAGAGTTTTAACTGAACTGATATAGAGAATAATAAGTAGGCAAGCCAACGGTATTTTGGCTGCCTGTGAAAGATGTAAATTGCGGCCACGCTGCACGAAAACGCTATTAAATTCCATTGACCCTGCTCTAATTCAAATTGAAGGCCGTAGGAGAACAATCCAGTGACTAGGATGAGTATTTCAAAGGCGGATGTTCCTTTATTTTGATTAATCCACTGAGGAAAGATTAATGTAGTTAATAGATAGCAAATAAGGATGATGCCGACAAGGATTCTGTAGCCAGTTTCGTAACTTACAAGTGTAAATGGCGCAAAAAAGACGAGTGTGAAAGGAGGATATATTATCGTTGGCACTAAACCAGTATGGAGCCAAGCATAACTGAAAGCTGTAATGCCTAAGAAATCGGTATTAGTTGACATTATAGCCACAGGAACATCCCGATTAAACTGCATAATCATGGATGGGTGAAGGAATACGAGACGGGGGAAGAACAGGATCAAGGTAATTAGAAAGCCGAGTATTATCCAAGTTAGGAGCGGTAAATTTAAAAGATAATTTGCTATTTGACGGGGAAGAGAGTTAATCACATTATAACCATTGCCTCCTAAACAAGCACCAAGGAGCATGTAGTAAATAAATTATAATGCAGATCTAGAGTTGTATATCAAGCACCTCCAATCGTTTTTCCGGCAATTTTACTGAAATGCACTGAGCGACACGACGAATCCGGCGGTTAACCAAAAAAAAGTTGTGCACCTACGCCTTGTACCTTTGTAAAGATTTTCGCTTATAATTTAATTCAGAACAATAGCTAGGGAATTTTGGGAAAAAGGATAGATGAATGCCGATCAATGAGGAGCAAGAAAAAACCATCCAAAAGCTCATTCGAATTATGACGAAGGTGAAATCGCCAGTATTTATTATTGTGTTTGCTATCCTAAATATCTTTGCTCTTAGAAACTTTTTCCTCTTATCAAGAGACATGATGTATGGGGATTTTTCTGCTCAGTTGCTTTTTCCTTTACCTATATATGCACCGGAGAGGATTCCCCAGACCCCCCTTACTATGGAATATCAAGCTGCCAATCGATTAGGAGCCGATTTTGCTCAAATCTATTTTCCGGCACAGGAAACTTCGCAGTTGGACAATGCCTATACAGGTTATGTATCACTCGACCCATGGAGGCAACCATCTCGGTATGCTCCCCTTGTTCTAGTATTGTGCTCCAAAACCCTTTGTAAATTGGATTATGGTTATGCATCCTTTGGGAATATCCTGCTACAATTATTATTATTTTTCCCGACACTTTATTTTGTCTTTAGATCGCTTGATATTAGGCGTTACTTTTTGGCTGCTTTCATGTTTACGGAATTTATTCTTCTCCTTACACCTGTAGGACTTTCATGGTTCGAGCGCGCTCAATTTTCCCTGTATGTAACGATTAGCTATCTTTTGTTGCTGTTTGGCCTGACCAGAAATAACCCTATTTTGATCATCGTGTCCGCAGGGTTTGCTTTTATCAAATGGACCTCTTTGCCGCTTATTTTTATTGTTTTGGCAGTATATATTTTCACTTCCAATAGCAAGAAGGAAGCGCAACATAACCTCATTCTGGCCTCCATATTCGGCTTGGTAATAGCACTGCTGTTGCTACCCCTTATTAACGTGGACATTCCCTTCATACGCGGCCTCATTGACCAGGAAATATCTAGATACCCTCTCGGCCTAAGCCTGGCAATTTTCATGCCAAGACCCATGGTCAAATCATTGCCATTTGCCTTGATCATATTCGGTTATATCATTGCGAGAATCAATAAAAGCAATTTTATCGATGTCTTTCCTTTCCTTACGGGCGCTGCCATCATCCTTTTGCTTTATCCAACGGTTGCATTTGACTATAGCGTACCGACGATTCTAGGCTTAATTCCGCTCCTGATATTTTGGGTCAAACAGCTTGCGTCAAACCAACATGCAATAGGGAATCTCGTTCTCCTGCTATTTCTGTTATTTGTTGTATTGGCATCTTTTTCAACAAGACTGACAGGCTCGGTAGCGATAATGGTTATTATTTATCTTGCTTTTTCTATTTTGCTGATGACAGTTCCAATTATCTTTGCAAGACATGCTAAGAAAACAATGTTCTGAGATGCAATATAAAGGAATATCACATTCGATGTTTTCTCGTTCACCATGCCACTGGATTCTTTTGAAATAAATTTAGAAAAGGGCACTTTTTCCTCTATTTGATGTTGGAGGTTTTTACGATGGCAAACTTATTCCAAATGAACTGTGTTGCGTGCCGCGGCAGCGAGCCGACTTTGACTGACGCGCAATTCACTGAACTTCGGCCGCAAGGGCCTGAATGGTAGGTCCAAGAAGTGGATGGAGTCAAACGATTGGAACGCGTTTTCAAACTAAGGGATTTTATCGAAGCGATTGTGTTTACCAACAAGATCGCAATGATTGCTGAGGAGGAAGAACATCATCCATTGATTATCACTGAGCGGGGAAGAGTAACAGTCTAATGGTGGACGCATAAAATCGGCGGCTTGCATCAGAATGATTTCATCATGGCCGCAAGGACGGCTAAGCTTTTTTCTGATCAATAAGGAAGCGTTGAAGACGAATCTGTCAGGTTTATTTGAGTTCCTTCTTTATTTTCTCCCATGCTTTCTTGTTCGTATCATCGTAGATTTTCAATGCCCATTTGTGATTTGCCATCCAGCCAAATAGATTGCTTTGAATAGCTGCCCAGCCGAGCGGCACTTCTGGCAAGGGCAGGGCGGAACTGAAATCAATTTGCTGTCCGTCCACTTTGAACTTATATCCATCCGGTTGTTCAATGGTTGGGTCCTTTTCCAGGAACGTGCGCAATCCCTCTCGCTCTTCTTTGGATAACCATTGCGGTAGATCCGATGTGGCTTTGAAGTTGCAGATCAATGCCAGGCTCTGCAACAATGATTTTTGCTCCACTGTCAATGAACATTCCACCGAACGGAAATAGGCCACATCGGGATCAAGATGTACCAGCGGATTGAGCCATAAGCGATGCAATGTAGTTCGGATGGCATTCTTTGTTGCAGGCGCAGTAGGATTAGATAGCAGAGTTGCATCGCGATAATTTTCCCATACGCCAGCCACGTCCGGGCCAATGCGCATAGCATCACACAATCCCAACGAGGGAATGATCGGCGCGCCACACGTGAGAAAGAAAGCTTCTGTGCCCATCGCATCACGTAGGACTTTCAATTCGTTTCGATAAGCTGCCTCGCGCGGAATATCTTTATATCGTTTTGCAGGGAGCGCGCCGCTATAAAGAAAATCCAATTTGAGATAATCAAATCCCCAAGCGCGGACTTGTTTCATCAACGCGGTCAACCAGTCCATGACTTCGGGATGAGTTGCATCCAACCCGAAAAGTTGTTCGCCCCAATTAATTCCTGCCGAGACAAATTTTCCGCGCTGATCTTTTAGAAACCAATCGGGATGTTCTTTGAAAAGCTCCGACGACTTGACCGCGATCAGCGGCGCCAGCCATAAGCCGGCTTTGCGTCCTGTTGATTTGATCTTGTCTGCCAGAGCGGCCATGCCTGATGGAAATTTTTTGTTCGCTTCCCAATCACCGATGGAGACTTGCCAGCCGTCATCCACCTGTAATACATCAAAAGGCAGATCCCTGAGATCGTCGAAAACCTTGAATAGAATATTCTCGTCAATGGCTGTGTATAAGCTGTACCACGAGCACCAAACTCTCGGCGCGGGCTTGGTTGATTTCATCCCGAGTCGTTTGCCAAGTTCATCAGCATATATTGCAAAGACAGCCAATTCCTTACCATACGCGATAAACCATTCTCCACCGTCCGAATCATATTGCCCTTCAAGCTGTTTTCCGTTTAATGTAACATGTGCATCCAAACCTAGCGAACCGAGAAGTAAGACTTTACCGTCTTCAAGTTCAATCGCACCAATCCATGAGCCATGCGGATGGGAATCAAAAGCGTAAAGCGGATCGTGTTGTGAAGCATGCAGTAGCTTTGGTTGCGGAATCGGTAAAACAAGATTGGCATCTGTCCACGCCGCGAGTGACCAGGATTGCCATCCATGACGATAGAAGCGGTTTGGCGCACGGGGCAGGTTGATAGTCAGGGACGAGGCGGAGATGACTTGTTGAGCAGGAAACTTTTCGTTGAACGTTATGTTTGTCATGCCGAAGATTATCCCTCATTCATTGTTGACGGTCAAATTGGTTTGTGGGATAATCTGCAAATCTTAAAGCGTTGATGGGAACGAGTAAATCCGAATCTCTGCCAGCGAATTTGGAATTGGTGTAAGCCAGATCGGAATCGCGGATTGAAAATCATCCCGGAGTTGCAAGCCGAAACCCTGGGCCAGTCGACATTTGCACCTGACGCAAGTGCAGGTGAGGGAAGTAGGTGAGACGGAGTTGTTCTTCGTTATCAAAACAGGGTAACGACCGTTATGTTATCCGCTGAGAGCCTATCGTTGAATAGGAATCAGGGTGGTACCGCGAGCGCCGCTCGTCCCTGTTTTGGGATGAGCGTTTTGCTTTTAGATTGCAAAACTGGCGATTAGTGATTAGGAGATTAAGCATGTTCAAAGCAGTTTCATCCAAGCTCGATGTGCCTGTCATGGAGGAAGGCGTGCTGAATTTTTGGCAGCGCGAAGAAATCTTCAAGAAAACGGTCGAGCAACGCAGAGGCAAACCGGAGTATGTTTTCTTTGAGGGGCCGCCGACTGCTAATGGCCGGCCCGGCGTTCATCATGTTTTGGCGCGTGCCTTCAAAGACATGTTCCCGCGTTACAAGATTATGCGCGGCTATCACGTTTCGCGGCGCGGCGGATGGGATACGCATGGTTTGCCGGTTGAAATCGAAGTCGAGAAGAAGCACGGCTTTACCAACAAGCAACAAATCGAAGAATACGGCATTGCCAAATTCAATGAGGAATGCCGCAAATCGGCGTTTGAATATATCCGCGACTGGGCCAAGCTCACGGATCGCATTGCGTTTTGGGTTGATCTCGAAGATGCGTATGTGACTTACACCAATGAATATATTGAATCAGTGTGGTGGATTCTCAAATCGTTTTGGGAAAAGGATTTGCTTTATAAGGGCTATAAAGTTGTCCCATATTGCCCGCGCTGTGGCACGCCTCTTTCGGATCATGAAGTGGCTCTCGGTTACGATCAAGCGACCGACCCTTCGGTCTTTGTCCGCATGCCGCTGGTGGATAAGAAAAATACATCGTTATTGGTTTGGACGACGACTCCCTGGACGTTGCCCGGTAACGTCGCGGTTGCCGCTCACCCCGATGTAGACTATATAACGGTTGAGCACAAATTGGCCGATGGCAGCACAGAGAAATTGATTCTCGCCAAACTCTTACTTGAAAAAGTTTTTCGCGATGAGGAAGTGAAAGTCCTTGAAACTTTCAAAGGTAAAAAACTCAAGGGTATGAAATATCACCCGCTATTTACTTTTGTGCCGCCCGATAAACCTGCTCATTTTGTTGTGCTGGGCGATTTTGTCACAACGGAAGACGGCACTGGCCTTGTCCACATGGCTCCAGCATTCGGTGCGGAAGATATGCAAATGGCGAATGAACATGATTTGCCCATATTGATGACTGTCTTGCCGGACGGCACATTTGTGCCGGAAGTCAAACCGTGGCGCGGAGTCTTTATCAAGGATGCGGATCCAGATATTATAGAAAACTTGCGAGCGCGTGGGTTGTTATTTCGAACTGAAGGTTATACACATACCTATCCATTCTGCTGGCGATGTCACACACCGCTGATGTATTATGCGCGCGACTCGTGGTACATCCGCACCAGCCAATTCCGCGACCGGTTGGTTGAATTGAACAATACCATCAATTGGGTCCCAGAACATATCCGCGAGGGCCGCTTTGGCAATTGGCTTTCCAACAATATTGACTGGGCGCTGAGTCGTGAACGATATTGGGGCACGCCGCTTCCCATCTGGGAATGTACCGAATGTAAACATCGCGAAGGCATTGGTTCGGTTAAAGAGCTGTCTGAAAAAGTTGGGCGCGATCTGAGTGATCTCGACCTGCATCGTCCATATGTGGATGAGATCAGTTATGTTTGTTCTGAATGCGGCGGAAAGATGAGCCGCGTTCCGGATTTGATCGACGTATGGTTCGACTCGGGCTCGATGCCCTACGCCCAATGGCATTATCCGTTTGAGAATCAGGAGAAATTCAAATCGCAATATCCAGCCGATTACATTTGTGAAGCTGTTGACCAGACGCGCGGCTGGTTCTATTCATTACATGCCATCAGTACACTGCTGATGGATTCGGTCGCCTATAAAAACGTCATCTGCCTCGGATTGATCCTCGATGAAAATGGTAGAAAGATGTCGAAGAGTCTCGGCAACATTGTTAATCCATGGGATGTGCTCAAGGTCAATGGCGCAGACGCATTTCGTTGGTATTTGTATACAGCCACACCACCAGGCAACGAGCGCCGCTTCTCGGTGGATTTGGTCGGTGAGGTCATCCGCAATTTCACATTAACTTTGTGGAACGTGTATTCGTTCTTCGTCACATATGCCAATTTGGATAAACCGCAATTGACAACAGTGCGCGTTTATAGCGACAATGTTCTCGATCGCTGGTTGATCTCGGAGCTTCATGCACTGACCAGCGATGTGACGAATGCTTATGAAAAGTATGATGTCACAGGCGCGACGCGGCCCATCGAAGTTTTTGTCGAAAAACTTTCGACGTGGTATCTGCGTCGATCTCGCCGCCGTTTCTGGAAATCCGAATCGGACGCGGACAAACAGGCCGCTTACGGCACACTTTACACTGCTCTTGTTACCGTTGCAAAGTTGATCGCGCCGGCCATGCCATTCCTCGCCGATGAACTTTATCAGAACCTGGTCCGCTCGGTGGATCAATTTGCGGTGGAGTCTGTGCATCTATCCGAATGGCCGGAATACGATGACTCCTTGATTGACAAATCGCTCAACCGCGATATGGAACTGGTTACGAAACTTGTTTCACTGGGTCATCAGGCGCGCCAAAGAGCGAATCGCAAAGTTCGACAACCGCTCAAGGAAGTTGCTTTCTCGCTCGGTAACCCTTCTGAACAAAAAGCCGTAGCAACGTTTGCGGATATGATTGAGGATGAGTTGAATGTTAAGACAGTTCGCCTCTTAGATGCTTCCACGGAGGCGGTCTCGCATACAATCAAGCCATTGCCAAAACAACTCGGACAAAAATATGGCAATAAATTTCCCGCGCTTCAAAAAGCGATCCTTGCCTTGAACTCTGAAGAAATTGCGCGTGCATTGGTTGGTGGCGGATCGCTAAAAGTCGATGTGGAAGGACAAACTTACGATATTCTGCCCGATGAAGTTGAAGTCAAGGCGCAGGCAAAGGAAGGTTTTGCAGTTGCAGAAGAAGGTGCGTATGTCGCGGCGCTTGTCACTGAACTTACTCCTGAGCTCGTTCAGGAAGGTTTGGCGCGCGAATTTGTTCGCCGTGTGCAAGACTTGCGAAAGAGCGCTGAGTTGGATGTGGCGGATCGTATCAAGTTGTTTGTTAGCGCGTCGGCCAATCTGAAGTCAGCGATTGAGGCGCATCGCGAGTATATTACCAATGAAACACTTGCGGTTTCACTTGATTTCAGCGAGCTTCCTTCCAGCGCATCATCCATTGAAGACGATTTTGATGGAGAGAAGCTCAAGGCTGGGTTGTTGAAGGTGTAATGCTACGGCTTTGATTTCAAGTAGTCTTCTTTTGTGTCAAGGTCTTGTAAAATCGTTGGTGTATCGAATTCAAGATACAGAATATTTCTCTGATGATGATTCAAAAAATCGCGCAGTGTTTTTGGAGCGCGCATCTTCAAGATTTCGTCCCAGAGTTCACGTGCCACCATCCAAGGATGTCCGCGGTGTAATTGGTAACTGGGAACAATGATTGGAGCTTGGGACTCTTTGTAAGTCTGCAGAATGCGCTGTACGCTTCTCACTTGGACCTGAGGCTGGTCGCCGAGACAAATAAGCGCGGCGCGCGTCTCATCTTTTTTTGCCGCCAATCCGGCCTGCAGGGAGCTTAACATTTCACCGTCGGCATAGTTCTCGTTATAAACTGTCTGCACCGATTTGCCAATCAGCATGTCTACTTGCTGGTGAGCTCCGCCGGTGACGACGATAATATCGTCAACTCCAGCTGTCTGAAGAGTGGAAATGACCGTTTGCAGAACAGTGCTTTTGCCCCAGAGCAAAAGCATCTTGGGTTGTCCCATTCGTTTGGATTCACCTGCGGCGAGTACAATGGCTGAAATCATAAGGTATCGTCCTCAATCAAACGTCGGTAATCTTCGGGTTTATCTACATCAAGTAAGAGTCTATCATCATGCCAGGGTAAATATTCAACGGCATGTTTCGAGAAGATAGCGCGTCCGCCGAGGTCGCCCTCAAGTTTTAGCAAATCAGGAAATGTGGTGCGGTCGAATAAAACTGGGTTGGCCCGTTGTTCCATCATCACCAGCGGCGCGACGATGGGATAAAGTTCTGTAGTGTGGTGTTCGATCAACGCTCGACTAACATCTGCTGTGATTTGTGGCTGATCGGACAATAGAAAGATTGCAGAGCCTGCGTTGGCAGGCATGGCTAGGATTCCAGCTCGGACGGATGACGACTGTCCCCTCTGCCAGTTCTCATTTCGAATAATAATAACAGGCAAATCTTTTATCTTTGACTCAACTTCGTCCGCGTTGGCGCCAGTGACTACAAGGACGGGAGAGAGCCCTGCTTCCAAAGCGGTTTGTGCTACAACGCGGACAAATGGTTCACCGCGCCAATCAAGTAATTGTTTGGGTTGACCGAAACGCGTCGAAGCACCGGCAGCGAGAATGATGCCTGCTGTTCGTTCAAATGTTTGGAAATGCGAGTGCTGTAAACTTCCCACGATGATTGAATCAAAATGGCTAAGCAATTCCGTTGACATCTTTCCAGCGATGGATTGCAATTCTAGCGTATCGGCTCGGTTGAGAAATACGATTCGACGAGCGTCAGGCGGAATGTTTTTGAGTCCGCCATTGAGATGAGTCAAGACGCGGATAAGAGCATCGGGTGTGATTGAATCATTTAATGATAGCCCACTCAAAGTCGAGAAGAGTTGCGGACGGTGGGCATCATCCTCATTCAACGATGTTCCCAATCCACTTAATCCGGCAACAACGATGACTGCATCAGTAAATTCTGGAATAACTGGTTCGCGCTCGTTTGGGGCCTTCAATGCTTTCTGACGCGAACCATCTGCTTCGATCAGCAAAGTCATAGCATGCTCTTGGACGTAGGTTTGTAGCCAATATAATATATTTTCGTTTACACTTGTTGCTCGATCATCTTCAATAGGACCGGTAATTAAAGTTACGCCGTGAAATCCACGATCAGTGACATCGCCTTTATTTTGCGCAATGATATGATGATCTGCAAGTGGGATTTGCCATGCGCCGAGATGGGTGGTAGTCGTTACAAGAACGGGTGGCGGCAGTTCGCGTGCGAGTTGAAAGATGGCTGTGGTTTTGCCTCCCGCGCCGACAAAAGCGATCGTCCTCCCTCTGCCGGTATTGAATGGCGGTGAAAGTCTTAAAGCCCGCGAAAGGAGCAATGTGTCACCATCCGCCGGTTTTTTGCCGGTTTCTGATTACATCCTGCAAGGCGGATAACATTTCGTTGAAGGCTGTCTTATCGGGGTTTTGTTTTATCGCTTCTTGTTCAAGTTGACCAAGCAAGTAAACCATCCATGACACCCATGTGCGCGGATTATTTTGTGTGCTGGATATTTCTTTGGCCGTATCGTTAAGGATATCGCGAAGTTCATCTTCTCTGCTCATATACACACTCTTTCTTCCATTGTTCTTCAGGATATTTTTATTGTAGCACTTCTGTATGAATGGGTTATACCCATAATCTGTTTCTCACTTCGGGCCGCGAGAGCAAGGCCTCTATAACACCGCCGCCGATGGCGAGGGCTTTTTCGCTGATCAATTGACAGAGACGTGCATCGTCGCGCGGATCAACATCTCCGATCTTCATGCCGCGGGTAACCGCTAATCCAGAATGGATCAATCCGCGCATGATGCCTTTGAAAGGGCTCTTGATTTGCGTGCCGCTTATTTCGGCAATGGGTTCATCGGGTTCGCAATGGTCGCCGATTTGTTTATGATTTACGATGACACCATCCTGTGGAGCGCGCAAAACGCGACGTGGATCACCCTCGGGTTTGGAGGTGTCGTTGAGCGTTGAACCTTCCCAGATCACGCGGCCCAGCGTGTGTCCGCGCTGAGTCTCGATCACGGCATGACAATTAAGCGGGGCGGTGAAACCCGGCCCAAGTCCCAGATAAAGTAGCGCTCGATGTGATAACGCTGCAGGCGGACGCTTCATCATGCGCGCATCCACGATGGCAAGCGGATTCAATGTCTTCGCGGCATTGCAGTCCGGATCAATCAATACCGGTATCTTTTGCTTTGAAAGAATATTTAATATCTTAAGCGTATCAGCAGGATCATTCACAACTTGCGCGGTAACTTCCTCGACCGTGATTTGTTTTTCGTAAATCGCTGTAGCGAAAGAAACCGTCTGCCGGACAGCGAGCGGCTGAGGCAATTCGGTGACGGCGACGTTGAGCCCGGCGCGATGCAGGCGCAAAGCCACGCCGCTTGCCAAGTCTCCTCCGCCGCGAATCAGAATGAGTGCTGGCATTAGGACGTTCCGCCGGCTTGCTCTTGCTGAAGGTGACCGAACGCATAGATTGTCAGATAAATAAAGGTAAAGAA
>Ga0209039_10001657_pt1 | contig 20309 bp, 10 predicted proteins | sample BogFormECP12_OM1_FD_188238 | JGI IMG/M metagenome (GOLD analysis project Ga0209039, IMG submission 188238) | Bog forest soil microbial communities from Calvert Island, British Columbia, Canada - ECP12_OM1 (SPAdes) (version 2) | ecosystem: Environmental > Aquatic > Freshwater > Wetlands > Bog ...
CGCGTCCCAATAGGCCAAGTCCGAGCCCTTCAGCGAGATTTGCACCGTCTGCGACTCCCCGGGCTTCAAGGTGATCCTCTTGAATCCCCGCAGTTGCTTAATGGGCCGCTCCACGGCGGAGCCCACGTGCTCGACGTACAGTTGGACGACCTCGTCGCCCAGCCGCGTGCCGCTGTTCTGTACCGTCACGCTGACCGTGATCTGTCCCTTGCCGCCGACGGTCTCCGCACTGGTGCGGAGGTTCGAGTACTTGAAGGTCGTGTAGCTCAGACCATAGCCGAACGGATACAGCGGCTGACCCTTGAAGTACATGTAGGTCCGGCCCTTGCGGATGTTGTAGTCCATCATGTCGGGCAGGTCGCTCAACGACTTGACCCAGGTTTGCACCAGCCGGCCCGCCGGATTGTAGTCGCCAAACAGCACGTCGGCCAGCGCGTTGCCTTCTTCCTGGCTGGAATGCGCCATGTAGACGATGCCCGGCACGTTCTCCTGGATGGCGTTGATGGCGTATGGAAAACTCGCTTTCAGCACCACGATGGTCTTGGGGTTGGCTTTGACGATCTGGTTCACCAGATCCAACTGTTCCTTGGGCAGGTCGATTTCCGTGCGGTCGACGCCTTCCTTGCCTTCAGACGGCAGGCAACCCCGGCCGAAGCCTCCCCCGCAGGTCGGGTTATTGCCGGCGAACACAATCGCTACGTCGGAATCGGCCGCTATGTTGCTTGCCATCCGGTTGTTGGTGTTGTCGCGCACCCAGCGCACATGCACCGTGGGTCCCACCTTGGCCCGGATGCCCTCGACGGGGGTCACCGCGTAAGGCAGCGTGCCGGCATACCAGTCCGGGAACACTTCGTTGGCGCTGGCGCCGATGACGGCGATGGAGTGGACGGTGGTCTTGTTCAAGGGCAGAATGTTCTTCTCGTTCTTCAGCAGCACGATGGATTTATCGGTCACCAGCCGCGCCAGAGCCTTGTGCTTCAGGCCGTACCACGGTTCCTCCTTCCCCGTGATGGTGCTGAAGGGAACCAGCGCCGGCGGATCGAATTCTCCCAGGCGCATACGCATGCGGAGGTTGCCCTTGACCCGGTCCACGACATCGGCCTCGGTGAGGAGGCCCTTGTCGAGCGCCTCCTTAACGGGGCCGGCGCTCTGGTCGAGGAATACCGTGACGCCGGCCTTCACCGCCATGGCCGCCGCCTCAGGCAGGCTGGCAACCACCATCTGCGAGCGCATCAGGTTGGGCATCCCGCCCGCATCGGTGCAGATCATGCCGTCGAATCCCCAGTCTTTCATGACGATGCTGCGCAGGATGGGATGGGCCGTGCAGGGAGCGCCGTTGAGGACGTTGTAAGCCACCATGAAGGATTGGGCGTGGCCTTCCGTGATGGCCTTCTGGAAAGGCACCAGGAAGTACTCCCTCAGGTCGCGCTCATCCATGACGGAGTCGCTTCTGGTCCGGTTCCGCTCGTTGTTGTTGGCGACGAAGTGCTTGAGGGTCGCGGCCGCCTGGATGTACTTGGCGTTGTCGCCCTGCAAACCCCTGACGATGCCAATCGCCAGGGAGCCGCTAAGGAATGGGTCCTCGCCGTACGATTCCTCATTGCGGCCCCAGCGCGGTTCCCGCCCCATATCCACCATGGGCGCCCGTATGGCCAGGCCGACGCGCTTTCCCTCGGTCTTCACGTTGTAGATCCGCGTCTCATATCCCACCGCCGCGCCCATTTGCCGCAGCAGGTCCGGATCCCAGGTGGAAGCCATCCCGATGTCCTGCGGAAACTGCGTGGACGTGATACTCCCTCCGCCGGCCCACCCCAGCCCGTGCAGGCCCTCGGTGAAGTTGGTGAAGCTCTTGATGCCGAGACGCTCGATGGCCGGCGTCATCTGGCCCAGGAAGGCGATCTTCTCCTCCAAGGTCATTAGGGAAACCAGGTTGTTCACCCGCTCCTCGAGCGGCAGTTTCGGATCGCGAAATGGATCGGCGGCAAATAGCGCGCCGGCCAGAGTCAGCGTCAGAAGCAAAGAAGAAAAGAACCGCATGTGCGTCCTCCCGATGTGATGTCAACCGGAATATCCATTTTAGACTTCCGGGTCCCGTTCAGTCTACACCCATCCGCCTTGCTTAGGAGCCAAGCAACAATAACTTCACATTGGCTGCGTGGGCCCCGTGGCGCAAGCACTCGTGCCTGCCGGGCCCAGGGGGCACCCCCGACTCATCGGGACGCGTGCCGGGCGTGCGCCAAAGAGCGTCCCGAGGAGTCGGGACGCGGCAGACTGAGAGTCTGCGCCACGTCGGTCGCTGTTGCGTTCCAGGACAACCCGGCCACTCTGTCGCCGCAATACAATTAGGACGTATGCATCCTGTCTTGACAGCCAAGTGCGCCCTACTCCGCCTGCCATGGCTTCTGCTCCCGCTGTTCGCCGGCGAAGCCTGCGCCCAGTGGAATCCGCTGAATCCGGTGACCGCCGTCCACCGGGAGGCCGATGGCGTCCGGTTCGACATGCGGGTGGGCGTATTGCGAATCCAGGTTTGTTCCGATTCCATCGTCCGCGCACGGTATTCGCCCACCTCAGACCTCCCCAGTCGCCCGGACTATGTCGTCACCAAAACCACGTGGCCCGCCGTCCAGTGGGAGATGGAGTCCACGGATGCCGAAGTCGCTTTGGTCACCTCGCGTCTGCGGGTGACGGTGAACCGCGCCAACGGCGCCGTCGAGTACCACGACGCCGCGGGCAAGCGCCTCTTGCAGGAAGGCTCGCGGAACATGACTCCCGCCAGGGTCAACGGCGAAGACACCTGGCGCGCGGAGCTTGCCTTCTCCATTTACGCTTCCAAGGAGGGTTTCTACGGCCTGGGGCAGCAGCAGGCCGGCGTCTGGAACTACCGCGGCGAATCCGTGGACCTCTCGCAGGACAACACGGTCATCGCCGTTCCCCTGATGGTATCGACCAGCGGCTATGGACTGTTTTGGAACAACACCTCTAGAAGCCGGTTCAATGGCCGCTTCGTGCAAGGCCTGTACCTGAGCTCGGAGGTGGCGGACGCCATCGACTACTACTTCATCTACGGCCCGGAACTGGACAACATCATCGCCGGCTACCGCGACCTGACCGGCTCGGCGCCTATGTTCGGCAAGTGGGCCTACGGCTTCTGGCAGTGCAAGAACCGCTACCGCTCCCAAGAGGAGGTGTTGAGCGTGGCTCACCAGTACCGCCAGATGCACATCCCGGTCGACAACATCGTGCAGGATTGGTTTTGGTGGGACACCATGGGTTCGTTCCGGTTCAACAAGAACTACCCCGATGCGAAGGCCATGGTCGACGATCTCCATCGCAACAATTTCCACCTCATGATTTCCACCTGGCCCTTCTTCTTTCCCGGCACGCCGGTCTACGACGATATGGACAAGCGCGGGTTTTTCCTCGACCGCATGGTGGTGTCCGGAACGTTTCCGGCCGGCATGGCGGTCTACGATGCCATGAACCCGGAAGCCCGCGCCGCGTACTGGCGCCTGATGGACAACGCCCTTTTCAAAATCGGCGTGGATGCCTGGTGGCTCGACACCAACGAGCCCGAGACGTCGGGACGCCAAGAGAACATCGTCACGCGCGATCAAACCGCCATCGGCAGCGGCGCACGCTATGCCAATATCTTCCCGCTCATGCATGACGAGGGCGTATACCAGGGGCAGCGGAACGAGACGGACCGGAAACGGGTCTTCATTCTTTCCCGCTCGGCCTTTGCCGGCATTCAGCGCGATGGCGTGGCTGCCTGGTCGGGCGACGTCCGGTCCACGTTCGATTCCTTCAAGCGCCAGATCCCGGCCGGGCTGAATTACTCCCTTTCCGGACTTCCTTACTGGACCACCGATATCGGCGGATTCTACCTCGGCAACCCGGATGATCCGGCCTACCGGGAGTTGTTCGTGCGCTGGTTTCAGTACGGAAGCTTCTGTCCCATTTTCCGGGTGCATGGAACGCGCTCCACGGATCCGGCGGAGCTATCCGCCTGGGGTCCAGAAGCGGTGACCGTCCTGGTGGACGCCAAAGGAACGCGTGCCCCCAGCCATAACGAACTATGGTCTTACGGCCCGGAGGCACAGAAGATCCTCACGGCCTTCGATCGCCTGCGCTACCGGCTGATGCCATACATTTACTCGCTCGCCTGGAAGACCACCAGCGAGGGCTATACGCCCATGCGCGCCCTGGTCATGGATTTCCGCACGGACGCCAAGGTTCTGAGCATCGGGGACCAGTTCATGTTCGGACCGGCGATCCTGGTCAGTCCGGTCACCGAGCAGGGCGCCACTACCCGGCATCTGTATCTGCCCGTCTCCGGGTGGTACGATTTCTGGACCGGCAGTTCCCTCACCGGCGGCAAGATGGTGGACGCCGCGGCTCCGCTCGATCGCATCCCGCTCTACGTCCGCGCCGGGTCCATCGTTCCCATGGGACCGGACGTGGAATACACCACGGAGAAGCCCGCCGACCCGATCGAGTTGCGCGTCTACACCGGCGCCGACGGCGACTTCACGCTGTACGAAGACGAGAACGATAACTACAACTACGAGAAGGGCGCGTACGCCACCATTCCTATTCATTGGAACAATGCCGCGAAGCAACTCACCATCGGGGACCGCAAGGGCGGCTTTCCTGGTATGACGGAGTCCCGCACATTCCGCATCACGTTCGTAGGGCCGGGGCACGGGGCCGGGGTGGCGCCGGCTGCCCGGGCGGACAAGGTCGTGCGCTACTCCGGCAAAATCGTGACCGTTCTTAGGTGAGCGGGGTTACGATATCGAATGATGCGACCGATCCTTCTGCTGCTGCTCGCCGCTCCGGCGTTTGCCGCGGCGCCCACCACCGACATTAAAGTGGATCAGGTGGGCTATCTGAACACTGCGCCCAAGGTGGCGTTGGTGTCATCCAAGACCGCGGCCGCCGGGTTCACCGTGCGCGCCGCGAAAAACGGCTCCGTAGCCTTTCGGGGAAAACTGGCGGCCGCGGTCGACGACCCGGACTCCGGGGACCGTGTGCAGGCGGCGGACTTCACCCGCCTGACACGGAGCGGCCAGTATTACCTGGAGGTCCCCGGAATCGGCGCCAGTTGGGAGTTCTCCATCGGCCCGGGAGTCTATTCGCGGGCGTGGTATCTGGCCATGCGGTCGTATTACGGGCAGAGGTGCGGTATCGCGGTAGACCTGGGCCCGGAATTCCCGGGGTACAAACACGACGCGTGCCACCTGGAAGGCGCGTTCCACGCCTCTTCCGGCAAGACGGGGCCCCATTCTTCCAAGGGCGGTTGGCACGACGCGGGCGACTACGGGCGCTACGTGGTCAACTCCGGGATCACCACCGGGACGCTGCTCTGGACCTGGGAGATGTTCGGCCCACGCCTCAAAAACGTCAGGCTCAACCTGCCTGAATCCGGGAACGGCACGCCGGATATCCTTAACGAGATCCGCTGGAACCTGGATTGGATGCTCGCCATGCAGGATGACGACGGCGGCGTCTGGCACAAGCAGACCAGCGAGCAGTTCTGCGGGTTCATCATGCCGGAGAAGGATCGGTTGGTCAGCTATGTGATCGGCACCGGGTCCGAGCCGTTCAAGAGTTCCTGCGCCACGGGCGATTTCGCGGCGGTGATGGCCATCGCCGGGCGCGTCTACAAACCCTTCGATGCGGAATTCGCCGCCAGGTGCCTGCGCGCGGCGGAAAAGGCGTGGGACTGGCTCGGCCAGCATCCGAACGTGACGTTCCGCAATCCTGCGGGAGTGGGCACCGGCGGATACGGAGACGGAAATTGCGGCGATGAACGCTTATGGGCCGCGGCCGAGTTGGCGCGAACCACGCGTGGCGACGAATACCAACGGTACTTCCTGGAACACTATGCCGAGTACCGCAAGTCGATCCGTCCCACGGATCCCCAATCGTGGGGGAACGTAGCGAACCTGGGGCTTTGGACGTACGCCCTGGGCGCGGGCGGAGATGCCGCCGCGGTTGCCGCGATTCGACAGGATTCGATCGGCGCCGCGGACCAGATCGTGGAGCGCTCCAAGTCCAACGGCTATCGCATCAGCATGACCACGCGGGATTACATCTGGGGCTCGAACGCCGTAGTGGCCAACTACGGCATGCAGCTTCTGGTGGCCAATGCCCTACAGAGTAACCCCCGTTACGTGGAGACGGCGCTGGAGAACCTGCACTACCTGCTCGGCAGGAATACGTTTTCCCTGAGTTTTGTGACGCAGGTTGGCGCCAACCCATTCCGCCACCCGCATCACCGCCCGAGCGGAGCGGACAACAATCCGGAGCCGTGGCCCGGTTTGCTCTCCGGAGGACCGAATCACAGCCCCCAGGATCCGGCCATGAAGAAACTCCCCGCGGGCCTGCCTCCGGCGAAGATGTATATCGACGACCAGGCGGCCTACGCCGCCAACGAAGTGGCCATCAATTGGAATGCGCCGCTGGTTTTTCTGTTGGCGGGAGTGTTAGCCGGAAAGTAATAGGAGATATTCATGAGACTTCGAATGTTGTTGTGCTGCACCCTTATGTGCCCTCTCGCCCTCGTCGCGGGCCAGGGCCAAACGAGTGCTTCGGACATCCCTCACCTGCGGAAGCAGGGGACAGCCACCCAACTGATCGTGGATGGCAAGCCGTTCCTGGCGCTGGCGGCGGAACTAAGCAATACCGGCGCCACCAGCGTCGAGTACATGAAGCCGATCTGGCCCAAGATCGTCGAGGCAAAAGTCAACACGGTCCTGGCGGGCGTTTCCTGGAACCAGATCGAACCGCAGGAAGGGAAGTTCGACTTCACCGTTCTGGATGGCATCATCCGCGATGCACGGAGTCACAACCTGCGCCTCGTGCTCTTGTGGTTCGCAACCTGGAAGAACGGTCAGTCCAGCAACCCGCCCGGCTGGGTGAAGAGAGACTTCGAGCGGTTCCCGCGCGCCCAGATTGTAGGGGGCACCTGGCCGGTGTTCGGAGGAGGAGAGGGGCAGCCGCGCGCTCCATTCACGGGGAGCATCGAACTGTTCAGCCCATTCGGCGATGCCACGCGGGACGCGGATGCGCGCGCCTTTGGGGCCATGATGCGGCACATCAAGGCGGTGGATGGCCAGCAGCATACCGTGATCATGATCCAGGTGGAGAACGAAATCGGAATCCAGGGCGACACTCGCGACCGGTCGCCCGCGGCCAATAAGGCCTTCGAGGGGCCGGTTCCGAAAGAGTTGATGGACTATCTTCAGCAGCACAAGGAGGCCCTGATTCCGGTTCTGCACAAGGTGTGGGAGGCGGCCGGCTTCAAAACATCCGGCACCTGGGAAGAGGTGTTCGGCAAGGGGAGGCCGGCGGAAGAGATCTTCATGGCCTGGTACTTCGCGCGCTACGTCGAGCGGGTGGTGGAGGCGGGCAAAACCGAATACCCGATACCGATGTTCACCAACTGCCCGCAGTCCGGATTTGGGACTGCGCCCGCGCCGGTTCGAGGCGGACAGAGTGGCGGCCCCATGCCCGACGCGATGGACGTGTGGAGAGCCGGGGCGCCACGAATCGATATATTCGGGGTTGACGTTTACGGCTTCGATTTCGTGAGGATGTGCGCCGGGTTCACCCAATCCGGGAATCCGCTGTGGATACCCGAGACGGTCGGTGGGCTGGAGGGCGCGGCCAGAGTGCTCTACGGCTTCGGACGCCATGATGCGATCGGCTTCTCGCCCATGGCTGGAGGGATCGACAGGCGGCTGGCGCCGGACTACGATCTGACCGCCGGCTACGACCTGATCGCGCAATTGGCGCCCCTGATTGTGCAGCATCAAGGCACAGGCACAATGTCCGCGGTCCTGCTGGAACCCAAGGACCCACCGCAGAAAATCCAACTGGGGAATTACACGCTGACAGTCGCGTTTGTCAGGCCCCGGGCCGATAGACGCGGGGATCCGCCACCGGAGCCTCCGACCCTCGCGGGAGCAATCTTCATCTCGACCGGCCCTGACGAGTACTTCGCGGCTGGCTTCGGCGTGAGCGTCGCCTTTTCTCCGAACACACCGGGCCCCCCGCTGGCTGGGCTGGACACCGTGGAAGAAGGCAGTTTTGTGAACGGCCGCTGGGTTCCCGGGCGGCAGTTGGCCGGCGACGACACCATCGAGGGAGACTGCCTGGAGCTGAAATGGCCGCGGAAGGGCGAGGCGCCTTCGCTCCAATCGCGCATGAGCAGGGAGGGCATCCAGCGCTTCACCCTGTATCGCTACCGGTGAGCGCAGTTTCAGTTTCGGTGACAGTTTCGGTGACAGGCTACGAAACCCCCAATCTCTGGCGCTGGAGTTTCGGGGTTGCGTAGCCTGTCACCGAAATAGGTCTCTTGGCGGCGTTCTACACTGGTCCTATGGGCTTGAGATTGGCCGCGGTGCTCCTGGCGCTGGTTCCACTGGCGCTTCGGGCGCAGAGCGCGTGCGACAATACCCGCGCCTACTCTACTTGCGAGCTGGTGTTCGAACTCGGCGACAAGGACGCCGCCGCGCATCCGCATCCGTATTCGACCGTCGATCTGAAGGTGGAGTTCCGCTCTCCCCGGCAACACACCTACGCGCTGCCGGGTTACTGGGATGGCGGCCGGCGCATGGTGGTCCGATTGTCTCCCACCGAGGCCGGCAATTGGGACTACCGCGTCACCAGCAATATCGCCGAATGGAACGACAAGACCGGCGCATTCACCGCCGCCGCTTCCGAAGCGCCGGGCTTCATCCGCGCGGCCAACATGCATCATTGGGAATACACGGAACGGGACTCGGCGGGGCTCGACCGGCCGCACCTGTGGATGGGCGCTACCGAGATGCGCTTCGCTTTCCTGGACGACGCGGCGTTTCGCGCGGTGGCGGACGCGCGCGCCGCTCAGAAGTTCAATCACCTGCGCGGCTTGGTGATGGCGGAAGGCCCGGATGCCGCGTTTCAGTCGCCCGACTCGCCCGACCTGGCGCAGTTCCAGCGGCTGGACCAGCGCATACGCTACCTGAATGAAAAGGGCATTACGGTGGATCTCATCCTGGCTGGCGGGCCGGGCTTCCTCGCCAAGGTCTTTCCCAACTGGGAGCAGCGACGCCGCTTCATCCGCTTCGTGGTGGGGCGCTACGCGGCCATGAACATCACCTGGCAGGGGGTGGACCGGTTTGAAGATTACGGCGGCGGGCGCGCGCTGCTCAAGGAGATCGGCGGCCTGCTGAAGGAACTGGACCCCTACCAGCACCCGCGCACCACCGGCGCGAGCGTGACCTCGGCGCCGCTGCTGGACGACGGCTGGATGGATTTCGTGGCGCACGGCACATCCGACGACAACGTGGGCGCCATCGAGCACCAGCTCTATGCGGTTCCCTTCGTGAACGTCGATTTCGGGCGCGAAGACGCCGACACCGCGGCCTTCCGCCGCCGCTTGTGGAATGCCGCCATGGACGGCCAGTACCCGACTTATGAGGGCACCGGCCCGGGCGCCAGGCAGATGACTGTGTGGTTCGATTTCATGTCCGATACACGCCATTGGGAGCTGGAGCCGTACTTCGACGTGGATGGCGGCCGGGCGGTGGCGCTCGAAGACACCGAGTACGTGGTCTACGTGGCGCAGCCTGGTCCGGTGGAACTGGTGGTGGAGAAGCACGGCTACGACGTCTTTTGGGTGAACCCCATCGATGGCGAAGTCTCGAAGACGAAGAAGCGGTTCAGCGGCGATCATTTCACCGGGGAACCGCCCGACAAGTCGCACGATTGGGTGCTGCACGTGGTGCGCGAAGGCCATTTGGCGGGCATGAACAAGTCGTACAAGTTCGAATCGCGCGAGATCGTTCTCCAGGAAATCGAATCCAACAGCCCGAAAGTGCCGTTCGCCATCGACCAGCCCTCGGGCGATATCCACGTGGCCCTGCCGCCGCCCTACGCCGCCAAGATGACGCATGAGACGCGCGCCACGCGGTCCATGATGTGGCTGTGGACCGGCGAGGTGGCGGCCGATGGCCAGGGCTATCGCGTGATCGGCACCGGGCAGAAGGGTATGATGGGGCCGCTGGCGGGCCTGGCGAAGAACCTTCCCGCGATCATGCACATGCGGCTTTACGGCATGAACGCCAACGGGAAGGTCTACACCATGGACGCGGCCCTCGGGCTCAACCCGTGAATCCACTGATTCTGGCGATCGACACCACGCACGAATGCGGCAGCCTGGCGCTGGCGCGCGGCGAGGAGTTGATCGAGGAAATCGTGCTGAGCGCGCCCGGCGGCTTCGCGCACGTGATCTACGGCCACCTGGCGCAACTGCTCGGGCGGCATGGCGCGACGCCCGCCATGGTGGATTGTTTTGCCGCAGCCTCGGGGCCCGGTTCGTTCACCGGGGTGCGGGTGGGGCTGGCGTGCGTCAAGGGCCTGGCGGCGGCGCTGGGCAAGCCGGCGGTGGCGGTTTCCAATCTCGAAGCGCTGGCCACCTTCGGCAGCGCTCCGCTGCGCGCCGTGGTGCTGGATGCTCGCCGCGGCGAAGTCTACGGCGCGGTGTATGACCGTGCCGGCCGGCTGGTTGCGCCGGAAATGGTGGCGAAGTTTCCGGCGTGGCTGGCGACGCTGCCGGATGGCGATGTGGAGTTCGTCGCGACCGATTTCACGCCGTTTCGCGCCGCTGTGGCCGGTACGCGCTTCGAGCGCACCCCCGTCACGGCCGCCCCGCCGCCGCTGGCCGCCGCGATAGCGCGCATCGCGCTGGCACGTTTCCTCGGCGGTGAGGCTTCGGACCCGGCCGCGCTCGATGCCAACTACGTGCGCCGCTCGGACGCCGAGTTGTTCTGGAAAGAGTAGCTGTGATTGTGTGGGGCAGGATTGTATCCTGCGCGCCGGTTTTCAACCGGTGCTGGTCGGGCTGTTTGCAGGCGAATCGGGCGGGTTACCATCCCGCCGCAGGTTTCAAACCTGCCCCACAACTCCTGGCTCGACAGAGTGCATGCGCCACGCCCGAACCCCTACTGCGTCACCTTCACCACGAAGTAGGTGATCTCTTTGCCCGCATCGAGCTTCATCTGGTGCGGCATTTTCGCGGGGATGGTGACAACGTCGCCCGGGCCGACCTTGACCTCGGTTCCGCCGCTGATTGCGGTGCCGGTCATCTCAGTCGCCGAGCGGTTCTTTCCATCTACCAGGGCGCCGCCCACGGTGATTGACGCTTCGCCGCTCTGGATCACGAAGATATCGGCCTGAGTCAGGTGGCATTCCGGTCCACCCGAGACATCGCGGTGCGACACCGAGAAGCTATAGTTGCCGACGCTCGCCGGCTGGCCAAGGGCCTTGAATGCGCTCATCATGGTGCCAGGCGTGGCGGCAAGCGCTTTCAAGTCCGCGGCCTTCCAGAGTCCAAACCCTTCCGGACCTCCCGCGGGCGCGGCGAATCCGGCGAACAGCAGTGCAGTAAGAATCAGTTTCATTTTCATTGAGATCTCCCGGTCCCACGGGGAGATTATCGCACAGTGATGCCGACGGGTGCGCCGCTGGACCCATCCACCGAAACCACCAGCGGCACTTGGGCGCCCGCGAACGACTGCGAGAGGAAAATCTGAATTTGGAACAGGCCGTTGGCCGCCGGCGAGATTCCCATTACCTGCATGGCAATGCCGGAGACTGTTACCTGCAGGCGGCTGAGGTTGCCGGGGACCGTCGGGTCGAGGCCCGCTACCAGCACATTCAGAATGTCGCCCATGCCGGCGGAGTGGCTGGCATCCAGCGGCACGCCCGAGGCGTTGGTCACGGCGGCGATGGCGGGCGGCGGATTGCCGATCTGCAGCACCACGGGGAAAGCGCTCGCCAAGCCGTTGTTCAGGTCCAGCGTGGCTGGGCCGGTCGGGAAACCGGCGGGAATCAGAAAATTGATCTGGGCCGCGGAGGCGAACTGGATCGGCACGGGCACGTTGTTCAACGTCACCTGAGCGGAGGTGGGCAAGATCGCCAGGTTCGAGCCGTAGATAGCCACGAAGCCGCCGGGATAGAGTGTTTGCTGAGCGGGTATCGCATTCACGATAGGCAGCCCGATGGAAGGCAGGTTCGGATTAGCCGGTTGAATCTGAAAGGCGAACGGCTGCGAGACCACCTGGAACCCCGAGACGACGCTCAACTCACTGGCGCCCAGCGCCGCGTTGGGGGCCACCACCACGTTGGCCTGCAAGTGAGTCGGGCTCAACACCCAAAGGTGGTTCACGGCGATATCATCGGTTCCGAATCCGACGGTCACCTGGCCGTCCACGAAGCTGGCATTCGGCGAGGTGATATCCACCATCGACGAAATGCCAGCCGGAAGCAAAGCTTTATCGAGGGTGACCTGCGGAGGCCCCGCGACGGGGTAGGTATAGGTCGGCATGTTCTGCGACTGCAGGAAGGTGGAGTTCTGCCCGTCGCTATTGTACACGGTGATATTGGATACCTGGCCGCTGGAGCCCGCGGGCGGCGACACCGTGATGGAACCCTGCGCATCCGAGCCGCTGAAAGGCGTCACTGTGGAGGCTTGTATGCCATCGAAGAAGACGCGGCTGTCCGGGCCGAAGCCGCTGCCCGTCAAGGTGACGCTGCCATCGGCATTCGGCGTCACCGAACTAACCACTGGGGCACCCTTCGTCACAACGGTGATACCGTCCGGCAGCACGTACATGTCGTTGCCGAAATTGAAGACCATGTGCCGTGGGCCGGCGGCCTCAAACGGCGGCATGCCGAAGTACAAAGCCAGCGCCTGTTGCGAGCTGCCCGCCGGGACGTAGGGCCTGATATATTGCCCGGTAGCCGGCGCAAAGCCGCCCATGATGGTGACCGATTGCGGCACCGGCGTGTTCCCGTAAGCGGACTGAGCGACAACCAGGAACGCCCCCTGCATGCTGTTTATGTAGGCTGGCGAGACGCCGACGTCATTCGAGTTCGCGGCATAAACGGAAGAGCGGGTGACGGGGTCGAGATAGCTGGCGGTGCTGACGTCATACGTCGGCATCGCCGCCCGCGCCTGCACTGAAAAATTCTGATTGGTAATCACCGTGCCGCCGCCGACTGGGAACGAGGTAGCCTGCCCAAGGTCGAGCGTGCCCGGATAGAAAATCGTCCCAAATGGGCCGCTGGCGTTGATCGGCTGCCCATTGGGGTCCACTGGCCGCCGGAGCCCCGAACCGTCCGTGGCAACGGCGTCCGGTGGGAGAGGGTGCACGTACAGCAGGTAATTACTGGGAGGCAGGCCGCTGATCTGGTACGATCCATCCGGGTTGGTCAGCGCGCTGACAGCCGATCCAGTCGGGCTGATGGCCACTACCGAGGCCAGAGTCACGCCTTGGCCGTTCAAAGTCACCCGGCCGGAGATGGAACCGAAGTTCGCGGTCCAGTTCGCCTTGCCGTACAACGTCGAGATGGCCGCGATGTCATCGGCTTCCAGAGGCTGCGCGCGCGTGGTATTCCGAAACGACGTCACCTGCGACATGGCGCTCGCCGTCCATGTGTGCTGCAATCCGAGCGCGTGTCCGATTTCGTGAACGGCGGTGGTGTAGAACCCTTCCAGGTAGCTCGGTCCCGGTCCCTTGTTGGTATTGGTGTTGTTCGTCAGCATCACCGTTCCCCGGACAATCGTCGTGGTTCCTACGATCACCGTGGGCGCCCCCTGCCCAAGCAAGCCCGGAGGCAGATCGATGAAAATCACGTCGCCGCCCGGTGTGTTGGAGACCTGGCCCAGCGTCTCCGTGCCGCCAAACGCCACTCGCAGATCCGAGCTGTCCACCGAATTCCAGGCGGCGAGCGCGGCTTTCACCTCGCCCAGAATCGAACCGAGACTGTCATTGGGGGCGAACACCGCCGGACCCGAGTCGCTCACAAAAAACGTGATGGTTTTATTGGGCAGGGTGGTGAGGTCGAGCTTCTCCTCAACCGGGGTGTAGGGGGCGTTTCGGAAGTAGTGGACGTAATGATAATACGCTTCCGCCGGCGTGCCCATCAGCACGGCCACCGCGGCGATTGCCGCCACCCGCCCCATGCGCCCGGTTTCCCGCATTACTGGCTCACCCCCTGGCTGGCTTGAAGCGTGCTCGCAATCCGCGATCGCAAGGCGCTCAGCGGCATCGATAGCGTCGCGTCCTTCACCGGTTGTGCGGTCTTGGGGTCGAGCATCAATTCGCGGCTGGCGGCGCGCGTCGCCAGGGGATCGGCGGAAGCGCCCGGCGCGATCGCGAAAAGCCCCTGCGTCAGCCCCATAATCTGAGTCAGCCCCGCACGACTGGTCCACAGAAAGAACACAAACTGGTCGCCTTTGTTCAACGTGGGCGACCCCGAAAAGCTCTGGCTCAGGTTATTCACCACGCCGCCCGCCACCACGATTTCGATGGAACTCTGGCGCGGCCCTTTGAAGCTTTCACTTACCTGGACTTTATAGTGCGTATAGATGACCGAACCGGTGAACGCCGCCCATGAATCCATCACCGTGCCCCGGACGACGGCCGTCGATTGGGTGATCATGTCGTCCAGCGTCAACTGCTGCAAAGTGGCGCAGGGGAGCGGCCGAATCCCGAAGGCGAACAGCAAGGCAAGCCAGACGTAGCGCTTCACGCTGTGGAGAAAAGCAGTTCTCATGCCAACTAAACCTGTTGATTTATAGGGACTTACTGGTGGCTCGAAGCCTCTCGGTGTGTTCCTCGGACACGGTGTTGGGGCACCCTGTCTCAACCGGCCCCAACTGCATTAATTGCGGCGCGGATTCCCTTGGTCCCGGCAACCAGGCCTTTACATCCACCAAACCATCTGGCTACCATTTGAGGCATGTTCGTAAAGTCCATAATCCGCGCCGTCGCTCTGGCGGCCGTCATCCTTCCGCTGTCGCCACGCCCGGCCGCGGCTCAAACCGTTCCCACGCCGGAATCGGTGCTCGGCCATAAGCCCGGCGATGATTTCTACCTTGCCAGCTACGACGACTCGCGCGACTACTTCCACCGCCTGGCCGCGAGTTCCAACCGGATCAAGCTGATCACCGTGGGCAAGACAACGCGCGGCCTGGATTGGGAGATTGCGCTGATCTCCTCGCCCCAAAACCTGGCCAAGTTGGACCAGTACAAGTCCATCTCCCAGCGGCTGGCCCTGGCTCGCGGGCTTAATGACGCCGCCGCCCAGGCGCTGGCCCGTGAAGGCAAGGCCATCGTACACATCGATGGCGGCATGCACTCCAGCGAGGTGGCCGGCGCGCAGCAGTCCATTCTGCTGGCTTACAAACTGGTGGCCACCCAGGGCGATCCCGAAGTCGACGCCATCCTGGACAACGTAATTGTCATGCTCTGGCCCACGCTCAACCCCGACGGCCAGAATGAGATCGTCGCCTGGTACCGCAAGAACCTCGGCACGCCCTACGAGGTGAGCCCCTTGCCGGATCTGTATCAGGAGTATGTGGGCCACGACAACAACCGCGACGGCTACATGAACAACATGCTCGAATCGCGGGAAGTCACGCGCGCGGAACTGGAGTTCTCGCCGGTGGTCTTCTACTGCCATCATCAGAGCGCGCCCTTCCCCGCGCGCATCTTCATCCCGCCGTTCACCGAGCCGATCTCTTCCAATATTCATCCTCTGATGATGCGCTGGCTGAATGTGCTGGGCATCAATATGGGCGCGTACCTGGACGAGCACCAGATGCCCGGCGCGGTCCACCGCGTGGGTTACGACAACTGGTATCCGGGATTCCAGGATTTCACCGGCATTTTCCGCAACAGCATCTCTTTCTTCACGGAAACCGCCCTGTATCGCTATGCGACGCCGCAGTTCTACACCGTCGAGGACTTTCCGAGGGATCGCCAGACCTTGCGCTCGGAGGTGTTCTACAACAGCCCCTGGAAGGGCGGCTGGTGGCGCCTGGCGGATGCCGTGCGCTATATGCTGGGCGGCTCCATGGCGGTGCTCGATACGGCGGCGAAATACCGCGAGGTATTGCTTTTCAACCGCTACCAGGCCGGCCGCGACAACATCCAGCGGTTCCGCGACGACCCGCCATTTGCCTACGTAATCCCGCGGGAGCAGCGCGACCTGCCCACGGCCGCCATCCTGGTGGAAAAGCTGCTGATCGACGGCATCGAGGTGCATCAGGCGGCGCAGCCATTCGCCGCCAACGGCCGCGAGTACCGGGGCGCTTGGGTGGTCCTCATGGATCAGCCCTTCGCTCCGCTGGTGAAAGAGTTGTTCGAGCCCCAACATTACCCGGATTTGCGCGAGTCCCCGAACGGGCCGCCCATCCGGCCCTACGATGTAGCGGGCTGGACTCTTCCCATGCAGATGGGGGTAGAAGTGGCGGCCGTTCTGAAGCCGGTCACCGCGGAGCAGCGCACCGGCCTGCAACCGATCAAGGAAGTGACGCCTCCCGACGGCGGCGTGCAGGGAACCGGCGCGGCTTACGTAATCGGCCATCGGGCCAACGCCAGTTTCAAGGCCATCAACGAGGCCCTCAAGTCTGGCGCACAGGTCGGATTCGCGAAGGCCGACGGGGAAGCGGGCGCCATGGTGGTCTCCGGCATCGACCGGGAGCGCCTGGCGGAGATCGCGCGCAAGTATTCCGTGAACGCCGTGGCGGTCGCCAAGCCGCCTCAGGACGCGGTCTCCACCAAGAAGCCGCGCGTCGGCCTGTACCGTTCCTGGGCTCCGGCCATCGACGAGGGGTGGACCCGGTGGATTCTCGAGGATTATGGTTTCGCGCCCATCACCCTGCGCAACGGCGACATTCAGGCGGGGCACCTGCGCGAGCGGTTCGATGCCATCATCATCCCCGACGCCATGCCCAGGTCGATCATGGAGGGTTATGCGGCAGGCTCGATCCCCGGAGAGTACGCCGGCGGCCTGGGCCTCGCGGGCGCGGACGCTTTGCGCGCTTTCGTGGATGCCGGCGGCACTCTGATCGCGTTTAACAACGCCTCGCTCATGGCCATCGAACAACTGCATTTGCCGGTCTCCAACATTCTGAGCGGCCTCACCAACGACCAGTTCTACTGCTCGGGGTCGCTTCTGCGGGTGGAACTGCGCGACCTGGCTCAGCCGGCGCTATGGGGAATGCCGCGCGAGCCGATTGTCATGTTCGAGCGGGGACCGGTGTTCGAGCAGAAGAGCGGTTTCCGCGGCGCGGTTCTGGCGACTTACCCCAGCGACCGGAATCCGCTGGAGAGCGGTTACCTGCTGCACCCCGAACGCATTCAGGGGAAATCCGCCGCGCTCGAAGTCTTTCAGGGCGAAGGGCGAATCTATCTGTTTGGCTTCAAGCCCCAGTGGCGCGGGCAATCGCACGGCACGTACAAGCTGGTCTTCAACGCGATCTACGATTCCCCCGGCATGGCGAAACCAAGCGCCTTCCAGAAGCCGGCGGAAGAGACCGCAGCGGCGCCATCGAAGCCGTAGTTACTAACCGACTAACGCACAGTGAGTGACTTGTGCTTATAATTAGTGGTCTATGCCTGTACATCTGGATTCCGAAACTCTGCAAGCGGCGCTGGTAGGCTATCAGCACCAGCTTGAACAAATAGAAGCGAAGATGGCCGATCTTCGTAGCAAGCTGAAGGGCGAGGCCGCCGCCGCACCCGCCAAAGCTGCGCCGGAGGCCCGCGGCGGGAAGCGCCCGTTAAGCACGGCCGCAAGAAAGCGGATTGCCCGCGCCCAGCGGAAGCGGTGGGCCGAGTACCACAAGGCCCAAGAGGCCCCCGCCAAGAAACGGAACATGAGTCCCGCCGCCCGCGAGCGCATTGCCGAAGCCACCAGAAAGCGATGGGCTGAATTCCGGGCGAAGAAAGCGGCGGCTCTGAAAGCCGCGGCGAAACCAGCCAAGAAAGTCGCGGCCAAGAAGCCCGCGGTGAAGAAGGCCGCCCCCAGCCCGGCGCCGACCGCCTAGTATCGGGCCAATTGATGGGTCAAATGGGTAGCAGGTGGCGGACTATGCGCCGGCTATTGTTCGTCGCAGCGAGCCTGCTGCCCATGGTTTGCGCCCAGACCTTCGATCCCCAGTCCTACTCCGCCCTGGAGTGGCGGACGATTGGGCCGTTCCGCGGTGGCCGCACCGTTGGCGCTGCGGGCGTTCCCGACCAGCCCAACGTCTTTTACATCGGGGTCAACAACGGCGGCGTGTGGAAGACCGACGATTACGGTCTCACCTGGAAGCCGATCTTCGACGACCAGCCCACCGGCTCCATCGGCGCCGTAGCCGTAGCGTCTTCCAACCCCAACATCGTCTATGTGGGTAGCGGCGAAGGCTTGCAAAGACCCGACCTTTCGGTGGGCGATGGCGTGTACAAGACCACCGACGGCGGCCAGACCTGGCGCCACCTCGGCCTGCGCGACGGCCAGCAGATACCTGCCATTCTGGTGGATCCGCACGATCCCAATCGCGTCTTCGTGGCCGTCCTCGGGCATCCCTATGGGCCGAATGCCGAGCGCGGCGTCTTCCGCTCCACGGATGGCGGTGAGAACTGGCAAAAGGTGCTCTATAAAGATGAGCATACGGGCGCCGCGGATCTCGCCTTCGACCCCCGCAATTCGCAGATCGTTTATGCGGTGTTGTGGCAGGCGCGGCAAGGTCCGTGGGAAAACGGCGCATTCTCGGGGCCGAACAGCGGGCTGTTCAAGTCCACCGACGGCGGCAACACCTGGAACCAGCTTACCGGCGGGCTGCCCACCTTCGCCCAAGGGGCGCCCTCTGGGCCCGGCCGCATCGGCATCGGCATCGCGCCCAGCGACCCCAACCGGATGTACGCCCTGGTGGAAGCCGGGCGGGATGCCGGCGGGCTCTATCGCTCCGACGACGCCGGCGGCGCCTGGCGCCGCGTCAACAACGAGCAGCGCATCTACGGCCGCGGCTCGGACTTCGCCTGCGTCCGCGTCGATCCCAAGAACCGCGACGTGGTGTATGTCGCCAACACATCCACTTACCGCTCCACCAACGCCGGCGAGAGTTTTACGGCCATCAAAGGCGCGCCCGGCGGTGACGACTATCACACCATCTGGATCAATCCCAACGACCCCAATATCATCCTCCTGGCCGTCGACCAGGGCGCCACCATCAGCGTGAATTACGGCAAGACCTGGAGCTCCTGGTACAACCAGCCGACCGCGCAGTTCTACCACGTCGTCACCGACAACCAGTTTCCATACTGGGTCTACGGCGGCCAGCAGGAGAGCGGGTCGGTGGGCATCTCGAGCCGCGGCAACGACGGCCAGATCACGTTTCGCGAGTGGCATCCGGTGGGCGCCGAAGAGTACGCTTACATCGCGCCCGACCCGCTGAATCCGAATATCGTCTACGGCGGCACAGTCACCCGGTACAACCGCATCACGGGTGAGGTCCAGAACGTCGCGCCGCGCGGCAGTTACCGTCATCTACGTACCGCCCCGCTGCTGTTCTCGCCGGTCGACCCGCGCGTGCTGTACCTGGGCACTCAAGTGGTGTTGAAGACCGTCAACGGCGGCCAAAGCTGGGATGCCATCAGCCCCGACCTCTCGCGCGAAACCTACGATGTCCCGCCCAGCGTAGCCTCCTACGCCGAGGACGCCAAAAAGGAGGCGACGCGGCGCGGAGTGGTCTATGCCATCGGGCCGTCGCGCTTGAACGTCAACGTCCTCTGGGCGGGCACCGACGATGGCCTCATCCACGTCACGCGCGACGGCGGCAAGACTTGGAAGAACGTAACGCCGCCGGCCCTGACGCCCTGGAGCAAGGTATCGCAACTGGATGCATCGCACTTCGACGATCGGACGGTGTACGCCGCCATCAACCGCTTCCGGCTGGACGACCAGCGGCCGCACATCTTTCGCACGCACGATGGCGGTGCCACGTGGAAAGAGATCGTGCGGGGACTGCCGGACGCTCCGGTCAACGTGGTGCGCGAAGATCCGGTCCGCAAGGGGCTGCTGTTTGCCGGCACCGAACTGGCCGTCTACGTCTCTTTCAACGACGGGGACGACTGGCAGCCGCTGCGCCTGAACATGCCCGCCACGTCCATCCGCGACCTAGTGATTCACGACGAGGACTTGGTGGTGGGGACCCACGGCCGCGGCTTCTGGATCCTCGACGATATGTCCCCGCTGCGGCAACTGACGGCTGAGATCTATTCCGCCAACGCCCACCTATTCGCGCCCCGGCCCACGTATCGCCTCCCCCGCGACACCAACACCGATACCCCGCTGCCGCCGGAAGAGCCGGCCGGGAAGAACCCGCCCGATGGCGCCATTCTGTATTACTGCTTGAAATCCGCGGCCTCCGGCGAGATCGCGCTCGAGATCCTCGACAGCGGCAACACGCTGGTGCGGCGATTTTC
>Ga0209039_10001658_pt1 | contig 20299 bp, 19 predicted proteins | sample BogFormECP12_OM1_FD_188238 | JGI IMG/M metagenome (GOLD analysis project Ga0209039, IMG submission 188238) | Bog forest soil microbial communities from Calvert Island, British Columbia, Canada - ECP12_OM1 (SPAdes) (version 2) | ecosystem: Environmental > Aquatic > Freshwater > Wetlands > Bog ...
CCATCGGGGACAAAAAGTCCAGCGAATTTTGTCCCGCCGGCCCTATGGGACAAATGGCCAATCTCCAGTCATGTGCGGCTGTGCCGCACATGATCGACAGCCTCATCGACCACGGCGTCGATTTCCTCTTCCGGCACGTCTTTCACCTTCGCCGCGCGGCGATTCAAGAGTGCTTCGAGGTTTCGAGCCACCGAGGCTCGGTTCTCTGGAGGAGAAACTCGCTGCGGCGGGACAGCAACTACGCTGATTTCCTCGTCCGCGGCAATCGACCGGCCCAAGAGCTGTTCGACCGCGGCCTTCACCGCTTCGGGCAGATGGCCGGCCTTATGAATTGAGACGTTCTGCATTCGCCGCAGCCTCCTTCCATCCTTCATGGTAGCAAGCTGGTCCGGCGACGGCCTTGCTCGCGGTCCTCTACCATAGCGGTCCTCTACCATATATGCGGCAACTCCCTCCGCTGCGCGAACAGCACGAAAAAGAACAGCGCGTTATAAGACGCGTGCATGATCGCCGCCGCCCTGGTGGACCCGGTCGCCTGGCGCATCCATCCAAACGACGCGCCCGCCAGTGCGATCAGCACGGCGTGGCGCCACGAGTTGCCGTATTCCTGGAAATGCAGCAGCCCGAACGGAATCGTGGCCGCCAGAATGCCCGGCACCACGCCCAGGCTGCGTACCAGCAGCGGTTGCAGGAAACCGCGGAACGCCAGTTCTTCGCACAACGGCCCCAGCGTGACTCCGAAGGTCGCCAGCAGGATCACCGATGTGCGGTCTTGCATCATATCCGTCAGCGGATTGCTGACATTGGGCGTGTGGATCAGGTAGCTCATCACGGCCACCACGAAGGCGGCGCCCAGGCCGCAGATCACATTCCACAGAAACGGCATGGACGGCTTCGTCCACCCCAGCGACTGCCAGAAAGGACGCTCGTATTGCATCCGGAACAGCAGCAGCAGGCCGCCGAACAGCACCCCGTAGCCCAGAAACTGCTCGGACAGGAGTTCGGACACGCGCAGGGCGCCGTGGATGTGCAACAGGAACATCCCTGCCTTCACCACCGCCCAACCGATCAACATGCTGGGAATCACCAGGCCGGCAAAGAAAAGCAGATCGAGATAGCCCCAAAAAGGGTAACGCTCCGGTTCCGGCGCGGGCAGCGCGGGCGGCAGTTCCGGCGCGGGCGCCTCGGACGGCTGCTCTTCCATTAAGAGTCCCTTTCGATCAGCGCCGCCGCCAGCAGCGGGACCATCAATTCGTGGTGGCCCGTGATGGCATATCCCGCGCCGCCGGAACCGGCGTGCGGGCGTTCCACCACGTTCACGCGCGGGCGGTAGTGTTGCAGGAAGTCGAAATTCGCGGTGGTGAAGTTGGCCAGCGGGTGGCCCAGGTTGCGCACCGCGGAGACGGCTTTGAGGAACACCTCCGGCAGCACCACGGCGGACCCCACGTTGAGGTAGACGCCGCCTTCATTCAGGTCCGCGACATACGCCGAGAGCAGCCGGAAATCGCGGTGCGAGGCGCTGCCGATAGCGGCCGCATCCGCGGCGGGATGGGTGTGCGGCGTATCCGTTCCGATGGCCACGTGCACGGTCACCGGAGTGCCTTGGCGGTAGGCCTGGAGCAGTAACGCCGGCGATCTTGTCGCCGGTGGGTTTGGCCCGGGAAGAGAATCACCGGCGACAAGGGGGCGCCCACAGGGCCCGGCGCTACTGGCGAGCCAGCGCCCCAGCGCCTCGCCCATCCCCAACCCTTCCCTGGCTCCATCCGCAATCGCGCGGTTCATCTCCCGCCCCGTCTCTTCCGCCGAGCCGAACCGGCCATCCGGCAGCACGGCCTCCACGTCTTCGCTGGTGTGGCCCGCCAGCGCAATTTCGAAATCGTGGATGGCGGCCGCGCCGTTCAGCGCAAACACGGTGACATAGCCGCGGCGCATCAGGTCGATGACGACCGGCGCGAGGCCGCACTTGATGACGTGGCCGCCCAGTCCCCAGATGATGGGGCGCTGCCGCTTGCGCGCCGCGACCAGCGCATCCACTACCGCGCGAAACGAATTCCCCGCCAGTATCCGGGGCAGCGAATCCATCCACCCCGCCACCCCGGAACCCGCCCGATATACGGAAGCGAAGTCCGTGGTCTTCACCTTGCCGCCGCGCTCCTTCAGAGGGACGGTCTTGAGGCCCGCGAAATCCAGCGGGCGTTTCGAATATTTGCTCATGCCGCCTTCCCGTTGCCGAGCACCTTTCGCAAGGCCTCGGCCGTGTAGCTTTTCTTCGACCGGCTCACCTGCTCGGGAGTGCCCGCGGCCACCACGCGGCCGCCATATTCGCCCCCATCGGGACCCAGATCGATAATCCAGTCGGCGGTCTTGATCACGTCCAGGTTGTGCTCGATCACCACCACCGTGTTGCCCAATCCCACCAGGCGCTGCAAGACGTCCAGGAGCTTGCGCACATCGTCGAAGTGCAGCCCCGTAGTGGGCTCGTCTAACAGGTAGAACGTCCGGCCGGTCTGGCGCTTGCTCAGCTCCTTGGCGAGCTTGATGCGCTGCGCTTCGCCGCCCGAAAGCGTGGTGGAAGACTGGCCCAGGTGAACGTACCCGAGGCCCACGTCGTAGAGCGTTTGCAGCTTGGCGCGGATCTGCGGCAGGTTCTCCATCAGGGGCAAGGCCTCTTCCACGGTGGCATCCAGCAGGTCGGCGATGGAGTGGCCCTTGAACTTCACCTGCAGCGTCTCCCTGTTATACCGGCGGCCGCGGCACACGTCGCAGGTGACGTACACATCCGGCAGGAAATTCATTTCGATGCGCTTCAGCCCGTCGCCCTGGCACGCCTCGCAGCGCCCGCCCTTGACGTTGAAGCTGAAGCGCCCCGGCTTGTAGCCCCGCTCGCGCGATTCCGGCAGCATGGCGTAGAGATCGCGGATGGGCGTGAACAGCCCGGTGTAGGTGGCCGGATTGGAGCGCGGCGTGCGGCCAATGGGCGCCTGGTCGATGCGGATGACCTTGTCGATATTCGCGATTCCCTCGATGGCGTCGTGCGCGCCGGGCTCCTCGTGTGAGCCGTAGATTTCCCTGGCCAGCGCGCGGTACAGGATCTCGTTGACCAGCGTGGATTTCCCGCTGCCCGAAACGCCCGTCACCACGGTGAGCAGGCCCAGCGGCACCTCCACGTCGATCCCCTTGAGATTGTGCTGGCGCGCGCCGCGAATCACCAGTTTCTTTTCTCCCGGCTTGCGGCGTTCTTTCGGAATCGCGATTTCGAGCGCGCCCGAAAGGTAGCGGCCAGTGAGCGAGCCGGGGTTCCGGGCGATCGCCGAGGGAGTCCCCGCGGCCACCAACTCCCCGCCCAGGCGTCCCGCCCCCGGACCCAGGTCGATCACGTAATCGGCCCGCTCGATAGTCTCGGCGTCGTGCTCCACCACCAGCACCGTGTTCCCCATGTCGCGGAGTTGCTTGAGCGTGTCGAGCAGCCGGCCGTTGTCGCGCGGATGGAGGCCGATCGAGGGCTCGTCGAGCACGTAGAGCACGCCGCGCAGCTTGGACCCGATCTGCGTGGCCAGCCGTATGCGCTGCGCTTCTCCACCCGCCAGCGTGGCGGCGGAGCGCTCCAGGCTCAGGTAGTCCAGGCCCACGGCGGAGAGAAACTCCAGGCGCCGGCGGATTTCATCCAGCACCCGGCCGGCGATCTGCGTCTCGCGCTCGTTGAGTTCCCAGTTGCGCACCGTCATCAGCGCCCGCTCGACCGGCAGCGCCGTGAATTCCGCAATGGAGAAGTTCTTCACGCGCACCGCCAGGCTCGCGGGCCGCAGCCGCCTGCCCCGGCACGCCGGACATTCCACCGGCGACATGTATTCCGTAAGCCACTCGCGATAAGTGTCCGTGGACTCCTGGTAAAGCTCGTTCAACGTCCCCAGAATCCCCTCGAATCCGGCGCCGCCCTCCAGCAGCAGGGCGCGCGTCTCTTGCGGAAGCTCTTCGAACGGTTTCTTTAGATTGACGCGCGACCGCCGCGCGAACTCCTCCAGCCGGTGCTGCATCGACCAGGAACCCGCGCCCGGACCCAGACCGCCGTCCAGCAGCGGTTTGGAGGGGTCCGCCACCACCTTGGCCGGGTCGAAGGTCCACTTGCTGCCCAGCCCGTGACATTCCTCGCAGGCGCCGTAGGGGCTGTTGAACGAGAACGAGCGCGGCTCCAGCTCCGGAATGCTGGCGCCGCACTCGGTGCACGCCAGCTTCTGCGAATAGAGGCGCTCCTCGCCGTTCACCACCGCGATCAGCACCAGCCCGTTGGCCAGCTTGGTGGCAATATCGATGGAGGCCTCCAGCCGTTTTTCGATCCCCCCCTTCACCAGCAGCCTGTCTACCACCACTTCGATGGTGTGGTTCCGGCGCTTGTCGAGCACGATGTCTTCGTCCAGAGAGCGCAGGATTCCGTCGATGCGCGCCCGCACGAAGCCCTGGCGGGCCAGTTTCTCCAGGTCTTTCTTGTACTCCCCTTTGCGCCCGCGCGCCACCGGCGCCATCACCATGATGCGGTCCTCGGGCTTGAGCGCCAGCACGTGCTGCAGAATCTGTTCGGTGGTCTGCCGCGAAATCCGGTTGCCGCACACCGGGCAGTGCGGCGTGCCGATGGAGGAATACAGCAGGCGCAGGTAGTCGTAGATCTCGGTGATGGTCCCCACCGTGGAGCGCGGGCTGCGGCTGGTGGTCTTCTGCTCGATGGAAATGGCGGGGCTGAGACCGTCGATGGAATCCACATCGGGCCGCTCCATCTGGTCCAGAAACTGGCGCGCATAGGTCGACAGCGTCTCCACATAGCGCCGCTGGCCCTCGGCGTAAATGGTGTCGAACGCCAGCGACGACTTGCCGGAGCCGCTGAGCCCCGTGATCACCGTAAAGGCGTTCCGGGGAATCTCGACATCGATGTTCTTCAAGTTGTGCTGGCGCGCGCCATGCACCGTGATCCGGTCCAGCATAGTGAGCTACGGATGGAAAGAGCGATCTTTATATTGTGGCGCGGCTTGTGCCGGTTCCGCAAATTGCGTTATAAATGGGCCTGAGCATGGTCAAGTGCGAGAAGTGTGGCGGCCGGATGCGGCGCGTCCACAGGACGTTTTTCGAGCGCTTCAGTTACATGGCGATTTACGAGTGCCGCGAGTGCGACACGGAAAAGTTCTATCCGCGCCGCTATACCTACCACTTCGGTGCGCATTGCCGTTGCCCGCATTGCGGGACCTTCCGCATCACCCGGCTGAAGGTGCCCGACAAGATCGACCCGTTGTATACCGGTCTTCTGAATTATCTGGAACGGTTGGCTGGAGGAAGGTTGCATCACTGCCGTTTCTGCCGGGTGCAGTTCTACGACCGCCGGATGATGGCATCCGAGGACACCACCCCAACCACCAAAGAAGCACTGGAAAGCATCTCTCCGGCGGACCAGCCAAAGCCGGATCCAGACGCGTAACTGGCCGAGCAATCCCCGTGCGCCTCTTAGCCGAACCCAACGAAGCTGGCAAGCGGCTGGACCAGATGCTCCACGAACGCCTGCCGCAATACAGCCGCTCGCGGATTCAGCAGTGGATAGAAGGGGGCCGCGTGCTGGTGAACGGCGTCCGCAAGCGGTCTTCCCACGCGCTGCGGGCGGGCGAGGCCGTTGACGTCGATCCCGCCGACCCTCCGCCGCTGCGCGCCGTCCCGGAGGCCATTCCCCTGGCCGTGCTCTATGAAGACCGGGACGTGGTGGCCATCGACAAGCCGGCCGGCATGGTGGTCCACGCCGGCGCCGGCATCCATTCCGGAACCGTGGTCAACGCCCTGCTGCACCGTTTCGGCGCGCTCTCCGGCGTTGCCGGCGCGCTGCGGCCCGGCATCGTGCACCGGCTCGACCGCTATACCAGCGGCGTCCTTCTGGTGGCCAAGAACGACGATGCCCACCAGCGCCTGGCGGCCCAATTCTCGGGCCGCCAAGTCGAGAAGGTCTACCTGGCGCTGGTGCACGGCAAGGTGAAAAACGAAAGCGGGCGTATGGAACGTCCCATCGCGCGCGACCCCGTCCGCCGCACCCGCATGACCACCCACCTCGCGAAAGGCCGCGCCGCGTGGTCCGAATACCGCGTGCTTCGCCGGTTCGAGCGGTTCACGCTGCTCGAAGTGAAGATCGGCACCGGCCGCACCCACCAGATCCGGGTGCACCTTTCGAGCATTGGCCACCCCGTGGCCGGCGATACGCTATACGGCGCGCCCGCCAAGGTCGAAGGCCGCCCGCCCCTGGGCCGCTACTTCCTGCACGCCCGCCGCATCCGCTTCCACCAGCCGACTACGGGCGAGGAGATCGCCGTGGAATCGCCGCTGCCTGCGGACCTGGAGGCGTGGATGGAAGGCCTGGCGTAGGGGACGCTCCGCTGTTGTGGGGCAGGATTGTATCCTGCGGCCGATTTTCAATCGGCCTGCCGCTGGCAACCTTGTTCGGCCGATTTGGTTGCGGCTATGCTCCGTGGTGGGGCAGGCGGCCCCGCCTGCCCTTGATGACTCCGGGTCCCTTGGATGCGAGAGAATATAAACAGGGTTGCACCAATGGACAAGTCCACAATCGTCGCCAAGCTGCGGGAACATGAGGGCGAGCTGAAAGCCGCTGGCGTCGAGCATCTGTTCCTGCACGGCTCATACGCGCGGGGGACGGCTATCCGCGAGGTGTCGGATGTGGATGTGATAGCCGAGTTCGCGCCCGGGCGGCGCCTGTCGCTTCTGGACATGGTCGCCATCGAAAACCGTCTCGCGGACATGCTGGGTGTCCGCGTCGATCTTTCCCCGGCAAAAGGGCTCAAGGAGCCGGTTGCCGCCAGAGCTTCCCGCGAGGCCGTCCTTGCCTTTTAGGGAGCCGGCACTTTCCCTGAGAGATATCCTCGACGGCATCGACATGATCGTCCAATTCGTGCGTGGCATGGATCTGGAGGCGTTTCGGGAAGACCCGAAAACGATTGCCGCGGTCGAGCGCAAACTTCTGCTAATCAGCGAGGCGGCGATGCGGCTCGGAGAGGATGCGGAGCGTCTGTGCCCCGGCTTGCCGTGGCACAATATCCGCGGCATCGGCAACTGGCTCCGGCATCGCTACGACAGAGTAGATGTCGAAACGGTGTGGAACACCGTGGTCGACGATCTTCCGCCGCTCAGGTCCGGGGTCCTGCGCGCGCTGACGCCGCCTCCGGCAAACCCCAAGGGGCCGGCGCCGGGCTGAATGGCTCCCGGCGAGCCCGAGCCGATTCCGCCGCACCGACAATTTGGCAGACACTGTCTGCGAAATCTGACTTGCAGCCCCTTCCCCTTACAGGGGGCGCACTGTCGCTGCCGGCGGTCTAACGACCGGCGTTCAGCGGCGGGCGCTGTCTGCCAGTCCGCTGCAACGCCGCGCCAGGCGGCACCTGAGCGCGCACTTTGACCATTGCGGCCCGCGATCTTGGCCGGCGCGCCGGGGTGCCGTGAAGCAAACCCTCAACGCTGATGTCCTCGTCAACGTCCGGCCAATGAACTCCCTGTCCGGTTCCGATGAGACGAAAGTTCGCCCGCTGCGCGGGCGTAGCTTCCGACAACCGCCAGGACCACGCCAGGGGCACGCTGATCACGCGCCCGTCGACCAGATCGGCGATGATCTGATCCTTGGTCACTCGGACCTTCTGAATGCGAGGACCGTACCCGGCGCTAGCCACAGTGCTCATACCACGCTTCCAGAATAGCAGCCAGATGGCTCCCGATAAGGCGCCGGATCAGGTTCAATTCCCGAGCGCTGAAGCCATGGCTGCGGGAAAGCTCAAGCGGCTCGAGCCAGAACTTGCAGGTCTTGTCCTCGCGTTCCACATGGACGTGCGGCAGCTCGCCGCAGTCGAAGCTTGTGAAAAAGAACCGGTACGGCCCGGGAATACCTCCGATTCGCGGCATTTAGAACCGGCGCTCCCGCCGGGAACCCAACGGGCCATAGCATACCTGAACCGCGAGCCTCTCGTTGGCTGCCGCGCCCCCTTTCACACCTCCGGATTCCTTTCCCCGAATCTTGCTAAAATGTCTATTAAGGGGGTGTAGTGTTTCTCATCACTCGGAGGCAGCAATTCGGCCCGACTACCTTTCTCTGGGACGTTCAAGCGCCCGATGTCGCGCGCGCCGTCCGTCCCGGACACTTCGTCATGGCGCGTCTCGACGAGCACGGCGAGCGCATTCCGCTCACCGTGGCCGATTTCAATGCCAAACAGGGCACGGTCACGGTCGTGATCCAGGCCGTCGGCAAGACCACCATCGAGATGGCTACCCTGCGCCAGGGCGACTTCATTCTCGATTTCATCGGTCCGCTCGGGCTGCCCAGCCACATACGGGAATTGGATGGGACCGTGGTCCTGGTGGGCGGCGGCCTCGGCGTCGCGCCCATTTTTCCCCAACTGCGCGAGTACAAGAACGCCGGCAACCGGACCATTTCCATTGTCGGTTTCCGCAACCGCGACTTGATGTTCTGGGAGGACCAGTTCCGCCAGTTCAGCGATGAGCTGATCGTCACCACCGATGACGGCAGCTACGGCCGCAAGGGCTTCGTCTCACATGCGCTGGCCGACGTTCTCGCTGCCAATCGGGACGTGCGCGAGGTGGTGGCCATCGGCCCGCTTCCCATGATGAAGGCCTGCTGCGAGGTTACCCGGCTGTCGGAAATCCCCACCATCGTCAGCTTGAATTCCATCATGGTGGATGGCACCGGGATGTGCGGGTCGTGCCGCGTCACGGTCGATGGCAAGATGAAGTTCGCCTGCGTCGATGGCGCGGATTTCGACGGCCACCTGGTGAATTTCGACGAGCTCGCGCTGCGTCAGAAGCGCTTCGAGCACGAGGAGAAGGCGGCGCTGGCACGCTACCGCAGCGAATCCGTGGCGCTCGCCAGCCTGAAAATGCCGGCGGAATCCCGCGGCCTGCCGGCGGTCTCCACGTGCGAGCTGCCCCAGCCGGTGGCCGCACCGCCTAAGCTGCTGGTCCCCAAGAACCTCAGGACCATACCGCCCGAGCGCGCGCCCATGCCGCAGCAGCCGCCGGAAGTGCGCCGCCACAATTTTGAAGAGGTGGCGCTCGGGTTCGATCTCGATGCCGCCCTGCATGAGGCCGAGCGCTGTCTCCGCTGCAAGAAGCCGCGCTGCATTCCGGGCTGCCCCGTGGGCATCGACATTCCCGGCTTCATCGCGGCCATCCAGCACAAAGACATCCGCGGCGCCTACCGCATCCTGAAGAGCACCAACGCCTTGCCGGCCGTGTGCGGGCGCGTCTGCCCGCAGGAATCGCAGTGCGAGGCCACATGTGTCGTGGGAGCCAAGTACCAGCCCGTCTCCATCGGCAGGCTCGAGCGCTTCGTGGCCGATTGCGCCATGGGGCGCGGATGGGATGAGTTTCCCTCCACCGATGCGCCTGCCCAAAAGAAAGCGGCCATAATCGGTTCCGGCCCCGCCGGCCTGGCCTGCGCCGGAGAGTTGGCGCGAAATGGCGTCAAGGTGACCATCTTCGAGGCGCTGCACGTGGCCGGCGGCGTGCTGAAGTACGGCATCCCGGAGTTCCGCCTGCCCGACGTCATCATCGACGCCGAAATCGAAAACCTCAAGAAGATGGGCGTTGAGATCCGGCTCGATACCGTCATCGGCAAGCTCTTCACCATTCCCCAGCTTCTGGGCGGGATGGGCTACCACGCGGCCTTCGTGGGCACCGGCGCGGGGTCGCCCAAGTTCGCGCAAATTCCCGGCGAGGCCTACAACGGCGTCTTTTCGGCCAACGAATTCCTCACCCGCGTCAACCTCATGCGCGGCTATCGTCAGCCCTTGTACGACACCCCCGTGGGCATGGGCCAGCGCGTGGCCGTGGTGGGCGCGGGCAATACCGCCATGGACGCCTGCCGCGTGGCCCTGCGCATGGGCGCGGAACAGGTGACCTGCGTTTACCGCCGCACTCGCCGCGAATCGCCGGCGCGCGCCGAGGAATTGGAGCATGCCATCGAGGAAGGCGTCGAGTTCATGTGGCTGACGGCGCCGATCGAGATTGTGGGCGATTCCTCGGGATGGGTCACGGGCATGCTCTGCCGGAGGATGGAGCTGGGCGAACCCGATGCTTCGGGACGGCGGCGGCCGGTGCCGGTGGCGGGCCCGGATCTCCTGCTCGACGTGGATACCGTGATCTATGCCCTCGGAACCACCGCCAACCCCATCATCGCCCAGACCACGCCCGGGCTGAACGTCAACAAGTGGGGCTACATCGAGATCGAAGAGCATACCCGCATGACTTCCGTCCCGGGCGTCTTCGCGGGCGGCGATATCGTCACCGGCGCGGCCACCGTGATCCTGGCCATGGGAGCCGGCAAGCACGCCGCGCGCGCCATGTTAGAGTACATGTCAGTCTGCTCCGCGGGGAGCGTTTGATATGCCATCCTCTTGTCCGAAGTGCCACGGAGTCTTGGAAGAAGACGAGATCTGCTGCGCGCAGGTGCGCTATGCCTGGCGCTGCAAGAGTTGCTTCAAACTCACCACTGGCTTCGCCATTCCCTACGGCAAGTGCTTCATGTGCGGCGGCGAGCTGGAGGTCATCCCCGGACGCGACCTGGGCGACTCCATGCGCTTCCGCGCCATCCGCGACGCCGTGCAGTTCGAGCTCGATTCGTTCCACTTCTACAAGCTGGCCCGCGACAAGGCCCACACGCCCGAGCAGCGCGCGGTGCTTGAAGGTCTTTACGAGGCCGAGTTGGACCATCTCCACGAGCTCGAGGAGAAGTACCATGCTCACCTCGATCGAAGCGTGGTGGAGCTTTCCTCCGACGAACAAAACCTGCTTTCCAACTGGCTATTCCGCGGCATCCAGGTGACCGAAGATTCGGGCGTCGTCGAGCTATACCAGGCCGCGCTCGAAATGGAACGCCGCACTCGCGACCATTTCAAGAAGCTGGCGCGTGAGGTCCCGCCCGGCCTCGAAGCCGAACTCTGCGAAGAACTGGCCGCCGAGGAAGAAGAGCACGTCGCCATGCTCGAAACCGAGCTCGAGCAAATCGGCTAGCGCGCCTATAGGGGCCTGACTACTCTGTCCCAAGGCGCCGCCTTTGCGCCGCCGCGGACAGAGCGGTCAGTCCACGGGTACTCAGGTTCACCAAGTCCTCACCTGTCCGCCACTTGCCCTTAGCCATCCTTCTTAGCTAAGATCAAGACATGCCACACTTCAATGTCCATGAGGCGAAGTCGAACCTGTCGCGGCTGCTCGCGCTGGTCGAACAGGGTGAAGCCGTGACCATCATGCGGGGTGGCGAGCCTGTTGCCGATCTGGTGCGGCACCGGCGGAAGGCCGGGCGCCGGACCCTCGGCGCTCTAGCTGGAACCATCTCGCTGCCCGAGGGCTGGGACGCGCCCATGACGGACGAGCAGGCAGACCGGTTCTTGGAAGGCAAGGAGTGGTGACCTACCTGCTGGACACCGCCCCCTTCCTATGGGCCGTTGCCAGCCCGGAGAATTTGAGCCCGGCTGTCCGCCGACTGATCGAAAGCCGTAATCATCCGCTGTTTGTGAGCGTGGCTTCGCTTTGGGAAGTGGTTGTGAAAGCACAGAAGGGCCTGCTTCCTCTCGAGGATCCACCGCGTTGGCTGGAAGCCGGGCTGAAGAGCATTGAAGCGGAGGTGCTTCCCATAAAGGCGGCTCATGTGTACCAGGTCGGCCGGCTTCCGATGATCCACAAGGACCCGTTCGATCGGCTGCTACTCGCGCAAGCGGCAAGTGAAGGCTGGGTTCTCGTCAGCAATGACGAGACCGTGCGCCAGTACCCGGTGGCAACCGTCTGGTAGCCCCCCTACCGCCCCGCCAACGCGCTATTCTTCCTCCCGAACGGAAAATATATCCCGAATCCGATCGCCAGCCACACAAAGAACCGCACCCACGTCTCCAGCGGCAGCGCCATCATCAGCACCAGACAGAAGCCGATCGATATCCCCGGCAGCCACGGCGAGCCCGGCACCCGAAACCCGCGCTTGCGCTCCGGCTGCTTCTTCCGCAGCACAATCACGCCCACCGACACCAATATGAACGCGAACAGCGTCCCGATGTTGGCCAGGTCCGCGAACGTGCCGATGTCCAGAATCCCCGCCGGAATCCCCACCACCAGCCCGGCCACCCAGGTGCTGATGTGCGGCGTCTTGTAAACCTTGTGTACTTTGGAAAATGCTTTCGGCAGCAGACCGTCGCGCGACATCGCGAACCAGATGCGCGCCTGCCCGTACTGAAACACCAGCAGCGAGGAAATCATCCCCAAAATGGCGCCGATACTCACCCACCGCCGAATGCCGTTGTAGCCCAGGGCCTTGAGCGCGTCGGCCACCGGCGCCTCGCCCGTCAAGCTCCTCCACGGTGCGATGCCCGTCAACACCAGCGCCACCGAAATATACAGCACGGCACAAATCACCAGCGTCATGATGATGCCGAAGGGCAAGTCGCGCTGCGGGTTCTTGCACTCCTCGGCCGCCGTCGAAACCGAATCGAATCCGATATACGTGAAGAAGACGATGGCCGAGCCCGTGAGCACCCCGGAAAAGCCGTTGGGCAGGAAGGGATGCCAGTTGGCCGTGTTTACCGCCCGCGCCGCGCCCAGCACGAAAATCAGAATGGCGGCGATCTTGATGGCCACCATGGCATTGTTGGTCCCCGCGCTCTCCCTCACGCCGATCACTAGTATGTAGGTCAGCACCAGCAGCACGATCAGCGCCGGCAGATTGAACCACGCGCCCGTGAAGTGGTCGCCCACAATCGGCGGCATGGAGAGCTTCGCTGGCAGGTGCAGGCCAAACAGGTTCTCCAGCACGTCTTGCAGATATCCCGAAAACCCCGCCGCCACCGCCATGTTGGAGACGGCGTACTCCAGTATCAGGTCCCAGCCGATGATCCACGCGATCAGCTCGCCCAGCGTGGCATACGCATAGGTATAGGCGCTGCCGGCAATCGGGATCATGGATGCCAGTTCCGCGTAGCACAGCGCCGCGAAGCTGCACGCCAACGCCGTCAGCAGGAACGAGAGCGAAATGCCCGGTCCCGCGCCGGGCCGCCCGATGGTGGAAAGCGCGTGCGACCCGTGCATGATGAGGTCCATCACCGGCGCGTGCAGAATGGATTTATAGCTGAGCGTCTCTCCGGCGGCCGCCGTGCCGGTAAGGATGAAAATACCGGACCCGATCACCGCGCCGATGCCGAACGCCGTCAGGCTCCACGGCCCCAGCGTGCGCCGGAGCTTCTTCTCCGGATCTTCGGAGGCGGCGATCAGTGCATCGATGCTCTTTGTCCGGAACAGGCCCACTGCGCGCCGCCTCGCCCGTTACCGCTTGCGCTGGCCCTGGGCCTGGTGGCGGATCTTCTTTTTCGACGCGCCGCGGGCCACCCCGGCCGCGCGTTTCGGCTTGGGCGCCGCTTTCTTGCGCGCCACGCGCTTCAGCTTCTTGCGTTCAATTGTGTCGGTGACGTTCTTCGTGTTCATTCAGTTTCTTTTCAGTCCTGCGTATTTCTCGACCAGCTTCTTCAGGCCGTAACGAGGGAAGTTAACAGTGATCTTAGCATCTTCGCCCTCGCCTTCGCGTCGTATCACCGTTCCCGTGCCGTATTTGGAATGTTGCACCGTCATGCCGGCCCGCATGCCCCGGGGCGCGGGCGGCGGCGCTACCGTCAAAGGTTTGGCGGGCATACCCACCTGGCGCGGAGGAACCGGCGGCGTCTTGAGGTCGGGCCGCGGCGGCCCGGCTGCCTGGCCGGGCTTGAAGGGCAATCCCCGATCATTGAAGAACTGCGAGATGTTGTCCAGCGAGTTGTAGGTCTTCCCCGTATACGTGTTGCGCCGCGCCGATTGCCGCACGTCCACGCGCTCGGCAACCAGATCGATCTCGCCGGGTTCGTCCCGCGGGCCGAGGTCGTCCACCAGGTGCGCCGGCACTTCGTTCAGGAAACTGGAGGGCGCAGTCCGCTCCTGCTCTCCCGCGCCGAACCTTCTCCGGTACCGGGCCCACGTAAGGATCAGCCGCTTGCGCGCGCGCGTCATTCCGACGTAGCACAGCCGCCGCTCCTCTTCCAGCAATTCCGGGGAATCCATCGACCGGCTGTGCGGAAACAACCCCATCTCCAGGCCCGAGAGGAACACCAGCGGAAACTCCAGCCCCTTGGCGTTGTGCAGCGTCATCAGGTTCACCGGCGAAGTTTCGTCGAAGGCGTCGGCTTCCGCCACCAGCGCGGCGTGGTCCAGAAAATCCGAAATGGTCTCGCCGCGCTCGCCGGCCTCCGTCGCCGCGTTCACCAGCTCGCCCAGGTTCTCCAGGCGCGACTCGGATTCCGGCGTCTTCTCCTGCTGCAGCATGTGCCGGTACCCGGTGCGTTCCAGGATGAACTTCAGCAGGTCCGGCAGCGGGGAAGAGCTGGCCACCAGCGAAAGTTCCTGAATCAGGTTGCGGAACGTCACCAGAGCCGACTGCGAACGCGTCGAGAGGTGCTCATCGTCGATCACGCGCCCGATGGAGTCCCACAGGTTCAGCCCGTGCTCGCGCCCATACCGCTCGATCTGTTCCACCGTGGTGCGCCCGATGCCGCGCGCCGGCGTGTTGATGATGCGCAGCAGGCTCACCGAATCCAGGTTCGAGGCCGCCAGCTTCAAATACGCCACCGTGTCTTTGATTTCCGCGCGCTGGTAAAAACTGAAGCCGCCCACGATGTTGTACCGGCGCCCGTAGCGCCGCAGGGCCTCTTCGATCCGCCGCGACTGGGCATGCGTGCGGTACAGGATGGCCACGTGGTCGCCGAAATTCGCCGCCAGATATTTTTCGGTGGTGTCGGCGATGAACAGCGCTTCGTTCTCGGCGTCGAACGCGGCGTACAGGCCCACGTGCTCGCCCTCCGCGCCTTGGGTCCAGAGTTTCTTCCCCTTGCGCGCCTTGTTGTTCTCCACCACCGCGCCGGCCGCCGCCAGAATGGTCTTCGTCGAGCGGTAGTTCTGCTCCAGCCGGATGGTGCGGGCCTTGGGAAAGTCGCGCTCGAAATCCAGAATGTTGCGGATGTCCGCTCCGCGCCAGCTATAGATCGACTGGTCTTCGTCCCCCACCACGCACACGTTGCGGTGCTGTTGGGAAAGCAGGCGCATCAACTCGTACTGCGGCCGGTTGGTGTCCTGGTACTCGTCGATCATGATGTAGCTCAGCCGGCGGTTCCAGGCCTCGCGCGTGGCCTCGTCGTGGCTCAGCAGCCGGACGGCTTCCAGCAGCAGGTCGTCGAAATCCAGCGCGTTGGCCGTGTGCAGCGCCTTTTCATATTCCTCGAACACCTTGGCCAGCGCTTCGGTTTCCTTGTTGACGGCGCGCTTGTAGAAGTCCTGCGGCGTCTCCTTCCGGTTCTTGGCGTGGCTGATTCTGGAAAGCGCCGCGCGGTACTGCATGAAGTCTTTTTCGTCCAGGCCCAGGCCGCGGTAGGTAGCCTTGACGATGCCGAGCTGGTCCTCTTCGTCGTAGATGCTGAAGCGCCGCGTAAAGCCGGGCCGAATGCGCGCCAGCGGATCGCCGTCCCTCCGCAGCATCCTCACGCAGAACGAGTGAAAGGTGGAGATGTTCGGCGGGGAATCGAGATTCGCGTCTTCGAGCAGCGCGCACACCCGCTCCCGCATTTCGTTAGCGGCCTTATTCGTGAAGGTGACCGCCAGCACGGCGGAGGGAGGCACGCGCCGCGCCGTAATGATATACGCGACGCGGTGGGTAATGACGCGAGTCTTGCCGCTGCCCGCGCCCGCCAGAATCAGAAGCGGCCCTTCCGTATGCATCACCGCTTCGCGCTGCTGCGCATTCAGCCCTTTGAGAAAATCCATGAGATAGGGACTGATTCGAGTTTAGCATGCGGTGTGGTGCGCATCTATTTGTGACGGGGCGCATCGAGGGGTGCTTGCCTGCCAACTCAAGAGGTCTCATGCCTTGACGGCGGGCGGTAGGAATTGGGACATGGCTGCCATCAGGGCCGCACGACTCAGCGGTTTGGCCGCGTAACCGTTCATGCCGGCACGGAGACAGCATTCGCGATCTTCGGCAAAAGCGTTAGCCGTTACGCCGATGATGGGGACAAGGGAGGCGCTACCGGACAAGGAGCGAATTCTGGCGGTGGCCTCATAGCCGTCCAGTTCGGGCATCTGACAGTCCATCAGAATCATATCGTAGGGGGATGCCTGATGACGTTCGACTGCAATAAGCCCGTTTTCGGCGATCTCGGCCGTGGCGCCAGCCTGAGTCAACATCATCACCATCACCTTCTGGTTGACGACGTTGTCCTCCGCCACCAGTACGCGTAGACCGGATGGCAGGGCCGTTACCGGGGACGCTTCGGTCCGGGTGGCGTGCGCCGTGTTCTGGGCTATGGCGAGCGGCAGTTCAAAGAAGAAAGTCGCGCCTTCACCAAGGCGGCTCTCCACCCACAGCCGTCCTCCCATCAACTCTGCCAAGCGATGGGAAATCGCCAGGCCGAGTCCGCTGCCTCCAAACTTGCGGGTAGGCGAAGAATCCACCTGGTGAAACTCCTGAAACAACCTTTCTTGCTGTTCGGGCGACACCCCGATACCGGTATCGGAGATCGCGAAGCGAATCCAGCCAGGACGAGGTAACTGTACCGCCAGACCGACCTCTCCCGATGGGGTGAACTTCACCGCATTGCCGAGCAGATTCGAGACCACCTGGCGGATGCGTAGCGGATCTCCTTGTACCTGCCGGGGCAAATCCGCCGGCACTCGCAGAAGAAAGCGGAGCTGCCGGGCTTCGGCGAGAGCCGCCGCGGGGGATGCAGTGTCGCGGATCAGCCGGGAGAGATCGAAGGGCGCCTGCTCCAGCGATAGTTTGCCCGAGGCCACTTTGGCCATATCGAGAATGTCGTTGACGATGGACAGCAGGTGGTCTCCGCTGCGGCCGATATCGTCGAGCACCGCGCGTTGCTCTTCGGTGAGGGCCAACTCATTCAAGACCTCCACCAGCCCCAGAATGCCATTCAGCGGCGTCCGGATCTCGTGGCTCATGTTGGCCAGGAAGCGCATCTTCGCCGTAGCGGCGCTCTCCGCGGCGTCTCGGGCCTGGCGCAAGTCTTCGCCCTGCACCTCCAGCGTCAGTTGAGCGATGAACATCTCGCGAATACGCTTACCGTTGATCCGGATGGTTTGAGAGATCACCACCGCGTGGATTACAATCAAGGCCTCCAACAACCACCCGTAGCGAGGCAGGGCGTACGCCGACCAGATATACACCGGCAGCAACTGGGCAGACACGTTGAGCCAATTCAAGCGGGGAAACGGAGCAAACGTACTGGCCCCGACGCTCGAGAGTCCGGCGACACCCACAAGCACGAGGCACTCCGGGATGACCTGGCCGCGAACCTGCCAGAACGCGCACGCCACGAACGTTCCGAATGCGACGCTCAGGATTCTCGCGAACTGAATCAGCCGGCGGCCGTCGCGTTCGGTGTCCCGACCGGCGATTACCCGCCGGGCAAACAGCGTCCGCATGAATCCAATCACCGCCAGGAGACCAGACAAGAATAGGGCGACACCCCGAACCCCGGGGCGCAGGTTCACGGAGAACAGGATTGCGAACAGAACGTAAGAGACGGCACCCCAATGAAGCCGCTGTGCCAGCTCTCGCAATAACCGGAGCCGCAGTGCCGGGTTATCTCTTACAGAATCCACCAGCTCTCTTATCGGCAGTATCCGGCGAAAGCTCCAACTCTAATACTGATGCGCATCTGGACAACCGAAGACCCCCTGCCATAGCATAAGGCAGTGAAGGCCCACATCCCAGCCGCCCTCTGCTTCGCCGTGTTCTTATACTGCTGCTGGATGGCCCATCGCACCCGCACTTCCTACTTCCCGCCGGAGACCAAATACAAAGTCGAAGTCACGGTCCACGGCCCGGACGGAGAAATCATCAAGCCAATCGCTCGCGCGCCTCGGTGAATGCGCCCCTATTTCGCCGCCGCATTGAGCAGGCCGCGTCCGCGCAGCCAGTCCGCCAGGCGCATCAGCCACGTGGAAAGCGTCGCGTCCGTCGGAGCCAGTCCCACCCCGTGCGGGCCACGCTCGTAAATGTGCATCTCCGCCGGGACCCCGGCTTTCCGCAGCGCCATGTAAAACTGCACGCTGTTCTCCACCGGTACGGTGGTGTCCGAGGTGGTGTGGAACAGGAACGTGGGCGGCGTCTGCGGCGTCACCTGCAGTTCATTGGAGAGGTTTTCCACCAGCTTGGGATCGGGGTTGTCGCCCAGCAGCATTTGCAGCGAACCGCGATGCGCGAACTGGCCGAACGTGACTACCGGGTAGCACAGCACCATGAAATCGGGACGGCTGCTCACGCGGTCGATGGGGTCCGCGGCGCTCGCGTTTCCCGGGTCGAAATGCGTGCCGGCGGTGGATGCCAGGTGCCCTCCGGCTGAGAAGCCCATGATGCCGATGCGGTCCGGCTGCACGCGCAGGTCGGCGGCCTTGTAACGCACCGTGCGTATGGCGCGCTGCGCGTCACCCAACTCCACCGGGTGGTGGTATTTCGGCCCCAACCGGTATTTCAACACGAAGGCCGTGACGCCGATGGAATTCAGCCAGCGCGCCACCTGGTCGCCTTCCCGGTCCATCGAAAGGTGGGAATAGCCGCCGCCGGGGCACACGATCACCGCCGTGCCCGTCCCCCGGCCCTGCGGCGCCACGTACGGCGCGAGTGTGGGCTGGTCTTCGTCCTGAGTGCCAAGCGCGCCGGGCGCGGCGCCGGGCCACAACGGGTCGGCTTTCGGCATGTTGGGCGGCGCCTGGGCAGCCAGGACGCCCGCCATCAAGATCAAAACAAGCGGAATGCGGCTCATGTACTCAACAGTACCAGCCTTTGCCAGGGTTGTCTTTGCTTGTGAAATCACCCGTTTTTCGCCCCACCTTGACGGGAGTGACCTGCGTCTCGGCCGGCATGATCTCAAAGCGCAAGGTCCACTTTCTTGTGCCCGCGCCCTTCACCGGGGCGAATTGCCATTGCCGCGCCGCATCCAGCACCAGCGCGCCGAAATAACGCGAGCCGCCGCCCTCCAACGTGGCCTCCGTTACATGCCCCGATGGGTCCACCGCAACCTCGACCACCACCGTGGCTTTGCCGCGAATCGTGTTCCGGGCTTTGGCGGGAATCTCGGGCAGCACGCGGTGCGTGACTTCATCTCGCGCGGCCGGCGCGCTTTGTGTCGGCTCCGCCTGGGGCTCCGCCGCGGCCGGCGCAGCGGCCTCTGGGGCCGCCCGGTGCATCGCTACGGTTCCGGCGATCACCGCCCCCAGCACCAGCACGGCGGCGGCAGCGTAATACCGGAGTCGCGGTTTGCGCACCGCGGGTTCCGCCTCCGGCGTGGTGGGCGCCGGCGGGGGTGGGGCAGGCCGCTCGGACGAACGGAGCCAGGACCCAATCCTAGCGGCGGACCATCGAAGCCGCGGGTCGTCGTGTAGGCAATTTTGCGCCAGCTCCCGGAACGGAAAGGGTAGCGCCTCAGCCGCGGCATCTTCGCCGCCTGGCGCCGTCAACGCCTGTACCACCACCACTCCCAGCGCCCGTATGTCCTCGGCCGCATCGCCCGCCGACACCGTCTCGCTGGAAATTTTGACCGTGTCTTCGACCACCAGAATATTCGAGGGCTTCAGGTTGCCATGCGCCAGGCCCTGCCCGTGCAGGTACGCCAGTGCCTCCGCTACTGGCAGAGCCATGTCGCGGGTTTCGTCCGTGGTGAGCGGACGTTCCCGTAGAACTTCTCCCAGGTCTTCCTCGGCGTACTCCATCGCGACGTAAGCCAGCGTCATGCCTGCCAGCTCCCACGTTCCGGCGGCAAAGATGCGGACCAGGTGAGGATGGCGTAGGGCGGCGGCGCCGTTCCAGCGCGCCACCAGCTCCGCCGCTTCCTCCTGGCCGGCGGGCACCAGCTTGATGGCGGCCCTCGCCGCGTCGAACCGGGTGAGGAACACGGCGCTCCCTTCACTGCCGCCGAGATACCGCTCCAGCGGGAACGCCCCGCCGGCAAGCTCGCCTTCGCATTTCCAATCGGGCATCGTCGCCATTCTGGACGCCTGGCTCTTGTTTAGTATACACGCAGGTGAGTTCCCAGGCGATTTCCGAGGCCCCCGGCCCCTGGCCCCTGGCCCCCGGCCCCTGGCCCCTGGCCCCCGGCCCCTGGCCCCTGGCCCCCGGCCCCTGGCCCCTGGCCCCCGGCCCCCGGCCCCCGGCCCCTGGCCCCTGGCCCCCTACTTCGGCCTGGCTCGA
>Ga0209039_10001661_pt1 | contig 20285 bp, 19 predicted proteins | sample BogFormECP12_OM1_FD_188238 | JGI IMG/M metagenome (GOLD analysis project Ga0209039, IMG submission 188238) | Bog forest soil microbial communities from Calvert Island, British Columbia, Canada - ECP12_OM1 (SPAdes) (version 2) | ecosystem: Environmental > Aquatic > Freshwater > Wetlands > Bog ...
GATAAAAGGAGATTAATAGATCGATATGAATGCTACGCCTGCCAAAAATAAATTAATTCAAAGAGGATCGGAAGATTCAATAAAGCTTGTCAAAACCTCCGTGCAATAAAAAAAAGGAATTAAATGTTATTTCAAGCGTCGCATGGATTTCAGAGTCAAAAATGAAATACCAAGCATTGATACGACCATGACAATAGCGACGTCGAATCCAGGCAGCCCCGCCGTTGAAGATTGATAGACGACACTAACATCATTCGAGATGCCACTATCACCATACGAATTCGTCGCAATCACGACATAATGATAAGTTCCATATGTCATAACCGTGTCCGTATATGTCCCGGATGTCGTGCCTTGCTTGATCGGCGATAACCCTGAAAGGCTTGTTATAACGTTTGCATCGCGATAAATCGTGTAATTGTCCGCATACGGGACGTTATCCCACGCCAAGATGATGTTTTGATTAGTGGTCGGGTTGGGAGATGTCACTGCGAGCATGGGAGCAATGGGTGTCGTAAATCCGGGCGTCAAATCCTTAACTTGCACGGAATAGTTTGCAGAGCTCGTCATACCTGCAGCTGCCTCCACAAGAAGCACGTACGTGATCGTCGAGCTTGAATTATAATCCATTATCTTCGGATAAGAGACACCAGAAGTGAAATTCACTTGAGAGCTTCCCACGAAATTCTCGACCATGTTCGGCACGAGTCGCATGTTGATATTTCCAGATCCCGCTGCAAGGGTGAGTTGAAATTGGTAGTTGTGGTGGCTCGTGAGAGTTACATGATACGCGTCGACACGGTCGATTGCCCCACTTCCGCTGATATTCCCTTGCATGGCAGGACCCCACGGCACTAACGTCGGGATTTGCTCGCGGATCACACCAATTAACGCTTCGAAGGTGCTGCTATAAGAATTCCACACGCCATTTCCGTCCTTTTCGTAACTCGTGTGTCCATATCCAGGCTGATTCAGCCCGATGGAGATGCAATTGTTGCTTTTATTCGTGGATGAGAGCTGGATTATCGGGTTTTGCGAGACCAAGTAGTTTGGACCTTGTACGTAATACGAGCGCCAGGTCGGCGTTGGTGCGGCTGGAATATTCTTTTCCGTTTCCCCACTCATCACTTTCGTTGCGCTTTCGAATTCGATGGTCATTGCGAATGGTCCTGTGGCTGTACTCTCGTTGTGGCAATACCGGACGCCCGTGATGAGATAGGAACTCGACATGTTTATGATAGCCTCTAACTGTTGTTCGTGGGAACTATCATTATTATAAAGATTCACGGTAGTTTTCACTGGATTGCCGGAATATTCGGAGAAAGGAGTCGCGGTAGTTGACCCTAGTGGCAAATTTTTGATGTTTAATTCTATCGTGCGAGAATTGATGCTTCCCATCATGCAAACATTCATGACTATAACTCCAGCCAGCAAAATGGGCAAAATACACGAAATAGTTTTGGCTTTCTTCATGGAAATTTCCTCATTTGTTGCATTAATGATTAAAAAGCAAACGATAATCTTGACTTTTGAATCATTGACTTACAATTGTCATTCTTAAAGAATAAGTATTAAAATGTTTGTAAGGAAGCTGTGTGCATTCAACACGAAGGTTTTTCTTGAATTTTTAAGCCGTTATTATGCAATAAGAAAAAATATTTAATGTATTACATCGTCATGCCGCCATCGACCGACAAAACCGTGCCAGTGCAAAACTCGTTGGTGATCAAGAACAGCACGCCCTCGGCAATCTCCTCGGGCTTGCCAAACCGCCCGAGTGGTTGACGTGCCATGAATTGTTTTCGCACTTCATCGGGATCATCAAACTTCGATAAACGGTCGTTCAACGATGGCGTGTCGGTCGTGCCGGGACAGATGCAATTGACACGGACTCGATCCTCGATATAATCGATGGCCATGGCGCGAGAGAGCGACAACACTGCACCTTTCGATGCCGTGTACGATGCACGATCCTTCACGCCCTTGAGTGCGACTGATGATGCCGTGTTGATGATGACGCCTTGATTTTCTTTCAAATATGGCAACGCATGCTTCGACATCAAGAATAGGCCACGGACGTTCACTGCCATGGTCTTGTCCCAGTCCACAGTCGTGCATTCATCGAGCTTGCCGGGAATGACGATGCCCGCGTTGTTGAAGAGGATGTCGATGCGTTCAAACCGTTCAACCGTTTGCGCGATGATTTTTTCTGCATCTTCTTCCTGGGAAATGTCCCCTTGAACGAACAACGCCTCGCCGCCCGATGCTTCGATTTCCTGGGCGACTCGCGTGCCGTGCTCTTCCGACATGTCTGCGACGCATACCTTGACGCCCTCGCTCGCGAGCAATTTCGCGGTGGCCTCGCCAATGCCAGCGCCGGCACCCGTGACGATGGCAATCTTTCCTTCCAATCGTGCCACGACGGTCACCTTGGCTCAATATTCTTTCTTGATGTTCAGGATCCGGCGTGCTTCCGATGGATCCGCGACATCCCGACCCATGTTATTCGACAAGTTGACCAGCCTCGCCACGATCTCGGCGTTATCCTTCGCGGGTACGCCATCACGGGTGAATGGATTATCCTCGGTACCGACACGGACATTCCCGCCGTCGTTGATCGAGGCAGTGATGATGCGCATCTGTTCCCGGCAGGTGCCCATTACGGAAACCGTGTAGACGCATTCTGGTGGTATGCATCTCACCCGTTGCAAGTATTCCTCGACTGTCGGCGGCGTCCACGCGCCACCTGGCCAGTTGAAGAAGAGCGTGAGCACTTGCGGCTTGCACCAGTCGAGCAAGCCTTTATCAAGTAGCCATCTCAAGTTCCACAGTGAACCCGGGTGCCAGACCTCGAATTCCGGGTGAATGTTGAAATCCTTGCATTTCGTGCAGTATTGTTCCAGCTCGTCGAGCGTGTGGATCTGGTTTAGGTTTCCGTGCGTGAAATGCTCATCGTGATGATTGAGAATGATCGATAGCATGTCGGCGCCCGATGCAAAATGGGCATCGCGCTCCTCGATGGGATAGCTCGACATGCCGCATTGAATTATTGCATCGCAGCGATCCCGCACACCGTTGACCACGACTTGCTCCTCGTCCTTGGGCAAGTGGATGTGAAGTACCGCGGCCCCTGCCTCGTAACATTTCACCGCGGAATCGATCAGGTCCTCGGTTGTTTCCGCCCAGTTTTTCACGTCGGGAAAGATCCACGAATTCGCCGTTGTTGCGGTGATTACTAGTTTTTCCTCTGCTTGTTCCATCATGGTCACCACGTCAAGTTCTCATAATTTTTTTGGATGCAATCGGTCAGGCCTTCAAGGAGTTGCCTCGTACCCCCGCTCTCGGCGAGGTCTTTCAACTCTTGCATCGTGGCAGGACAACCCTTTTTTGCGGAAAGGTATCCAAGGAGCACTACGGCCACCGCTTCGCGCGATTGTTCCGGCGTGAACTCGGGGTCCTTGTCTTCCATGATGCATTCAGCGAAATGCATGTCCTCGTGATAGGCCGAGATGAGATAGTATTTCGGATATGCTCCATGCTCGATGCCAGTGACCTCGTAATATTGTCCCTTTTTCTCCGCGGTAGGCTGCGCTGAGAACACGCGAATTGGATTCTGCCACGAATGGTCCTCGAGCATGTGGCCTTTCGTGCCATGCAACTCGGTATTGTTGTTGAGCGGGTGAATGGTCGATGACGACACGATCACGTCTATCATGGCGCCGTTCTCGAAACGAAGATTCATGATGGCATTGTCCTCGCCCTTGGTGTCCGGCGAGTTGAATGCCTTGCCGAGCCATGCCTGGCCCCTTTCAACCTTACTATCGAGCAAGTAATTCAATAACGCGAACTTGTGCACGCCTTGATCGGCAAGAACCCCACCACCACCTTTAGCAAACGTGAATTGCCAATTTGTTTCATCAAGAAAGCTCTTCTGGGGGACGAATGCGCCTTCATACGTCCTGCCGAGATAGATATCACCGATGATACCTCCTGCAATGAGCTCTCTCATCTTGTTATGGACGGGCAAGAATCGGTGATTCTCGGCGATCATGAACTTGACACCGGCTTTTCTCGACGCCGCGATCATGGCATCGCATTCTTCCAGCGTCGTTGCCATGGGTTTCTCGCAAATAACATTTTTTCCCGCTTCCGCGACCCGCTGGACGATCTCGGCATGGAGAAAATGCGGAACGGATACCAGCACGCCGTCCAATTCCTGCGCGAGAAATTCGTCCATATCCATGTATGGTGTTGCATTTACTTTCTTTGCAAGCTTGTTTGCAGCAGCTTCGTTAATATCGCACACGGCGACGTATTTGTGCTTGGCGTCTTCCTTGCCCTTGGAGGCCAGCACGTGAAAGGTACCCGCATCGCCGGCACCTATTACTCCGAAATTTAACATGTGAGATTTCACCTTACGATTACATCTGATCGATTCTATTACCGAGAGCCCTCAAATATTTTGTCTCGGGATTTTATTTTGCTGGATTGGATGATTATGCAAGCCGGATATCCTTATATGATTCCGAGGGAAATTCCTAGCAACCTTTAAAAAAACCGAAGAACCGATCGTGGCAAAATTTCTGCTCCTCCAACCGCACCCGGACGACTTGGAATTAAATTGTGGGCACGTGATGCATTTTCTTGCAACCTCCAAGAAAAACCACGACATCATCGTGGCATCACTCACGAAAGGCGAGTTTGGACTTCCTGGACCGCAATATGACAAGTTCAAGGGACCTTTCCTCGCAAGGGTGCGGGAACGGGAGCTCCAGAATGCACTGGCAATCCATGGCATAGCCCCCGATCACCTCACGTTCTTCGGCTACGTTGACGGGCTTGTCCCGTTCAACCGGAAAATCGTGGATGAAGTCGCTAGCTATGTACGGCGTGAAAGGCCGGATGTGATCTTCGCCCCGGAACCGCGATACACGTATTACCCGCATATTGATCATTTTAACGAGGGACGGATCGTGTTCCACGCGATTTACACGGGAATGCTCGGCTATACGCCAAAGTTGTATTTTTATTCTTCGCTTTCGCCGAATTTTTATTTCGGCTTCGATGAGGCGGGAATGGAGCTCACGAATGCATTGCTCGCGTGCCATAAAACTCAGTTCTGGTTGTTAAATCGCATCAAACTCGTGTTCAAGCCGCTTTCCATGATTTTTGGAAGGCGAATTCGGTGGAAATATGCGGAACCATTCAGGCAAGTTTTTTTCCTGCCGCAAAATGCTCATCGAAACAAGCCGGGAAAAATTGCCAGGCTAATGCTACGTTTTTTCTGGGGGCACCTGTCCTGGTTTTTTGCCAAGTATCCGGAAAAAGAAATGCAGCGCGTTCGAGACGCGCAGAAAGCAAGAAAACTAGGCAATATTTTATGAATACAGCTGGCTGTCATCGATCAAGTGCTGAAAAAACAAGCAAAATGAGACGAGATCATGGCTGACATGTCGCTTTATTTGCTCGGCGTGGCAATGGCGATCGGATCGGGCGTGCTAAATAACCTGGGCACCGTGTTGAACAAAAAGGTCGTGAACGAGGTGAACCAGGCATCCGGGGAAAAGTTTTTCAGGAAATTGTTGACAAACCCTGTCTGGCTAACGGGACTCCTCTTGCAACTCCCAACGGGTACTGCATTGTTCATCGTCGCCGTGGCATGGATTGGGCCAGCTCTCACGCCGGGATTGATGGCCATTGGCTTGATCGTGCTTGCATTCGGTGCCGTTCGAATCGCTGGGGAGAAGCTTGGAAAATCGGAAAAGATCGGCATCGTGTTGATGATAGTGGGCATTTTTTCCCTTGGATACAGTAATTTGTCCATCTCAATCATCAATTTCGATTACACGGAAATGGGATTCGTGATGCGTACAATAATTTTCACAGGAATAGCGTTTTTCTTATGCATTGCATTTAAATTGATATCCAAGAAGAATAAACGGTTCTGCGGCATCTTGCTCGCGCTTATTTCTGGATTATTGATCTCCTTGTCAAATTTCTGGATAAGTATCCTGTTAGGCACGATTTTCAAGGTTTTTGGTGGAGGAGCAAATTGGTTGCAATGGGTTCTCTTCATATGTGCTTGTGCAATACTGTGCAGCTCAAACGTGCTTGGACTTGCCCAGTTGCAAGAAGCATTCAAAAGCGGTCAAGCAAGCAATCTCATCCCGGTGCAGCAAGTTCCAATTCAAATCACGCCCGTGTTTTATTACTTCTACATCTTCATGGCATTCTTGTATAATCCCGTAGGTCTTGATGCTATCGCGTGGATGCTCATAGGCGTCGTGATAATCATTATAAGTTCCTTCTTGCTCGGAAAACAGCAAGCACGGATGGAATCGATTAAATAACGAGAAAAACGATCATCATGAAGAGCTAAATCAAATAGAGATGAAATTGAATGACGTTGACGATCAAGGATGGTGCTTTCGTCGATGATGAAGGCAGATCTGTTTTGCTCAGGGGCGTGAACCTGGGCGGGAACTGCAAGTATCCCGCAAGGCCATGTAGCCCGACGAACGTGAAGACTGATTTTCACGACCACCGCGAGGTTTCTTACGTCGGAGCCCCGTTCCCGCTTGAGGAGGCAAACGAGCATTTTGAACGGTTGAAACACTGGGGGTTCAATGCCCTACGATTCCTCGTGAGCTGGGAAGGCATCGAGCACGCTGGACCTGGAGACTATGATACCGAATATCTCGATTATGTGAAGGATGTCTTGGACATCGCCACGAATCACGGGTTTTACACGTTCATCGACCCGCACCAGGATGTCTGGGGACGCATGTCGGGCGGTGATGGAGCACCAGGCTGGACCTACGAGGCGGTCGGGCTCGATTTCACGAAATTCGACGCGGCAGAAGCGGCTCTCGTCATGCAATATCGCTATGACCCAGCTAATCCCGCGACCTACCCTCCGCTCAACTGGTCGGAAAACTCGATCCGGTTTGCCCCGTGCACCATGTTCACTCTCTTTTTTGGCGGTAATGATTTTGCCCCGTCGTGCATGATTGAGGGGGTTTCAGCCCAGGATTATTTGCAACAGCACTTCATCGATGCAGTCAAGCAACTCGCCAGCCGGGTACAGGATAACAATAATGTCCTAGGTTTTGCAGCCGGCAATGAGCCCCCGCAGGGCTGGATCGAAATTAATGTTGATGGCAGCAATTTCAAGGGATTAAACGAGATCCTCGGCTATTCCTTCAAGCCGATCGATGCCATGGCCACGGCGGCCGGCATCCCGCGAACCGTCGGGTACCGGGAGATCAAGAAATTCGGGATCAAGGAAACGCGCAAGGACGAATTGAACCCAGGGCGTGTTAGCGCGTGGCTTCCTGGCAAGGATGATATCTGGCAAAAAGAAGGCGTCTGGAAGGTGGATCAAGACGGAGATGCTGTTATCGTGAAAAATGACCACTTCACCAACGTGAATGGCAAGGATGTCGACTTTTATCGTGATTACTTGTCTTCCTTTATCGTTAAATTTACAACCGATATACGCGCAATCATACCTGATACTTGCATCTTTTTCGAAGGTAATCCAGAAAAAATGCTCAAGGGCGAGCCATTGAATTTCCAGTTCCCCGATGACATCGAAGGACTCGTGTTCGCGCCGCATTGGTACGATTCTGCAACGCTCGGCTTGAAAAAGCCCATGCTCATGGCGAGTTTTGACATGATGACGAACAGGCCTATCCTCGGCAAAGGCAACATTGCCGACATGTTCGTGAAACACCTCGCCAAGATCAAGGAAACAGGCGCATCGATTCGACCTGGCATGCCCACCATCCTCGCAGAGATGGGACTACCGTATGATTTAAACAACAAGGAAGCCTATGAAAAGTGCGAAGCTGAGGGTGAAAAGGCATGGGAGAAGCACATCGAATGCCTTTCATTATATTACGACGCGATCGATGCAAACTTGCTATCAAGCCTGCAATGGAATTACACGGCCACCAACACGAACGAATTCGGTGATGGATGGAATCTCGAAGACATGTCCATCTTCAGCTTTAGCCAACGCTCCGATCCGGGCAGCATCGATAGTGGGGGCCGGGCCGTCACGGGGTTTTGTCGCCCGCACTTCATATCATGCGCAGGAACGCCCACTTCCATGTCTTTCGATGTCGATAAAGGAAAGTTCTCCTTCACATTCGATGCCAGCACGGCCATCGATGCGCCGACGGTTATTTTCGTACCAACCATCCAGTATCCAGATGATTATGATGTCAAGGTTTCGCAATCGAACGCGGAGATCTCGCGGGACGAACAATTAGTGTCGATCCGGGCTACCAGCGATGACAAATGCAGTGTTATTATTACGAGGAAAAAATGAACCGTTTGAAACATCGACAATCGGAATTAATTTAAACCTTTTAGACAAAGGTAATTGTATAGTATAAAATGGAATGCATGCATCCACGCGAAGTGAAGTAGGTGGGAAAGAAAAAGAAGAAGGTTTCAACTGAGACCGAAGACTCTGGCCAGATCGAACTAACGGAATCCAGCGAAGTACCAGTTTCCACCAAGGAGGAATCCAAGGTATTAAAAGACGAAGCGAAGGAGTCTTTGGCGGAGGATGTATTACCCCCTGAAACCGTTGGGAAGGAGGAAGCGGCACCAGTTCCGGAGAAATTGCCAGATCTTGAACCCGTGGAGGAAATGATCCCGGAATCCAAGAAAGAGCAACCAGCAATGGCCGCTAAACCTGCCGAGGACGGAGAACGGGTCGACGTCGGACAAATCATTGACGAGGAAGTGGGTGTAAAACCCAAAGGGGGCAAGAAGGCCAAGAAATCCCCGAAAAAGAAGGGCAAAGAACAGAAAGAAGCCGTGATTGAAAAACCGGAGACTCCGGAAAGCATCGAATTGAAAGACCTCGAATTTCCCGACTTCGAAGATGATGACGAAACTGTGCCCGATCTCATTGAATCCATGAAAGCGCAAGAGGCAAAACCCCGCGAAGCATGGAAGATCCTGTTCTCGGGCCTTGATTTTGCCGGCAAATCATCGATCATTGCGACGGTCAAGAATGAATTCGAAAAAATTGTCAATCCGCAACCCACCAAGCTTACCGAGCGCAGCGAGTTCACGTTCCTTGGACAATCGGTTCATGACTGGGATATGGGCGGGCAGCGATTGTATCGCATCCAATATCTCAAGCGTCCCATGATGTATTATGCTGACACGAGCGTGCTCTTCTATGTCATCGACGTGCTGGACGAGGAGCGATACGATGAAGCCATCGATTTCCTCTATGACACGCTTCAACTCTTTGATAAATTGAACGTGAATCCACTCATCTCGATTTTATTCCACAAGTTCGATCCTGATGTTGAACGTGATTCCAAGAAGAATCGCATCGAGCTCAAGATAACGGCGCTCACGAACAAGATCAAGGTGCTTGCATATGGCCGCGATATCTTGTTCTACCGCACGTCGATATTTAACAAGTACTCCGTCATCGAAGCATTCTCAAGAACGCTCTTGCAATTGTTCCCCGACAAGAATTTGGTGGATTATGCCCTCGCGGAACTGGCACAAAAGACCGGAGCAAACATCATCATCATCCTCGACGAGACACGGCTAATTCTTGGCAAGAACATTATTGAATCAGATGATATCCAGTATGATGAGCTCGTGAAACTCGCCCAAAACACGCTATTATCGTTCTTGTACTTGAATGAGAATTTCCAGTTCTATCCATTCCTGAAATCAAATTATCTCATCATTCAACTGGAAAAATACTCGTTTCTATGGAGCCAGATCGAAGAAAATGGCCATAGTTTTTACATCATCGTGTTCAAGGACGGCGCAAAGTTCGATGAATTGCTGAAGATGGACGTGCAATCGGTCGCAAAAACGCTCATGAAACTGGTCAAGAAACCTTGAAAATTCAATTCGATTCTTGAAGCCATTTTTATTTTTTATGGGATCGATGAACGTGGCACAACTATACAACGAATTTTTCATCATCACGGAGGATGGAATCAACATTTTTTCACGCTCCTCAGCCGGGGAGCAACAAGAAAGAATGGAAATGATATCTGGCTTCCTTTCCGCGCTTAATACCTTCGCAAAAACCGAGCGTGGCGAGAGCATGAAAGAACTCACGCTGGAGCAAACCACGTTCGTGTTTGAAAAACGCGAGCATTTGATTTACGTGATGACTTCCGTAGAACCAAAAGCACATCAATTGCTCAAGTTATTTCTCGAAAAAATCATCGAATCGTTCGGGCTCATGTTTGCGACGAGTTTTGCAGAGTTCAATGGTGATATAGCACCGTTTGAAAGTTTTGCCGATGTTCTTGCACAAATCCAATTTGATTTCGCCGTGGACACCGCGAATGCTGCTCTTGATGAATTCGTGGAAAATGAAATGCTGCAATCCATCTCGGTAATATCCAAGGAATCAGGAGAAATCATTTTCACGGAAGCAAAACAATACGTTAACAAGGAGGATCTCGGTTTCCTGGTACCCCTCGTGACCCGATCGAGCGAGGTGGTTATCAACCAGATCGTGGATCAACGCGTCGCGTGGATTTTGGAAATGTCAGCTAAGGACAGGGTCATGCTCATCCAACCCCGCGAACATGCATTTCTTGTCGAAGAATACAAGCTTTCATTTGATCTCTCCAAAGAATCAATGATTAAATCAAAAAAAATCAAGGAAAAATTCACGCGGCCGTTATTTCTTTCAGAAATAAAATACGTGAAGATCATCTCCAACTCGGGCAAGGTTCTTGACGAGATCCAACGGGATGCAGGATATACGACGGCAATTAAGGAGGATGCAACCATGCTCATCAACGCGTCTGCAAATCTCGTTAAAAAATACTACAAATCGGACTTGAAAGGTGTCGCGATAGCGGATAGTCAAAAAGCCACCTTGTTCGTGGTATTCAAGGACTTTTTCGTCATATTACGGGGAATTCAAGATGATTTCAAAAAATTCACTAACATTTTGAAATATATCCAGCAAATTATTGCTTAAAATCTTCATTCCCAAAAGCATACCAATTCTCGCTATCTAATTTAGCGTTTTTCGAAATTGCCCAGCAAATGGTTCGACGGAACAACATTTAATTGAACATAAAATTGTGAACTAGCGACAAATCTGTCTACATACATGGTATACTTTTTATCTCAGAAGGTAACTCAACATGCTCGGAAAAAAGAACATACCTGGCTTCATTTCAATGGCAATTGCTATCTTGGCACCATTCACAGACGTCTTTTACTTTAACCAATATATCACGACGCCATTATTCTTTGGACTCGTTGCAATCGTCATGGCTATCATTGGCATCATTCTCGTGAAAAATGACATTGCGGGATTCATCGGCATCATTCTTGGAATCACGGCAATCCATCACGCATATTTTCCTCAATTCATCCACCCTATGGAATGGAACGTGGTCCTGGCGGTTTTTGGTTACGGGATCGCTTTAGCTAACGCTTATATCGGTATCGCCAGCATCCGTGATTTGAACGGGCTTAAACAACAATTGGGTTCCGTGAAAGCGCACAAAATCCAAGGGAGAATTGAATCCACATTGTTCATTTGCATCAGCACGATCTGCATTTCATATCCCGTGCGTTCATTACTCGTAAACGATATTGGTTCTTTCACTGAAGACCCGACGGTAGAATTTCACACGTTTCTTGGTGGTATCATCGCTTTTGCCTTGTTTCTCGTGAAAGTGATACCAGCTTATGGCAACAAGGATCGAATCTATAAATCCGGCTGGATTCTCGGGCCAATCGGCTTAGCAGCATGGACTCTGGGGTATTTCACGAGCTTGATCGATTTCTTCTATTATTGGGTTCCAGAGTGGAGCGGGCCTATAGTCGTGCCGCAGGTTTGGCCCAACATCTACTGGGCTATCATTTCATCGGTTGCGCTTAGCATTATCCTCTATTTCAATGCGCGAGCCTACAATTTCAAGATATCAAAACCTACCCTGTCGCCAAAAACTCACGGCGTTGCCCTCATCTTGCATGGCATTGCATTTGGGTACGAGAATGCCACGAAAGACCTCGTCGGAAGCCCGGTATTTTTCAAATACGTGTATCCTTACACGTACAAGTCCCTGTCCAAGCTATCTGTATTCCTTGATCTTGATCTTAACAATCTCAAAAATCAAACGGTGACCGATGCACTGGAATTGTACATGAACCGCTGCGCCGAGATCGGCATGGCCGAGAAGATCAAGATCAACTGGACATCCGAGGACACATTCACGGTCGAATCGGTCAATTGTTCCACGTCTGTAGTGCGATCAAGGATTCCCCCTGAAGAAATCAAGGGTTCGATATGTCCATGGGCATTATTATCTGCTTCGTTGATAAACATGCTGACGGGCAAAAATCTCGAAATAATGCCTTCGGAATTCAACGAGATAGGCGCAAAAACCGAGTTACACTTGAAGGAAACCGTGCCAGAAGAGTAAATACCTATTTTTTTTCCAATTTATTGTGGGTTTTTCAAGTACCAAGAGCTGGATCGTGCCGGGTGCTCGCAGAAAGAGGATTAGTTTTAACCCTTGAACGATGCGCCAAAGGCGTTGATCCCATGATTTATCAAAAAAGCATCGTTTAAGAGCGCAATCACATTAATTCGCCAATCGTTTCACCAGTGATTGCATGCACGATGCGAAGGACCAGGATGCCATCATCAATATCATGCGCGATGATCTGATTCAAGAGATGGAAATAGGTTTTGATCATGTCGACTCGATCATCGATGCGACAAGGCAAAAAGGAATAACCGGCGCGATCATCCACCAGGTCGAAAAATTCGTATTCACGTACTTCGCCCGCGAGTCTACCCGCGAGAAGACCATCAAGCAGATGGATATCATCTTCAATGCCTCGCGGGAGATGGCGGCTGGAGTTCCAATGCAAGAGATTGGCAAGCATTGGTTCAAGCAATATCTTCACAATGACGAGACTTACCACCGTTGCGATCGGCATCACGCACGATTCGCTGATATCGTAAACAACACCAAGGCAAGTTTCGAGGGACGCATCGTAGAAACAAGCGAGATGCTGCAACGAGGAACGGGGTCGACCGGCGCGGAGTTATTGCGAAGCACGTTCCCGAGAAAGGATGAGGCTCTTGTTTTCGTTGACGGGCAGTTGCAATGCGTGAAAAACGAGATTGACATCTTGACGAAGTATCCCGAAATCCTAAAAGTTCCGATAGCAAAAAAACGGATTCTCGTCATCATTATCAAGGGATTTCAGTATGCCATGGAACGCATCCATTCCAACTTGGACGAAATTTACGACGTGCCGTGAATAACATGTCCCGTTGAATAGAAATCCCGTTCCTCCGTAATAATCACCACGATTTCCCGTCAAAATTCATTAACCACGGTTGAATAAAAAACGTGATTGTTCATGGTCGATGTAGATGATGCAGATTTCCGACGCAATATCCGTCTCGTTCGGGATCGCATGATCCAGCAGTTGGAGACATCGCTGAAAAAAGGAGCAAATTATATTGACCAAGAGCTAGCGGGTCCGCACAACGTGCTCATTCGCCCGATCGTCAAGGGGTTTTACGACACGTTCGCGCGTCCTGACATAAAAAAAGGGAGCCAGGGCAACCTCGATCTCTGCATTGAAGCCGCCAAGGAAGCGGTGCTTGATCCAGGCAAGAAATTCGAAGCCATTATCGAGAAATTTTTCCCGCAGTACTTGAAAAATGACCAGACCGCGAAATATTGTAACAAGTTCCACAAGAGTTACAAGTGGTTCATCGAAAACACCAAGAACACGTTCAAGGCACAAGTGAAGTCACTTGTCACTGTCTTGCAATGCGACGACCCAGAGGTTTCGTCATATAACGATCTCATGATTGCTTGCTATCAGGACCCAGAGGTCGCGCGCCAGGTTTTATCGGAACAAATCAAGTACATGGAAATGGGAATCCAGAGAATCGAAGCCGATCCAAGCATCCTGAACATTGCCGTTGGTCGTGATCTCATCCTACGGGTGCTCAAGCGTGGTATGAAAGACACGAGGGAAGAGCTGCTCGCGGACGTAGACGTGATATTCAAGGCACGAACCTAATTCCTGGCTTTTCTTCACCAACTGATTACCGGATCTTACCTTGCAGATTCGATATCCTACGGTCGATTTCCTTGACACGTTTTTCGTTTCTTTCATCCTTGAATTTATCCAGGATTTTCTTGCATGACGTGTAGTATTGAACGGCCTTGAGAAAATCCTTATTTTTTTCGGCCGTAACGGCGATTCTCATGGCATTCGTGTATTCGAGCGTCTGGATCGTGTCGTTTAATTCCTCGATCTTGGCATCCACTATCTCGAGTTCCTTCGTTAAGCCAACTTGGATTGCGACTGTCTTGGCAAGATCGAAATTCTTGATCGCATCCTCGTAGATACCGAGCTCCAAGCGGGAGTTTGCGTTGCTAAAATATTGCTTGAACAATGCCTTTGCTTCTTTCTCTGACGTGTATTTCAATGTATCGTTGAGCTTTTTGATCTCCTCTTCTTGTGGCTTGCCATAGATCGCCGAAACGCTTGACCCCTCTTTTTGCATGTGTTCACGGGAAACCTTGACCTCGTCCATGTACAAAGCGGCAGTCTCGATCTGCTGCGGGGTGAAATATTCCATCTTGAGCAATTCGTAGATGGCATGCAAAATATCCTTCGTGGGCTTTTGCAGCATGCCTTTTAACTCGTCGCACATGGTCGCGATGAAGAAAAATCCGGTTTGCTGGCTCTTTTCATACCCGTTTCGATACACGATTTTTTCAAGGACATCCAGACCTTCTTCTTCCGAAGGCGATATCAACTTGGCAGCGTACGGGAATAGCAAGTCTGTTTCAAACACTTGCTCGACGGCGGCGTGGGCCTCGTCAAACAACGAGACCTCGCCGACAAATTCATCCAATTCCTTGGTATATATTTTTTCGAATAATTGTGAAAAGGTGATTATCAAGGTTTTTAACTGGAAACTTGGCGCGTGATCGCAGACCAGGATGGACCGGATCTTCGCGGAATCGTGCACGAGCAACACGAATTTCTGGTAATTCAACTCGTATAATCCTTGACCAACCTCGGACGCTTGTTTTTCCCCACCAGGTTCTTTAAAATCAAGCCCGCCAACTTGATCCATGGACATGAAGTCCAAGCCATTCTGTTGCTCGGTACCATCAACTTTAAAGCCTGGACGATTGCTTACGCCTTCTTGCGAAAATGAGATGTTTGCTTGGATAAATCCTGCGAGGAGATCGATATCCATCATGCCCGCGCCAGTCACGGGATGACGATAAAGGCATACACCCGATTTTGCAAGCACGAGCAATGTTTTGATGTTGAGCACGTCTTGATACTTTCGGAACACCAGGTCGCGGCTTCCTTCGAGTTCATGCTCTTCATCTTCTTCCATGAGCCCTTCAAAATCACGGAACGGGATTCCAGCCTTGTTCAAGCGATCCTTCCAACATTCGACGCAATTTGGATATCTTTCGCACACGTCTGGGCAATCCACCAGAAAGCTCATCCGCAATGTCGGGCTCATGGTCGTCATCCAAAGGATGATGTTGATGGCTCACCAACAACATCAACACTTTATTTACTTTGAAAGTAAATAAAATTACGCGTGCATAACGCATCTCCATTCATCAAGAAATTACGTTCATGGGCGTGAAAAAAATGTGGTTTTTCAACTCAGCAAAAATCATTTTCGGGCGTGAGGCATTAGATCAGCTCGAAAACCCGCTTCATGTTTCCGGGAAAAAAGCACTCATCGTGACGGACAAGGATCTCGTCCAGTTGAACATGGTCGACATCGTCACCAAGCACTTGGATAGCGCGAAGATCGAGTACCAGATCTACGACGGCGTGCTCCCCGATCCCCCCGTGAGCACGATTCTGACAGGAGCTGAGCTCTGCAAGGAATATGCTCCAGATTTGATCATCGGTTTCGGCGGGGGCAGTAGCATGGACACCGCTAAGGGAATCTGGGCTATATATGAAGGCGAGGAAGGGTTTGACATCACGGGCTTAAACCCATTCATGCGCATACCAACGGGCACCAAGAGCAAGCTTATCGCGATACCCACGACGTCGGGAACTGGTGCGGAGGCCACGGCGGTGATCGTGATCACCGATGACAAGACCGGCTTAAAGCTGGAATTGCCGAATCCGGATGTAATGCCGACCATTGCCATCGTTGACCCAATTTTCGTCGATAACATGCCGAAAAAGCTCACCAGTAGCACAGGATTCGATGCTGTCTCGCATTGCATCGAGAATATTTGCGGAAAATGGCATAATATCTATTCCGATGGCTTGGCCGCGCTTGCCATGAGCTTGATCTTCAAGAATCTTCCGTTGGCCTATGCAGAATCGGATCCCGATGCCAGGGAAGCCATGCATAATGCCGCCACGATCGCCGGGCTCTCGTTTGGCAACGCGCAGGCACAGCTGGGCCACAGCATCGGCCACGCGCTCGGGGCAGTGTTTCACATCCCCCATGGCTTCGCCGTCGGCCTGGTTTTACCATATCTCATGCAATATCTCATAAAGCACGACGCCTACACGGTAAAAGCATTCTCGACCCTCGCCAAATCATGCGGGGTCGCTGAATGGAAGGACAATGAAAACACTGCCGCGCAAAAGCTGCTCAAAGCCGTGCAAGATTTGCAGCAAAAAGTCGAATTTCCCACCACGCTGCCCGATCTTGGCGTCACGAACGAAGAGCTCGATGCCAACATCGACAGGTTCAAGGAGCTGGTGCTGCAGTCCGCGGCCATTACCATCTCCCCGGTTGACGTGACGGGCGACCTCGTCGTGAAAATCGTATATTGCATGGTCGATGGCAACGAGATCGATTTTTAATCCATTTCCATTCCTTTTTTTCGCAATTTTTTCGACAATGTTTATCTCACGTCAGATTTCATCCAGAAATCTGACTTGAATGTATTCTTACAACTCGAACCGTTGAGGTATATATTGGCGTGGCAACAGCTATTTATCATTGAATTTCAACGTGATATCATTCCGTTAAATTGCTATCATTCTATCTGAAACTTTATACAGATAATGTAAAAGATGATTGACATGGCTATTGATTGGACGAAACTTGAAGCGAGACCCGATAAGGAGGTTAAGGTTATTGGTAGCTTTTTATTGGATTTCAGGGAAAAAGTTCAAGACCAAACTCTTGAAATTAATGAACTTCATACCGCCTACGAAAAATTACAAGACCAGAAGCAGAGTTTACAAGAAAATAGCACGTTGTTGGAGAGCAAAGTGCAAGACCTTAACGGTCTTATGCTGGCAAAAGATGAACAGATCCAGCAGCTCACGAGCCAGACAGCAAAGATCAAGGTATTGGAAGATCAAATCACTGACCTGAAAAGCCAGGTTGACGGACTCCAGTCAGAGAAGCAAGGATTGCTCGGTGAAAAGGATGACGTGACCTCCAAGATCACCATGCTCGAGAAAAGAGCTGAATCTGCCGAACAGCAACTGGATGAGGCTGGACAAACCGCAAGTTCCTTTCAGATACAATTAGATGATCTCAAGAAGCAGATCGAGGATTTAACAAGCCAACTCGAAGATGCAAAATCCAATGACTCTACCAAGGACTCCTTGATCGCCGATCTTAAGAAGGAATTGAAGGAAAAAGAAATCATTCTCGAAGCGAAGGATTTCGATTATTTCAAGAACCTTCGGAAGCAAAAAGCCCAGCAGATCGATGAAGTATCAGAATAACTCTTATTTCTTTTTCAAGTAAACCTCATATTCAACGCTCGGGTCGACGAGGCCATTTCTTATGTAGACGCGTGGAATCCAGAAAATGAAATCTTCGCCCATCTTGGCGGGCTTACGGATGAACTTGACGATACCTTGTTCGAAACCAGGCATGACCGGTCCGGATTGGCCGGGGTTTGGCGTGGGTGCCTGATTAGCGCCTTCTGCTGTGGCCTGGCGTGGCTTGGGCTCGCTTGCAGGCGCGGCATCAAGTAATAATTGCCATTCAGTAGCTGTCTTGCCAAGTGCCGAATCTACCATGGCTTGCGCCACGTTGAACTGGCTCCTCAAGTCGGCGTGTGGCATCGCGGGATTCGCATCGATTGCCGAACGAATCTCGAGACGCGTTTCAAGGCCGTCGCGGGTGAAAGGGCGTGGCATGATAAGTTATCTTAGATGCGTCCGTATAAATTTCTTGATATTCTTATTAATGCTAGTTTGAGAAATACGACAGGACGGACGCGGCTTGTACGAATAAAAAATCGTGATTCTGAGCGCCATGTCTATGTTTGATTTGGCTCAACCATTTCAATGCAAATTTATCACTTTTCCTCGACATTTTCTGGATGAATGGAAGGTGCTTGAAGCGGTTAGAGAAAAGGGCGTATCCAAGACGAAAATTGTAAGGCCAGGTATAATGAAATGTGATAAATCAGTTTATTAGCCAAGAAAGTTGATATTTTTACATTCCTTAAAATTTCAATTGGATGAAGGCTTGGTAGGAAGGTGATTAGATGTCCAAGGAGAGGCGCAAAACTAAATTAATAGCATCAACCCGGGATAAACCGGAGCTGTTAACAAAAATCCAAGGGATTCGAGAGCCTTTGAGCGTTATCAACATCGCTGTCTGTTTCTTGAAAACTTCAATCGAGAAATTGAAAGAAAAAGAGGCGCGGCACCTCGAGATCATCGAAGAACAAATCAAACGTGTCAATGAAATGATTGATGGCATTATGAGTGACTTGCCAATCGACCGTTCGCTATCGCCTTGAATTACCTTCAACGATCATTTATCTTTCGTTCTCATATTTCGTCAGCATGGTGATGATACGAGGAATATCCACGGGTTTATAATAGATGCCCGAAAAACCCTCTTTGATGGCCTCTTTAGCTTGTGTTTCGTCGGCATATGCAGTTACCAAGAAGGCTTTGAACGTGGGCTTGATTTTCCTGATGCGCTTGAATGTTTCGATGCCATCGATGCCCGACATTCGCAAGTCGATCAAAGCAATATCAAACTCGTTATTACTCGCGAGCTCGATGGCATCATGACCATTGCACGCGGTGACGAGTTGAACGTTCGAAAATGCAAGGATATCCTTCATGGTCTCGCGAATACCCGCGTCATCATCGACCAGGAGAACCCTTGCACTAGTATTCATTCGACATCACACCATGGACGGCATCACATGATAAATGACAATTTATAACCGGAAGTAACAAGAAACAACCAACTTTAGGTCTTCAATCGCGCTTTTAAAGTTATCCCCGAATCGCACGGGTGGAATCAAGAACGGATTCGTCCTTGATTTTGAATCATCATTCTAATAGCGAAGGTTACACTTTATGACGCTCGGTTATGCCATCATTCTCGATAACCAAAATCATGGGTCAATTACCCGCCCAGTTCAAGGCCATCTTGCCTGTGATAAAAAAAAATTAAGTCATACGAGCGAGTATCGTGCAGGGTGCGACCGCACTAGAGAAAAACGAAGACAATATGCAGGATTCTATCCAATAGTTTTCAGACAAGCAGCAAGAATAAAGCTTTCGCCATCAGCAGGATCAGCTAGGATATCATCATCATCCCGGCGCCGCTGTTGCCGAAATGTCCTCTTGAAAAGAAGAAAGTTACTGATTCGCGGGAATGGAAGGTAATGGACCTTTACTCGCTAAAAAAAGGCTTGATAAAGAATAATGTCTAACTACAACGGTAAAAATATTTTTGAGGATCTTCGATGTACTCTTTGAGGCTTTTCGATGTAATTGTACATTTGCGGTTTTCCGATGCAAGCGGATCCTTGGTTGCCAGTGACATTTGAATCTCCACATCGCCTTCGTCCGACACCCAGGTCATTGTTTTTCCTTCTTGTTGTTCCATGATTCATGCACCATTCTTTAATATTGCTTTCTAAGCCTTTAGGAAGGAGATTATAATCCCGCTGGGAAACCATTGCAGCCGCACAAGGTATACCCATCTGGAAATGGGAAATGTACACCGCGGATGACCACGAACGCGCACTCGGACAATCCACGTGAACCTCTTGCAAGGCCTTTTTTCCTATCCTTGCAGTCGAGTCCAGGTTTCGGGTGTACGATAAATTATCGTTCAGCTGAATATTTAAGTATTACGATATCGTCATAAATGAGTAATCATTCGTATTAAATATTAATTCGTGAGAATTACTTCTGAAGGAAGGTCCTTCTCAAGAATGCATTACTTTCAATTCTAACACGATATTCTGCGGGCGAGAAAAACATTTAAGATTAAA
>Ga0209039_10001662_pt1 | contig 20273 bp, 17 predicted proteins | sample BogFormECP12_OM1_FD_188238 | JGI IMG/M metagenome (GOLD analysis project Ga0209039, IMG submission 188238) | Bog forest soil microbial communities from Calvert Island, British Columbia, Canada - ECP12_OM1 (SPAdes) (version 2) | ecosystem: Environmental > Aquatic > Freshwater > Wetlands > Bog ...
GTCAGCGCCAGAATCAACGGCGCGGGACCCATTACCTTGATCCTTGACACAGGTGCTGACCACACGCTCATCTCGCCATCCGCGCTGTTGAGGCTTAACATCTCTACCGAAGGAGCGTACCGTGGCATGCTTAAGGGAGTGACCGGAGTCGGCTACGCGGATGCGGTGTGGATTGCGTCGATCGAGGTGGGCGAAGCAAAGGCAGGACCACTCCTGGTCATCGCGCATGATGCTGGGCTCAAGGGTGCGGATGGCCTATTGGGCCGAGACTTTCTGGTCCATTTCAACGTGACCATCGACCCAAAGGAACGGGTTGTCACCCTCGCACCTGAGTGATTCCGCCCTGGTACTCTTCTGTTCCGTCATTAATGATTGTCGGGCCCGCGTGATCGACTACTATATGCTGTCCCGAAGCACTTCGCCAGGAAAATCGGATTTCACAATACGTTGCTCATTCTTGAAGGTATCCGCTTTACAACCGAGTGGAGACCTGTTACAAAGGATACATGCCTGTGCGACACGGCATGCAGCGAGAACAGCGTTGCAGCTCTGACGAGGAGAGAAAAGATGTCCATTGCGCACCGAAAGGCCCATCAAAAAGAAGTCGTTCGCCGCTATTTTGAGGAAGCACTCGATAAGAGGAAGCTTGATATTCTTGACGAACTCGCAACTACAGACTGCGTGATCCATCGGCCCGAGATGCGGGAACCCATCGCAGGGCTTGAGGCATTCAGGGAGGTCCTCAGGAGAATTCTTCAGGTATACAGCGAGTTCTCTACAACGATCCACGATTTGGTCGCTGAAGATGATCGCGTGGCGTGCAGACTGAGCCACTGTGCCGTGAACCGTGGAGCATGGACAAGCCGGCTCGGTACCCATGCGGTGGCGGGCAAGACCGTAACGTGGTCAGCCATCGCCATCTTTCGATTTCGGGAAGGAAAGATTGCGGAGGAATGGGTAAGCCGGGACGAACTTGGCATGTTGATCCAACTGGGTGTTCTCGCATGACCCAACCCGTCATTCGCGAACACCGCATACCTACACCCGGCAGCAAGCCTTATATCATTACGCTCGGCCTTGACGGCAATCTCTGGTTTTGCGAGAGCGGTGCATCCAGGATCGCTCGTCTTTCTCTGAGAAACGGAACGTTCACCGAATTCGTGATTCCGACCCCGGACAGTGAGCCGGTCGGTATCATCACGGGTGCTGACGGCAATCTCTGGTTTACCGAGTATTCGGGCCATAAAGTCGGCAGGATCACTCTGAATGGTGATATAACAGAGTTTCCTTTGCCCACAGCGAATGCCGGTCCCAACGGGATCATTCTGGGACCCGATCACAACATCTGGTTTTCCGAAACAGACGCGGCACAAATCGGAAAAATCACTCCGGATGGAGTTATAACGGAGTACGCGACAGGAATCTCTCCGCGCAGCAAACCTCTCGCGATTGCCGTGGCGGGCGATGATCTGTGGTTCAGCGAAGCAGCCGGCAACCGTATCGGTAAGATCACCATGAGCGGCGTCGTTGCTGAGTATCCGGCCCCAAGTCCCGATAGCGGACCCCGGGCCATCATTCTCGGTGCCGACAACCATCTCTGGTTCGTCGAAAGCGTCGGCAACGCCATCGGCCGCATGGACCTCGGGGGCAATGGCACTGCCTTTCCCCTGCCGCGGCCGGACGCCAGCCCGCGAGGTATTGCGCTCGCACCGAACGGAGAGTTCTGGATTACGGAGAATGCAATCAACATGGTGGCCCATATGGCCGCAACCGGCCAACTCCTGGCAGAATATCCGCTGCCGACCGCAGGAAGCGGACCCCGGGCCATACTTGTCATTCACGACGGGCGCGTCTTTTTTTCAGAACACGATGCAGGACAGATCGGCGAGATCATTCCGCAATAATGATTCAACTGCGCTAAGTGGGGTCATACCTTGACAGAATGGGAATGAATTGCAGGGATGACAGGACAGAGATAATGGAGTAGAATTGCTGATCAGCCTGGAGAGGAACATAGCATCGCAAAGAATGGGTCTCGACAGGAGCACGGAGAAGGGAGAGCAATGAAAAGCAAAAGAGGTATATGCGCTCGTTTGTTACTGTGGTCATTGATGCTGTTGCTCGCGGCACCGCCCGGGGGAATCATGGCACAGATCCAGGGTCCGGTCGCACAAATGATGTTCAGCCAGGAACAACTGGATCAGATGCTCGCGCCCATCGCGCTCTATCCGGACGATCTTCTGGTACAGGTCCTGATGGCAGCTACCTATCCCCTGGAAGTTGTTCAGGCAGCCCGGTGGGCCCAGGCGAATGCCGGTTTGGGAGGTGATCAGCTCGCGATTGCGCTGGAACAACAGGACTGGGACCCGAGCGTGAAATCGCTCGTAAACTTCCCCTCGGTCTTGCAGATGATGAACGACAGGCTCGACTGGACCCAGCAGCTGGGAGATGCATTCCTTGCGCAAAAAGATCAGGTGATGGCAACGGTCCAGCAGCTCAGACAGAGAGCCCAGGCCCAGGGCAACCTGAGCACGACGAGCGAGCAAAGAGTCATCATGGACCCGCAAAGCCAGCAGATCATGATCGAACCAGCTGCCCCCCAGGTGGTTTACGTGCCCGTATATGATCCCATGATCGTCTACGGCCCATGGTGGTGGCCGGCGTACCGGCCCTACTACTATCATCCGCGGGGAGTGGTCATTGCGGGTGGTGTCATCGGCTTTGGCCTCGGCGTGGCGATTGGTTTGGCCTGGGGCTATGCGTGGGGCGGCTTTGACTGGCATCGTCATGACGTGGTAATCAACGTCAACCGAAATGTGCAGATCAACAATCACATCGACAGGAACAGGTATGTGAGTCACGTGACGGCTGGAAGCGGCGGTCAAGGAACGTGGAGGCATGACCCGGTTCATCGACAGGGAGTCGCTTATCGAGCTCCGTCCGTTGCCCAACAGTATGGCCGGGGACCTAGCCCCGGTGCTGATACGCGTCGCGACTTCAGAGGGTTTGGAGGGGGGCAAGTCGCGGTCCAGGGAGCTGGCCGTCCGGCAGTGCAGCAGCCGCGTACAGTACCCACTCCTCAAGCAAAGCCTGAGCCACCCAGAGAAACTAGTGCTCGCGTGGAGCAGCCACGGGTTACACCTGGTCCCGCGGTTGCCAAACCCGAGCCACCCAGACAACCGGTCAGTTCTGGACGTGCGGGTGCGCAAGGGGTGCAGGGCCCGACGGCATTTGGCGGGTCCAGCCCCGGCGCTCAAGCGCGGCAGTTCAGTAATCGAGGCCACGAAAGCCTTGGCACCACACCGAGTAAGGGACAGGCACCGCAGGCACCCAGGGGCGAGAGTCCCACTCCCCGTGGTGGAGGTCCCGGCGGTGGCGCTCCACAAGGCGGCGGTCATGGCAGCCCGCACGGTGGGCGTTAAAGTTTTGGACACCAATTCGCTATGGAGGATAGAGTGATGTCGCGATCCAGACGCACCAGAGAAAAGAACTCACACAGACAGATGGAACTCATCGCGGTCCTGGCCGTTCTTACCATTATCTTCGCATGCACCACTGTTTATGCGAAATCCACGAGCCAGAAAATCTTTTACTCGCCAGAGGAGGCCGTTAAGGCAATGGTCGATGCGGTCAAAGCCGGCGATACGAAATCCCTGATGACGATATTCGGGCCCGGAAGCAGGCAAATTATCCTCTCGGGCGATCCCGTGGAAGATAAGACAGGGCGCGAATGGTTCATCAAACATTATGAAGAAAAGAACAGGCTCGAAGCGGAGACGCCTGGCAAGGTCATACTTCATGCGGGAAACGACGAGTGGCCTTTTCCCATCCCCATCGTGAAAGTCGGGAGCGGCTGGAAATTCGACACAAAGGCGGGCAAAGAGGAGATACTCGCGCGTAGGGTCGGCAAGAATGAACTGAGTGCCATCCAGGTATGCCTTGCCTATGTCGACGCCCAGAAAGAATATGCCATGAGGAAGGCTCATCAGGGGGAGGGCCTTCTTGAGTACGCACAAAGGTTCGTGAGTACGCCCGGCACGCAAGACGGTCTCTATTGGGACGCAGGGGAGGGCCAGGAGCAAAGCCCCATGGGACCTCTTTTTGCTGCAGCGTGGGAAGAGGGTTACGGCGAGAAACCGCTGGGGGGCAGGCCAACGCCGTACCACGGTTACCTGTACAGAATTCTTAAAGCTCAGGGCAAGACCGTACCCGGTGGCGCCCATGAGTACGTGGTCGGGGATAAGATGATCGGCGGGTTTGCCCTGATAGCCTACCCCGCACACTACCGATCTTCGGGTGTGATGACCTTCATTGTCAACCAGGCCGGGGTTGTTTACGAAAAGGATCTCGGTAAGAACACGCGAAGAGTTGCGCGCGCTGTGAAGGAGTTCGATCCGGACGGGACCTGGGTGCGCGCACCCCAATGAAGATTTTGACAAGCAACCCGGTCTAACTGTTTGCTTCATCAGACTTATGATAACTATCCGCTACGCTTCCGCGTCCTTGTTACGGACGCTGCAGAATCGCTCTTCGTTTTTGTGGTTGACAACTCAGTTTGCTGCGCTATTATTTCCTTTACAATGGTTGGCCATCAGAGCCAAACAAACTTCATGAAGGGGAGGTCGTTATGGAAAGCAGCGTGTATAACATCATCGAATTGGTAGGTACCAGCAAGACGTCGTGGGAGGAGGCTGCTAAGAACGCGGTGGAAATGGCGTCTAAGAGCCTTGAAGATCTGAGAGTGGCAGAGGTGGTCAAACTTGATGTGACTGTGGAGAATGGAAAGATAAGCAGTTATCGGGTGAGACTCAATCTCTCCTTTAAATACCATACGAAGAAATAGCAAGTCCATTTGCCATAAGGAGGACCACCCGCTAATAGACTTTAGCGGGCGGTCCTCGCCATCACGCTCACAAGCTTGCGAGTCGCCTGTTCCGGTTTGTTCAACTCAACTTCAGCAGCCGTCTGGCGTTCCCTGAGAAAAGCTTCGCTTTTTCTCCAGGGGGTATGCTCATCAGATCGACGGATTTCGCCGGATGATTTGACTATACGAAAAAGGGGCGTCGTGCGTCAAAGGTAAAAGGATTTTGAGATAAACCAGTAGCCGAATGCAGAAGCTCAGGGTATTATATTGAGTTTCTGAGGAGCTATGGCTATGGAACGGGATGCAATCAAGAGAATTACGTTGCTTTCAGTCACGCTGACCGCTTTTCTTACCCCGTTTGATGTATCTGCTGTTAATATTGCGCTGCCCTCTATCGGCAGAGAATTCGCAATGGATGCCATCTTGCTTGAGTGGGTCTCCACGGCTTACCTCCTGACCTCCGCCATGTTCCTGATTCCATTTGGCAGGCTCGCCGATATCCATGGACGGAAGAAACTTTTCACCATCGGTATACTCACGTTTACTGGAGCATCGCTTTGCATGGTGTTTTGCGTTTCCGGTATGATGTTGATTTGCTTTCGCATCCTTCAGGGCATCGGAGGTGCGATGATCTATGGAACAGGTATGGCACTATTGACTTCTGTCTTTCCTGCGCAGGATAGAGGTAAAGCGCTGGGCATAAGCGTGGCCGCAACGTATACCGGTCTTTCGATCGGGCCCTTTCTGGGCGGATTTCTGACCTCCCGGTTTGGATGGAGAAGTATTTTCCTGGTTAATGTTCCGCTCGGGCTGACGATCATCACGTTGATTGTCACCAAGCTCAGGGACGAGTGGGCTGAAGCAACGGGCGAACGGTTCGACCTAGCCGGTTCTGTGATCTATTGTCTTGGCGTGATTGCAATTATGTATGGCTTCACCAGTTTCGCTCTTTTGCCGCACGTCGTTGGTGCAGGCCTCATACTAGGCGGTGGCCTGGCAATTCTTATCTTTGTGTGGTGGGAAACAAAGGCCGAAAATCCGGTTCTGAAGATAACTCTATTTAAGGGGAACAGAGCGTTCGCTCTCTCCAATCTGGCAGCGCTCATCAATTATAGCGCGACCTTTGCGATCACGTTCTTCCTGGGCCTTTACCTGCAGTACATAAAGAAGCTTGACCCCGAGACCGCGGGTGAGATTCTGGTATGCCAACCAGTGGTAATGGCTATCTGCTCTCCTTTTGCCGGGAGGCTTTCAGACAGAATTGAGCCACGGATCGTGGCCTCGATGGGAATGGGGCTGGGAGCAGCAGGGCTCTTTCTACTCACCTTCTTGCACGCGAACACCACCCTCAAATTCGTCATAGTAGACCTCGTAATCCTTGGCTTGGGCATGGCCCTTTTCTCATCACCCAACACAAATGCAGTGATGAGTTCTGTCGAAAAGAGATTTTACGGGGTTGCGTCAGGGACACTCGGTACGATGCGATTGACGGGGCAGATGTTCAGCATGGGCATTGCCATTTTCATATTTGCTATTCACATCGGACACACGCAGATTACCCCTGAATACTATCCGGCGTTCTTGACGAGCATGAAATCGGCTTTCATCTTCTTTGGAGTTCTCAGCGTCTCAGGTGTTTTCGCCTCGCTTGCCAGAGGTAACGTTCGGTGACTGCTCACCCGCTTGCGAACGTTGCACTGAACGGCGTTCGAGGGTACAATTAGTCTGATGATCGGCTTGGCGACAGGTAGATGGCGGCATGTGCCCAAATGCAGCAGGGAGTCCTGCCTGCTGCTCTTCTTAGTCGTGGCCGGTTTTGGCCTGTTTGGAAATTCTGTTGCTGCCGCGGAGGATGTATTCAGAGTGACCAAGGAGATGCATATAACGGCAGACATAACCGGTCTTTCGCTGGGGCAGGCACTGGCGGTACTTTCGCAGAACATGCCTTTAGAGATTAGGGGGAGTGTCGCCGGGGACGAGAGGCTCACCTTGCGCTTTTCTCAACTGACACTGCAGCAGACCTTGCAGGAGATCATGGCCGGTTACAATTATGTGCTTATCGAGCCTGGTGCGCAGGAGCCATTGGTACTGGTTATTATAGGCAAAGCTGAAAAGGAGACGATCTCTCTCCCGGCCCCTGGCGTCGGCGCAACGATGCCCAGGCCGGCAGAACCGGCAGGTCCTCCATCAGTAACGGCGCCGCTTCCCACACCGACAGGCGTGCCGTCTCCGCTGCCGATGGCACTGCCCGGCCAATCCGCGGCTCTGCCGCCATCGTCCCAGGAGGCACCAGATCCTTCCACCGCCGCTGCGGCGCCGGCATACGGCGAAGCAACGGCTCCATCCTCTTCGGGTACGGCTGCACCTCTGCCTCCGGTCCCACCGCCTCCGACCACACCGGTACCAGCCGGCTCTGGGAGCGGGGTTCAAGCTGCAACGACCGGGCAGACCAACCAGCCACCCGACTCAAGCGTGCAAGGAACGGCGGGCGCCACGCCGAATCCAGACTCGCAGACGGAGTTTAATCCAGCCGCATGGGGCGGCCGTGGATATCGGGGTGGCCCTGCGTCTGGCAAAAGATAGATCATATGGAGCGCGATTCCACTACCCCTAAGGCTCGGATCGCCCACACCCGCAAGCAGGTGCCCGGCCTGCCCGTGGAATTTATTTTTCTTGACAGCCTTCTGATTGGTGGAGAAAATAAGTGAGCAAGAAAAATAAGGAAGGATCGTTTGCAATGAGTAAGAGAGGATATCTTTTTTTCTTTTTGTTGATAGTCACAGCACTTCTGATCAATGGTTGCGGAGGGCTGAAGATAAAGATTGGTCCCGAATCTAAAGAACCGCTCAAGGAATATACGCTCCAGGGTACGGAAAGAGGAAAGGTGCTTGTAATCCCTGTCAGGGGCTTTATCTCCGATAGCCCCAGAAAAGATTTTCTCGGCGAGCGGGCCAGCATGGTGCAGGAAATTGTCTCGCAGCTTCGGCTGGCGGAGAAGGATGAAGAGATCAAGGCAGTGCTCCTGGAAATCAATTCACCCGGCGGCTCTACCACAGCGAGCGATATCCTGTATCATGAACTGACCGAGTTCAAGGAACGAACCAAGACGAAGATCGTGGCCGGGCTGATGGATGTGGCTGCCTCAGGAGGCTATTACATTGCCTTATCAGCCGATCGAATCGTGGCGCATCCTACCACTATCACCGGATCTGTGGGTGTAATCATCATTACGCCTAAAGTCACTGGCCTGATGGATAAGCTCGGGCTTGCCGTTGAGGTGAATAAGTCGGGTAAAGAGAAAGACATCGGCTCCCCGTTCCGCCCATCTACGCCGGAGGAGCAAAAAATATTCCAGGAGCTGACCGATAGAATGGGTAAAAAATTTCTGGATCTGGTTGCCACACAGCGCAAGATGGACCCGGCAGCTCTGTCTTCCGTTTCTACCGCCCGTATCTATTTAGCCGACGAGGCCTTGCAAATGAAGCTTGTAGATCAAATCGGCTATCTGAGTGATGCAATCGCCGCGGCCAAAGAAATGGCCGGGCTTTCTAAAGAGGCCAAGGTCGTAGTCTATCGCCGTGAAAAATACTCGAATGATAATCTGTACAATATGTCCTCTGCCTTGTACAGCGGCGGGAGCCTTTCTCTTCTCGATTTAAATCTGTCAGAGATCGTCCCTACTCTTAGTCCCGGCTTTTACTACCTCTGGGCACCCGGGGCCGCAGGGAACTGATACCAAGGCGCCGTTGCCCGTGTATAAAGGAATAAATGGCCAAGAGGGACGGGATGGAACCGTTTCCGGGAGCGAAGCCTTGCGGGAGCCTCTCGGGTACCCGGCTTACAGGCGGAAGGAGCGGTGCGCAGAGGGAGGCGCATGCCGAGGACTGTTTGAGCGGTAAGCCTGCTGTCGGCAGCAGGCGTGCGCGAGTTCCGCAGGCAAGCGGGGGGAGCCTTTAGCACAGGTGAGAGGCGGAGCACCGAGCGAGCGTCGGAAACGGTGGAATCCCACACCGACGCCAAAAGCCAGGAAATTCCGGTGCAATTTACAGTTGCAAAAGAACTCCAAGAAAGATAAGAATGATAGCAAACAGTACGGAGGGGAAGATTGACCTGGATTGTCTATGCCTCAATCGCAGCATTCTCGATGGCCGCTGCAGATTCATTCGTGAAGCTGGCCGCAAACCGAATTTCCAGTAGCCTGGGTTTGCTCATTTACGGCTCTTGTACATTTCTCACGGGACTCGGATGGACTCTGTGGAATTATACTCACGGTGCGCCCCAGTACGCGCGGCCTTCGGGCTTCCTGTGCGCGCTTGGCGTAGGTGTGGCCTTCAGCAGTGTTACCGTTTGCCTGTACAGAACTTTTGAAGCCAATGCTCCGATTTCGGTCGCAATGCCGCTGATCCGCCTGAGCGGACTTTTCCTGGTCGTCCTTCTCGGGCTCGTCATACTGCGGGAGCCGCTTTCTCTGCGTTACATTATTGGAGTGATCCTGGCCTGCGCTGGACTCTATCTGGTTGTGGTCAAGTAATGAAGGGCGGGCCTCATTCGTCTCCATGTACCTGCAGCTTTTGAGTGCTATGGTGAGGCCATCTGATTCTGCCCGGGAAGATCATGCCAACATATGATCTGATCGCGACATCTACCTTCGGCCTAGAGTCTGTGGTTGCCGAGGAACTGAAGCTGCTGGGCTACACGGACCTGACCGTTGAGAATGGAAAAGTTTCTTTCAAGGGGGACGCGCGCGCCATTGCCCATTGTAATATCTGGCTGAGGACTGCGGACAGGGTGCTGGTCAGGATGGCCGATTTTGTTGCCACGGATTTCGGGCAGCTCTTTGATCGTACGCTGGATGTTCCGTGGGAAGAGCTGATCCCTGAAAACGGCCGGATGCACGTGGTCGGAAAGTCCGTCAGGTCCACCCTCTTCAGCGTCCCCGATTGCCAATCTATTGTTAAGAAGGCCGTTGTGGAATCGATGAAGAGGAAACATCGTCGTGGGTGGTTCGACGAAAGTGGCCCTATCTACAAAATTGAAGTTGCCTTGCTCAAAGATCACGTCACATTGACGGTCGATACCACGGGGGCAGGCCTCCACAAGAGAGGCTACAGGAAAGAGGCTGGAGAGGCTCCCATCAAAGAAACTCTGGCTGCTGCTCTTGTCCTGCTCTCGAGGTGGACCCCCTCACGGATCCTGGCCGATCCCTTTTGCGGGTCAGGCACGATACCGGTGGAGGCTGCACTGATCGGCAGGAATATGGCTCCCGGAGCCAACAGGGAGTTTGCTTCGGAAACGTGGCCCCAGGTACCGCCGAAGGTCTGGGCGCAAGTGCGGGACGAAGCTCGCAGGCACGTTTCCAAAGTGCCGGTCAGCATACTGGCCTCGGATGCTGACGCCGCGGTGCTAAACGTAGCAAGAAACAATGCGAAGAGCGCAGGGGTGGCTGATTGCATAACATTCCGCGAGCTTGCAATGGAGAAATTTGGTTCGAACGCGAAATTCGGGTGTATCGTCAGTAACCCGCCCTATGGTGAGAGAACTGGAGAGAGGAAACAGGTGGAAGAACTCTACCAGAGTCTCGGCCAGCTATTTACCCGCCTGGATGGCTGGTCCATGTTCATACTCTCTGCGCATCCTTATTTCGAGAGGTTTTTCAAAAGGCGGGCGGACAAAAAGAGAAAGCTGTACAATGGCAGGATTCAGTGTTACCTCTACCAGTACTTCGGCCCCAAGCCACCAAAGACAGGCCCAGGTAAGAACGGAAATGCAGCCTTGACGTAAAGAGGTACTCGACTGTATCTCGAAACGCACAACGTATCTCCTCTCAAGGTGCACAGACGCACCTGATTGACCCCGGCAATTCCCTTGACTTTTTAGTCTGCGGCAAGATAGAAACATACCAGCCGGCGGCCAGGAGCGAGGTTAGAGAAGCGGTGAAGTCCCGACGGCGTGAAGAAATACTGGCCACCGTCGAAGAGTGCACGGGCATACCAGAGGAACGAATGAAGCGATGAGCGGACGGCGTGAGGGGTCATGCAGTATCAGCGCTGAGGAGAGACTCGCCGAATTTGTCCGGACGGCGCGGCTTGAGGAGATACCGCTGACTGCTATGGAGATAGTGAAGAATCAGGTGCTCGCCATTGCGGGGACGACCATTGCGGGCGCAACAGCAGACGGGTGCGAGGCAGCTGTCCGGTTTTATCGGGAGCTGGGGGGGAAGCCGGAGGCGACCATACTCATCCACGGCGGCAAGGTCCCCGCGCAGGACGCGGCATTTGTCAACGCAGTCATGGGGCGAGCCCTCGACTTTTGCGATTCGATGGCGCCCGGGCCGCACCCGGGGGCAGCCATCTTCCCCGCGGCACTGGCAGCCTCCGAGCTCATGGGCGGGTGCAGCGGCCGCGCGTTCATCACTGCGGTTGCCGTGGGCACGGAAGTGGCAACGCGGCTCAACCTGTCAGAAGCTGCATATGACGGTTTCGACCCGACCGGTATCTGCGTTCCCTTCGGCGCCACTGCTGCGGCGTCGAGAATACTGGGCCTCAACCTGAAGCAGACATGGGATGCGCTGGCGCTTGCCTTCAATAACTGCGGTGGAAGCTTCCAGAGCCATGTTGACGGCTCGCTGGGCGTCAGGTTCGTACAGGGCCGTGTCGCACAAAGCGCACTCTTAGCTGTCCGCCTGGCGCGAGAAGGCATAACAGGACCAAAGAATTTTCTCGACGGAGTATATGGTTACTTTCATCTTTACGCTAAGGACATGCTTACGGGAGAGACAGCCACGTCAGAACTGGGTACCCGTTACGACCTCACGAAACTCGTGTTCAAGAAATATCCCAGCTGCGCGCTCACCGGCGGGAGCACGGATGTGATGTTGAAGCTTATGGCCGAGGAGAAGATTACTGCCGAGGACGTTGAGCAGATAGAGATAACAGTGCCGCCTTACACGCACAAACTCGTGGGACATGGCTTCCGGATAGGAGAAAACCCAAAGGTCAATGCCCAGTTCAGCATTCAGTACTGTGTTGCGAACGCGCTCATTCGAGGCGCATCCAAACTTATCCACTTCGAGGACGAGTATATAAGGGATCCGCGCATCATGGAACTGACGAAGAGAATCAACGTCATACAGGAGAAGAGTCTCGAAGCGCGCGGTCACAGCGCCCTCGACATGAGCGTAGTAAGCCGCTCGGGCAGAGAATATAGGAGGAGTCTCGATATCGCTCCGGGGTTTCCCGGCAACATTTTGACCAAGAAGGAGCACGAGCAGCGGTTCTGGGACTGCATTGATTTTGCCGGGGACAGGATGTCAAGGCAGAATGGAGAAAAGATAGCCGCCCTGATCGACGCCATCGATACGCTCGATGATATCAGAAGGTTAATCCCTTTGTTTGCCTCAGGGCGCCCTTAGAGAAAGGCCGACGTGGAGGGACCGATATGAACATGGTGGAGATGCTGGCCAAAAATGCTCGCATGTATCCCGATGCCGTAGCTTTCGTCGAAGTACGGCCGAGTGCCGGGGTAAGGAAAGAGATTACCTGGGTTCGGTTCTACGAGCGTGTCAACAGGCTGGCGAACGCGCTCATTGCAAGGGGGGTGAGCAGACCGCAGAAAATCTTCTTGATGGGAATGAACTCCATAAACTGGCTCGAGGCCTTCTTTGGCGCCATGGCCACCGGGGCCTGGGTTGTGCCTCTCAACTTCCGGTTCACCGACGACGACATTCGTTACTGTGCCAACGTGGCCGAACCAGCGGCTTTCATCGTAGAGGAACAGTACAGCGATCGCATTGCAGCCTTTCGTAAGGAATTGCCCGCTACGCAAAGCTTTATCTGCATGGGTTCTTCTCGCGCCCTGGAGGAGATGGAGACGTTCATGGCAAAGGCTTCACCCGAGCCGCCCGGCGTCAAGATCGATTATGCGGACGAATCCGCGCTCTACTTTACATCGGGCACTACGGGCGCCCCGAAGCCGGTCCTTCATCGGCAGATGATGCTGGTCGGGAGCGCCGTTAATGAGGCAGTCAACGAGGAGTGGACGCACGAGAAGAGTCTTCTGATGATGGCACCGCTTTACCATCTGGCGATAGGCCACCTGCTCGGGGCCATGCTTGCAGGCGGCCGCAGTGTGCTGCTTGTGGACAGGGTCACGGCGAAGCTTATACTCGAAACCGTCGCCGGAGAAAGGGTGACGACCGTCTTTCTGCTCGTGCCGTGGGCGCAGGATATTCTCGAGGCGCTCGACAGCGGGGCCCTGAAAAAGGAGGATTACGACCTGAGCTGCTGGCAGCTCTATTTCATGGGTGCCCAGCCTATCCCGCCGAGCATTGTGCACCGCTGGAGGGAGCATTTCCCTCGAATGAAGGTTAACGTAACGTTCGGGCTGAGCGAATCGGGAGGGCCGGGCATTATCCATCTGGGCATAGGAACAGAGGGAAAGATAGGGGCCATCGGCAAGCCGGCGCTGCTGTGGGATGCCCGCATCGTAAACGAGGGCGGAGTCGATGTGGCCGTGAACGAGGTGGGCGAGCTCCTGGTGCGGGGTCCTGGTGTCATGAAAGAATATTACAAGAACCCTGAACTGACGGCTGCAACCATAAAAGAAGGGTGGCTCTACACGGGCGACCTGGCAAAGATGGACGATGAAGGCTTCATCTATATCGTGGACAGGAAGAAAGATCTTGTCATCTCGGGAGGGGAGAATGTCTACCCTGTAGAAGTGGAAGCAACCATCAGGAAACATCCGAGAGTCCTCGACGTGGCGGTCATCGGCCTGCCCGACGACAGGCTCGGAGAGATTGTCGTTGCGGTTATCCAGGTCACGCCAGGAGAACCGGTGGCCGAGGCGGAGATGCGAACCTTTTGCGAACAGAACCTGCCCCGCTACAAACGTCCGCGCCGCATTGTTTTCGACGAGGTGCCGCGCAACCCTTCAGGCAAGATTGAGAAACCGAAGCTCAGGGCCAGGTATGCACAGAAAGCATAGGGTCTTGGGTCCGGGGTCGCGCGAAAGCGAAATAAACGACGGCCGTTGTCATTCCCGGGAATGACAGAATAAGGAACTTGGGGAAGGTAATATTCATAGAGAGTTCAACGGAAAGGATTTGAAGCAATGAGCCTTTACGATCTCCTGAAGGAAAGAGAATCAAGCGGGAAGCCTGTTCGAATAGGCGTGATAGGTGCCGGCGTCTTCAGCTCAGCATTCCTGAACCAGGCAAGATTGACCCCGGGCATGCGCGTGGCGTGTGTCTCAGACCTGGATGCTGAAAAGGCCAGGCGGGCGTGTGTCTCAGTCGGATGGCCTGAAGGGGCGGTCGGTGTGGGCGATTCAGCATCAGGCATCAACGAAGGCGTTGCCCGAGGAAAGGTAATGGTCACGGACAATACAGATCACCTGTTGCACGCGGACCTGGACGTTGTCGTAGAGGCAACGGGCGTCACCGAGGCCGGGGCCTATCATGCGTGGGCGGCGCTGGAGTGCGGCAAGCATGTGGTCATGCCGAACGTCGAGACAGACGTACTTATAGGGCCCCTCCTCAAGAAGAAAGCGGACGAGCTCGGGCTCGTCTACTCGATGGCGTATGGAGACCAGCCGGCAATCATCTGCGAAATGGTCGACTGGGCGCGGACCATCGGCCTTGAAGTCGTGAGCGCGGGAAAAGGCACGCGGTACCAGCCCGAATACCGGTATTCAACGCCTGAGACAGTCTGGAAATACATGGGCTTCACAGAGGAGGAAGTCGTCAAGGGTAATTTCAACGCCCAGATGTACAATTCCTTCCTGGACAGTACCAAATCGGCCATTGAGATGTGCGCCTTAGCTAATGCAACAGGGCTCCTGCCACAGAAATGCGGATTGCAGTTTCCTCCCGCCGCGCCCTCGGAGTTGCCCCACATCCTGAAGCCGGCGACGGCCGGAGGGGTCTTGGAGCACAGCGGGACCGTAGAGATCGTGGCGAGCGAGAGACGGGACGGTACGCCGATCAAAGACCATCTTCGCTGGGGTGTATATATCGTATTTAAGGCGGGCACTGATTTCGTGCGAAGATTCTTCTCGATGCACGACTTTCTACGCGACGAATCAGGTGAGTACGGGGCTATGTATCGACCATTTCACCTGATAGGGCTTGAACTGGGTATCAGCGTTGCGGCAGCTGTGCTGCGTGGCGAAGCAACCGGTTCTGCCGACTCCTTTATCGCCGATGTTGCATCGGTGGCGAAGAAGGATCTGAAACCGGGCGAGGTGCTCGATGGGGAGGGCGGCTATACCGTGTTTGGCCGCCTGGTGAGGGCTGATGAGAGCGTTGCAAACCGGTATCTGCCCCTCGGCCTGAGCCGTGGAGGAAGAGTGATAAGGCCTGTCGGCAAGGATGCGCTCTTGACGTACGATGATGTGAAGCTGGATGAAACCCCGCTGGTGTTCACACTCCGGAAGAAACTGGAAGAGAGCCGTCGGGGGGTTTGATGAAAAAACTGGAACGACTAGTTTCTCGTTTAAGTATCTTCATGAGTATAATAGCAGCCACAGCACTCTTCTGTGTGATGCTTCTCACAGTCCTTGACGTCGTACTCCGGTACTTTGGGCATCCGATAACGGGCGTGTATGATCTCATCGCTCTCGGAGGCGCGGTCGTTATAGGCTTCGCCATTCCTTATGCAGCCGAAAAAAAAGTGCACGTGCTCATGGAGATGGTCCAGCAGATACTGGGTCGGGGGATGAAACTGGTCCTTTACGTTTTCACCCGTGTGATAGCATTCGGCATTAGTTTGCTGGTTGCCTGGAACCTCGTGGCGCTCGGCCTTGGTTTTCACACGACGGGCGAGGCTTCACTCACCATTCAGATCGTGTTCTGGCCTATTGCCATAGGCCTGGGAGTCTGTTTTGCACTTCAGACCCTCATCTTTGTTCTTCAAATCTTCCAGGGTCCTTCGGAGGATGTGAATGAATGAGGTAATGGTTGGAGTTATTGGGCTGGGCGTGCTGATGGCATTGTTCCTTGTCGGCCTCGAACTGGCTCTGTCCATGCTGGTAGTCGGCTTCCTCGGGTTTGCCTACATAATTTCGCCTACCGCCGCCCTTAATCTCCTTGCCAAGGATGTTTTCGACACGCTGGAATCTTACAGTCTGACCGTAGTGCCCCTCTTCGTGTTTATGGGCCAGCTCGCGGCCAACGGGGGAATCGCCAGGAGGCTCTATGATACCGCCAACCGCTTCATGGGACACATACAGGGGGGATTGGCGATTGCTACCGTTGCAGGCTGCATGATCTTCGGGGCCATAAGCGGTTCGGCTGCGGCCACGGCTGCCACCTTCTCCGCTATCTCCATTCCCGAAATGGACAGGTTCGGCTACAGCAGGAAGTTCTCAGGCGGTCTCGTGGCCGTTGCCGCCACACTCGATCTGATGATACCTCCGAGCGTACCCATGATCATCTTTGGCATCATGACGCAGCAGTCTATAGGTAAGCTTTTCGTCGCAGGTATCATTCCGGGCGTCATTATCGGCCTGCTGATGATCGGCCTCATCATAGGTCGCTGTAAGATCAACCCCACGATAGCCCCGAAGGGCCAACATTTCACATGGAAAGAACGTTTCCAGTCTCTATCCGGAGTGATATGGCCCCTTGTTATCTTTGGAATCGTGATTGAGGGATTGATGCAAGGCATCTTCACGCCCAGCGAAGCCGGAGGCGTGGGTGCCTTTGCCATACTCGTTCTTTCGCTGGCACGGCGGGACGTGGGGTTGAAAGGCATAGTAAAATCTCTCGAGGAGAGCCTCCTCACCGCTGCGATGGTCCTCTTTCTCCTGGCAGGCTCAACCGTTTTGGGACACTTCCTTGCGGTTACAAAGATACCGATCATGGTATCCGACTGGGTGGTGAACCTGCCTCTTCCACGCTGGACCATTATGACCCTCATCTGTTTTATTTATCTGATTGGTGGCTCTTTTATAGACGATCTTGCTTTCATGGTTTTGTCCACCCCGATATTTTTCCCGGCGGTAGCCAAACTCGGTTATGATCCTATCTGGTTCGGAATAATGGTCACGTTAGTGGTGATGATAGGGATATCCATCCCCCCGGTGGCAATCAGCGTGTTCGTAGTGAACCATGTGACCAAGATTCCGTTCAAGGATATTTACAATGGCGGGTATCCATTTCTTATCGGTCTTGTTGGCTGTGCGATACTGCTGTTTCTCTTCCCGCAGATTGCACTGTATCTGCCGGCGTTGCTTTTCAATAGATGACCGGTTGGCGCCCAAAGCGCTGCATGGGTAAATGGTTACGAAGTCGGTCACAAAATACAAGAGAAGGGGGTTGTTATGAAACGGTCCGCATGTGTCGTATTTTGTTTAGTTGTTGTGACGGCAGTTCTTCTTATTTCCGTTTCGTCAAACGTCCAGGCACAGCAAAAGACCCTTACACTCAACTATTCCAATCTCCAACCACCAAGCCACAAGACAAGCCTATCGGCCGAAGAGTGGTGCAAAGAAATCGAGAAGAGGACAAACGGGGCCGTGAAGATCACCATGTTTCACGGCGGCACGCTTACGCCAGGGACGCAGGCGTATGACGGCGTGGTCAAAGGCCTGTCCGATATAGCTCTAGGCGTATTCAGCTATCACAGGGGCAGATTTCCATTGACCGAATTTTCCGACCTTCCCCTTGGTCTCAAGAGCTGCGTCACCGCAGGCCATCTCTTCAATGAATACTACGCAAAATTCAAACCGAAGGAGTTGGAGGATACAAAGCTAATGTATATGCACGCAAATCCGGGCTCTATCCTGCACACGGTGAAGAAACCGGTTACTAAGCTGGATGAGCTGAAGGGTCTGAAGATAAGGGTCACGCCCCTGGGAACCAAGATCGTCCAGGCTCTTGGGGCGGCGGCGGTGGCGATGCCCATGGGAGACACTTATGACGCGCTTTCGAAGAACGTAGTCGACGGAGGCTTCGTTCCGTGTGAAGCCTTGGAAGGATGGAAACTGGGCGAGGTCGTGAAATTTACCACGGAATCCTGGCCCGTCGCCTTTACGAGTGCCTGGTATGTGGTGATGAACAAGGATAAGTGGAACGCCATATCGCCTGAGAATCAGAAGATCATAGAGAAGATAAACGCAGAATGGATAGACAAGATGGGCAGGGTATGGGACGAGATTGATGAATCAGGGAAGGCTTTCTCATTGAAGCTGGGAAACAAGTTCGTCCCTCTGGCACAAGGTGAGGGTGAACGCTGGGTAAGCGCAGTGCAACCGGTGCTCGCCGACTATGTCAAAATGACGAAGGAAAAAGGTCTGCCCGGGGATCAGGTCCTAAAGTTCGCCCAGGATTACGTGCGGCAGCATCAGAAATAGCGGAAAGAAGCTGTTTCGGACCGGACAAGGAAGTAAAGCAGGTTGAGGTGAGGACTAAAGCGAAGGTTAGGGTTAAGAAGAACGAAGAGAACGCAGAGGCTTCTTTAGGTGTAGAAGTCTAAACTCGACCTGACTGACACTGAAAGGGCAAGTCAGAATAGGTATCGAGGTGAGTGGCGCAGGGGAACTTCCCCCCTGCGCTCTCCCAAAACCCGGCGTGAACCTCTCGGCTCACCGGGCTCCCATCATCCAGTCGTCGGTCGCGCTCCAAACTGCCAATGCGGAAACAACTGTGGTTGCCGTTTGGCTATTCCTCCCAGCCAGTAAACAGCTCGGGTAAGATGAAAGCGTAACCGTTTGAACTTCCTCATTGCCCACCTGACCGGTATATCGTTCAGGTGACGCAAGGTCGGATACAGGGCAGATTTGTAAAAACGCGCATAGTAGTTGATCCAACCCCTGATGATGGGGCTGGTTATCCGCGAGATCTCTTCCAGGGACAGTTCACTTCTCAGGTGCAGATTCCATCGTCGGCTCTCCTGCCGCATCTCCTTCCCGGCTTCAGTGCTCACTCCTGGTAAAAAGCCAACAAAGTAGGTTCCCTGACGGTTCTTGACGAACCTCGGGCGAAACGTAAACCCGAGAAAGTCGAAGGTCACCACAGGATAGTCCCTTCTGCGGTTAGAGGTCTTCCAGTAAACCCGAAAAATGCTGCTGTGATAGACACACCTGCAGCATTTTTCGGGTTTACTGAAATGTCTCCGAGGAGCACGCCCAGATTCTTAAACAGATGACCGTAACTCTCTCGTGTCTTAGGTCGCATGCTGCTCTTCTGATGTTCTTTGAAAACCTCTATTGGCTGCCGTAATGTCATAGACACCTCCTGGTACGCGTGTTCGGTGCCTCGTGTGGTAATGTAGGAGGTATCTAAAAGATACGAGGTGAGCGACGACTTCCTCTTCTAAGGCGTTTCTTAGATTCCGTCCGTCATGCTACATTTCATGTGAAAAGCGAGAACCCTTAATCCTCATAAATATGAAACGTAATCGGGATCTCACCTCCTGGACGGGGATTCGTCCAGGGAACCACTGCAGTGCGGGGAAGCATAGAAAGGTAAGACACGCAACCGGAACCTCTGTTGGACGCGCCCCGATTCACGAAGATCGTACCGTCTCCTCGATCTTGATATCCCTTCCTTTGCCCATTTTCACAGCGATCCTTTTGCGAACGTCTGATGCCGTTGAGACGTGGACGTCCTGACGCTGGAACGCACCTATGCTTTCCTGCCTGCGGCAGGATGAAACGAGGATGGCCTTGACCACGAGCGATCCATCCGTCGCCGCTTTTTTTGAAATCAGGTCGGCCACATTATCCACCTTTATTCCTTTCAAGTCCTCCTCAGACTGCTGCAGCAGGAACAGGCCCTTGCGCATGCCGACCGCATTTCGGACGGGTCCGGCATAAGTCCAAGCTATGTCGCGAATCTTCTTCAGCAAGTTGGAAATCCGGTCTCCGGCGTACGGAGTTCCCTTATCCTGGATCAGCGTGCCCAGCCATTTCCCTGCATTGAATGACGTCCGCCTCATGACAGCGGTTCTGGCATAATGAGCGGCAGAAAGCCCGCTTTTGGCGCCGAAGACCAAACATTCGGTCAGAGCGTTCCCTCCGAGACGATTTGCCCCGTGGATGCCGCTGGTCACCTCTCCGGCTGCGAAGAGTCCCTTCATCCCTGTTTCTCCTGAAGCGTTTATTTCTATTCCACCCATGAAGAAATGGGCCACCGGAGCGATCCGGAACGGCTTCTCCCTGTAATCGAACCGCTTTCCCGGAAAAAGGTTCAATGGATAGTGGTGCCACCTATCGTCGCGAATTCCGGTATAGTCGAGCAGCACCTTGCCGGAGTGTGACTCTTCATAAATCACACGGGACGCTTCATCGCGAGCGGTGATCACAAAATCGTGCAGGTCCATCTGTACGCCGTATTTCTGCAGGAGATCCCCGCCTTCTGCATCATACAATTTCGCCTCAATCGGGATGGGTGGGAAGATGATGGTGC
>Ga0209039_10001663_pt1 | contig 20240 bp, 16 predicted proteins | sample BogFormECP12_OM1_FD_188238 | JGI IMG/M metagenome (GOLD analysis project Ga0209039, IMG submission 188238) | Bog forest soil microbial communities from Calvert Island, British Columbia, Canada - ECP12_OM1 (SPAdes) (version 2) | ecosystem: Environmental > Aquatic > Freshwater > Wetlands > Bog ...
GCGGCCACGCGCGCCTGGTAGTCCTTGTCGCTCAGTTCGGCGGTTGTCTCGTGGCCTGCGTTCTGCTCCGGCGCAATTTCCACGGTCACCGCCGGGCAGGTCATGCTGTCCATGGCGGGCAGTGAAAAACGGGCCATGGTTACGCTCATGCCGGCATTCAGCAGCGCGGAGTTGAGCACCCCGGTCAGCTTGAGGCTGCGCGTCACCCAGGCGGACTGCGCCGTTCTCCATGCAGGAAAGCGCGCGGGCGCGGCGGGCGGCAGCGATGAGGTGAAGAGGTAAATGCCGGAGCCGCTCTCGGTGGCGTGCAGGCTGAGGCAGGCCAGGGCCTGGGCGTGGTTGGCTATCTCCGCGCGCTTTACTGCGTCGACGGCCGCGTCGGAGTCGCGGGTGGTGACCACCTGGATGCCGCGCGCGGCCAGCAGCGAGCGCAGCCGCACGCTGATGGCCAGGGTAAAGGATTTTTCAAGCTGGCCGTTGGCGAGGCGTCCGCCGGTGTCGTCGCCGCCGTGGGCCGCATCGAGCACGACGACAAAGCGGGCTTGCGGAGCGGGTGGAGCAGGCTGCGCAAGGGCCGCGAGGGCCATGTAATTGGCCGCAAATAAACTCCAAATTGCGCATCTTACCGACAAAAAACATACCTCAAGGGGATTTAAGCCCCGGTATTCTTGACTCGCGGCAACTAATATGAGACGACAGTAGTGGCCTTCATTGGGCGGTGTTTGATCATGACCGCATCTGGAGGCAAAAATACGGTCTCCGTTTCGTCGGAGTCATCCTCGGAGAATAGCCCATAGATGAACCTTACAGTCGAAACTCGATTCATTGCGGGGTCAGTTGCGTATTTCCACTTCTTGGCAGCTTGAACAGCAGAGATTCGAAGCATTTCGGGTCCATTGGTAGCATCGGCCTTGATGACAGCTCCGTCTGGCCCGATTTCAACTCGAACTACGACCGTGCCTTCAACGCGTGCGGCCACAGCTATAGGTGGATAGACAGGAGCGAAGGCTTCCTTCACTGCAACAGGAGGCTGCTGTGCCGGAATGATAGCAGTAGTTAGCAACAATATTGCCAACAGAAATGTACTACGCAACATGATTTTGGCTCCTCTCAGGATATTGATGTCCCATTCCTAAAGCGACCACACCGGATGCTACTTTCTCTGAAAAGCATACCTCAGGGGCTAAAGCCCGCGTCGATTTTGCAACATTTACGGCACGACTGAACAGCTTGCGGAAAAAAGGAATTTCGTGAGAGTTGCCAAAAATCGATCGCGTCAGGATGCCCCGAGATCGATCCGTGAGCATCAAATGAAGGTTTTCTATCACCGACTTCGATGCCTTTTTGAGCCTTTCTCGCTTTTTTCCGCAAGCTGTGAAGTCATGCCCTGATACAAAGCACAAAAAGCAAATGCAGGTCCTTCGACACGCTACGCTCGCTCAGGATGACAAAGCTGTTGAGTGTTGTGGTATCCCACCCTAGCCGCAAAAACAAGAACGCGGCGAGGGTGGGGCACCCGGCACTTGTGTTGCGGATTAGAGCGCGACTTCGTCGCGTGGATTGATTTCTAAAAATTTGTGGATGGGTTAGTGGCACGATTAAAATCGTGCCCTTTCAAAACATAAAAAGCAAATGCAGGTCCTTCGACTTCGCTCAGGATGACACGTAAAGAGTGAAATAAATATCCCACCTCAGGCACAAAGAACATGCCGAAGGTGGGGCACCCGAATCTAAAAGCAAATGCAGGTCCTTCGACTCCCCTTCATTGCACTCAGTATCGCTCAGGATGTCGTGGCCAGGGCCGCGCGGGGAGCGGGGAGGACGCTGATTCCGGTCAGCTCGATATCTGGAGTCAGAAAATCCGGGCGGATGGGTTCCTTTTGCATGAGGCCGGAGGTGAGATATTTTTTGTTGTCGTCGGAAAAGACAGTGACCACGACCGCATCGGGCGAGATCTGCTGCTGAGCTTTGACGGCGGCGAGGAAGTTGCAGCCGGAGGAGATGCCCACGCCGAGGCCGAGGCAAGCGGCCAGATTCTGCGCCATCAGGATGGAATCGCCGTCAGAGATTTCAATGGGAGCATCGAGCACGGAGAGATCGACGATGGCGGGGATGAACTCGTCGCTGATTCCCTGGATGCGATGCGCGCCGACCTTGCAGCCGGTGGAGAGAGTGGGCGACTCGGCCGGCTCGACGGGATAGACGCGAATGGCAGGATTGCGGGAGCGGAGATAGTTGCCCACGCCCATGACCGTGCCGCCGGTGCCGACGCCGGCCACAAAGGCATCGGGGCGAAGGCCGGCTGCTTCGAGCTGCGACCAGATTTCAGGACCGGTGGTTTGCTCGTGGGCCTCGACATTGCCGTGGTTGGAGAACTGGCGGGGCAGAAAGACTCCGCCGGCGGCGGCGAGTTCCTCGGTCATGCGGATGCTGCCGAGAAAGCCGCCCTGCTCGCGCGAGACGGGAATCACGGTGGCGCCGAAGCTCTGCATGAGGCGGGTGCGCTCGATGCTCATCCAGTCGGGCATGAAGATGGTGACGGGGTGGCCGAGGGCGTGGCCGAGGGCGGAAAAGGAGATGCCGGTGTTGCCGCTGGTGGCCTCGGCGATGGTGTCGGCGGGCTTGATGGCGCCTTCCAGATAGGCATTCTTGAGAATGTGGAAGGCCATGCGGTCTTTGATGCTTCCGGTCAAGTTGCCCTGTTCGCACTTGGCGTAAAGCGTGCGGCCGGCGCCGCGAAAGGTGAACTCGATGGCCAGCAGGTGGGTGTTGCCGATGAGGCGGGCGAGATGGGCAAGCTTAGGTTGAACGCGAATCAACTGTTCTTCGCCGGGAGGGTTGCAGGCCATAGTTTGGAGTCCTGTGCTATTTTACGCGAGCGGGGTCTGCGCATAGGGCGAAGAGAGCCTGTCGCTACACCCTAAAACGGGCTCTTATTCCCGCCGCCGCACAGCTCGACCCCATGGACCATAGCCTTGGCCACGCGGTTGGCCAGATCTTCATCAAAGAAGTAAAAGTACCACTCGGTATCTTCCGCTTTGCGCACAACCAGCATGGAGACCGGCGGATCGATGCGCGCATCCCAGGATGGGTGGCCGGCCCTGGTGTTCACTTTCTTGAGCAACTGCTCGCGCGGCATGATGACCACTTCCTGAATCTCGCTCAGGTTGAACGTGAAGTCCTTGTCCGAGGTCACGTTGCCGTCCTTGATACGCTTCTCGTGATAGCTGATGCGGCAGGTGGCGGGATCGGCCGTAACATTGGTGGTCTCGGTGCTAAAACTGTTTGTCCAGTTGGAGCCGTCGATATTGTCGTGGTTATACCCCACATAGTTGACCACGCCCAGGTGGTTCAACTTCTCCTGGATGAACTGCATGGTCACGGCCAGCGAGGGGCCGCTGTCGGCGGGCCTGGGCGGAGGAGCAACCGCCTGCTGCGCGGCCGCAAGGCCAGCCAACGGAAACACAAGACACGACGCCAAAGCCATTCGCGTAAAAAGTTTCATAGACTTCCTCTTGATTTCAGTTTTTGCTGAGTCGTTATCGGGGATATCGCCGCTACGTAGTGGGACTCCTCGGTTAAGGCAGTATAGAAGTACTCCCGCCAGAATGACAAATAGCACCGGGCCGGGAGAGGGGAAAGTTCCCCGGTGAACCAAGAGGAATCGAAAGATTCCGGCTAGGTGGTTTCGGTGAGGGCGAGAGTGTGCTTGCTCAAGCGAGCGGTGCGCTCCAATTTATCCCAATTGAAGGGCTTGCCGTCGATGGCGCGCTTGAGAGTCTTGAAGAGGACGATGGAGAAGAGTTGGCGGTAGGCGAAGCGCTGCAGCCAGATGTGGAAGAGGAGCCAGAAGTCGCCCTTGTTGGCGGGGTGGCGGCGCTCCAGCGAGAAGGCGACCGAGGAGGTGATGAAGTCGATGACCATGAAGCCGAGGAAGTAGACCAGAAGCTTGTAGAAGTCGGCGGGCGAGGCGGAGATGGGATGGAAGTGGCGGTCGACGAAGTAATGGACGATGCCGGCCAGGAACATGAGGTCGATGAAGGGAGAGACGAGAGGAAGCAGCATCTGGAAGATGAGGATGTTGGGCAGGGCGAAGTAACCCATGGCCTTGTTGCGGACGAAGGCAGCGCGATGCTTCCAGACGGCCTGGAGGATGCCGAAGGACCAGCGGAAGCGCTGACGCATGAGTCCGCGTGCGTTGCTGGGGGCCTCGGTGAAGGCCAGGGCGCGATCCTCGTAGACGACCTTGAATTGCTGCTCGAGCAGGTTCATGGTGAGGTCGGCGTCCTCGGCCACGGTATTGATGGGATAGCCACCAGCGGCTTTGACGGGGGCGGTGCGCCATGCGCCGATGGCTCCGGGAACGACAGTGACAACGTTGAAGAGGTCGAGGGCGCGGCGCTCGAAGTTTTGGCTAGTGATGTATTCGAGGGCCTGCCAGCGGGTCCATAGGTTGACGCGATTGCCGACCTTGGCGTTGCCGGCGACGGCGCCGACGCGCGGATCTTCGAAGTGGGGGATGAGCTTGCTGATGGCGTCGGGGGCGATAACGGTGTCGGCGTCGATGCCTACATAGAACTCTTCAGTGAGATGGTCGAGAGCGAAATTAAGAGCGGAGGCCTTGCCTTCGTTGCGCTTGGAGAGGACCTGGACGCGGCCGGCGGCGATTTCAGCCTTGTAGGCATGTCGCGCCACATCGAAGGTATTGTCGCTGGAGCCGTCGTCGATGACGATGATGCGCAGGTTAGGGTAGTCGGAGTTGAGCACCGAGCGCATAGTGCGTACGATGACCTTCTCCTCGTTAAAGGCAGGGATAAGGACGGCGACGCGGGGATTGAATCCGGGCGAGGCAGCAGGGTGGGGGGCGCGCGCACGCTCGATAACGGCAAAGATGCCGACCAGCACGAGGCGGGCGCTCATGAGGATGTTGCCAAGGAAAAAGACCAGCATGATGAACTCGCCGGCGACGTCCAGGGTGGAAAAGGCGATGGAGTCAGGCAGGGCGCGCAGGAACTGGCGGAAGCTGATTTTGGGCATCACCTCGTCGGTGGTTTTGCCCATCAGCGAGGAGACAGAGACGATGCTGTAACCATGGGCGCGCAAGGCGTCAATGAGGACGGGCAGGGCGGCAACGGTGGCTGAACGCTCGCCGCCGCCATCGTGGAGCAGGATGATGGAGCCGCGGAACTGCGGCTTGGTCTTCATGATCTCCAACTGGTCGAGGACGGCCTGGGTGATCTCGGCGGGCGACTTGCGGGGATTCTCGTTCCAGTCGTTGGTGTCGATCTTGCTGCCGACGATGGTGTAACCGTCCTGCTGGATGCGGTAGACGGGGGCAGCCTGGTCGTCGGTTCCCGGCTCCTCGTCGATGTCGTATGGAGGACGGAAGTAGAGGGGCTGGATGCCGAGCTTGCTGGCGAAGAGGCGCTCGGTGAGCTTGAGCTCGAGGTCGAGCTGACGGGTGGAGATTTCGCTGATGTCGGGATGTGTCCAGGTGTGGTTGCCGATCTCATGACCCTCGCGGACCACACGCTTCATGAGGCCGATATTGGCCTGCGCCTCCGCTCCGATGAGCAAGAAGGTAGCCTTGACGCCCTTATCGCGAAGAATGTCGAGGATTTTGGGAGTCCACTTGGGATCGGGCCCATCGTCGAAGGAGAGAGCGACCTGGTTGGGATGGTATCCGTACTGCTCGATGACGTATGTTCGCGGATAGACATCCATATGCTCATTGAGGATGAGCTTACTGCGGGGGTCGAGCTCGTCGGTATCGACCTGGATCGTGCGCTTGCCGGGCTGGGGTGTGGCGGTTATGCGAATGATGTCGCCGTCACCCTCAGTGTCTACATCATGACTGGGCTGGACCTGCCCGAGGGCCTGCAGAGAATCAGGGTTGCTGGGCTTGTCCCACACGCTCCACAGGGAGCTATCTTCCTCGCCGAGACGCCACAGGGCGAAGGTTTGCAACCCCATGGCGCGAGCGGCGCGCATCTGATTGAGCATGGTGACGCCATCGAGGAACCAGACAACATGGCGCTGGTTGTTGTCTTCGTCGATGTACTCGAAGTGGGGATTGAGGGTGTCGGGATCAAGGCTGAGTTCGGCTTCGGCGTCGGAGGCGCGCTGCCACGCGTCGGAGACCGAGAGGGCGTCGGTATTGAGAACCTCGGGCGTAGAATGCCTGCGGAACATCCCCTTTTTAGGGATGGAGAGCGTCCAGTCGTAGCCATAGTTGCCTAGAGCGCAGATGATCTTCTCTTTAGGGACAATCTTGAGGACGCGTCGGAGGTTGGCCACAAACCAATCCTGGCTGGCGACGGGGCCGGGCTTGCTTTCAATCTCGTGCTGGTCGTAGTTCATGAGCACTATGCCGTCGGAGTTAGCGGCAATGCGCTTCAGGGAGTCGTCGCTGGCAGAGACCAGAGTGCTGACATAAAGCCGCAGGTTGCGCGGGTGCAGGTCGGCATAGAGTTCCTGGATGAAGCTCAGATAATCCGCAGTGGCGCTGTCAGGTATATTTTCGATGTCCAGGGAAAGTCCGCGATAAGCGGGGAAGGCGGTAAAGAAACGAACGATTTGCTGGCGCAGCGCGGCTCGTTTTGAGACGTCGGCGAGGACGCCGGCGAAGGCCGGATCCCAGCGCTGGGAGATGGAGTTGTAGTTGTTGAGATGAGGAAAGACCTCGATGTCATCCCTGGTTGCCTCGATAACCCTCTTGACCCTGTTCGAGTCGTCGGGGTCGTGGACCGTAGCGCCGTCGATGATTGGATACTCATGGCGGTGGTCGCCGCTGGTGGCCATCAACATCCCCTGAGGAGAGTTGACATGCAGCCACTGCGGGAAGAGCATGTCGATCTGTTGGACGTGCTCTTTGAGGGAGGAGTAGCTGGCGGGGTCGTCCTGCACATAGTAGGCCGCACGCAGACCCTCGCCAGTGTTGAAGGGAATCTCAGAAGGTTTGCGGGTGGTCTTGCGCCGGGTGGGGCGCTGTTCTTTAACGCCACGCAACAATGTGACGCGGTCAGGCAGAGCCTTGTAGTTATGCCGAGGGGTGGGCAGCAAGAGTTCAGGTAACTGCTGATAACGCAGCACGTTGAAGATAAAAACTACCAGAACCAGCGTGAAAACCACGGCCATAGCGTCGAGAATGCGGCGCAGCCGTTTCCAGCGCTTGCGTTGAGGGTCGAAGAATATCTGCTTATCCGGCATGAGAGGCTTATTTAATCCTAAACGCTCCTGACCACGAAAAAGGGGCTGCGAAAAAATGGGGGCGCGGAAACCGGAAAAACAGTCTACGCTATACAGTACGAATCGTATGGAAACCGCCCGCCATAGTCAATCGACAACCTGCAGCGGGAGACGCTTCCCTGTGGCCGGCGCGGTGTCGGTGCTGCTGGCCCTGGCCCTGGGGCTGGCGTTGCGGCTGTGGATGCTAAAGGAGTTTTTTAATCTCGACGGCGATCCGCTGATCTACGGCGACCTGGCGAAAAACCTCTTGCTGCACGGCAGTTATGCCCAGACAGAGGGCGGGGGCGTGCTGGTTCCGGCGCTGATGCGGCTGCCGGGCTACCCGCTGTTTCTGGCCCTGTGCTTCCGGCTCTTCGGGATGGAAAACTACGTTTCCGCGGCCTGGGCGCAGATTACGATGGAGCTTGCCGGGTGCCTGCTGCTGGCCGATTTTGCGCGCCGCATCGCGCCTGCGTCGCTCAGCACCGGGGCCGCGCACTGCACGCTATGGCTGGCCGCGCTTTGCCCCTTCACGGCGGTTTATGCCGCCGAGCCTCTGACCGAGGCGCCCACCTTGTTTGCGATTGCTCTGGCGCTGTGGTCGGCAGCCCGCTTCCGGGCGCGGCCGGGATGGCCGGCGGCGCTGTGGTTTACGTTTGCGGTGACCTTTGCGGCCCTTCTCAGGCCGGAGGGAGGGCTGGTGGCGGTGGCCCTGACGCCGGCGCTGCTGATCGGGCTGAGGCGCAGGGAGGGCGAAGAGTTTCTCTCCGGGGCTAAAGCCCGCGGTGATTTTTGGGATTTCATGCGGGGGTTAAAACCCCCGCCTCCCTCCGGATCGAGTTTTACCGCAGCCGGTAATGCTCCTCATCTGGTCCGAATTGTTGTGGTCTGCGTGCTGCTGGCGTTGATGCCGTTTGCGGCCTGGAGCTGGCGCAACTGGAAGACCTTTCACGTTTTTCAGCCGCTGGCGCCACGGCAGGCCATCAATCCAGGCGAGATTCTCCACCCCGGCTGGGAGCGCTGGGTGAAGAGCTGGTGCCTGGACTTCAATTCGACTGCTGAGGTTTACTGGCACATTCCCGGTGACACGCTGGAGCTGAACAAACTGCCTGCGCGAGCTTACGATTCCACGGAGCAGTACGCTGAAACCGCCCGGCTGGCCGTTGAATACAACGTGGACAAGGAGATGACGCCACAGCTCGATGCCAGCTTTGGCAGGCTGACCGATGAGCGGATCGTGGCGCACCCGCTGCGTTACTACCTGTGGCTGCCGCTGGGACGGATGGCGGATATGTGGCTGAGGCCACGCGTGGAAAACCTGCCCATCGACCTGGACTGGTGGGTCTATGAGAACCATGAGGAGGAGACCTGCATCAGCTGGGCCTACGTGGGGTTGAATGCGCTTTACCTGCTGCTGGGAGCTGCGGGAATGTGGCTCAGACCGCGTTTTTGGCTGCCGATGCTGGCGTATATGCTGATGCGCAGCGCCCTGCTGACGACCATCACAGCGCCCGAAGCACGATACACGCTGGAGTGCTTCCCGATGCTGTTTGCACTGGGGGGAGTGGCGATGTGGTGGGGGTTCGAGAAGATTGGGGTGCTAGGGAAGGGAATCACGTGTTAGAGATTTTGATGTAGTTATAAACAACTTTTGTACTGACGGAAAGGGGGCATTTTATGACAGCGGATAACTACCTGACGATATTTGAGCTAGGACCTCGGTCTTTTCCATGGCCAATTCATCTATACATTCTTCTTATCATCGGAGTACTCCTCATTAAAATTAAATATTTCAGGAATAACAAGTATTTCTTTATTGCGGGAATTTTTGCGACTTCGATGGCCTCAATCTTTATTCTTGTATCGCTAATGGCCTTTATCCCCGAATATATCAAACTGCAGAATGAATATGTGTCCGGTAAAAGCGTGGTCGTGGAGGGGGTTGTCCAAAATTTCCGCCCGGCGCCAGCATTAGGTCCCGCAACAGAGTCCTTTTCGGTAAACGAAGTATCGTTCTCGTATTACGCGGCTGCTGACACGCCATGTTTTACTAATGCACCTTTCCGCAAAGGTCCCATTCGAGACGGATTGAACGTTCGGATTCATTACTACAAGAATTGCATTCAGCGCGTCGAAGTCTTACACAAGGCGGATTCCACTCTTTACATTCCCAACCATAAGGATGGATGAATCTATCTCACCTTAGGCACATTAACAAAGACGCGCCGAAGGTGGGGGCAGCCATTTTCTTACCGGCTGACGTACGTGGTTTTGCTGTCGGTTTTGAAGGTGAATGCGCCGGCAGGCAGAGGCTGATTGACCTTGATATTGAAGTAGACGCAGACCATGTATTCACTGGAGCTAAAGTAGAGGATCTGCTTGAGGCTCACGCCGCGTTCGGGGTCGACCCACATCTTCACTTTGGAAAGATTCTTACGGATTGCGGGGTCTTTGGGGACCATCTCCAGGATTTCTGTCTTCACACTGTCGAGGGTCTCCGAGCCAAGATAGTCAATCTCCCACTTCTGCTCCAGATCTTTGCCGCTAGCGCCGAAGCCGAGCATGAACCAGCTTTCGTACTGGCCGGCTTTGGTGAGGGTGGTGACCTGGTTAATCAGTTGCTCATAGAGCCTGACGGCTCCGCCGGAGTAGGCGTAGACCTTGGGCACAGGCTTGCTGTTCTCTTCGCGAATATGGGCGGCCATCTGGAAAGAGCCATTTTTGCGCTCGTAGTAGACCACGCCCTTCTTTACATCTTTATCGGGGACCGGATCGGTTGTGATGGAATCAAACTCGAAGTCGGCGGAGGTAGAGCGGAAGTTTTTGGCTGCTTCGTCGAGACGGCGGAGCACTTTTTCTTTTTCGTCGGCAGCGGCGGGAGTGGCCAGGGCGGGACGGATCGTGAACAGTAATATCGCGATCAACGCGAGGACGACAGATTTACTTACCTTATGCATGGATTTCCTTATTTTGTTAGACGTGATGAGCAACCTGTTAGGTGCAGATCAAATGCGGAATCGCGCGAGCTGTTCTCAGTGGCTCGCCCAGACCTTCCATGTCCAGTTGCCTTGCGCGTCCTTCGCGGTCTCCCAGTGTGTGACAAAGACGGCGTCGCCGGTTACCGGCTCAATGGCCTTGTGCAGAGCCTTCTTCACCACCAGGCTGGAGGCGTTGGTCTTAAGGTCGAGATTCACGTCTGAGGCTTGCACGGTGATAATCAGCCCGCGGCCGCCATCGCCGATGACCTGAATGGGATGCGTTGGACCAGCGGCGTTGGATGGCCTGTCGCCATAGTTCCACAGGTGCGGCGTGACGAAGATAAACAACAGGATCAACGTCACCATCACGTCGTAGTGAAAACAACCGCGCGGGTAGGTCCAGTAGAAATAGCTTTTGAAGAGGTTATTCATGGTTATTACCTTGTGATGAGTTTCAGGCCGCCCATCCAGGGCTGGAGCGCTTCTGGAATCAGGACTGAGCCGTCGGCCTGCTGATAGTTTTCGAGAATGGCCAGCCAGGTGCGCCCCACGGCCAGGCCGCTGCCGTTTAATGTGTGGACAAATTCGGGTTTGGCTTTGGGACCGCTGGGCCGGTAACGGATGTTGGCGCGGCGGGCCTGGAAGGCCTCGAAGTTGGAGCAGGAGGAGATTTCGCGGTAGAGCTGCTGGCCGGGGAGCCAGACCTCGAGGTCGTAGGTTTTGGCCGAGGAGAAGCCGGTGTCGCCGGTGCAGAGCAAAACGCGGCGATAGGGGAGCTTGAGTGCTTCGAGAATCTCTTCGGCGTCGCGGGTGAGCCGCTCGTGCTCGGCTTCGGAGTCTTCGGGGCGGGTGAACTTGACCAGCTCGACTTTTTGAAATTGATGCTGGCGGATGATGCCGCGGGTGTCCTTGCCGGCGGCGCCAGCCTCGGCGCGGAAACATGGCGTGTAGGCCGTGAGCGAGATGGGCAGGCGCGCTTCGTCGAGAATCTCATCGCGATAGAGGTTGGTGACGGGAACCTCGGCGGTGGGGATGAGCCAGTGGTCGTTGTCACGGAACTCGCCGCGGGCGACGGCCTCGGCGTCGGCGTCGGAACAGCGGAAGAGGTCCTCAGCAAACTTGGGCAACTGGCCGGTGCCGAAGAGGGATTTGGAGTTGACCATGAAAGGCGGCAGGACTTCGGTGTAGCCGTGCTTACTGGTGTGCTGATCGAGCATGAAGCTGATGAGGGCGCGCTCCAGGCGTGCTCCGGCGCCGATGTAGACGGCGAAACGCGCGCCGCTGATTTTGGCAGCGCGTTCCAGGTCGAGGATGCCGAGGGCTTCGCCCAGCTCCCAGTGCGGCTTGGGGGTAAAGTCGAGTTTTGGGATTTCGCCCCAGGTTTTGACAGTTTGGTTGTCGGCTTCGGAGTTGCCAGTTGGGACTTCGTCGCGGGTGAGGTTGGGGATGCCGGCGAGTACCTGGCGCATTTGCTCGTCGAGCTGGGCGGCGGTCTGATCGAGCGCGTCGAACTGGTCCTTGAGGGCGCGGGTCTCGTCCATGACGGATGTTGCGTCCTGACCTGATTTTTTGAGGGCGCCAACCTGCTGGCTCAGCTCGTTGCGGCGGGCCTTGAGACGCTCGGCGGTGGTGATGGCCTCGCGGCGGCTGGCGTCGAGCGAGCGAAAATCTCCCAGCAGCGCAGCCGGGTCCAACCCGCGCGCACGCAGCTTCTTCTCAACGAGTTCCAGGTTGGCACGGACAAAACCGAGGTCGAGCATGACAATACTAGTTTACCCGACAGGATGCGGATTTCTGTTTCGCACAGGCCCTAAACGGCGCTTTCAATGCGCTGGGGACGCGAATTCCGGTTTGCCCATGATTCACCCCTTCGGACTTGACTTAAAGGGCGGACGGTGTAAGTATTCATAACCATATTCGGCAATACAAGCGGAATTGGCGATTGTGTCAGACAGAATGCAATCGGAGAGCAAAGGGCTGTGCAGACATGCACGTGTCTCGCCGAACAATATGCACAAGAAATGCATCCAACATTTCCAGCTAACCGGAAACCAAACAGACAGGTAACCAAAGGTCCGCACCTTTATGAGCGGAGAAAGAAAAACCTTATGAACACAAGAACCAGAGTGCGTTTTCACAGTGCCGGGGATATTTGGCCAGTAGTGAACAAGTGGGCCGTAGAACACGGGTACAAACTGAAGGAATCCGCGGGTAAAGAATGCGTTTTCCAGAAGGGTACCGGTTTTCTGGTTGCGCCCATGATGCTGAAGGTGAAGCAGGAAAATCAAGAGACGATTATCGAAGCGTGGATCAGAGCAAACCTCTTTGTTCGCATCTCATCCTTCTTCATTCTTCCTGCGGAGATGGGAATCGAATCAGGAGGATTCAAGGCAGTGATTCCCAGAAACATGGCACGAAAAGCCGTCAATACGTTGCTGGCTCAATTGAATCAGCCGCCGATTCCATGAGCGGAGTTTGAAACCGTGCCGTTTCAAAACCGCGCACCTGATCGAAGTGAGTGCTTGAGGTTTGTGGCTTCCTATTCTTGCGACAGAAATGCAAGAAGCAGGTCCTTCGACTCGCTGCGCTCGCTCAGGATGACAGCAAGGATGGGGCACGGAGCTTTAGTAGTGGATTACGGCAAAAAGCTGGAAGCTACTACGAATGCTGCTCGATGGCGATGCTGACGCTGGCGGTGTTGCCGGTGACGGCAAGGGCTAACAGGTTGGTGGCTACGCCGGAGAGCGATGCGGGGGCGAAGTTGACCGTGCCGTCGAGGGCGGAGGTAGCCGTGGCGGCTTGCGTGGCGAGCAATGCGGGTTGTGCACAGCGGCCATGAGGCGGGCAGGCAGGAGTCCAGGCGTAGAGAGCCTGATAGAGCGTGACCGCGGCGCCGGCCATGGGGTTGCCGTCCATGTCGAGAACGCGGAGGGTGATCTGCGCGGGGGTTCCGCTCACCGACAGGGTCTGAGACGTTCCGGAGACGGCCTGGAGGGAGGCGTACTCGGGGCGGGAGCCGAAGGCGGTGAATGTGATGCACTGCGTGGTTCCGTTGAGGCAGGCGGTGGCGGTGACGGTTTGGCCCTCGGCGAGGGGACCGACGGTGAGGGATTTGGTGGCGATGCCGCTGGAGTTGGTGGTGACGCTGCCGGACTGGAAGGTGATGGCGCTGGAGGAAGTCTGCCAGGCGACGGACTGGGCGCTGAGGGGATGGCCATTGCTCATCACCAAAGCCTGCGTTGTCCATGTGAAGGTGGCCCCGGCGGCCAGCGAGAGCATTGAGTTGAGCGAGGCGAGAGTGGGCGGCGTTCCGCCATAGAACTCGGTTCTTAGACTCGTGGAGCTGTTGGTGAGCGCGGCGGTGACCGTGGACCATGCGCTGCTGGTGGCAGTTACGTTGATGGTGGCGCGGCCGTCGCCGGTGGCGGTGACAGTGCAGGTGGAGAGGCCGCAGCCCAGGGAGGCGGTTCCGCTGGTGACGGTGTAGATGACCGAGACGCCTCCAGCAGGGTAGAGATTGGAGTCGAGAGCGAGGACGGAGAAGGGCTCAGGGACGCCGATGGGGACTGAGCTGGTAGGCGCGGTGAGCAGGGTGAGCGAGTCGCCCGTGCCGGCGTCATAACTGATGCCGCCGGAGATGACAGCGGAGGCGTAGTAGACGGGCAGGTCGTCTACCTCGACATTGACCGAGCCGGTGACGCCGCTGACGGCAGCAGGGGCAATCGCGGTGATCTCGTTGGGCGTGATGCTGGTGATCAGGGCCTGTTGGCCGCCGACCTGCACGGTGTCGGTGGAGCGAAAGCCCATGCCGTGAATGACGATGGGGCCACCGGAGGCGGGCAGGCGCTGGGGCGAGACGGTGTCAGCGTAGAGTACCCAGCCCTCATAGGTGTAGTCGGGACGTCCGTCGCCGCGCTCATCGGCGATGGCGAGGCGGACGATGTCGTCGCCCGCAACGGAGACCTGGAGCCAGCTCTGGCCGGTGGCCAGGCCGTTGAGTCCGGCCTCAGAGCCGACGGCCTTAGAGCCGACAGGATCAAAGGCATCCCAGATGCCGAGAGAGGGCATGGCCTTGGCACTGGTGGGAGCGCCGGTCTCGTCGAGGGCCAGGGTGACCACGGTGAAGGAGCGGCCGCCGCGAACGGGGAAGGTGAACCAGTCGGTTTGGCCCACCTGGCTGAGACGGCCGGCCCAGAGGCCGCTGGCGGGCAAGAGGCGCGGGGCGGCCTCGGTTCCAATGGCGTCGTCATAGCCGCCCTTGGCCGAGTCGGAGACATCGACGGTGAGGGTCTGAGAACTGCCCGCTGACATGGACGGGACGGAGATGGGCGCGAGCGTGCCCGATGGCTCGGGCGAGCCGTCGAGATAAGGGCCGACGGAGTTCGAGAGGATGTAAAGAGGATTGATGGGCTCGAAGGTGACTTGATAGTTGGCGGTGGTCATGCCGGGAGGCAGAGGGATACCGCTCAGATCGAAGAAGCCCTGCGTGGAGGCGGCGTTCGACCCCCACATGGTGAGCGGATTTTTGTTGGCGTCGACGAAGCCGGTGACGGGGTTGCCGTGATTGCCATTGAAGGAGGCACCGGAGATGGCGGTGACCGTGTATTGGTAGAGGGGATTGCCGCCGGAGTCGAGCGGGCGGGCGACGACGTTGACGCCCTGCATGCCCGCGCCGGTTTTAAAAGTGATAGTTCCCTGGATGGAGACGGTGTTGGCGGCGGTGAGCTGCTTGCCGGGAAAGCTCGAAAGGTTGCCGGCGGTGATGGGGTAGAGGCGGTTGAGGGCGGCGATGTCGTCCCAGCGGAGAACGGAGGGGTTGGGGATGCAGGCTCCGCCGGATGCGCCGCAAAGACCGCTGAGGGGCTGCATCACCGGCCAGCCGAGAGTGCCGTTGACCTCGCCATTGGTGAGTGCGCCGGGATTGACCTGGGAGTAGTCCAGGCCGAGGATGCGCCCGAAGGCTCGCTCCAGCTCAAAGCTCATCATCTGCAGGAGGTTGGCGTTGGCAGCGCAGAGGCCGTTGAGCAGGATGACGGCGTGGGCGATGGTGGCATCGGGATTGACGTTGTCGATCCAGAGGTAGACGCCGTTGTTCTGGCAACTGGTGGGCGAGCTTGCGCCGGAGCCATAGAGGGCGTTAATGATGGAGCCGTCGGCGTCGAAGATGATGGCCAGCGGATAGCTGGTGGCCGAGGGAGTGACGTCGGCAGGTTCGATGATGACGCCCAACTGGCCGGTCTGCTCGTTGGTTACGGTGAAGTTTGTGCCGCTGATGAGGATGTTGGAGCCGTTGACGTCTTCGTTGAGGAAGCCCATGTCGGTGAGGGTGACGCCGGCGGTGGGAACAGCGCTCCAGAGTGCGGCTGCAGCATCGACCATGGCCTTGGCCTGCGCGTTGGTGACCGAGGAGTTCAGAGGCCCCTGATCGACGTAGTAATTCAGCTGGCCGTTGGCCCAGTGAATGGGCTGACCGACGACTCCGGGATTGAAGTAGCTGACCCCGGCTATGTACTTTGGCCCGCCAGCAAGCGCCGTTGCCGGGATGAGAAGCAAGGCGAGAAGCCAGGCTGCCGTGCGGCGGCGAAGATGGTTGAGGTCGGACATGGGCGGCGCTCCAGAGCGAAAGAGCCGGGCCGCATTGGAATCTACTTAGGAAAACTCTGAGCAGGTTCAAAGACTGCCACAGTTTATTCATCGGCAAGGCGAGTTTTGACTAAAAAGCTTTAAGTAACAAGAGGTTTAGGGAGCGGTTTGTTGGGATAAGGACAGAAGAGAGTCAAAAATGACCTGAAAATCATCAGAAACAGTGAGGTGAGGTTAAGAAAAGAAAATCTGCCCACAGCAAGAGCTAAAATCAAGCAGGGAAAGCACATGACAGAGATTCGTTCGACCGTAATACTGGGCTCCGGCTGCGCCGGACTCACGGCCGCTATCTACACTGGCCGGGCCAGCCTTAACCCGTTGATTCTGGAGGGGCACGAGCCGGGCGGACAGCTCTCGATGACCACCATGGTGGAGAACTTTCCGGGCTGGCCGGAGGGGATTCAAGGACCGGAGCTGATTGACAACATGAAGAAGCAGGCGGCGCGGTTTGGGGCGACGTTTCAGCTGGCTCATCTGAACCGGGTGGATGTGAAGGAGAATCCCTTCCGGCTGCAGACCTCTGCGGGCGAGATTCTGACGCGGACGCTGATTGTGGCCTCGGGGGCGAGCGCACGCTGGCTGGGGCTGAAGAGCGAGCAGGCGCTGATTGGGCACGGGGTTTCGAGTTGCGCCACGTGCGACGGATTTTTCTTCCGCGGCAAAGAGATTGCCGTGGTGGGCGGAGGCGACTCGGCGATGGAAGAGGCGCTGTTTCTGACGCGCTTTGCCTCCAAGGTGACGCTGCTGCACAGAAGGGCGGGCTTCCGCGCCTCGAAGATCATGCTGGATCGAGTGCAGGCTCACAAGCAGATTGAGCTGCGGCCCAACACGGTGATTGAGGAAGTGCTGGGCGTGGAAGAGAAGGAAGTAAAGGGGCTCAGGCTGAAGGATGTGACGACCGGCGAGCAGACGACGCTGGCCGTGAGCGGATTGTTTCTGGGCATTGGGCACGAGCCGAATGCGAAGATGTTTGCCGGGCAGATTGATATGGACGAGGACGGCTACATCCGGACGACGGGCAATGTGCTGGTGACGAAGAACGGCGTGGTGGTGCCGGGGGTTTATGCCTGCGGGGATGTGCAGGACCGGCGCTACCGGCAGGCGATTACAGCGGCCGGGTCGGGGTGCATGGCGGCGCTGGAGGCGGAGAAGTTTCTGGAAGAGCAAGGGCACTAAGCCACCTGCAGGGACTGGCCGTCCAGGCGAACGGCGCTTCGCGCCATAAACCATCTGCGATGCGGGGACTGTCCGTCCAGATGGGCGGCGCTTTGCGCTCGCAAGATAAACTATGTGCATGCCGGAAAAGGATGAGCATCGCGCGACGGTTACCCGGTATTGGGATACGGTTGCCGAGCGCTATCTGGAGCTATTCCGAGACGAATTTCAAGGTAAGCCATTTGACAGACAGGTCATTACCTCCTTCGCGGCAGCGCTAAAGGAGGGCGCAAGTGTTTGCGATGCGGGTTGCGGCCCATGCGGCCATGTTACCCGCATGCTTGCCGATGCGGGGCTTGATGCAGTTGGCGTGGATATCTCCTCAAAGTGCATTGAACTCGCGCGCAAGGAACAGCCGGCGCTGCGCTTTAAAGTCATGGATATGGCCCGGATGGACTTTCCGGACGATGCTTTTCAGGGATTGGTTTCCTATTACTCTTTGCACTATCAACCGAAATTCAGCCTGAATGGAGTTATCAGGGAGTTTGCCCGGGTTCTTCATCCAGACGGCTTATTGTTGATCGTGGTGAAAGAAGGAAGCAGAGAGGGATGGATCGCGGACCCTATGGGCAGCGGCCAGCAGGTATTCTGGTGCGACTTTCAGCCCGAGGAGTTACAGTCTTTTGTATCTGCCAATGGGTTTGATGTAACCGGATGCGAGGTTCGAGAGCCGTTGCCCGAGGAGATTGCGGTGCGGCGTATCTATCTCTCGGCCAGACGAAGGGTTGAACACCTGCGGTGGGCAGACGCTCGCTAAACGCTCGCAGGAGTTTCTTCAAGACAATGACGGCACTTGCTGATAATCTCGAACGGCTGGAAGAGGCGATTGCGGCGGCTTGCCGGCGGGCGGGGCGAGGGCGCGGCGAAGTGGAACTGATGGCTGTGACGAAATCATGGCCGGCGGCGACGATGGCCGAGGCTGCCGCGCTGGGGCTGAGGCTCTTCGGCGAAAACCGGGTGCAGGAGTTTGCCAGCAAGACGGCGGAAGTGGAGCTGTTGCGCAAGGGCACTGCGAAACCGGTTCGCGTGCACCTGATCGGGCATCTGCAATCGAACAAGGCGGCGCGAGCGGCGGAATTATTTGATGGGATCGACTCGCTGGATTCGCTACGGCTGGCCGAGCGGCTGAATGATGCGGCGGGCAAGTTGGGCAAGCGGCTGCCGGTTCTAATTGAGGTGAAGCTCAGCCGGGAGGAGAGCAAGACGGGGCTAGAACCGGAGTCGGCCGAGGCCGCGGAGTTGCTGGAGCGGCTGCCGGACTTCGTGAATCTTGAAGTGCGAGGGCTGATGACGATTGCGCCGTTGGGTGTGGCCGAGGCCGAGACTCGGGCCTGCTTTCGCGGGTTGCGGGAGTGGAGAGATCGCTGGGCGGCGGCGCATCCAAAGATTTCTATGGTGACGCTATCGATGGGCATGAGCGAGGATTTTGCGCTGGCTATCGAGGAGGGCGCAACAAGGATTCGCGTGGGAACGGCGCTGTTTGGGGCGCGCACGGCAGACCGGGAGACGGCCTGATGCTGCGCTCGACTGCAGAGGGAGTGACGCTGGCGGTACGCGCGCAGCCCGGCGCGAAGAAGACGGCCATCACCGGGGTTTATGGCGAGGGGACGGCGGCGCAACTGAAGATCGCCGTGCATGCTACGCCTCTCGAAGGCCGCGCTAACAAGGAGCTGATTGCGTTTTTGGCCGAGCGGCTGGGCGTGGCGAAGAATGCCGTGGAGCTGAAGGCCGGCGAATTGTCGCGGAGCAAGGTTTTTTTGCTGCGCGGTGTATCTTTGGAAAAAGCGGAAGCTGCATTTTTGCGATGAACGGGTTGGAATCCGTCCGGTGAAAAGCGTAGTCGAAAGTCCGCCCTGAGTTTATAGGAGGGAAGCCAGATGTTTCAGAGCAATTATTTTAAGCGCGTTTTGCTGGCGGCAATGCTGCTATCAGTAGCATCCAGTGCACAGAAGATGGATACGAAATCGTTGAGGGAAATTCTCTTTAAACAGGGTTTTACAGGATCGTTGCAGGGTAAGATCGCATTCCATCGTCTTGGGACTATGAAATACAATTCCTCAATGCTCCAGGTCTACTACTACACTTGGGAAGAAACAAATCCACCGGGACGCGCTATCCATTTTAGTCAACGCCTCATATTTATTGAGAATAGTAATTATTTGGGACAATATGTGATCGCGGATCGCCCAGTTCTAATCAAGCCGGATTCTCTGCGTTTTCCCTATACAAAAGAAGATGGTAATACCATTCAATGTGATCAAGAAGGCTTGCCTGAATCAGTCCATATGGATGGCAATTATTTAGCCCTTGAACGGTAAACATTTTAACGGGTGGGCGGGTGGCCTACTGCAATAACCGCCCACGACCTGCTAAACTCTCACTCGGTATGATTCTCGCCTGCGTACTCATCGTGATTGTTTCTTACCTGCTGGGATCGATCCCCAGCGGCTACGTTCTGGTGCGCATCTTTCGCCACCAGGATATCCGGCAAACCGGTAGCGGGAACATTGGGGCAACCAATGTTCTGCGCACCGGCAGCAAGGGCCTGGCCGCGGCCACCTTCCTGATGGACATGCTCAAGGGCTGCGCCGCGGTGTGGCTGGGATGGCTGATCGGCTATCTGCTCGCGCCCGGCGCTGAGATGGACAACATGAAGGCTCTGGCGGCGCTATTTGCGGTTCTAGGCCACATCTTTCCGGTGTGGCTGGGCTTCAAGGGCGGCAAGGGCGTAGCCACCGGCTTTGGCGTCTTTCTGGTGGCAGCGCCTCTGGCGGCGTTGGCGGCCATCTCGGTCTTCTTCGTAGTGCTGGCGCTAAGCCGCTACGTTTCGCTGGCATCGATCCTGGGAGCGGCAAGCTTTCCGTTTTTTGCCTGGCTGCTGGGATACGGCGACAGGCTTCTGTTTTTCATCGCCGTTCAGATTGCCGTCGCTTTGCTGCTCATAGCCAAGCACCACCAGAACATACGCCGGCTGCTGGCCGGCACAGAATCCAAGCTGGGAGCCAAAAAGAGCGCATGAGCCACATCACAATTCTGGGTTCCGGAGCCTGGGGAACAGCACTCGCACTGTCGCTCGACAAGCGCGGCGGGCACGAGCTTACCCTGTGGGCACACAGCGACGAGCTTGCGCGGGAGATAGCAGAAGCCGGCGAAAACAAACTGTTTCTGCCGGGCTTT
>Ga0209039_10001664_pt1 | contig 20239 bp, 16 predicted proteins | sample BogFormECP12_OM1_FD_188238 | JGI IMG/M metagenome (GOLD analysis project Ga0209039, IMG submission 188238) | Bog forest soil microbial communities from Calvert Island, British Columbia, Canada - ECP12_OM1 (SPAdes) (version 2) | ecosystem: Environmental > Aquatic > Freshwater > Wetlands > Bog ...
GGCTTCGCGGGCGGGGCTGAAACGGGCGGGAGCTGCGCGGCCACCGAAGCGGCCGTGATGAGCAGAGCGGCCAGCGTTTTTTTCATGGGCGCCCTCCCGCGGCGCCCGCCGGGGTGCCCACTGGGCCCGGCCGCGCCAGGTATGCCACCGTGCGGCCGGGCAAAACAAAGTACTGCCGGGCCACCCGCAGCACATCGTCGGTGGTCACCTGGTTGAGGTCGTCGATGGAGGTGAACAGTTTCCGCCAGTCGCCGTAGCTGGCATAATAGGAGGCCAGCATTTGGGCCAGCCCGGAGTTGTTGTCGAGGCGGCGGATCACCCCGGCGCGCGCCTTGGTCTTCACGCGCGCCAGCGTTTCGGCGTCCACCTTCCGCGCCTTGAACTGGCCGAGGAGGTTGTCGAGCGCCTTCAGGTCCTCATCCACGGTGTGGCCTACCGTGGGCGCCAGGAAGAACACGAACAGGTTGGGGTAGCGCCCGTCCGGGTAGGTGGCATCGGCCCGGGCCCCCAACGCGATTTTCTTCTCCTGTACCAAATCCTTATACAGCAATCCTGTCCGGCCGCTGGACAGAATCAAGGAGATGGCGTCAAAGACCGGGTCGTCTTTGCTGTATTGGTCCGGCCGCTTGTAGGCGATAGCCACAATCGGCTGTGTGGGCGACTCCACCACCGCGGTCTTGGGTCCCGGCTGAGGCGGCTCCTCGGTATGCAGCCGCGGCGGCAGCGGCCGCGCGGGCAGCGGGTTGAAGTAACGCTCGGCCATGCGTTTGGCCTCCGCCGGGTTCACGTCTCCCACAATCGCCATGGTGATGTTGGCCGGCACGTAATACTTGTCGAAGAACGCTTTAGCATCGGCGCGCCGCAGGTTGACGATGTCGCTGGGCCAGCCGCCCGGCGGATTGCGATAAGGGTGGGCCGCGAACGCGGTGGCCAGCAAATCCTGGGCGAGCTTGCCCTGCGGACTGGATTCGACGCGCATGCGGTGTTCCTCCAGCACCACGTCGCGCTCCTTATAGAACTGGCGGAACACCGGCCGGAGGAAGCGCTGCGATTCCATCAGGAACCACAGCTCGATGCGGTTGGAAGGCAGGCTGTAGTAATACTCCGTGGAATCGAGCGCCGTGCCGGCGTTCACCCCCGAGCCGCCGTTGGTTTCAATAATGCCGAGATACTCGTTCGGCGCCACGTAGGATTCCGCGCCGTCGATGGCCATCTTCAACTGCGCCTGCAAGACACCGATCCTGGTTTGGTCGGCCTTGGGCCCCTTGTTGCGCTCGGCCTCGAGGCGGTCGTATGCCTCCTCGATGGCATCCAGGGCCTTCTTCTCGCTCGGCCAGTTCACGGTCCCGATGGTTTCCGTGCCCTTGAAGGCCATGTGCTCGAACATGTGCGCGATGCCGGTTTCGCCCGACGGATCGTCCACCGACCCGGCGTTCACATACGTGTGGAATGAGACCACCGGGGCCTCATGCCGCTCGGCGACGATGAAGTGCAGCCCGTTGGCGAGCGTGAACTCGGTGACTTTCTTTTCAAATTCCTTGAGGTCCTGCGACGGCAGACAGATGGCCGCCGTCAGCAGGATGGCGCAAAGACGAAGTGCTCTCACAGTGGCCGCCGCTCCTAGGCTTCTTTGAGGATAGCAAGGGTGGGGCCTGCTTTAGCTTGCCGGCTTGAATTAGGATGTTTACATGCGCTGGCTTACGCCGCTTCTTGTATTTGCGCTCGCGACCTCCCTGTGCGCGCGTAACCGAATCGCGTATCTCGAATTCTTCGGCTACCAGGGTATCGATGTGGACGCCGTTCGTAAGGCCCTCCCATTCCGGGAAGGGGACAAGTTCTCCAAGAACCTCCGGGAGCAGGCTCGGGCCGCTGTGAAGCGCGTCACCGGACGCGAAGCTACGGATGTGGCGGAGGTCTGCTGCGCCGGCCATGGCGACTACGCCGTTTTCATTGGGCTGCCGGGCCAGTCGAGCCGGGCGTTCCAACTTAGCCCGGCGCCCAAGGGCGACGTCACTCCGCCGCCCGAGCTGACCACTCTCTACCGCAAAATGGATCGAGCTGAGGATGCGGCGTTTAAGAATGGTTCCCACGAGGAAGACGGATCTCCCGGTTATCGCCTGTCCAAAGAGCCTCGCGCGCGTGCCGCCGAGATCGCGCTCCGCGAGTATGCCCTCCATCACGAAGACGAGATCATTCGCGTGCTGGAATCGTCCGGCGATGCCGATCGGCGCTCTATGGCCGCCGATGCGCTGGGCTACGGCGCACGGACCCCCCGACAGTTGGCGGCGCTGGTCCGTGCCGCCCGGGATCCCGATTCCGGCGTCCGCAACGACTCGACGCGCGCTCTCGGCGAAATCTTGCGCGGCGATCCATCCGTCGCAACCCAGATTCCGCCGGATACTTTCATCGATATGATCCGCTCCGGCATCTGGACGGATCGCAACAAATCGAGCGCGGTCCTGTGGCCGCTCACGGAATCGCGCGATCCGCAACTGCTGGCGCGCCTGAAATCGGAGGCCGGCGACGCCCTCCTGGAAATGGCACGCTGGCGCGCCGAAGATTGGGCGTTCACATCTCGCATCGTTCTGGGGCGCATCGCCGGCATTCCGGAGGAACGGGTCACTCCACTGGCCGCGGGACCTCTGGACGCGTTCCTCTCGGCAATCGGCCGATGAGGCGATCGACTCGGAAACCTCGCGCAGCTCGCGACTACTTCCCCGAAATGTAGCTCGTGTACAACGCCGCAATGTTGGCCGATTGCACATCGCCCGGGTGCACGATCACCCGATATCGATACCGCAGCGATTTGCCGGCTTCCACCGTCTGCGGACTGCTCTGCGACCGGTCGTTGGTGAAGGCCGCCACGCCGAACGGGTTGGCGGCGAATAAGCCGTATCCGCGCGCGTGCCAGCGCACCGGGTGCCGCGGGTTCTCCGGGTGATCCAGAATCGCCACGCCGACCTTTTCGTCGCCGATGGTCCCCGAGTAATCGCACCAGTTAGAGGGCTTGCCCCAAAGCTGCCGCTCGCTGGCCAGCCCGTCCGCATTCACAATCTTCCCGGTGCCGCCCTGCTCATCCAGCACGGGGCGGAGCCGGATACCGAATGCGCCGTCCTTGCTGTCGCCCCACACCACCGTTTGCACGGAAGTCAGTGTGACGTCGACGTCGATGATGCGCAGTGTCGCATCCGCATGGAAGGTCATCACCCGGTCTTCGGTGAGCACCACGTTCCCCTGGCGGTCGGTCCAATCGAATGTGGCCGCCAGCGACCCCTGGTCTTTGCCGCTCTTGGCCGGGCCCACTTTCTTCAGCACCATCACGCCGCGCTTGGGTGGCTCGGTGTAGCTGGCCTCGTTGTTCCAGAAGTCGATGCCGTTGACGCTGTCGTGCGCGAACCAGATGCCGCGCTGGTGCGGGTGGTCCTTGGGCCCCTTCTCTTCTTCGGCCACCTTATCCATAGGAAACGCGCGAGTTACGTAAGTGCCGGTCGCGGCGCGCACCGGCCAGAGATACGGTTTGGTGACTTCGGCGCCCTTCATGTAGAAAGTGCTGTAAGGCTTGCCGCCGATCTCGATATCGATCTTGTCGGAGCCGGGCGTAATCTTGACTTGCGCGGCGGCGGGGAGCGCCAGGCAGGCAGCGGAGAATAGAATCAGCAATCCACGTTTCATATGGTTCACACCTTCTCGGGAACTACAAACGGCTTGCGGTAGATCCGCGTCGCCAGCTTGTTGGCTTCCGGATCGTTGACGCAAGTCAGTGTCTTGGGATCGAAATGGACCGTGCGGCCCAAGCGGTAGGAAATGTTGGCCAGGTGCACCAGAATGGTGGAGGCCGCGCCTTCCTCGATTTCGCAGTTGAGCATTTCCTTCTTGTGCGCGCGCACGCCGTCCAGGAAGTTCTGGAAGTGAGTGTCGTTCTTGGTCGCCGTCGGACCGGGCGCCTGCTCTCTGCCGATAAAGCTGAAGTACTTGTTGTAGTTGTCGATGACCAGGTAGCCGTTGGAACCGTAGTACAGGTTGCCGATGGTGCCGCCGCCGCCCATGCCGCCTCCAAAGCCGCCTGCGGGGCCGCCAGGACCGCGACCGGGTACAGGGCCGCGACCGGCTTCAGCACCGCCTCCGGCGCCGCGGCCTGCTCCAGCCCCGCCTCCAGCCCCGCGGCCTGCTCCAGCCCCGCCTCCAGTGCTGGGGACCATGTATTCGCGGTTGGTGAGCCAGTGGCGCACCTCGAACTCCAGCATTTTGGTTTTGCCGTTCTCGTTGAACTCGAAGGAGGCGTTCAGAACGTTGGGGGTCTCCTGGTCGTCGTCGAACATGAAGTGCCCGCCGATGGCGCTGGCCTTGATCGGGTACTTCACGCCCAGGCCCCAGCGCGCCTTGTCCATCTCGTGAATGCCCTGGTTGCCGATGTCGCCGTTGCCGGTGTCCCAGAACCAGTGCCAGTTATAGTGGAACCGGTTCTTCGTGAACGGACGCTTCGGCGCCGGTCCGGTCCACAGGTCGTAATCCACGCCCTCGGGCACTTCGGAGATCGGCGTGCGTCCGATGGTGTTGCGCGTCTTGTAGCACAGCCCGCGGGCCATGTAAACGTCGCCGATTAGGCCCTCGCGCATCTTCTGCACGCCTTCCTGCAAGGCCTCCGACGACCGGCTCTGGCTGCCCTGCTGCACAATGCGGTCGTACTTGCGCGCGGCCGCCACAATCTGCCTGGCTTCGAAGATGTTGTACGTGCAGGGCTTCTCAACATAAACGTCCTTGCCCGCCTGGCACGCCCAGATAGTCTGCAGAGCATGCCAATGGTTCGGCGTGGCGATGGAGATGGCGTCGATCGATTTATCGTCGAGAATCTTGCGCATATCCTGGAAGCACTGCGGCGCCTTCTTCCCGCTGGATTCCACGCGCTTTACAAAACCGGCCATGTGCGACTGGTCGATATCCGAAATGGCCACCAGCTCCACGTTGGGCAGGGTAGTCCATTCCCGGAGGTGGCTGCCTCCGCGGCCTCCACACCCCACAATTGCGATGCGTACAGTGTCGTTGGCACTTGTAAACACGCGCGCTCCGGCAGTCGCCGCAGCCGCGGCGCCCATAAGGAAGTATCGTCGCTCCATACATCTCCTCGCGAACCGGGCGCACTCCTCCCCGGCTCCGCTTGAATTGCTCACTGGGAGGGCGGGGCAATTGGAGCCAAGGTTACCCTCCGCTATCTGATTGTGGGCACTGGCAATGGCAGCTTCCAGATGTCGTCGGCGGTTTCTTCGGTGGCCTTACTGGCGTTGCCCAGCGTATTGCTTTCGAGTACGATGCTCTTCAGTTCGCCCGGAGCCGCCGCCAGGAACGTGCCCGTGCCCGCAAAAGCTCTGCTGGCCCGCACCGTGGCGCCCGGGCAGCGGTCCAACCGCACCACGGAACTACCCGCTACCGGCGTGCGCGTGGACACCTGATCAAGTTCCAGTTCCTTGGAATCCCGCACCAGGAAGGCCGTCCCGGTTGTGGGGTTCACCTGCACGTTGTGCAGTTCCAGGGCGAGCGTGTCGTGGGCCCGCATTCCGACGGTCCCGTTGGCGATCACGTTGCTGATTTGCAACCCGTTGACCGGCATCTCCGGCAGCCCCTCGATATTGATCATCAGCGGCGAGTGGTTGATGGTCATATTGCCGATGGCGATGTTGCGAAACACCGGCGTCCGCTGCGAAACAGGTTCTTCCGGGCCTCTGGTGTAGTAGTTGGTGACGTTGATTGCTTCGTTAACGGAATCCATGGTCCAGTGGTCGAACCTGACGTTCTCAATCACGCCTCCGCGCCCGCGCGTGCTCTTGATGCGCACGCCCTTCTCGGTGCCCTGGCACACGATGTTGCTGGCCACGATGTTGTGGAAGCCGCCGGAGGTCTCGCTCCCCAGCACCACCGCTCCATGCCCGTGGTGCACCGTGCAATTGGTAATGGCAACGTTGGCCGTGGCGCGGTTGACGCGCAGCCCGTCGGCGTCCTTTCCCGACTTCAGGCAGATGGCGTCGTCGCCGGTATCCAGGTAGCAGTTCGAAATCAGGACGTCCTGGCTGGAATCGATATCCATGCCGTCGGTGTTCGCCCCTGGGTACGTCTCGATGGTGACGTCGCGGATGACGACGTTTTGCGAGTACAGAATGTGGATGACCCACATCGACGACCCCACGATGTGTATCCCCTCGATGAGAACGTTCTTGCTCTCCATGGTGCGTATGAACGAGGGACGCAGCGCCGGCGCGGCCTTCTGGAAATCCTCCGGCGGCACCGGCTGCTTCAGGTCCAGCATCTTCAAAATGTTCGCCCACACGTTCCTTGCCGCGGCCGCGTCCGGCTGGCGCGTGAGGTTCATCCATTGGGCGTTGTCGGTGGTGATGGTCCCCCGGCCTCGAATGGCGACATTTTCCAGATCGTGCCCGCCGATCAGGGGCACGGGCGTGATGCACTCGGTGCCTTCGAGCCGCCCCTTGGTGTAGGTGAGGCCTTCGCGTGAGGCCTCGAACCGCAACACCGCCCCGGCGTCGATTTCCAACACCAGGTTGCTCACCAGCTCGATAGGCCCGGTGACATACTTCCCGGCGGGTACGTACACCGTGCCGCCACCCGCGGCTTTAGCTGCCTGGATAGCCGAGCGGATGGCGGCCGTGGCGCTCGCCGAACCGTCGTTGCGCGCCCCGTAATCCACAATGTTGAACCAGGGCCCGGCGCCCCACACGTTCGCACCGGCCAATAGCAAGAGCGCCGGCAGAAGCCGGCTTCGAGAAAGTGAGTTCATGCCACCTCCAATTGCCGCGTCCCAGCGACACTGTAACATAAGGCAGGTAAGGCTGATCGTTCTTGGAAAGTAGCGCCGGCGATCTTGTCGCGGGTGTTCTTCCCAGTGCGCACAACCCCACCGGCGGCAAAAAGGGCGCTTTCTGGGTCTGGCGCCACCCCAGGCAGATCGTGGGCTCCACTCTCTTGTCGCGCACCCACACGGGAAGGCAGCCATTTGGTCGTATCCCGCCCGACGGGTAGAAGTGAACCCGCCCGGGCCGCAAGTACGGTTTGGGGACTACCCATCAATATGCACTCAATGAGATTCTGCTAGGTGCATGGGGCTTTTGAGCGCAAGGACCACTCAAAGCCATTCGGAATTCAGAACCAGCCTTTCCGCAGACCATCATTCCAGAGCGCATACGCATAAGCTTGGGGCGAGAGATCGAGTCGATTACCCCGACGTTCGACCTTGCCGCGACGCTCGGCCCGCGCGTATTCCTGGCACACAGCATCGCGGTTGCGACCACACGTTGACACAAGGTAACGAATCATGTCGCGTTGTGAGAGAACGCCGGCCGGTTCGGGAGATGACAAGTGGCGCGTAGCTTCGGGGATATTTATCTCCACGACGCCGTACCCACGCTCAAAACACGCCGCCATAACCTGCTCGCGCGTGGCATTCGGAGGGGTTGTCACGCAAAACTCGCCCCGGTACGGGGCGCGCTGGTCGGGAAGGTTCTCGATGATGACGCGGCCATACCAGACGCCTTGAGATTCGCCGATCTCCGCTGTGAGACGATAGCCCTTGTGGACAACTGCGTCCGGGCCGCATTCCCTCATAATCTGCGAAAGCTGCGGCCGCAGTAGGGCTGACGACACCAACTTGAGGCCACAACCGAAACGGACCCCAATGTGCTCGCCCTTGTCATCCACGCTGACGATCGTCCCCAATCCGTAGCTAGAGTGTCGAACACGGTGACCGATCAACGAATCCATTTCAGCTCCTGTTCATAGGGATAAACGGCCGCGCAAGAAACCGAGCGAAACCCTTTCCTTTTGCCGCCGAAGGTGTGCCGGGACAGCACACGCGACGTTTCTACGTGCACCAAGTGGCCGAATCACGCCCAACCCGAGCGGCGGGGACAAAGAAACCACGATCATCTGGTATGCGGCGCAGACCGAGGCGAGGCGCGGTTCACGGCTGAACCGCCCAATCCGCGGTCCGCAAACCCTCAACTTCGTGGAAGTGCCGGTCTCGGGTAACGAGGACCATCCCGTGACGTTTCGCCGCGGCGGCAATCCAGAGGTCGTTCTCGGGAAGCGGCCGCCCCTTCTCCTTCAGGCGTTGCTTCAAACGTCCGTATTCGCGAGCAACATCGAGATCGCATGAGACAATGGCCCTGCCGGCCGCGAATCGCTCTACCTTTGCCATGTTCTCAGACGGGCGGCCGGATTTCGCGGCTCCGAAGAACAACTCGCCGAGTGCCACTGCAGGAATGAATACTTCGGGCGCGCGGTCCAGATTAGACAACACCGCGTCATCCCCGTCCAGCAGGGCAATGACGATGTTGGTGTCTAGCAGGAACCTACCACTCGCCGGCGTCAACTTGCTCGCACTCCTCCTCGATCGCTTGGCTCATCTGCCGGGCGGAAACGGAGTCGAGAGACGATGAGAATTGGCGTAACCGCGCGCCCTTTTCGCCCACCGGAGCCGAAGCGGAGAGAGAAGCCGCGAACCGGAGCACCTGCTCCTGCATGTCCGGGGGGAGCTTCTCGACTTGCCTCGCAATCTCCTGTCTGAAGTCCATCTGCCTAGTCCCTCTGCCTTCCAGGATACACTTCCGCTCACCGTGACGCCCGAAGCAGCACCAGCCAAGGCTCGGCCGTGGGCTTCCGTATGACCGCGCCCGCCTCGCCTGAAACGGCTGCTTCCAGGGGCCGGGTGGCTCCCGTGCGCGGGTCAAACCACAGCCCGCTGTACGCATTCCGCGAAAGCGTCCGTGTCAGCGTGATAGAACCTCCGGCCAGCGAGTAGATCAGCACCGACTCGTCATGATCGTCGGCCAGGCACCAGGTTTGCTCGGGATCGGCCGCCGCGCCGTCTCGCGGCTGCATGTTCATGAGCGTGGTGGCAAGCTGGTCTCGCACGAAACCGTCGAGCGTAGTCCGGTCCACCGACCTCCCCTGCCCCTGGCCGGCGGAAGGGTTGCGCATCAGCGCCTGCGCCCCGCCGGCCATGAGGATGGGGATCGGTCCGGCGCCGCCATTCCACGCCACGATGGCCTTGTCCGGATAACGGTCGTGATACTCGCGAACCTGCCGGTAGACCTGTAGCGGCGTGGTATCCGGTGGGGTATCGCCCGAGCTTCCGAAATCCTGCGCAATCATTTCCCGGAACGCCAGGTTCTTCCCGCCCGGCGGCGCCCACAGCGACCCATCCGGCCGGTATTGCCAGTAGCGCATGTCGATCACCGCCACCTGGCGCCCGCGTACCGGGTCGGCCAGGATGGCGTCGGTGATGTCTTTGCTGGTGGCCATCAGGATGCGCACCGTGCGGCCGGTCTTCTTCTCCCATTCCGCCACCGTGTCCTGGAAGAATTCCTGGAACGAGAGCGGTCCGGCGAACTGAAATCCCAGGCAGAAGAACAGGTTCCGCGCGCCGGAGAGTTCGTCCAGCGAGTGCAGGATGAAGGCGCGGTCGAGGGCGCGGCGAACCGGGTTGCTCACATCGTAGACCTGGTTGGCCACGTGAATGTGATTGCCCGGCTCGATGGGCGGCGGTTCCGGCAACCCGGTATCGTTGATATTGTTGGCCGGCCGCCAGGGGTAGTCGCCCCAGTGCGGAGGGATTTCGAGCACGTTGTGGGTGTTGTACAGGTTGTGGTACAGCACCAGTCCGATCTCATCGCAGAGCTGAGCAAACTCGCGTATGCGGTCGAAATACCAGGGGTTGAAGCGCGCCAGGTCGAACCGGCTGAGCCCATCTGCCGCGGTTCCGGTTCCACTGCGGTCCCAGGGCATTTCGTAGAACGGAGCCCACACATTCGCGTCGGCCCGCGAAACGATGGAATGTTCGTCGCGCCGGCGGTCGTACCACAGCCCGGGAATCGCCTGGAAAAATGGTGTGCCCTGCGCCGCCATAAGCGCGGCCAGCGCGGGCAGATCTTCGGTGAGCCCCGGGCCGGTTCTGCCGGGCACAAAGCGCGTAAGAGACACACCCGCATCGAGCGCCACCGCCGGGATGGCCTGGCCTCTCCACCAGCCGGCGTTCACCGTGCCGCCCCAAAGCACTTTTCCATTCGCCACGAACCGCCCGTTCACGATTTGAACCGGCGACCGGGCTGCGGTGGGCGCGGCAGCGGCGCGCCGCTTCGATGTGCTGTCAGAGCCGGGCCCAGAGGGCACCCCGTCAGAGAGCGGTTGCCGACCAAGCTTGCCCCCAGTCCGCTTCGCCAACTGAGCCTCGTAGAGCGGCTCGGTGGAGCGGTTCACAACATTCTCCGCGCCCTCCGGCCCGCGCGCCTCAATGTCCTTGGCATCGCAGTTCCAGACCACCGAATTGGCGGCCGTCCACCCGCCGCCTTGCGACCGCGAACTATCCAGCGTGAGCCGGATGCCCGAGCCCTCAATCCGCACGCGTTCGTACAGAACGCCCGACGCCCAGCTTTCAAACGATCCGCTCGGCCCGAGTGCTCCCGTAGCCGTCGAATCCAGGAACACGTTGGGACCGGCAGCCAGCAACCCGACGGCGAAATCGTTCATTCCCTGTTCGCTCGTCGACTGGCGAACCAGCACCTGCTGGCCCTCCACCAGAAAACTCTGACGCCGGTATCCGCCCGGTTCCGAAACCGGCGCCTCGCTGCGGCAGGCTTCGATGGTGATGCGCCGCGCCCGCGGTCCCACCCGAATGGCTGAGCCGACGAAGTGTCGCGCCCCCACGCCGCGCACCCACGCGTCTTCCACGCGATCGAGCGCCACCGCAATCCACGAATGCTGTTCATCGCGCGGATTGGCGGCGCTGAACTCGCTCTCCAAGATGAGGTTCTCGATGCCCACACGAGCCACCGGCCAGCCCGATGCCACGCGCGCCACGGTGCCACCGCCGTAACGGCGTTCGAGCGCGGTGGTGACGGGAGCGTCCAGCGTGACCTGCCGGCGCGCGGCATCGACCGCCACAACCGTGCGGTCCCAAACCAGGTTGCGCGACCCCGGAGCCCAGTCCAGCCGTTGGTTGGCGTAGGTGCCTGGGAGGCCGCTCATCCCCAGAGCCGCGATCCATACGGCGGTGCTGGGACGGGTGATCGCGATACGGTCGCCGGGGCGCAGGCCAGCGGCGGTCTCAAGGGTCAGCGTGAGTCCGCCGGCGGGCACGGTCTCATCCGTCACGTTCAGTAGAGGTCCGGTGGCCGCGTCCGCCACGCCGCCGATCTCGATCAGGGTGCGGCGTCCCGTGCCGGTGGCCACGATGGTTGCGTTCCCGCTGCCGCGCAGCACCACTCCGCCGGTCCGCATTTCCAGGTGTCCCGCCACGCGATAACGCCCCGGCCGCAACAGCACCGCGCCCCGGAATCCGTTCTCCCGCACGGGGAGCGCCGATACATGATCGATGGCCTGCTGCAAAAGCTCGGTGTCATCCCCGCCTGTGGGCCTCACCGAAATCGCGGCCGGCACCGTGGGAGCCGAGACCCCTCCGCCTCCGTAGCCCGCGTACGAAAAATCGATCGCTGGCTGCGCACCAGCGGTGGCAGCCAGGCTAAAGAAGAGCGCCGGCACAAAGACACGAGCCCGCTTTTCGCTTCTCATGCAATACTCGGCTCAGATCCTTCAGTATGACTGATCGGCCCTGTCCGCGTGCCTGGCGGGATCTCTGACGTACTGCGGGGGTGTATTAGAGCGTCAGTTTGCCGCGATACCGCATTTCCTTCGGGACGAACCTGGCCTTTAGCTCAAGGGGTCCCAGCTTGGTCCGAAAGACGACCTCCTTGTCATCGAGAGAGATCGGATCGGTATCATTCGGAAAATAGAACAGCAGGGTGCCGTCCGCGCCCGACTCGGTGTGAACCGTGGCGATGGATTCCTTTCCTTTGCGTTGCAGGAAGGTCGTTTCCCTCGGGCTTTCCGCCATTGTGCGCGACCGGTCATTGCCGTCGGCCGCATCCTCGCTTGGGACACCTCGGCCGGCGCCGGGAGCGTCCATTCGAGGAAGGCCCGAGACGCTGATCACGTACGACCCTGAAGGGTCACGCAGGAGTTGGCGCTTGGACGCGTCCCGTATGGGCGCAGCGGTTTCCCAGCGCACCAGCGCCTTCATTTGGAGCCGCGCACCGCCCGGCCCGCCAGCCCCCCCCGACCCTTCCATCCCGGGTCCGCCCATGCCCGGGCCTCCCATACCTGGACCGCCCATGCGGCCTCCAGACATGCCTCCGCCCCTTCCGCCGCCACCCTCTGGCCCTCCCATGTTGGGCAAGTTCATCTCCGCGGTGGCCTCCTTCGCCCACGGCGATTTCGTCAACAGGCGCTGAATGTCCTTCTCGGACCATTCGGACGGCTGCTTATCATTCCAGAATTCGCCGGGCGCGAAACCCCAGGTGGCAAGGGTCGGCCCGAACCCCAGGCCCAGGATCGCTATGCGTCTTGTAGTCATCTAACGCCTCCTTCTCGAATTGCCTCTCCGCCGGCGCCCGGTTCACCCGACTGTGATGCAGGTTCCTGCGGGAGTCCCCTCAGAACGACAAGCCAATGCCAAATTCGCACTGGTTGACCGGGGAACGGTACCCCACCCCCTGGAAGGTGTGCCCTACCCAACCGATATACCGGAGCTCGGGCGCCAACTTGATGTGGAAATCGTCAACCAGCCGCAGCCCGACTCCCATCACAATTCCGGGCTGGTTGCCGCGATTCGGTTTCGCCGGAATTTCGTTGTAAGCCCCCGTGCCGTCCGGGTACGCAAACTCATTTCCAGTCCGTATCTGGCCGACATGGCGCAATTCCAGGCCGCCGGAGACATAGGCCTTCGCCCACAGCCCTTTTGGCCGGAAACCGTAATAACGCGCCAGCATGGGGAACTCCCAATAGTTGGACCTCGTGTTTACGAAGATTTGAGTGAGTTTGCGGCTATCGGGGCGGATCTGGGTTATCTGGGTGTACCGCACCTCATGGACGCGGAACTCCACGCCCAGCGAAATGTGCCTCCAGAACCGATATTCCACGGCCGGCCCCACGGCCGCCTTGCGGGACGCGGAGCTTCCAAAGTAGGTGTAGCTCGGCGGGCTGGTCGCAGTTTCGAGGGTGCTGGTTTGGAAGGAATGCTGGGGGAAAGATTCCACCCGAATGCCGATCGACAGAGGCCGGATCGAATGGTCGTCGTCGTCGGCCGCACATAGCAGCACCGGCAGGAAGCAGACAAGAAGTGCGGTTCTCAAATAGGCCGTTGAGTTCTTCATTGAGTGCATCTCCGGATCAGAACTGCAGTTTTACTGAAAACTCCATCGACCTCGGTCCGCCGGAGTGGTAGAGCGAACTCACACCGCCGCCGAAGGACTGGTTCATCATCCGCGTCATCACGCCGAAGTTGGGACTGGACATGTTGCCTCCTTCCATCGGGGATGGATTGGCGAAGTTCGGGTGATTGAGAACGTTGTATCCCTGGGCGGCTATGTTGATCTGGAACCGGTCGGTAATCGGAATCATTCGCCGGAGCGAGAGGTCCAGTTGGCTGAACCAGAACCCGCGCAGCGAGTTCCTTCCCATGTTCCCTTGTGCATAACCCGTCGGCGTCGAGAAGGCCGCCCGGTTGAGCCGCCGGCCTCCAGGCACGTTCGGATCGCTGATCCAGATCGCCTTGCCGGTGTAGCTGGGACGCACTTGCGCGAACAGGCCAACGCTTGAGCTGCTGGAGCTGGAAGCGCCACCGGTACTGCCGCTGACACCCCGAACGTCGAACGGGAGACCGCTGCGGGCCGCGGTGAGAAAGTCCAGGTACCAGTGCCGGAGGGGATAGAAGATGAGTCCGTCCCTGGGGGCGGGCAGCCGCCACGAACCCGAGAAATTCACGTTGTGCCGGATATCGTAATCCGACGAGCCCCGGTCGCCGCCGCCAAACAGGCTCGCGAAACCACCGCCACCGAAGTCGTTCGAAGAGCTATCGATGGAATGCGACCAGGTATAGCTCAACTGCGTCTGAAAGTCGTTACTGACCCGCTTGCGAAACTGGACCTGCAGGGCGTCATAGTTCGACGACGCTCCGTTGGTCAATTGCTGCAACACATCGTAGGCGCCGGAGAAGGAAGGCTGCATGTCCATCCGCATTAAGTTGCTGCCCTTGGTTCCAGCCACTCCGACACTCAGCATCTGTCCCGGGCCGAAGTTCTTTTCCAAAGTGCCATTCCACTGATAGACGACTGGAGACTTCAAACCGACGCCGCCGGTTGTGATTTGTCCATAAGGACGTGTCGGCGGCAGAGATGGAGGAGCAAGATTGCTCGCCGAGAGCGGGAATGCTACCTTCGTGAGGGTTTGCACGTTAGAATACGGCGCTCCGTTGAATGCGCCATCGATCACCCCATAGCCCATGTCGTAGAACATCCCGGCTCCCGCGCGCAGCATCATCTCCCGGCCCGCCGTGTCATCCGAGAGATAGGCCACCCCGAACCTGGGTGCGACGTCGAACCAGCGCGTCGGATACAGGGGGTCGTTTTGAGTAACACCGGCAATGTCGGAATTCGATAAGGCGAAGGGCTTGGGCCCCTTCCGCGTGGTCGGCGCCGGATTCACATCCCAGCGCAAGCCGTACGTCACCGTGGTTCGGTCCGAAAACCTCCAGGTGTCCTGGCCGTACAGCGAGAAATTCGTGTAAGTGGGGTACACTGTTCCTACATTCGAAGAAACCATGCCGTTCAGGGCCTCGCCTGCCAGAAACGAGTAGTCGGAACCCGTCATGCCATCGAAGGAGGCGTTCACACTGTAGGGATTTCGGAGCTGGGTCTGCAAAATCTTCCGAACGTCGAGGCCGGCCTTCAGGTGATGATTGCCGGCGGCTCTGGTCAGGTTGTCGACCACGTTGACCTGCTTCTGGCTATTGGCCGAGTGCCCCCCGTACGAATAACCGGCGAAACCCATGATGTTCAGGCTGAACGAACCAGTGGCGCTGGTGACCCCTTTCGGGAATACCAGTGAATCCGCCAAAGGGATGGCGCCTCCGTAGCTGTCCATCGTGGACTGCCCCTGTCCCGACGACGACGAGTAGTTCACCCGTAGATCGTTGAGAGCGCCTCCGCCGAACGCATGGGTTACGCCGGTAGTGACAAGCTGAGAGTGCGAAGACTGCACCATGAAGATATTGGGAGTAGCCATGTCGGAGCCGCGCTGCTGGGAATCGGACGGTGTCAGGCTGTAGCGGGCGAATAGGGTGGTGCTGGCATTCAGGATGTGATCGATGCGGACACTGGACGAGTTGTTCTTGGAGGGATTGGAGAGAATGGCGCGATACTCCGCGGCGCCGCTCCCCAGATTGACGCTGTCGGGAATCGGGAATGCGTTCAGGTACGGCCGCAGAACCGCCGACGCGGATTGGCGGGAAGCCATGTCCGGCACGTCCGCGATCACCGACTGGGGCGATTCCAGTTTCAGCTTCTCGAAGGAGAGGAAGAAGAACGTCTTGTTCCGGATGATGGGTCCGCTGAAGACGCCGCCCGGACGGTCTTGCCGCTCCCTGCCTCTCGGGTAACCTCCCGAGTTGGCGAACCAGTCGTTGGCGTCGAATCTGTCGCTGCGCTTATAGAAGAACAGCGAGCCGTGCCAGCCGTTGCCTCCTCCGCGGCTGGTCATCACGATCTGCGCGCCCGGCGAGCGGCCGAATTCCGGCGCGAAAGATGAGGTCTGGACCTTCATTTCCTGCATGGCGTCGAGCGAGATCATTTCGCTCGAGCCACCCGCGCCGGCCATCGGCGGGCCCCCGCCTCCCGGACCGCCGCCTCCCGGGCCGAACCCTCCCCCGCCCCCGCCGCCCCCGGAGGAGGGGCGGTTCAGGCTGACGCCGTCGAGCGTGTAGTAGTTGGCGTTGGAGCGCAGCCCGTTGGCGTTGAATCCGGCATCGCCTTTGCCGCCCGCCGCCGAGGTAACGCCGGGCGCCATCAGCACCAGCGATTCGGCGCTGCGTCCGTTGGCGGGAAGGTTCTCCAGATATTGCTGGTCCATTGAGAGGCCTTGACCGGCATCGTTCGAAACAGCTTCAGCCTTATCCGTTACTTCCACGCTCGTCCCCGCCGCCGCGGCTACCTTAAGCTCCGCGCGAAAGGTCTGACGGTCGCGGAGCTGCAGCGTCAGGCGCTCGACCCGGTATCCGTCGAAACCCTGTTTTTCCACCAACAGCGAATACTCGCCTGGCTGCAGGAAATCGAAGAGAGCAAAACCCGTTTCCTTCGTTTCGGCCTGCCTGACCACGCCGCGGCGCAAGTCCGTGAGTGTCACCTTGGCCCCCGGCACCACAAAGGCGCTAGGATCCATCACCGTAACGGTCAGCGTCGCCGAGTCCTGCGCCAGAGCGGCGCAACTGGCAAGCAGCAGCACTGCCGTGATTCGTCCAACCACCACTTGGTACGCCCCCCTGTCGAAGATCAACAGACGGGTGGCGGTGCGGTGCGGAATGCCTGCTTCACAATACTCTACAATTCTCCGGGTGAGCGTTCGCACCGCACGCCCGACCTAGAGTTCGAGCTTGCCGCGGTAAACCATGTCTTTGAGGGAGAACGCGGCGTGGAGGACCAGATTGCCGAGCTGGCTGGCTAAGGCGACCTCTCCATCCTCGATCCGTATGGGGTGCTCGCCCTTCGGAAACGAGATGATGATTCTGGGCGAGAATTCAGCTTTCATCCATTCGGCATGGTCGGCTTTGATGGGTGCCTTGCTGTTGATCTGGAGCGACGTGGACCGGGCGATGCGATCAGCCATCTCGGCCGTGAGGAGGCCTTCTCCCTGGCTGCGGCGAGCCGGTCCGCTGCCGGAGGATTGCTCGATGAACGCCAGCGGCAGCCTGCTGACGCTCAACTGGTACTGCCCCGCGCCGTTGTCCGGAAGCCACTTGGGGTCGCGCGCCAGGCGCACCGGAAGGCCCGATTCCCAGCGCACCAGAACCCTGAACTCGGTTTGCAGCCGGTTGTCCCGGCGCGTGGACTTTACCCTGGCGCGGGCGCGAGGCGCCCAGGCAGGATCGAGTTCGAGGTCCACCTCCCGAGACCATGGGGACTGATTCAGGATGGCGTGGATGTCCTCGAGGGTCCACTCCGCCGGTATCATGTTGGCCCATGCTTCGCCGGCATGGCCCAGCGCCGGAAACAGAGCCATTACGCCGGAGGACGCCGTCAGAAACTCTCTTCGGGTGCGGAACATCGCGGTTGCCTTTTTGCGAACTTCCCTCCAAGCGATGGACGCACGCAAAGACCCAGGCTGCCGGCCGCTTCACAATTCTCAACAATTCTTGCGGACGGCGGATTCACTTTCGCGGCAGCCGCATCGTAACGCGCAGCCCCGGCTGGCAGTTTTCGGCGCGGATGGTCCCGCGATGCAGCGCAATCGCTCGCTGGGCAATCGCGAGTCCCAAGCCCACACCGCCGGTGCTCCGGTCCCGGGAGGCATCCGCGCGGTAGAATGGCCCGAAAATCTCCGCCAGGGCCGTATCGGGAACCCCTGGGCCCCAGTCGCGCACGGCGATGGTCGCCGAACCCTCATCCCCACTGCCGGACAGGCGGACGTGTGTGCCTTCCGGAGTGTGTTGCACGGCGTTTCGGAGCACATTCTCGATCGCGCGCCGCAGCAGGTCGGCGTCGCCCATAACCGTGCCTGGCCGGAAGAGAGCGAGTTGAATCTCGCAACCGCGATCCACGGCTTCGATGGCGCAACGATCGGCGATTTCGGTTAATAACGATCCGATATCCACGGGTTCCGCTTCGAGCGCCGTGGGATCGACCTCCGCGCGCGCGACCTCCAGCAACTCGTCAACCAGGTCGTTCACGCGGCTGGCCTCCATTTCGATCCGAGCCAGCGCTCCGGCGGCGCCGCACCGCGCCCCGGGGATTGCCAGCAGCAACCGCGTCAACGGGGAGCGCAGCTCGTGCGCCATATCGGCGCAGAGCCGCTGGTGAGATGCGACCAGCGATTCGATCCGTTCCGCCATGCGATTGAACGCCCCAGCCAGCCTCCCAATGGAATCCCGCGAGTCCGCAGTCACCCGCACGGCAAGTTCGCCCGCGCCAAACTCGTTCACGGCCGCTTCGATTCTTCGCATCCGCCACGTCACATATGCGCCCACCGTACAGCACAGCACCGAGACGAATGGCAGAACCCACAGCATCGGGCCGAACGGGATTGGAGAGGGGTGCGCCGGAGGCTCGGCCACGCAGGAGTAGGTCGCGGTGGTAACAATCAGGGCGGGGACCGGAAACCCTTGTGCTTGGGAGATCAACGCGGATCGGTGCTGTCCGGTTGTCAGGTCGCGGCCGGCGGAATCCAGAAGATGCACCCGAACGCCGGGCCCAACTTCCGCTCCCTGCAGGACCGAACGCAACGACTCCGGTCCTCCATGCTCATAGGCCCCTCGGGCTGCGTCGCAGACCTCGCTAAAGTGGCCGCGAATCGCGCTGAACATCAGGATCATATTGACTACGACCAGTCCGGTACCGGTGCACAAAAACAGCGCTAGGAGAAGCCAGAGATTGAACGCGCGTCGCAGACTCCTCGTCCAACCGGCAATCCGCGTCTTCATGTCTTTACCAGGTCCGGCTGGCTGCGCAGTTGATAGCCGGTGCCCCTGACGCTCAAGATCAGGTCGCGTCCCTCACCCATCTTGCGGCGAATCCGGCTCACGTGCGTATCAATCGTCCGGTCGAAGGGCGAAGCCGGGCGGTTGTACAGGTGGAGGCTCAATTGATCGCGCGATACTACCCGTCCACTCGAACGAAGCAACTGTTCGAGAATCTCGCACTCCATCGCTGTGAGATCAAGGTGCTTTCCCCGGTAAGAAGCATTCCGGGTCCCAGGTAGCAGAGTCAGATCGCCTGCCTGAAGAGACTCTGCCGAGCCGGCAGGAACCGCGGAGCGGCGCAGGATGGCCCGTACGCGCGCCAGCAGCTCTTCCGGATAAAACGGCTTCGCGAGATAATCGTCGGCGCCCAAGTCGAAGCCCATCATGCGCTCGAACCGTGCCGTTTTGGCGGTCAACATCATCACCGGCAGGCGCGACCGCTGCCGGATCTGCCGTAGAATTTCGAAGCCGTCCGGTCCTGGCAGCATGATGTCCAGGATTATAAGGCTGTAAAGTTCGGTCTGCGTCCGGGCAATGCCCCGCACGCCATCGGCTTCAAAATCGACAGAGAAGCCCGAATCCCGAAAGAAGTCGCGCAACATGGAACATAGTTCCACGTCGTCATCTACCACAAGTAGTCTCATCGCGAGTGGCTACGGTTTTCCAACCCCTACGGATGCATGCAGGTGGCGCGGCATAGCAGACTGCCACAAGGGTCGGACGGCATGCATACGCCGGGCGTTGCAGATCCTCGCCGGGAGTATTGTTAAGAATTGTAAAGTTGGCCATAGGCTGCACAGAGCTTTACAGAACTTGACGGTAGTCGTCAGTAGGCCGGTCGCCGCCTCCGCCACGCCGCCGATTTCGATCAAGGTGCGGCGTCCCGTGCCGCTGGCCACGATGGTTGCGTTCCCGCTGCCGCGCAGCACCACTCCGCCGGTCCGCATTTCGAGGTGTCCCGCCACGCGATACCGCCCCGGCCGCAACAGCAGCGCGCCCCGAAAACCGTTCTCCCGCACGGGGAGCGCCGATAAATGATTGATCGCCTGCTGCAACAGTTCGGTGTCATCCCCGCCGGTGGGCCTCACCGAGATCGCGGCCGGCACCGTGGGGGCCGAGACCCCTCCGCCTCCGTAGCCCGCGTACGAAAAATCGATCCGGGGCTGCGCACCCGCCGCGGCAGCCAGGCAAAAGAAGAGCGCCAACCCAAAGACACGGGTCCACTTTTGGCTTCTCATGCAATCCTCGATTCAGCTCCTATAGTGCCGCATTACCAGACGTGACGGGCGCCCGCCCGGGCCGCCATGGCCGCTCGGAATGGAAAAAAGAGATTTGGTGCTTAACCGTTCTGGGGAAGCCGGTTCCCGGCTCGAGTCGCAAGGCGCGGGAACCCCAAGGGCGTTAAATTAGCCCCCTCGACAAGTATTTTCGCAGGCTCTCCGATTGGAGCGTGGTTTCCTAGATCGGGGACTTGGGGGGACCTTGGGCTCCGCTACCGCGGAACCGACGCGATCTATCGGGGGTAACCGACGAGCCCTGCAGATCTACGGACCCCCCAATTCGAATACTGCCCACTCTCAAACAGTTTTGCGCGATAATGTTCTCTGAGCATCACGGGCGGTTGCTGCCAAGTGGCGATTGCAGAGCGCGACTGTCGCATCCTGTTTCAAAAGT
>Ga0209039_10001665_pt1 | contig 20212 bp, 18 predicted proteins | sample BogFormECP12_OM1_FD_188238 | JGI IMG/M metagenome (GOLD analysis project Ga0209039, IMG submission 188238) | Bog forest soil microbial communities from Calvert Island, British Columbia, Canada - ECP12_OM1 (SPAdes) (version 2) | ecosystem: Environmental > Aquatic > Freshwater > Wetlands > Bog ...
AGGCACCATCGCCAACTGTGTTACCGTCGGCGGTCACGTCCGAGAGCGTGAAGTCAACATTCGTGCTCCCCAGATTCTTGATGAAGGTGCCAACACCAGTATTGCCGCTGGCGTCCACTTCCGTGAGCGTGACTGCACCATTCGTCAAGATGTGCAAGCCATCGCCACCGGTATTCCCATTGAATTCGCTGGAACTGCCGGAAATAGCAGTACTCGTACTACAATTGAAATCAACACAAATATTTCCACCGATTGGATCAGCAATACTTCCCAGTAAGGCACCATCGAGAACATTGTTGTCCGCGGTGACATTGACAAGGTAAACATCCCCGTTGGAGTAAACCTCCAAGCCGTTAGCGCCATTGCCGTTGCCGGTGCCTGATTCACCAAAATAACTGGAGGCGCCGGTCAGGAAATCAACACTCATGGCGGAAGAGGTGGTCGAATACGTATTATTTAGATAGGCACCGTCGCCAGTGAGATTCCCGTCCGCAGTGACACCATCAATATTAATGTTGCTTGCAGATTTGATGTTCAACCCATCGTTGTAGTTGCCGTTGAATTCGTTGCCGGTCGAGTAGTCCAGTTCGACGGCATATGGATTGGTAGAAGCAGAATTATCCAACACCGCCCCCGAACCGGAAATTCCGGATTGTCCATTGTTGTCAGCAGTCACATCAATTAAATTGATGAAGCCGTTAGAAGCTACATCGAGGCCATCCAACCAGTTATTGTTGAAGGTGCTTGGGTCAATAATCACTTGACCCGGCGCTCCTGAGATGCTGCTACTATTATTGCCACTAGTGCAACTACCCGAACTAATAATGCAGTTATCCAAAACAGCGCCTGCTCCGCCGGTGCTTCCACTGGCTGTGACATCCGTGAGCGTAATGTCACTCGTAGAAGAGGCGTCGAGTCCGTCGCCGCCATTATTGTTGAACTGGCTTGAGGGACTTGGGTCGCCCGAATAGGTGGTGGAAGTCACCGTAATGGCGCCGCTGCCTTTGCTGTTATCGAGCTTCGCACCGCGTCCGCTATTGCCATTCGATTTAACGTTATTCAAGTTGATGTTGCCGGTGCTTCCAGGGGCTTCGGTAACGGTCAAGCCATCACCGGTTGCCCCCGAGATGGTAATATCATTGATGGTGACATCGTTGTTCCAGTTGATAACGGAGACAGGATGAATAAAAGTGGTTACACCGGAGAGACCGTAGGACCCACCGGTCGAACCGTTCCAACCGCCCTGCAGGGTCAACGCATAATTGGCCCAAGCAGTCAGGGCCGCCGTGCTGCCATCAAAAGTGGCGTCATTGGTAGAATATGAAGAAGTGAAGTAGACTGTACCATCGGCGGCGGTTTTACTGCCAAGATCAGTAATTACTTGAGCAACTGTGGCTTCCCCTGTTGGGCTGCTGCAACCCGCGCCACCGGGGGTCTCGCCAGTCGGACACCAGATCGGGTCGCCGGTTTTGATGATATTCGCGGCGGCCTGCGTGGCCAGTGGCACAACCGTGCCCGTGGCATCCAGCACCACCACCGGCGTGCCGGTCGGAACCTGAGATAACACGGCGGCCGTGTTCGTGGCAGAAGGCGCAACTGTCGTGATTGTCGGCGCGACGGTGGTATTGGTTGGAGCAGCAGTCGTATCTGTCGGCGCAACACTTGTATCCGTCGCAACGGCTGTTGTAGCTAGGGCGGAAGTGCTGGCTGGCGCAACTGATGTTGAAGGCGCAGAAGTATCCACGGGAGCAGACGTGTCCGCTGGAGCGACGGATGTAGCTGGGGCGGAAGTGCTGGCTGCTGCGGGCGGCTGAGTCGCCGGAGCTGAGGTGTCTGCGGGTTGTGTCGCAGCCGGAGCGACGGATGTAGCTGGGGCGGAAGTGCTGGCCGCTGCGGGCGGCTGAGTCGCCGGAGCTGACGTGTCTGCAGGTTGTGTCGCAGCCGGAGCAACTGGCGTGCTGTCATCTGCACGCGCAATCAGCGGATCCGCGGCGCTGAAGACCAGCACCAATAAAACCACTACTGTCAGAAAATAAAAACGAAGGCTCTTTTTCATGGCTCTCTCCACCAAATTACAGGTGACAGTGAAAACAAAGACAAAAATAGTTGTATTAGTCCATTATCCATCAATCAAGAAGGAAAATCAATCCCCAATAAGTGGGATTAGTGAAGAAAAGATTAAGCTGAATAGTTTTTTGGGCGTGTCAATTAAAGTTAGCCGGTTTGGTCAGCTACAGGCAATTTTTGTATTCCATTTATAAACGCGCACACTCACGCGCTTGCCTTTCAATCCGCTCGGAGGGTGTATCCGTTGGCGCCGACCCGGATCATGCCATCGTGAAGCCCTGCAATGAAAACGTGTTGCGCTGAAATTCTCTTGGAACCCTCAAATGATGTAACACGTACGATTGGATACCCTTTTGCAGGCGTGTCACGTTTTTTTTCTTCGGTATCCAATTGTTCCTCGGGCGGATTGTACGCTTCAACTTGAGCTAGGATGGAATCACGATAGGCATCTGGGATTTCGTCAACGAGGCGTATTGTACCTTCCGCTGTTGTAATGATAGCATTGCCTAAGAAAGATGGTTTATCTACTTCGAGAATAACACGCCAACCGAGATTTGATTCTAGATTCTCCTTAAGAATTGAGATGCCCGCATCACGATCTAGATCCCGCTCTGCTTCCTTCTGAGTCTAACCAGCTTTTGTCTTGGAAGTTGGTTTCAGGAAATATAGCTCAATGAAATAAAAGCCAAAGGCCAGGATGAAATTAGTAGCCATCCCATGGGAGTAATTATTGTCCTGGAACCCGGAGAGGACGAAAAGCACTCCACAGATCTCTGCCAAAGCCATGCTAATAAAACCTAGCACACCGAAGACCTGCACACTCCTGATCTTCGAGACCAGCGCCAACACCAGGGTGATCAGAGCCAGGATCGTCAAGACAGTTCCCAATGCGGCATGAATCATTGTAACAAGGCCCGCCTGATTAAGGGCACCCACGATGTTAAGGAATGAAAAGCTAAAAGGAGAAAGAGAAGGTAGATTTGAAAGATTGACGGCCATCCCAAATTCATATTGGATTGCCAGCAACACGAGAACGGTTATTACAGTGACTTGCAGCCTCTTTATTCTATTGGACGACATATTTAATTCTCCTTTTTTGGGAAGTTGTATTTCTTCCTCATCAAGTTCGTATTCTTTATTCATTCTTAAATTCGCTGATCAGCGCACAGTCGGAGCGCGAGCTGCCAGCGCTAATTCCGACCTCTAAGCTCTCTCACTAGCCCGCGATCCCGCGCCGCATCGACAGCGCCCCAAGTCCCAGGGCGGCCAAGGATGACAAACTAAGCACGAGCACATCCAAGCCGAGCTGGTCAGTAGAACTGTAGAATACTGCCATCTGCAGGGCGTGCACGCCGTAGGCCAGTGGGTTGAAAACAGCCACGGTCTGCAACCAGTCCGGCTCGAAGGCCAGAACGCCAATACCTCCCGCCAGGAAAAACAGATAGAAGGCGACATTAATTGATAGGCCGGTGACGGGCTGAATATGCTGCAGCGCAGCACCGACTGTCACGCCAAGGCCGGTACCCATGAAAGCCACCAGGGCAATAATAAGTATTGTGGTAAGCCACTCGACTCCCACGGGCCGGGTCCAATCCAGCGCGGCGCCCATCGCCAAGATCAATAGTCCCAACAGGAATGTGACTGTGAAGCCGGCCAGCACCTTACCCAAGATGACGGCCTCGCCCGGAATTGGCGCCAGCAACATCTCCTTGACCGTGCGGCTCTCCCACTCGCGCGCGGCAGCGATGCCGCTCGTGACCAGCCCATTCAAAATCAGCAGCAGTACCAGCATGGGCAGAACGCTGAATTGGAAAAACTGTATGTCCTGGTGGCGTAGGTCGGTTTCGTGGATGGTCACCTTGATGGGGCTGGCACTGCCTTGGGCGGCGTAATACTGCGTGATGGAATCGGGCACCGCCCGGCGGATGTCGTTGGCGAAGTCCAGGTTGAGGTTGTTGAGAGTCACCTCCAGGGGGGCCGGATCGTGCGCCTGCACCCGCTGTGTGAAATCAAGGGGGATGGTGATGACCGCCGCCACGCGCAAATCATGCAATAAAGTCTGTGCCTGCTCGGGTGTGGCATCGGTCAACCGGAAGACATCCGCACTGTGGATAATCTGCTGCATTTGCTGGCCGGCGGACCCGCTGTCAAGCGTCACCAGCGCCACCGGGCTGGTCCCCACCGACGACGCGCCCACGGCCTGCACCACCAGAAAGCCGAGCACGGGCAGGATGGAGGCTGCCAAGCTGACGCGGTTGCGCCACCATACGGCCAAGTCTTTGCGATAGATTGCCCAGATAACGCGAAAAATTGAAGTGGTCATGATTTTTCCTAACTTGATACGGTTGTGCGGCGCAGAGCAATGGCGGCCAAGATTATCAATATCAGGGCGTAGCCCAACAGCACCAGCACGTTCATGCCCACGCCCAGCGTGTTCAGGTCAAAGCCATGAAAGGCGTGCTGCTGGAGCACGATGGCATAGTACACCGGAAAAATCTTGGCAAGGAATTCAATTAGCGGGATGTGGGCAAACGAGACCGGCCCAAAGGCACCGCTGATGAAGAACAGAGGCAAGCTGGTAGCGAAGGCCAGGGCAATAAAAGCCTGGCGCTGCTTGAGCACCGTGCCCAGCAGCGTGCCATAGGCGGTGAAGATGAGCAGGGTCAGCAGGCTGAAGCCGATCACCTCGGCCCAATGCAGCGGCCATACGCCCACCACCAGGACTAGCACCGCCAATACCAGCGTCGTGGACATCAAGCCCATCAAAAAAGAGCCCAGCATTTTGCCGACCATGATGGCCCAGCGGCTGGCTGGCGAGAGCAGTAACTCCTTGATCGTGGCTTTCTCCCACTCACCCGCGCTAGCGGTGCCGGATTGGAGCAGGCCGCCCATCATCAGCGCAATGACCAGGATGGAGACGGTCAAATACGGGATGTAATCGGTGTCCTGTGGCCACAAGTCGTGTTCGTCGGCGGTGACGTTAACCAGGCGCGGGAAGGCTTGGGCGTAAAACGAGCTGATGGACAGCGGCACGGCCCGGCGGATGTCATTAGTAAAATCGGTGTTGAGGTTGTTGATCTGCACGCCCAGCTGAACCGGCTGGCCGGCTTCCAAGCTGCTATCGAAATTGGCCGGAATGGTGACGACCGCAACGATCTTCCCGGTTTGTAGCAGAGCCTGCGCCGGCTGGGCGCCGGCAATCTGCAAGCGAAACGAGTGGGCGCGGGCCATAGCCTGGTAGAACTGTTGAGCCAGCGGGCCGGTGTCGGCCATGACCACAGCGGTAGGTGCCAGTCCCCCATTGAGCGCGAACAGGCTAAATAGAACGAGGAAGTTGACAGGCAGTACGATGCCTAGGATCGTCCCTATCCGCTCCGTGAAGGCGCTCTTGATTTCTTTCCGGGCACAAGCCCAGATGACGCGCAGGTCATAAGTGAGTTGATTCATCGTCTTAGTCCCTCAGTGCCTTGCCGGTCAATCGCAAAAAGATTTCTTCCAACGCCGGCTCCCGGATGGCAATGTTGCGTAGTTCCTCGGCTTGCGAGACGTGGTTGACCACCTGCGAGACGACGTGGTCTGCGCCAGTGGTGTTAATGGTTAGGTGAACACCATCCGCAGCAATGTCCAGCACACCGGGAATGGCGCGCAGCACGTCCAGTGAAGTTAACGGATGGGCGGTCTCCAGCTCGACCACGCGCCCTCCGTAGGTTTGCTTCAGGTGGGCAGGCGTATCCACCGCGATCAGCTTGCCGTGGTCAATAATAGCCAGCCGCTCGCACAGAGCCTCGGCTTCTTCCAAATAGTTGGTGGTGATGAGAACCGTTTTTCCTTGATCTCGCAGCGCCAGGATGTAATCCCAAATCACGCGCCGCGCCTGTACATCCACTCCAAGAGTAGGTTCGTCCAGGTAGATCAGCTTGGGGTCGTGCAGCAGCGCCCGCCCCAGCGCCAGGCGGCGCTTCATCCCACCGGAGAAGGTTTGCACGGCTTCGTCCTTGCGGTCGAGCAACTGCACCAGTTCGAGCATGGCGGTGATGCGTTGCTTCTTCTCAGCGGTGGGGATACCGAACAGGTCGGCGTGAAAATCCATATTGGTCCAGGCCGACAACTCCTCGTACAGCGCGGTCTCCTGCGGGACGGAGCCGAGGATCTGGCGCACTTGCTGCGTCTGGTGGCGCACGTCATAGCCCAGCACTTTTACCTGGCCGCTCGTGGGCTTGCTCAGGCCACTGAGCATATTGATGGTGGTTGTCTTGCCTGAGCCGTTTGGCCCGAGCAGCCCGAAGATTTCGCCCGGCCGCACGGTCAGCGACAGGTGATCCACCGCGGTAAAGTGGCCAAAGATCTTGGTCAGCTCGATCAGCTCGATCGCCGGCGCGCCTGTAGATGCTGCGGCATTGGTTGGATTAAGGGACACTGGAGTTTGGGTAGTCATAAATCCTCGATAGTTGAAAAATCGGAAGCAGACGACGGTGTATGGGTCGGGCTGTTCTTTCCAAGCGCAAAGGTTGGATCACTCTCGCCTGTTGCCCACGATAAGTAGTACAAGTTTATATTCGACATGGGAACTTCATGATCATCTTCAAGGCCGGATGGCCCGCATCAAGAGATCGGTAATTTGCTCGGACAACAGCTCCACTGAAGTACCATCTCGCGTGAGCCGCTCGAAATTCATATCGAAAACAATCGAGATGAATTCTTGAATCAGGCCGGCTGATAAATCGGTGCGAATTTCACCCTGGCGTTGGGCTTCTTCAATCAGGGCAATACTTGTTTCAGCCAACTTGCGTTCGACTGTCTGGAATGCCGGATCGCCAAAGACTTCTTGCGGTACTTCCTGCACTAACAGGTCGATTTGCGCCGCGCCCATCTTGGCGCGTCCCTTGATCGCGGAGGATAAACTGCGCTTGACCCGTTCCATAACGGGTAAGGATGGATCAAGCGATCTTATATTGGCTTCCGCTTCTTCCATGTGCTGGACGATCACTTTGAGCGTCAACTCCGTTTTTGATTTGAAATGCAGATATAAAGTTGCCTTGCTGATACCAACCTGCGCGGCCACGTCATCCATGCTGGTTGCCGCGTACCCCTTTTGCACCAACAAGTGATACGCGGCCTCCACAATGGCGCTTTCACGAAGCTGATATTGCTGTTCTTTTAGGGTTAGCATGATATAAAACTATTTAGTTTCATAATTATACTATATAGTTTCAATTATATACTATTTAGTTTTTATGTCAAGGCCCAGCTTTCCCCCCTTTCCAGGGGGCGCAATCGTTTTTTCTATCGCGAATCACGCCGCGCTTGCCGGTCTCGATTTTGGGCCGAAATCCAGCGGCATCAACAGCGGACCATTCATTTCAATAGGAAAGCTAAATAGCCACGATGGCTCCAGTGCCCTTCATCCGATCTTTGTTTGATTTGCCTATTAGGTAGTAAATGCCGTCATAATGAGTCGGGAGATCGACAGTTATCGGGTACTGGATGCTCGCCTACCTGGAAGAATACCGATTTCTCTTCGTACCCAAATATGTAACAAGATCGTCGCCCACATTCTAAAAGGCCGCCACGGTTGCGAAATCAGATTTACTTTTTTCTGATCAGGAGCAACCTGTAACTGATAGGCTTTCTGTATCGCATAATCGGTGAGGTCATCGCGTGTGATGTCATCGACCAAACCTGCGCCACGATGCAATATCCCTTGTGCGAAAAATGGACCAACACCAGGCAGAGTTTCGAGCTTGGAGAGCGCAACTTCTATCGGGAGCGACCGAAGCAAGTCGCGCTCGAGCAAACCGTCTAACGCTGATTTTGCAACACTGTGCAACCGTTCGATTTTTTGTACATTCAATCCTTCATACCTTTCCAAGGTTAGGAGAACTCGCGGTTCTGGAAACGCATGAAATACCTGACCCCCAACCACCAACTTTTCACCGAATTCCTCAGCCAGGTGTTTCATAACCTCGGCCTTCTGATGTATCGATCTCCTATGACCGATGATAAAGCCAGACGCGGCTTCATAAGGTGAATGAAACAAATTCGGGCGTAGAAAGTTGTATTTGAGTTGAAGTTCTCCAATCACCGAATCACGCTTCCCCACCTGAGGCCAATCTTCCGCCGCAATATCTAAAGAGAGGGCAGCCAAAGCCTGAGACTTGGCCTTTTCCGATATCTCGTCGGCACCATAGACCTGACCTATGATTCTTCCATCCGCTTCCTGTTGAACGGTAACTGCGGCTGAGCCTTTCCATCCTTCGACCGGAAAGGCCATTACGAGGGTCTTTGGATCATTCTTCAGAGTGGGCCAGCCACCAAAATATTGATTTTGGTTCGCGAGATCAAAAACTCCCTTTGGAGTAATTTCAAACATCACAGTTGTAAACCTCTCGATCGGATAAAAACCATAAATTGGAAATCGAGGTTCATCCTTTTCAAAACTAAATTAGTCTTTTTGAAGCTGTATCTGAATAATATCAATTAATGAAAGTATGTCAAGTTTTCTCGATTTCGTTTTCATGATTTAGCTTTGAATGCTTAGCATAAGTAGATGGGTCGCATCGGTGATTATGTGCTCAAGTATTTCAGATTCGCCAACAACGGCAATTCGGATTTCTAAGGCTGAGTAGAATCTAACACCCAAAATATTCTACAACCAAGGAAAATGCGTTATACTTATTGTAAAGAAAGTATAACAAGGAGTTCATCATGACTTTAACCATTTCCAGTAAGGGCTGGGTGGTCATCCCGGCCGAACTAAGAAAAAAATACAAACTTCAACCAGGTGCCCAAGTTGTCATCGTAGATTACGGTGGCGTCCTATCCATTATTCCGGCTACGCAGGAACCGATCCAACGAGCACGGGGTTCTCTAAAGGGTCTCCCCTCCTTAACTAAAGAATTACGGAAAGAACGCGCTCAAGAGCGCAGGCGAGAAGAAGCGAAGATCAAGCAACATCATGGCTGATCTGCCCGCCTTTATACTGGATAGTTTTGCATTACTTGCTTATCTCCAAGATGAGCCGGCAGCACCGCGCGTTGAAACGCTTTTGGAGAATGCCAAAAAAGAAAAGTGCCTTTTGATGATTTCCATCATCAACCTTGGGGAAATTTTGTATATCACAGAACGAAGAGGCGGCGTATCCAAGGCACAGAACGCTCTGGCACTGATTCAACAATTGCCTATTGAAGTTCTGCCTGCTGATGAGAAGGCTGTTTTCTCCGCCGCGCACATCAAAGCCAATTACTCAATTTCTTACGCAGATTCCTTTGTAGTGGCTGCCGCAGTTGAAAAGGATGCGGTTATATTAACCAATGATCCTGAATTTGAATCCGTAAAGTTGATCGTGAGAGTTGAATGGCTGAAAGAAGTTGATAGACAGATATAATTTCGTTATACGACCTCCCAAGAAAGGAGGAGATGAGGCACGCCCTTCATCTCGAGCTCGTGTTAGGCTTCGCCTTCGTTTTATGAATTCCGTTTCACCGTGCCCTTCACATGCGATAGCAATTCGCCGCCAGGAGCCGCTACCAAAAACTCGGTTACCAAAGTATCCTTCCCGGCCGTTTCGTAGATCAACCGAGCGCGTGGACTCGTCTCGCTGGCTTCGCTCTCAAAAACAACTCCTGGCTGTTTCTCCGGAAAGGCAAGAGTATAGTGGATGATGTGTCCTTCGTTATCGAAGTAAACGGCCCGAAATTGCAGCTCACCTGGCTGCTGATAGATAATGAGAAGATCATCATGCACTAAGCCTTTTGCTTCGCCTGGTTCAGAAGCGAATTCCGCCCGACTCTTGCGGATTATGACCTTCTTATCCAAGTCGTAGGAAAATGTCGTTGAGCCTGAAATACCCTGACCCGGTTGCCCGGAAACAGGACTAAACCAACTACCAATGAGGAACTCTAACTGATCCCATGAATTCATGACACATCTCCTATTCGCTAAGCTTAACTCTTTGCGTCATCTTCCCGTACTTTGGGGAAAGCCCTGTGTATTTCAGCATACCCGCCGCTCATTGGCCTTGGGGTGGCTGCCATAGTTCGACCTTGTTTCCCTCTGGATCAATGACCCACGCAAACTTCCCATACTCGGATTCGTCAATCTGCTCGAGCACATGGCAGCCTTCTTCCTTTAAGACCTTGACCAAGGCTTGGAGGTCTTCCACCCGGTAGTTGACCATGAAGGCAGCAGAGCTCGGAGCAAAGTGATCACTTTCTTGCGGATCGATCAACCAGGCAGTTGTGCCTGCAACCGGCTTGCCTTCGGCGTCGGTCCAATCAAAGGCAGCTCCGCCCCATTCCTGGACATCAATTCCTAGGTGCCGCTTATACCAAGCTTGGAGCGCCGGAGCATCTTTGGCCTTGAAGAAGATGCCGCCAATACCAGTGACTCGTTTCATGTGACCTCCTATGTGGGGTGATAGTGAGATGAAATGTGTTCTCTGTGGCCTAACGAGACTGTCGAAAAAGTGTTATTACGATACAAGCGGCCAAGAAATTACTCAGCATAACGATGGAAGAGCGACTTAGTTATTCAACGCTTTTCTTTCACTCGTCATCCCATACTGATGGATTTTACCAATATTATGGACGAGTGCAAACAACTTCCATTGCACATCCACTTTAGCTTTTGTCCGTAAAGTAAATCGATCCAAGCGCTTCTGAATCCGGATGTTGGCAAAGACCGGCTCGACAATGGCCAAACGCCTGGCATAGATCTGCCTGCCTTGTGGAGCATCGATTTTGGCTTTCATCTTCTCGATCAAACTGGGCGATTGAGGAACTACTTCAATCGATAAAAACCTGCGCGGTGTCTCCGGTCTGCTCAAACACTTTGGTCTCAATGGACAAGGGGCACAATCGGTCTGGCTGGCGCGATAAATATCATAGACGCGATAACGGTTGCGTTGGTTGCGAGCGCCGCGTTTCAAGACATGGCCTTGCGGGCAAAGGTAAACCTGCCTGGCCTTATCGAAGACAAAGTCAGTGGAAGAGAAAATACCTTGTTTGTGCGTGGATCGTTTTCTGGAATGGATGCCGTTTTTGAATCTCTGCTGTCTGGAGAGACGTTCATCCCGTTTGCGAAACTGCAGGTCGGGGATATAGGCATCCAGATTCTGATCCTGGCATAAGACGAGATTGGCCAGCGAGAAATAATTACTATCCGCGCTGAGTTGCTTGCTGTTGAAGTAGTCCGCATCTTTGCCGATGGTCCGCATGTTCTTTTGGGCAGCAGCCATCATCGGTGCCAGATTCTCGTGATCCTGACTGCTAAAGGCCTCCGCATGCAGGATAATCTGGCGTTTGGCATCGACCAGCGCCTGCGCGTTGTATCCCTGGATGACGCCATGCGAAGTGGGCATCTTGGTGGATTGATTATCCGTGACGTTGCTTTGGATCTCTTTGCGGCTTCTCCCGATCTTGGGTTTCTGTTCTTGCAAGAACACATTCAAGCGTTCCGCCTGATGCTGCAAACGCTTGAGTTGCTGCTGACGTCTTTTTGATTCGGAGTGGGGCAGCCCATCCTGATGGATGTGTTGCGTGATGACCTGATGGAGTTTGGCCTGCAGCTTATCCTGTTTTCTTTTCAGCTCTTTGAAAGTTCCGCTCCATTCTTTGGAAGCGTTGGAAGGCAGCTTGATGCCATCGAGACTGAAGTGAGAACCGCCTAATAGATCGAGCTGATCGCAGACCAGGAGAATATTGGCGAAGATGCTTTCGATCTCCTGTTGCATGGAAGAGACAAAATGGGCGAGGGTGCTGTGATCGGGACGATAACCGCTACTCAGCGCCATGAAGAGGATGTTCTCGCGGCAAGCGCGTTCGATCTGGCGCGAAGTGATCAAGCCTCTGGAATAGGCGAACAGGATGACTTTGAGCAAGAGCTTGGGGTGAATAGCGGTTGCGCCGGTGTTGTCGTTTTGATAACGCTCTTCGAATACCGATAGATCCAGATGATGCTCAACGAGCTCATGGATGGTGAATTCCAATGTGCCGGGTTGGAGTTGATCTTGAAGGGAGACAGGGATCATAACCATTTGATCATACTTGTATGGTTTGTATCTAGCCATCCTCACCTCCATTTTTATTTCTGTTTTTATTTTAGTACTTTTTCGACAGCTTCAACGGTCTGCGTCATCGTCCCCGTACTTTGAGGAAAGCCCTGTGTTTGCCTGCCCTGTGTTTCTCAGGGTCAGGGTACCCGCTGGTGGGCAGGACGCGATGAAGCTGACTTGACGGAATTAGTTTGGGCGTAGTTTACCTCATTTTGGCGGGAGGCATCCCCCCTTCCACGGCTTCTCGCGCGCCGGATGGACTTCAGACGCAGTGGCTTATCAGTAGCAGATTAACCAACAACCTGTTGTCGGCCCCAATTGGTCTTCGTCGGGTATGCGTTTGGTGGAGCTCGATCAATTGGATCGGGATCTGGAACGGTAGAGGCAATAAATCCAACACGCTACTTATAGACTTGGTGTGGTGATAATCACCACACCAAGTTGCTCTTGCACAGCTATTGCGAAATAAAAAAGTGTACCCGTGGGTACACTTTTTTATTTCTGCCTCTTCCGGCCAATTCACAAAAAGGCGATCCTGACGCTCGGGGCCTCACCATCCCACTCCTTGAGCAGAAATTCCAGTCGAGGTCGGTTTAGAGCCGCGCGTTGGATTTAGAAAAATATCAAAATCATCGAAACTGGCGAAAAAAAATTCGCGAATTTCATTAGCAAGAATTTCTGGTTGTTCCATCGCCAGGAAGTGCCCACCCTTATCAAATTCAGTCCAACGTCTCAAATCGGCATAACGGCGCTGCACCCACTCACGCGGTGCACGTTGAACCGCTTCCATGGAAAGCGCAACACCAGTTGGAACATGGATCTGTTCATCCGGTCTTAACTTGCGTGTATCGTGGGCACGTTCAAAGTAGGAACGCACCGATGAATTTGCAGTTTCAGTGACCCAGTAAATCATAACGTTGGTGAGTAATTCATCTTTGGAAAAATAGTCTTCAATATTTCCTTTGGGATCTGTCCACGCGCGCCATTTTTCAACGATCCATGCCATCAACCCAACTGGAGAATCGTTCAAGCCATAAGCCAATGTTTGGGGACGGGTGGCTTGAACGGCATCGTAAGCGCCTTCCTCGCGATCCCAAGCCTCGAGAACCGCTTGGAAAACTTTTTCGGCATCCGTCATGGACGGACGACTTTCATCAAAGAATGGGGCTGGAAAGGTTGGCATCATGGTATGAAATCCAATTACGGATTCGGGATAATCCAATGAAAGCCAACTGGAGATCACCGCACCAATATCATTAGCTTGCATACCAAATCGCTGATATCCAAGACCTTCCATCAGCTTCTTCCATAAATCAGCCACGCGCCATCGCGTCATCCCGGCTTGTAGTGGATGCTCCGAAAACCCATAGCCAGGTACAGACGGCACAATTACATCAAACGAATCCGATTCCTTGCCGTCATGACTAAGTGGATCCGTAAGTAACGGGATGATTTTCAACATTTCAACGAACGAACTCGGCCAGCCATGAGTAACGAGAAGCGGAATCGGATTCAGTCCCTTCCCGTGCTCATGAATGAAATGAATTCGCAAACCATCGACCACCGCCTGATAATTTGCAAAGGAATTGATTTGCTGTTCCTGGGCCCGCCAATCAAATTGGGTGAGCCAGTAATTCGCCAGTTCTTTCATGTAACTAAGATTGGCGCCATACCGCCAGCCTGATTGTTGGACTTCATCGGGCCAACGCGTTCGCTTGAGCCGTTCATGCAGATCGTCAAGGATTTCCTGCGGAACGGCAACTCGGAAAGGTTCGATTTGCATATTTATTCTTTCAATGGCTTGCTATCCAGGATCATGTGGAACCAATATTTTCCAATTAATCTCATCAAGGTCGCAACGACAATCCCTACAAGAGTCGTCCCCACATGTCTTGCAACGTTACATCGGCTTCGAGCCAATCGCGGATGTATTTCGTAAACGTCAGGACCGTCCACCGAAGCGAAGAGTGAAGGCTGTATCATAATGAGGATACCATACTACTACACAGCCGTTGCGAATAAAAAAAGTGTACCCGCGGGTACACTTTTTTATTTATGCCTCTTCCAGCCAATTCACAAAAGGCGATCCTGACGCGTGAGGAAGATTTGTGGAACTGGACGCTCGGGTGCCTCACGCTGCCACCATTTAGCCAGAAATTCCAGCACCTGGCCGAATTCCTTCTCCGGAATCAGCTGGTAGCTTGGAACTCCAAACTGGCGCTTGACCTCGTTGTGGATGACCGCATAAGGGCTTGCTTTTTTGGGGCTTGTTTCCTTCAGCAGATCGCCGAGCGTGCTGACCGCATCCAAGTATTGACGGGCCTGCAGATGGGAAATTAAATCTGTTCCCACGAGCCGGGCTTCCAACGCACTCATTCGATCTTCCAATTGGCCAAGGCGGGTGTCATGTTTATCAACATCCTGCTTGAGGCTGGCAGCCTGATCCATCAGGACATGATACTCTCTCTCGGCAGGCGGCAAGGAGGTATCCAGTTCTGCCAGCATGTCAGAGGGCAAAATCTGCGAGCGGAAAGCTGCCCAGGCCACCGTTGCCAGCTCGCGCTTGAAATGAATGATTTTTTCTTTTAGCTCGGCCTTGACTCGTGCCGAGTCGATCGTCCCCAGCCAGTAAGGCAGCAGGCGGAGCGCCAGGCAGGAAACCTCACGCTCCTGGGCTGAGCCGTCACTCCGCAAAACAGGTGCAGTAAGCATTACGATGCCGTCCGCAAGTGCCTCGTCCCGTTCGATGCGTCTGGTTTGGGCTGAGAAATCCAGCTCCATGGCATCACACAGAGAATGCAAAGGTAATACCAACTGGCGTTTATCCGTCAGGTACAGCTCAAATGTGGAACCATAAAATTCAAAGGGGTACTGATCAACGATTTTCATTATGCAGCCTCTTCATTCGATTCTGATTTTCTACCGTTGCCATGATGGCAACAGTAGAAAATTTCAAACAAAATTACCGGCGGCGTGCCCTGATCTTGCGCAGGCTGGCTGCCAGGGATTCAAGATTTTTAGCCGCCCACTCCAGGTCTTTTGGGTCCTTCAACAAAACAGAAAGCTCCGTGGCCACACGATCATAATTACGGTCAAAACCGGATCGCTGCATGAGCTTCAACCAGGATTTTACGCGGCTGGCCATCTGCCGGTGCAAGCCGGGCGCAGTGTGAGGTCTGGCATTCTTTCCACCCGCTTTCTTTTCCTCCACCGCGCGTTCAATATCCTCTGAAGATAATTGCTCTTCCAGCGCATGCAAGAGGAGCCCGCGCTGTTGCTGCTTGGGTGCGGAAAGGATCACCCGCAGACGGCGTTCCTCGACCCGATACAGACTCGCCAGATACAAAAGTTCATCGCTGAGCGCCAGGATCTGCAGATGTCGCACCAGATGCGGCCGCTTCATGCCAACAATTCTTTCCAGTTCCGGCCACGTGCGATGGGGCAAGCGCTCTATCTTCAATACCTGCCGGTAGTAATCCAGCTCATTTTCGGCAGCTGGATCCGGATAGTTATTCTCGAGAACCAAGATCAGGGAGGCGATCGCTTTTGCAAGATCCACGGCGGAGATGTCCTCGCGCTGGAGATTCTCCGCAATTTGTCGAAGCCGGCTTGACTCTTTTTGTTCAACCACCTGCAGCCTGGGTTCATCCTGCAAGCCCTGCTCGACGGCTTTCAGCGCCAGAGACCAGAAGCGCCGTTCGCCGGCTTCCAACAGGAAGCGGGCGCCAACTTGCTGCACCTGCACCCAGGATCCAGTCGCCGGCTCGATCTGGCCATCGCTTAAAATAGATTGGCCAAGTGCAAGTAATTCATCCACCTCCCGCCGCAAACCAGGATCCCCATCGGCAGCCACCATCAGGGCCCGGGCCGCCTGATAACAGTCCATATTCCCTGCGAAGAAAGCCCCTTTGATCTCCGGCGGCAGGATCACGCGCGATTGAAAGCGATCGGGCAGGACCTGGCTGAGGGGGATATGCACGACGCGCGTCGTCCGGTGAGTCGCTTCCTGATCCTTCACTGACTCGAGCAGGCCGGTGACCTGTGTTTCTCCGGTCTGAGTAAGCTGACTGAGGTCCTTATGGGTTCGTTGTGGCATGGAAAGCCTCCTTTAAAAAAGTGTACCCGCGGGTACGCTTTTTCAGCCCATTCGACGGCGGATTTCCTCCGCCACCTGGGCAAATTCCTGAGTCGCCGGGCTGGCGCTCGCCATTGCGGTTGCTTTGCGGGACGGTTTGAAACTGAAAATATCCAGCCCCTCGCTGTTGGCGTAGTTTACATCCGCCCGCCGGCTGATGGGTTTTAAAATGAGATTCTTGTATTCTCTGTTTAGCGAAGCAAGAAATTCATGCTGTTCCTGCTGCCGAAAGTCGCACATGGTGGGCAATATCCCGAGCAGTTGCAGGCTCCGGTTGTGCTGGCGCTGAACGCTTTGGATGGTCTTCAGCGCTCCCGAAAGACTCTCGATGCTGGGAGCCTCCAGCTGGCAAGGGATCAACACGTGTGTGCTGCCCACCAGGGAATTGATCGAAAGATAACTCAGGCCGGGCGGGTTATCAATCACCACATACTGATAAAAAGGTTCGAGTGTTTCCAGAATCTCCCGCAGGCGAAATAACCCATCCACCGGATCATTTTTCAAAGCCGAATCGACGTTCGGCATTTTTTCCTTGGAGGAGGGGATAAAGTCCATGTTGTGACGGGCGCCGAGGGGGATTTCCGCCGTCTGAATAATATCGGTGACGGGCAGGGTCGTGTCCAGCATGAGCAAACCGGCGATATTGTCATAGGGACCCAATCCGGTTTGCCGACGCTGACCGAAGAAACCACCCGAGAGTGTAATCTCGGAATGGGTTTGCTGATCCAAGTCGATGATTAAAACACGTCCAGGCTCTTCGTTCGCTCCGACCTCATGAGACATCATCAATGCGAGAGCTGCTCCGAGGTTGATGGTGGTGGTAGTCTTTCCAACTCCGCCTTTTTGATTGAATACGCTCAGCACCTTCATTAGGGCCTTCCTTAAAACTAACGGCTGGTTGCCAATTATTTGTCTAAGCAGGCAATAAAACCAGGAAAATAAAAAATTGGATTATTGCGGATACAGCCATAAAAAACAGAATTATCCTCGTTATTATAGCCACAAAAACAGTAAATAACAAGGTTAAAGAGGCAAAAAATGCGGTTTTGACAGCTATTGCGCCAATTCAGGGCATGATGTACAATAATATAAAGGAAAATGGTCTCAGTTTCGACCCGGTACCCACATGGCCAACGGTAAAAATAGAGTTCCCAAGGCAGCCGCACTGACGGCCCCTGATAATATAATCCGATTCACAATGCGCGAGTTGGGATTGCTGGATCTGAACGAGCAACCCTTCAGCATCTCCGCGGACCCACGCTTCCTTTATTTAACCGAACAACATAAAGCCGCCCTGTCACGCTTGCAGGATAGCATCGAATGGCGGGAAGGCCTGTCCGTGATTGAAGGGCCGATCGGCGCCGGGAAAACTACCATGGCGCGGCGCTTGTATGAGCTTTGCATGCAGGACGAGGCATTGGAGCCCGTCTATATCCATACCGCCAGTTATAGCACACCCATGATGGCCTTGCGCGATATCGTAACACACTACCGCCTGGACTCCCGACGGGCCTATCTGGACAAGATTCGCGATTTCGAGAAGTACCTGATCAATCTCCGCAAACAAGAAAAGAATCCAGTATTAATCATCGATGATGCCCAATTAATGGCCTCGGACAGCCTGCAGCCGATCCAGGATTTTCTCAACTTCGACATATCATCGAAACTGATTCAAATCATCTTATTCGGACAGCAGGAGATCCACAAGAACTTTTCCAAGAATCCGGCTCTTCTGGATCGTGTGGTATTCTGGCACAGATTGGGTCCCCTGACCTACACTGAAACCGTGCAGATGATCCATTTTCGGCTCACAGTCGCTGGCCGCTTTAAACCGCTTTTTACAGATCAGGCTATCGAGATCATTTACGAGGCGTCCAAAGGCGTTCCCCGACCCTTGATGATCATATGCAACGAGACGCTCCACATCATAGTGGCCAAAGGGCATGTGGAAGTGGACGAGGCCGATGTCCGCCAGGCAATCGAAATCTACAACCAACGATCAAGGAGAATCAATGAGTAACGCAACCACCAAGCCTTATCCGTGGGCAGAGTTATATGATTTGGAATCGCGCATTTCGGGAACAGCCCGGGTCCGCTCCAGTAAAACCGGACGACCTCATCGCGCCTACATTCGACGGAAAACATCCGTCATGCTCTCCGACGAAGAACAAGAAGCATTGGAAAGAATTACTTACATGATCCGCCAGGCGCTGCGGCCCGGATCTGTGACAAAAAGCCAGGTTTATGGCCTGGCGGTGAGGCTGCTGGATCACCGAATCAAAATAATGCCCGAACATGTGGACAATTGGGAACAATTGATTGAGACTCTGTTTGAAGGGGCAGAGCAGGTCAAAAAGCGTTAGCGATCTTCTTATTTTAGGATTGCACTACTCTACTAAATTACTACTTTACTTATTTACTACTTTACTTATTTACTCCAATTATTAAATAGAGGAAACATGGCAGTTTTTGAATTTTTGGCTGGCAAGGAAGAAGATCTCATTTTGCCTCTCCTTCAACAATCCCCTTCGCTGTGGAGAGGCAAGAAGCGAACTGAAAAACACGATTCCTTAGAAGGCGTTTTAAGGAATATGGAGTTTGAGAAAATGTAGAATGTAGTTTACCGAAGGACACCTGTTAACCCGTAAAAAGTAGGCAGCGCTTCTATCAGGAGACACTGCTTACGGTGCAATGGACGGAGGCGTAGTTCTCGTTCATCGCACGGATCCTACAGGTCAGGTGTCAGTCAATCCGAGTTATTTAGGTTATCCCTGCCCGATTAAAAGCGAAACCGCCTTGCAGGGCGGTCGCAGGGAAAAACCGGAAAGGTTTTTTCGTCTATGTCAGATAGCACGTATTCTATCGTGTTCACTCATGACCGTCAAGGGCTGGGTGACGGGGGAATATGGACCTAAATCAAGCCTGGCAGTCCGTGCTCGGGCTATTGCAGGTCGAGATGCCAAAGGCGTCTTTCGATACATGGGTGAAAGATTCCCGTCCGCTCTCCTGCGAGAATGGCGTCCTGAAGATCGGTGTTCGCAACGCGTACGCGCGGGACTGGCTCGAAAGCCGTCTGACGGACACCGTGAATCATCTGTTGGTTGGGGTATCCAATACCAACCAGATCGCCGTTGATTTTGTAGTCGACGAATCGATAACATTGGAAGAAGGCGGGGAAGAAGGTAAGGATGAAGTTATTATTGAAAATGGACCGGTGGACGAGGGCGATCAAATCGCGATTCAGGAAACTGCTGCGACAGAGTACGAACGGATTGTCAGGCCCGATCGCGTCGTTTCCTTCCCAGGGTATCTGTTGCGGCACCTGGAACAGAAGTGCATCCCAGCGGACGAGTTGAGCCTTTATTTGGGGACTCGCCAGAGCGTCTATAGAAACTGGACTCGCAGCGGCGAACCTCCGGTGATGGTACAGAATATTTCAGCATGGGAACTGCTGCCTTTCAGCAATATGTCTCATCGGAATTTATTCAGGCTGATCAACAACCGGACAGAATTCGCAGGTGGGGCGATTCAAAAACTGAAAGAGCAGGGACCACTCACAGGGAAAAAATATCTGGACTATGCCAACCGCTGGCGGATCGCGATTAATCCGCCTCTGACACGCAATGACGCGGCTGCCATTGAAACCATTCTGCGGGCGGCAGTAGAGGATGTTTCAAAAGCTAAAAGGACCAATGCAGTCGCAGCTGCCCTGGCCGATTTGGTGCAACGCAAACCCGGTGAATATTTATCCGTCAAACCAGACGATGACGCTTTGCAGGCTTGGCCGAAAACGGTCATGGAGATCGTTGGCCGCGTGCTTGGGTTGACCGCGACCGAGCTGCCTGAAAGCGTCAAGTACGCCGCGGAGAATTTGCAAAACTCGCTGATGGCGGCGTTTGGTACAGTGATCGTTACTCACTTTTTTTTCAAGACCGCACACCTGGTAAAGATGTCGCACG
>Ga0209039_10001667_pt1 | contig 20204 bp, 7 predicted proteins | sample BogFormECP12_OM1_FD_188238 | JGI IMG/M metagenome (GOLD analysis project Ga0209039, IMG submission 188238) | Bog forest soil microbial communities from Calvert Island, British Columbia, Canada - ECP12_OM1 (SPAdes) (version 2) | ecosystem: Environmental > Aquatic > Freshwater > Wetlands > Bog ...
TTGGTCAGATGCAGGTTCGGGTCCATCCTGAACGCTGGATCCACGTATATGCTGGTTATGAGCATATTGTTGAAGTAACCATCAATCGTACTTGTAGATACGGTGAAGCCGTGGTTGTCGATAAGTGTTACAGTCACAATGTGGATTGGGGTTTCGCCCAGATTCGAAACGCTAAAAGTCAACGTAACCAATGAGACATTGCCTGTTATTGGTGGGCTTATGGTTGTTGAACCATTTACAGTGCCCAATGTGTTGTCTATCGAAAACCCAGTAGCACTGCCGTTCCAACTCCATGTCGCGGATGTTACCTGAAGGACCGTGGAGTTGAAGCTTAAGCCGAATGCAAAGCTTGCCAGGTTAGTTGCATTGATAACGTTCAAGTTGACCGAGAAGCTGTTTGGAGGCGTCATTGAGGAGTTTATTACGCTTGGGGGATTAACATATATTACCGCCGGGCTCGGTTGTACAGGTGGAGCTACATTGCTGAAGCTGCTATCTTGGGCATAGTGATCTACTTCGTTAGCGTTCATGTCAGTCAGATCTGTGAAGGTTAGACTGAGCTGCGATGTTCCGACGCTTATAACGGTAAAGTTTATGGTAGCTATAAGTCCGTTTCCCCACCATGGGCCGTTTGTGGCTGCTGCAGCAACTCCGAAGCTTGTCGCATTTGTGTATGGAGGTGATGTTACTTTGCCGTTAGTCGAATTGAAGAAGTTGGCTGGCAAACCGAAGAGCAGTGAGTTTTGAGGACCAATCAACACTCCCCCTGATTGGCCAAGATAGTTTACAAATGATAGTGGTTGAAGTACACTGTTGTTCCATGCTAGGTGAACCTCGGTCCCTCCTATGCCTGCTGGCACAAGGCCGATTGTGGCATTGTATAGACTTATGTTGACGAGGAAGGTGGAGCCTGGAATGAGACTTGGGTTTGAAATAGATGCGGGTTCAACAACTATTGCGGGTTTGTCTCCCGGGAAGGCTTTGACTGGAATCACTGAAATTGAACCTAGGACGAGCAATCCAAGAATCAATATAACTACTAATTTTTTCTGAAGCAAGATTCCTCTTCTCCTTATTCTCCTATCCTTTTAGATGGATGACCCGTTAATTTAAAGCTTATGGAATAAGCTTCCTCTGGAAATGTCGGATCTGCCAAGGTCCAAACAAGATATTACAAAACCCAGCTACTGTCCCGATAGTAGATATTTCTATCTTTGACATATAGAGGATTCTTACATGGCTTGTTAAATATCCGTCTAATCTTTTTTTTAGCTTGAACTGAACGAGAGAGGGGAATTTTGGAAGGACATTCGAAATGCCCCACCGGTTACCACGAGAGGCAACACTGGATACATGGAAGCGGGAGACAGTGAACAACTCGAAAAACGAAGACGAAGTTTGTCTCGTGGGAACACTGGCGCCTTGTTTCGCTGGCCCACGAGGTGCAAATGGATGAGGCCCGCTTCTGCATGTTTCGTGTTCACTCTACTAATCTTGTTGTTAGGGGCATCTTTTGCAACAATCCCCAGATATGTTTCTTCAGCTGTAACTTCGGGAGGAAACCTAGACATATTCACTCAGAAGACGCCATTCAGCGGCAAGGGAGCAAATGAACCGAGTGACGCTTTTCAGCAACAGGAGCTCGTCATCCTATATGGGCTCGTGACGTTCGGTGGGGATCCTATCGCAAACAAAGTGGTAGGTTTCCAAATCAATGGTCCCGAAAACAATATTCAGAACTTCACGATCATTTCAACCGCGACTACGAACGTAAGTGGGTTAGCTTTGTTCTCGTTTCGCATACCCACTGCTCCCCTAAACTTGGAACAGACTATCTTTGGGAAGTGGACAGTTTTCGCAACGGTTGACATTGACGGAGGGGTTGCGAATGATAGCTTGATTTTTCAAGTAGGTTGGTTGGTGCAAATCACAAACATTTCAACTCTAAATGAACAGCTAAAGCCACAGACAAGCTTTTCCCCAAGGAGCCCAATAGTCTTCAACCTAACCTTGGTGAATATCGGATTCACACCTCACGTTGGAACAATAACGATTGAGGCATTAGATATCGATAGGCAATCAATTATCCAAATAGAATTGGATAACCAGACATTTCCTCTAGGAGAATCATATGTTCAAGCCTCTTCGCAAATCTCTGCAGACGCGAAAATCGGACAAGCTAATGCTTCAGCGACACCATACACAGCTCCACCAACATTAAATGGGATACCCTATAGCCCCTCAGTATACACGCCTTTTGAAATAGTTCCCAGTTATGGACATGATGTTGCAATAACATCTGTGAACACGTCGTTAACTCAAGTGACCGCAGGACAAAAAGTTGAAATAACAGTTGTGGCTGCAAACCTCGGGGCCTTCAACGAAACCTTCGACGTGACAATATACTATGATTCCAACCTAATTCAACTAATACCAGAAATCTCGCTTCCTCCAAACTCATCAAAAACAATGACAGTCGAATGGGACACATCCAATGTCAACCCAGGCACCTACTCAATAAGCGCAAACGCAACAATAGTCGAAGGCGACATCAACCCCGAAAACAACAAATTTGTAGACGGCAATGTCACGATAACTGCTGCTTCGACGACCCAGTTTCCGCCATACTGGCTGCTTCTTATTCCATTCATGATAATTGCTGTCCTGGCAGGAATTGTATTAATAATGCTAGCATTGATTGAACATCGCAGGCGACGAAGAAGAAGAAAAATACCAGGGAATTCAGATTACGTAGTACTCATACATCCACACATTTGAACAATGCACTTGTCCCGGCTTTTAATAGCCATAAACTCAATAGCGCATGTGAATCAAGGGTATGCATTGAGTCCCTGCTTTGATATGAACAAAAACAACCAGTTACGATATTTCACCAATGGCGCAGACCGCGATTTTCAGGAAATCTCTGCAATATTCGCCGATCGGCTGAATCCAGCTGGACCAGATTCTGCGCGAGTCTCCTGGAGCCATAGGAAACCTTTGATGGGACAATAAAGTCTGGAAGTGGCTCCCTAACGGCACAAGACTCACTCTTAGCCTTCTAGCACTAACGAAAACAAAAAAAAGTGATTTTGGATGTTTCTGGATTAGCTATGTAAGCTTTTGCCGTAGTCTACGCAAAACGTGACGAAGTCAGTAAGGCTTATATAACCATATGGTGGTGCGAGGTCGCATTCTGGGTTGTAGTTAGGATCGCCCGTGTGCGTGTGCCAAGCTTGGGCAAACACTACTAGATCTTGCAAGTCAACTTTGCCGTCGTGATTAAGATCTCCAGGAATTCCAGTTCCGCTGAACACGAATGTTGCGGTCACAGTTGCGTTGCCTGTCATAGTGATGTTGATTGGATTCTGTGTACCGGTAAGGTTGCCACTCCAACTCTGGAATGTCCAGTTCGCGCCTGGAGCAGCCGTCAAAGTAACTATGGTACCGCTAGCATACGTGGCGCTGAGAGGGCTCCACGTTACGTTCCCATTTCCTACGAAGTTGACAGTTAAAGTATATTGTGAGAGCGGAGGTGGACCGCCACCCGTGGAATCAATCGTCAGAGTTCCGCCTATTGCATCGTGAGTCACTGGGGTAACGAGACCATCCTCTACATCTGTGAAATCAAGTGCTAAAGGAAAGCTAACTGTTGGTTCACCGTTGGTTCCATTCGGTTGCTTTATGATTTCAAACGCCACTTTTGCCACTAATCCGTCGGCACCATTCCATGGTGTGCCTGTGCCTGCTGCTGCTTCCTCAAATTCGACTGCCCCTGCATATGGCGCACTCGTCACCCTCGTGCCATTATGGGTAAAGAAACCAGGAGCAATGCCATAAAGTTGACTTTGCAACATCACGCCTCCAGTCTGTCCTACGAAATCTGTGTACCCTGTCGGTACGGCATACGTCAATATGTCGCTGAAGTTCAAGTGAGCCTCAACGCCTTGAACGCCATTAGGAACGTTGGCAACAGTTGCCCCTCTCAAGTGTATCTCCACCGTGAAATTCTGTCCCACGGGTGACGGAGTCGCAGGAGTCTCCAAACCGTTGAGACTGGAATTGGTGTCCGTCAACGGCGGAACCGCAACTGGCTCCGCACTGAAAAATACTGGGTTTTGTGCCCGCGATGTTCCAACGACGAATAAGGCTGACGCGATCAGCAGAAAAGCTCCAGATAAAGCTAAAATCTTCATCTTCATCCTTCTTCCTTCCCCACACACTATTTCTCAATCTTGTTTAGCAGATTCGCTAACACTTGGATCCAACACGATTTCCCTTAATATCCCTTATGGAATATTGCTCTACTACTTCTCGGAGCCGCGTTTTGTTCACTGAAAAAAAGAAGTGAAGGTACTATGGGGCATATTTGTATCCGAAGTTGTTAGCAACCAACACTATGTCGAAGATGTCAATTGTGTTGTTGTCGCCGTTAAGATCGTATTGTGGATTGATTTGGCCATAGTAGTAGGCCACTGTGCGTACGTCGAATATGTTGACGATGCCGTTGTTGTCTATGTCGCCCTGAATAGGCGAGAAAGTATAAGTGAAATCTGGACCAACGTTGATCTGGCTTAATCCCCCTTTTGTGTATCGCAGGTCTGGGCCTGTAGGATAGCTTACGTTTGCCGACTGGAGAGATATGATATCAGTGAGGTCGTTTACCCAGTTTGCAGCGCTCTTCCAGATATGGTGGGATATGGCTTGGAACTGTATTGTTATTAGAATTTGAGTTCCGTTTAAGGATGCGCCTGAAGTTGAGCCTGTGATTTTGCCCGTGACAGAATCTATGGTCACTGTTCCTGAGCCCCAAGCGTTCCAATTGACGCCTGTGCACTCAAGCAGCGTTGCGTTGTAGTCGATTTCAAACTGGAAAGCTGAGACGTTGACTGCGTCGGAGGCGTTGATTGCCACCGCGAAGGTTTCTCCGAACATACGGCACGTTTTGCCACTTGGACTCAGCTGAAGCATTGGTTTCTGAATGAAGTGAGCTGTAACAGTGAGGTCGGCAGTCATAACTATTGTTGCGGGGTTAGCAGAGCCGGATAGGTCTCCGCTCCAGTATTGGAATATCCAGTCTGTTGCGGGTGTTGCGGTCAGATTGACAATGTCGCCGTAGTGGTAAGGTCCGCTGGGATTCGAACCGACTGAGCCATTTCCAATAGTGTTTACGATGAGGGCATACGTGTTTTGTGTGAAAGTGGCAGTGACAGCCTTGTTGCTGGTCATGTTGATAGTTGTCGGGTTGAGAACTCCTGAAGTATCGCCGCTCCAACCGGCAAAACTCCACGCAAAATTGGCAGATGCCGTTAGAGTGACATTTGTCCCCCAAGTGTAGGTGGTTAGGTTAGGATTTGTACCAACTGAACCGCCTCCTACAGTAGCAATCATTAGGGTGTACCGGTCTTGACTAAACGTGGCGGTAACGGACATGTCGCCCGTGATTACAAGCGTCGCGGGGTTCGAGGAACCTGTTACGTCGCCGCTCCAAGTCGCGAAGCTCCAGCCCGTTGTAGGAATGGCTGTTAACTGAATATTTTCACCATAATGGTAGGGTCCAGTTTCGTTCAAGCTGACAGAGCCATTGCCGATGGTGGACGTATTCAGAGTAAAGTCTTGCACGTCGACTGACCCGTCAACGTCGGCGTGGACGATTGGCTGTGGAGGGATTTGTTCATCGCCAAGTTCTGTGTCGCTCAGGTGAAGAACAGTCTGGCCAACGCCTGCTGGGGTGAAGGTTATCGTAGCTATCACGCCGCTGCCGTCCACGCTTGTGTTTCCAAGAAGAGTGCTGTATGCTACTACACTTCCATAAGTGCTGTTGTAGTCGTTGTTTATTGTGTCGCCGTAGAATGTTCCGCCGCCAGTTTTTAGGAATGGTCCTTCGGCAGCATTTGTGCATGTCAATACCGCTTTCAGAAAGTAAAGTGTAAATTGCCAGGAGGTTAGATGGATAACGTCGTTGACCGTTACATTAACGCTTAGTGTATTGCCGATGGTTACGTAGGAGACCGATGGATTGACGTCAACAGTCGCGGTCCCGCCGGCCGATGCCATGTGTATAGGTAGAACTGGAATCAGCAGAGTCAGCAACAAACATACTGTAATATATCCCAAAATTCTCATGTGTACTCCCTTCTCCTCTAATTTGCAGTTGTATTCGTGTGAACGAGGCTATATAAGAGTTCAGGAACAAACTTCTATACGAGCAATTCTGGGAGACTCAACGCACGTCCGGGTCAATAAACTCTGAGGAATTTCTGTTCTCGGACAAAAGAAAGAGGGAGGCATCTGCAGTCGTTAGTTTGTGTAGGCGTAGCCGAAGTTTGCTCCTATCAATACTAGGTCGAAGATATCTATGGTGCTGTGGCCAACCAAATCATAGGTTAGGTTTTGCTGGTCAAAGTAGGCTGCCTCTGTTCTTAGGTCAAGAATATCTACAGCACCGTCGTTGTTGATGTCGCCCTGAATAGGCGAGAAAGTGTAGACGACATCAGCCCCTACGTCAATCTGGTTCTGGGTTCCCCCTCTGAAGTACGATAGATCTTCACTGCCAGGATAGCTCAGGTTAGCCCACTGAATATATATCGTCCCAGCTAGGTCATTAGTCCATCCAGGAATAGCCTTCCACATGTGATAGTATGTAGCATTAAATGTGATTGAAATTAAAGTTACGTTGCCAGTGATTGGGCTGCCTGAGGTATAGCCCGATAGGTTCCCGTTGGCCACATCTATGTTGTACGTTCCGCTTCCCCAAGCATCCCAAGAAACACTCACGACCGAAAGGAGTGTCGCGTTGTATTGGATATCAAACCTGAAGCCTAGGATGTTAAAACTATCCGTGACGTTTATCTGAACCACAAAGGTTTCGCCGTATACGCGGCAGACCCTGTTCAAGGGATTCATCTGGAGACCCACCTGCACGGGTTGATAATCGCCCGTTACAGTTCCAGAATCCTTGACAGTTAGAGTTCCGTTCTGAAGGGTTGTCAGTCCTGTCGTGGAAGCCCACTTAAACTGTTCGCTTGCGTTCACAACTAGCGGTGAAAAGAACGAATCAGCGTGTGAAGAATCGTTGTTCCACCAAAACGAAGCAGGAAGAGTATTCGGGCCGCCTAAACTATAGTTTGCTCCATCTATCGTGACCACAGTACCCATGAAATCTACGCCAACACCAGTCTGGCTGAAGGTCACATAAAACTGAGTCGAATAGTTGCCTGTAACAGTCCCAGAACCAGAAATCATGATTGTGTCCACTTGCAAGATGGATAGTCCCGAAGTATTGCTCCAACCGTACCGCTCCTGCCCTGCCGTGATAACGAGAGAATAAGCATAAGCAAACGAGTGGCTCGAACCGCTATCATACCAGAAGGAAACTGGGAGGACACTCATACTGTAGTTCAGTCCATCTACAGTGACTACCGTTCCCGCGAAGTCTGCACTGACGCCAGTCTGAGCAAATGTCACTAGATACTGAACAATCCAGTTCCAGGTTACATTCGAAGGCTGAGTTATGATAAGTGTCACAGAGGTTCCTGTTCCAGATGCAGACACACTTCCCGTTCCGGTCCAGCCGGTGCATCTGTGCCTTGTTCCTCCAGCTTGGTCCACTGGACTCGTAACTGAGGCCGTTACTTGAGTGCCTGAATCGTACCATGTGGTTCCGGACGGACTCGGTGAATTATACGCTGAAGCCACTGTCAGCGTGTATTGGGCTATCCAGTTGAAGGTGACGGTGTGACTGCTCTGAACATTGCTAAAAACATAGCGGGTACTCCCATCCGTGACTGGCGGATTGCTGTCCAGAGTGTAACCTGTGCACCTGTACCTAGTTCCCAGTGAATCGTCATCTGCTGGCGAGACCACGCTGGTCGCCAGATTTCCTGCTTGATCCACCCACTGCGAGGCTGTCGGCGAATCGTGCAGACTGTTTACCTGTATCCAGAATTGCTCTTTCCAACTGAAGAATAGGCTATGCGCAGCCTCTACATTGGTGAAAGTGTAGCTTATGCCTGGAATAGATGATCCACCGTCAATGCTGAAGCCTGTGCAAACAAACTGATGATCATTAAGCGCCACATCACCCGGGCTAGTTACTGCTGATGTAAAGTCGCCGCCTTGGTCAACCCACTGGGAGACTATAGGCGAGTCATGTGTACTGTCTACCTGTATCCAGAACTGCTCCTTCCAGTTGAAAACTATCGCTTGAGCTGCCTGCATACTGTTGAAGGTGTAGCTTGTTCCGGCCAAAGGTGCACCTCCGTTAACGCTAAAACCAGTGCAAACCCATTGATGATCGCCTGCAACAATTTCGGTCGGGCTTATCACCGAAGCAGTAAAACTCGCACCGTCATCAACCCAAGCTGAAGCGGTAGGTGCATCATGAACACTTGAAACAGTTACCCACCACTGAGTTTTGAAGTTCCCTGTTACGGCACCATTTCCCAAGACGATTATGGAACTGGACTGGAGTGGCGAAAGACCACTCGTGGAGAGCCAGACATACTGCTTTTGGCCTGCGCTGACAACTAGGGGAGACTGATAGGCAAACGAGTGACTCGAGTCGTCGTAGCACCAGAATGAAACCGGAAGATCGCCTGCGCTGTAGTTTGCTCCGTCTATGACGGCGATGACACCTGAAAAGTCAGGGCTGACATTGGTTTGATCGAAAGTGACGTACCATTGCGTTAGATAGGTTCCTGTTACATTCCCTGAATTGTTTGCGGTGAATGCATTATCACCTTGTTTAGTTGAAAGTCCGGTCGAGGTGCCCCAGACATAACGCTTCTGATTTGTATTCACAACCAGTGGTGATTGGAACAGGAAGCTGTGGGTGCTTCGGTCGTCCCACCAGAAAGATGCTCCCAATATGTCATAGTTTGCGCCATCCACGGTGACTACCGCGCCCGTGAAGTCTGCTCCAACGCCAGTCTGAGTAAATGAGACAAGATACTGCACGACCCAGTTCCAAGTTACATTCGAAGGCTGAGCCATAGTGAGAGACAGCGAGGTATTTGTTCCAGATGCAGGTGCGCTTCCTGTTCCAGTCCAGCCCATGCATCTGTACCTTGTTCCTCCAACCTGATCTGATGGACTATTGACTGACGCGGTTACTTGAGTGCTTGTATCATACCATGCGGCCCCAGATGGACTAGGTGAATCATGGTCTGAATTCACTACCAGCTTGTACTGGGTCACCCAGTTGAAGGTGATGGTGTTACTATTCTGAACAGTGGTGAAAGTGTAGTTTGTGCTTCCATCATTGACTTGGGGGTTATTGTCCAGAGTGTAGCCCGTGCACCTGTACCTAGTTCCTAGCCCATCGTTATTCGCTGGCGAGGTAACGTTGACGGCTAAATCGCTGCCTTGGTTCACCCATTGCGGGGTCGTCGGCGAGTCGTGAGCGCTGTTCACTTGAATCCAGAATTGGGTCTTGTAAGAACTAGTTATGCTACCATTGCCGGAAACTGTTATGGAGCCGGACTGCAGAGTCGAAAGACCACTCGTGGAAAGCCAGACATACTGCTTTTGGCCTGAGGCAACAACCAAGGGAGACGGACAGGAAAACGAGTGATTCGAACCATTGTCATACCAGAAGGAGATGGGAAGATCGCTGACAGTGTGGTTCGCTCCGTCTATGGTCATTATTGTGCCCGAGAGGTCCGATCCAGCTCCTGTCTGGCCGAAGGTGATGTAGTATTGGGTCTTGTAGCTACCTGTGATGCTGCTGTTGCCAGAAACAGTTATGGTTCCGTTTTGTGATGAGGAGAGACCGCTTGTCGAGTTCCAGACGTATTGCTTCGGGTTTGTGGTGACTTGCAGTGGAGACTGATAGGCAAATGTGTGACTTGAACCGTTATTGTACCAGAAGGAGATTGGGAGATTGTTTACACCGTAGTTTGCTCCGTCTACGGTTATTACAGTGCCTGTGAAGTCAGAGCTGACGCCGGTTTGGTTGAATGTGACGAACACGGGACCTGAGCTTGCAAGTGTGAACGTACCATTTCCCGTGGCTTCGGTTGCTGTCTTCACGACTACGAAGTACGTCCCGGTGTAAGGAGCTGTTAAATAGAACTGTTCAGTTCCTCCAGTGGTTGCATTCGTGCTTTTTGCCACTATTGATGGCTCTCCATAGTCGGTGCCCGTGCTGTTGTAGAGGTAGAGGTCATAGTCGGCACCCGTGGGAACACTTAGTGTGAAGTTGTAAGTCAAACTTGAGACGAGCTGAACCTTCCTTGCCCACGCTAATTTTTGGCCCAAAACTGAAATGTTGCTCGGGTTCGGCGGCGTGCCCAGAGTACCTGTAACTTTGGTTCCTATAATGTATGGCAATCTCAAAACGGCGTCTGCCGCCGCGTCCAGATTCAGTCTGCCATACCCTTCCTGCGCGTCTTTTCCTCCGCGGTCAGGTGTCGGTGATGTTGATTGAGTACTATTCTCTCGAAGGTTGGGATAGGTCTCTGTCGCAGTCATCAGAAGAATCATTTTTGGCAAGAGGGCTTGACTTCTTGTCCAGTTCCACTTGGCGTATCCTCCCAGAGCCTGGACTATGATGTTTGCAGCGCCGGCGACTACAGATGCGGCCATTGATGTTCCCTGCATGGGAGCTGAATCATTGGCCTGAACATCTGGCCACTCGCCCTCCGCATCGTTGTAGTTTGAATCTGCGCTGAACAACGGCACGGCATAAAAACTGCCGCCAGGAGCAGTGATGTCTGGCTTCATGGTTTGCCCCGTAGACATCGAGGTTCCACCTTGGCTGCTGTAGCTGGCTACATCGTCAAACTGGTTCATAGCCGCGACAGTGATGACCTCATCCACGGAGCCAGGAGTGTATATGTAATTGCTCCCCGACCCACTGTTGCCTGCTGCAACAACGGTGGTCACTCCACTGTTCACCAGATTGACAACAGCCGAATCCACTGAGGCTACTTCAGAGCCATAGCCCAAACTCATAGAGGCAACGGTTATGTGATAGGCAATTCTGTTCGAGATTATCCAGTTTATGCCGCTGATCAGGCTGTTTGATGTTCCTGAACCTGAGGAGTCCAAGACCTTGACCCCCACAAGTTTTGTTTGTGGCGCGATGCCAGTCCACGTTGAGAAGCCATCTGACGGCGGCGTGTAGGGCCATGACATTGTGAATACTGCCGAGAGATTTCCCGTTCCCGCTGTTAGGGTCATCAGCACGTGGTACATGTCGTAGCCACCTGAAGGAGTGGAGGCCACGTTGTAGCTGAGTGTGTACCACGTGTTTTGGCTGGGTGTACTCACTGAAGCCAATTGAGTCCAGGATCCTGTGTTGAGAGTTTTGCCTCCATAATAGAGTGGCAGTGCTGAAAGCGTGGCGGTGCCTGTGCTTGCCCATTTCACTTTGATGGTTATGGTGCCTGTTTTGTTCACCATCATGCCACTTATGAAGTAAGTGCCTGTATTGGATACTGATCCGAGGTTGGCTCCCCACGTGCCGATGGCATTTCCCGAAGCGTCTGTGCTGAGGAATCCGTTTCCAGCAGCCAGTCCAGAAACATGTGAGCCATGTCCGTTGTCGTCGAAAGGCGTGGTTGTTCCTGTTATGTTGTCGTACCATCCGACGACTTTATCTGAGAAATTCTTATCGCCAAAGCCAGGCGAGAAATCAGTGTGTGAAGCGTCTATCCCAGTGTCCACAATAGCGATAGACGAGCTTGGGTCTCCCTCTAGTCCCACAGTATTCCACACGTATGGTCTATCTCCCACTTGCTGGGCAGCGTATGCAAGAGTATCGTGGCCGATAGCTTCCTCTTCAATCAACAGTACATCAGGACAGTGTTTGACGAAGTTTGTGATGTCATCAAAGGGCATTATGCCTCCGAATCCATAGATTGCTTCTGTCCACATAGGCGTCGTCAAATAACCACCATATGAAGCGAATATAGATGTATCATAGGCTGTCGGAGTAGATTTCAGCATGACAGTTAAGTTCGCATAGTCGCCAGCTGTTCCGTTCGCTATTCTGTTAGTGATTTCTTGGTCGAGAGTGTCAGCAATCCCGTCGTTGTTCAAGTCAACCCATGCTGCTTTCTTTAGAACAGGTATATTCAACCCGTCTTTACTATCCTTGAGGGTTGGGGGAAAACCAGCGTCTATTCTGCAGAGCATCAGCAAGGATATCAAAGCCGTTAGAATGAGAACAAAAAAGACAATTGATAACTCAGCTTTCTTCCTCATGTTCCCCCCTACGTTTTCTTTCCTTTTTCCCCGTACGGAAGTATAATTCTAAACCAGATGTGAAGCCTTCGCACATGTCAATATCGTTAAGGATAATGTTGACCGTAGTGAAGTGCGAGGTAGACGAGGTCTGTGAGGCCAACAACATTATTGCCGTCGATGTCAGCATTAGGATTCCATGCATGTGCAACTCCAGGTATGCCTCCCGATGCAGGCGTCGTTCCATAAGCATTCGCCAGAAACACCAAATCGATGAGGCTGACTTTGAAGTCCCCGTTTATATCGCCAATGATAGTGACAGCTATTGGGCTGATTGTGAAATTGTTGTTGGCTGGGTTGACGTCCCCTGATACAGGAACCGCATATGCGGTCACAGTGTAATTGCCGTAAGCATAGCCCGTCGTGTTCCAAGTTACCGTGAAGTTTGCAGAACTTCCAACCAGTAAGGTCGTGCTGAAGGGTGCGCCCAGCGCAGTGAGGTTTGCGTATAATGTTGTGTTAAAGGTTTCAGCGTAACCGCCAAGGTTTGCAAGAGTTACGGTGAAGTTGACCGCAAAATTCCTTCCTACGACTGTTTTGCTCGGGGTAACGTTTGTAACTGCTATATCGGGAGATGCCCCCGCCACATTCACTGCACCACTGACATCTACGTGAGGTATTGATTGAGGGGGGATTTTTTCGTCACCTAGCTGCGTGTTAGCGAGCGTTAATGCAGTATTGCCTCCGCCAATAGCTTTGAACGTGACTGTAAGAATAACTCCGCTACCATTCACTGTAGTAATTCCCAGAAGCGTCGAATATGCAAGTATAGAGCCATAAGTGCTATTATAATTGTTTGCAATGGTCTTGCCAAAAAAAGTGCCTCCTCCAGTCTTCAAGAAGGGCCCTTCGACTGCACCTGTACAGTTTAGAACAGTATTCAGATAGTACAGATTCAACTGCCACGATGTAAAATTCGCGATGTTAGTAACAGTAACGTTCACGGTGATCGTGTCCCCTACATTTGCGACAGAAAGTGAAGGATCTACCGCCATCGTGGTCGAAACCGCAGATACCCTGTAAGCTGAGAACACAATTAAGGATAAGCATATGAATAGACAAGGCAGAACCTGCAGTCGTTTCGGCAACCTTTCTCCCCTTAATTTGCATCTGAATACAGAGTGAAGATGATATTTAAGAGTTCAGGAATAAACTTCTATAACGGATCGCAGGCTATAGATGTAAAGGGAAATGCCGAACTACACTCGTTCATACAGATACAGGTCATTTTAATGCGTCGGCGGTTGCTAGGGCGTTTTCATCGTGGGACGTGCTTAGGGAAGATTAGAAAAAAGAGGTTGTGGGAGGAAACTAACATGTGGTTGCTATGGAGGGCTGTCGGGATTATTATAGTTGAAGTTCCCGGCGACCAAAACCAGGTCATAGATGTCGATGTTGCCATCAGGTTTCAAGTCGTATTTTGCTGGTGCTGGTGGGGAGGTTTGGTCATAGTAATAAGCCACTGCCCGAAGATCATAAACGTCCACTTTGCCGTCGCAATTCACGTCACCTTGGATCAGATTGATCGTTAGGTTAATGGTTGACGGTAGGTTGATCGGTGTTGGTCCGCTTCCGTCTACGTACAAAGTGCCTTCTGAAAAGCTCAGGCCACCATAGGTAGCATCAAGCGAGACAGTTGCTGCGAGCGTATGAGGTGATCCTGATATCCATATGTGTCCGATGCTGCTATCGAATCTTACTTGGAAAGTCAATGTGAAGAGCAATACGCTGTTGCCTGTGGTCGGTGCGCCGTTTGAAATCGAAGCGTGAACAACGCCTAGTGTGCTTGTGTCGACGGTGCCTGTTCCAAGAGCGCCCCATGCGTGCACGCTATAGAACGCAAGCAGTTCTGAAGTGTAATCCACTTTGAGATCATAGCCCGTAAGGGCTGAAGTAATGTCGGTCGCGTATACTTGAATCTCAAAGTATTTTCCGTATTCATAGGGCTTTGCATTGTTGGGGTCGACTAGAACGAAGTTGATGCCTGGGTATGTTGCGCTCATGCTGTACGGCCCATCATTTGCTGTTGCTATGATGGTGTTTGCGTTGTGATCGCTGAGTTTGACCGTGTCGAAGTGAATTGACGTTGTATATGGAAAGTTGCCAGCCTTTGCAACGGTAAAGGTAAGCGTGAAAAGTGTGGTTGAACCTGCGCTTGTGTAACCAGGCAAACCGGTCGCGACCGCAGCGTACCTAACATAACCTGGACCAGTCACGTACCCCGGTGGCGGACTTGGGTTCAACGGTTCAAAGAATCCCTGAGGCCACACGGTAGTGAGAGGCGTGTTATCGAGGCTTACGAACGTTATCAACGTATTGTCCCATGTGATTCTTATGTCGAAGCCAAACAGATCGTTTACGTTACTAATTTGTACCGGAACCGTGAAAATATGGCCTAAATCGCCTGGAGTTTTTGAAACTGATGGAAGTGAAATCGTAGTGCCAGTCGCAGATGTTTTCTTGATGGTGAGCCCGAATGTGACGACGCTTGCGAGAAGCAATAGAGTTAGCAAACTCGCTATGTATTTTGTTTTCATTTGTTCTCCCTTCTCCTTTTAATATGCAAGATACAGATGTGTTGAAAGAATATTTAAGAGTTCAGGAACAGTCTTCTACAGCCCTGGTTTGAGGGCTGCTGCACTTTAAGGAGGCCATATTTCTGTGGGAACTCAGTTGGTATATGTCAGTCTGTTCATGGAGATGACGTAAGGGACAGTATCAGTGAGGTTACGAACGTGGCCTTGCAGGCAACCAATACAAAAAGAATTAGAGGAGTTACTATGGATATGAGAAACCGATGTTCGCACCGACCAGTACCAAGTCATAGAGGTCTATCATACCATTTCCGTTTAAGTCATAGGCAGATGCAACGGACCATAGGGGATCGCCCTGTTTAACATCATAGTAAGCGGCTACCGTACGCAAATCAGCGATGCTTACTACGCCGCTGTTTTCAAGGTCGCCTTGAATTGGCATGAATGTGAAGCCAACATTGTTCACGCTCACTTGCCCTAGTCTGCCCTCCTGATACACGAGTTGTTGAACACCGGAGAAGCTAAGGCTAGCATTGTGGAACCAGATTTGGCCGTCCAGCTCGTTCACTTGACCCTGTTTCCATATCATCGTTGCAATGTCTTGGAAGGTGATGTTTAGGAGCCAACGGCTACCGGTGATTGGAGCTCCAGCGACGTAGCCTGCGAGTATGCCGTTTGTCTGGTCGACACTGGTTATTGTTCCTGAACCTAACTCTCCCCATGAAACGCTAACGTAGCTCATCATTGTGGGATTATAGTATATCGTGAAGTTGAAGCCATCCATGGTTATTGCGTTAGTAACGTTGACTTGTATTGTGAAGTATTCATTGTATTTTCTACAGTCGACGTTGCTCGGAGTCATTTCAAGCGAAACATTAACGGCAATACCGTTAATATTGTTTATTTTGCAGAAGCCAACACCACTATCTCCTGAACCGCCCAGAGTCTGAACTCCCAGATACCAACAGTCTAGGGTATCATTACTATTGATGATGACGTTGGCATTTTCGTCGACTTTGAAAGTCAACCCAGATGCTTGGCCTCCCTCCCATGTACCTGATGCGCCAATTGGAAGTATCGGATTGCAGGGAGAAAAGGTCAAGTTTGTCCAGTCTCCAACGCGGCAATATGCGACGCCGTCCTGTACCATGCTGCTCAAAATTACGTACACGGTACCTTCATATATGTAAGTGAGAACCGGATAGAGCCTGGAGCTATCCCAGCCTGAGCCTTCTGGAAGAAGCACGTCTTGCTTTACGTATGCCCAATTCAACCCGTCCGTGGAACTCACGCAACTCACTGTTGTAGTGCCAACGTATCCTATCCAGAACGTTGCATTGACGCGCGCACAGCAGAACTCCATGGTGCCTGTCCATATTGGATTTCCAGAGTATCTGGTTAAGTTGGCTATGGTATAGCCACCATTCCCATCAGACGCAATATTAAGAAATGCTAGACCGGCAGCATTGTCTCCACCTTCGTAGTAGATCCAATATGTTCCATTAATTTTGATTTTGTTCATTGCCCAGTATATGTCTGAGCCTTCCCATGTTCCCGACCCCAAAGGAGACATTATTGGATTCTCAGCATCTTTGGTCCAGTTGAGACCGTTGGTGCTCCACGCAAATCCGAATTTTCTCTGTCCTATTGGGCCTCCGCTGTAGAACATGAAGTAGGTGGAGAAGTCGTTGTCGTACCATACCTGTTCGTCGTATACCCATCCTTGTTCCCAAGGTTGTGACGCAACGAAGTCTGTGCGGACACGATCAGCCGCGCCGCCCGAGAAGTTTATTACTACTTGTACTGACCACTCATGCCTCGCCGTCAAACCACCATAACTTCCCAAGGCGGTAACATTAAAGATTCCAAGACTGTTGAACGTGTAGGACCATGAAGCGGTTCGCAGGCCGTAGTCAAGCTGCTGTTGCAAGCCATTCACGTACCAAGTTGTGTCTACTGGAATGATGTAAGATACCTGAAACGTTTGTTGACTCCTGCGCTCGAGCTCTAACATTGTCGCGGGTGATGCACTCGTAATCTCCAAATCTGATATTGTTTTGAAACTGAATGTCTGATTGTTCCAAATTCCAAACAATGGATCCATCGCACAAACCTGCCACGTGTAAGTAGTGTCAAGCTGAAGACCGCTGACACCAACAGAATATGGACCGCTATAGACGCCTACACCCTCACCCGAACCAATGTTTGGACTCGTAGTAACGGAGTAATTCATCGAGTCGTTTCGATAGTCCGCCAAATTAAAGCTAAGCTCAGATTGTGAGATGGACACTCCCGTTGCTCCGTTCAATGGCGACGGGTTTGAGACGTCTGGAAATTCGAGCGAGAATGTTTCCACAGGTCCAACGTTGCAGAAAGATGAAGGCGACTGCTGATTGTTGTATTCCGTTGAGATCCAACCTGCACTCCGAGCGACATTGGAAAAGCGAGCCTCGTCCATAGTAACCTGCCCATAATAACCAGGTCCACCATTGCTTGGCGGCCATCCAGCCAGAGTCGCATTATAGGTGGTAGAAGGAAGCGCAGTCGGGCCAGGCTGCGTGTCTGCCAAGGCTCCATTTATATAGGTTCGGAGTTCGTCATCAGTGGTGTTAAACGTTCCCACTACAAACTGCCAAGTATTGAGGCTTACTTTTCCAGCAGCACTACCCGCGCTATAAACTCCCGATGAAGAACATACCTTGAGAACTAAATTCCCAAAAAAGCTGACTTTCAACTCAAAACCTGTCCCTTGGCCTCCATTGGCGGTTCCTCCTATCTTGTACAGGAGTTGAGTTTCATTTACTGCATTGAACACGGGAAGGTAGACCCAGGCTTCTAATGTAAGCTGGCTGGTTAAACCTTGTAGGCTTGCAGCGTTTCCAAGATCAACGTAACCGTTGATGCCGTCGAATCTCGCAGCGCCGTCAACCTCTCCACTCACATTCTGGCTGACTCCACCATATAGCGTGCCATCGTTGTGGTATCCTGTCGAATCAATCAATGCTCCAGTAGCCTGACCAAGATGCTGCACCATAACATAGTTCGAATCCCACGTACCCACAACGCTCTGCTGGTTGGCAGCGGTGGGATTGCCGAAATACATGTATAAAAGGGTGTCACTTACAGCTGAGAGGCTCGGAACTTCAACCCACGCGATCAACCTGCCTGTCGCACCATTGTAGAACTCTATCTCATGGTTAAGCTTGTTACCATAACCATCGGCAAAGACAATGTCGTTGCCACTGGTCTGAGCCCTATTCGCCAAGTCCGTGTCTGTAATATCTATCAAAACTGGGAAGTTTGTTAGGCTTGCGCTGACCAGCGTGTGATCAATCACTATTGCTTTTCTGTAAGACCAGTTACCGTCCCACCAATTTCCATAAAACCCTATCGTTTTGAAACTGAATGTCTGATTGTTCCAAATTCCAAACAATGGATCTATCGCACAAACCTGCCACGTGTAAGTAGTGTCAAGCTGAAGACCACTAACACTAACAGAATATGCGCCGTTATAGACGCCTGAACCCTGGCCTGAACCGATGTTTGGATTCGTAGTGACGGAGTAGTTCATCGCGTCGTTTCGAGTATTCGCCAAATTAAAGCTGAGCTCCGACAGCGAGGTGGACACTCCTGTTGTGCCGTTCAACGGCGACAGGTTTGAGATGTTTGGAGTCGCGAGTGTTTCTTCAGGCGCAACGCTGTAGAAAGATGAAGGCGATTGTTCATTGTTGTATCCTGTTGAGACCCACGCTGCACTCCTGACTATGTTTGAAATTCGCACTTCATCAATTGCACCGCTCCAGAATCGACTATAACCATTATAATATCTTGCACCTATCGTTCTATGATTAGCCTGATTTGAGAACCAGTTATTTTGGTTACTCAAGGTTTTCTGTGCACCATTAAGGTAAAAAGCAATATTGCTTGCGGTGGTTACCGCATCACACCAGTACGCCCACGTTCCAGCGGTCAAATAGGTACTAACGCCCTTTAAGCCATATTGGTACGCACTGTTTCCAATGAGTATTTGATCCGACGTAGGGCCCCATATACCCATACTAACTCCGTTTCCGCTGTCTGTCGTTCCCCAACTGAAAATAACGCCAATTTGGCTTAGCGTGGTTGGATTCGCCCAAAATTCTACGGTGTAGGGTGGAGATAATTCAAATGGCAGGGTAACGTAGCCACTGGCGCCGTTGAAGCTCGCAGCGCCGTCAACCTTTCCAGTCACGTCCCGAGTGATCCCACCATTGGGCGTACCGTTGTTGTACCCTGTTGAATCAATGAATGCTCCAGTAGCCTGATTGAGATGCTGCACCATAACATAGTTCGAATCCCACGTACCCGCAACATTCTGCTGATTAGAAGCGCTCGGATTGCCATAATACATGTACAAAACAGTGTCACTCACTGAAGATAGAGTGGGAACGTTAACCCAAGCAACCAATCTGCCCGTGACACTATCAAAAAACTCTATTTCATGATTAAGTTTGTTTCCAGCATAATCGACAAAGACAATATCGTTGCCGTTTGATTGGGCATGAGCTGCCAGCTCAGAATCTGTGATATCGACAAGCACCGGAAAATTAGTGAGGGTTGCCGAAACCTTCGTGTGATCAATGGTTATGCTCTTGCGATACTGCCAATTGACATCCCACCAACCACCTGCCCCTGAAACAATGTGAATATTACATCCGACGGCTAGGTAACTTCCCAGCAACAGTCCTAATATCGCCAGAACATAGACCCCTCTCACGACTCTTCTAGAAGTCAACACTCTAAACTCCTCTCTCCTTTGGTCTGCACCTTATTGACTATGAAACAACATATTTAAAACTTCAGGAACAAACTTCCATTTCAAGTGCTTCTAAAGACTTTCTGACAATAACCAAGTGAACATCCAAGAAGAATGGGGTAGCGTGCGCTATGCAAGAAATCATCGGCACGTGCGAAAGTGGTTAGTCGAAAGAGGCAGGTCAGCATCATGTTTGTGAGATCTGTTTGAGTTGACGGCGATACATTTCAAGTATTTCCAAAGTAGTCGTTGCGTCCTCGGATGACTTGTCAACCCGATAGTTGCCTGTAAATCTTGGGAATCTGATAGCTAATCCGCTTCCTTTTCGAACCGAATCCATTCCGCAAGTGTGTATGGGACTCAGCGTAATCTCTGCACCCAAGACTTCAATCACAACTGCAGGTTCAAACCAAACATCGGCTTCAAGTGTCGAGTCAACTCTCGGAGACTTGTGTTTGACGACGTGTTTTGACAGCATCTTTGGAAGCTTCGCAAGATCTTCGTCAGTGAATCCTGTTCCGCACTTCGTAACGGTTTCAAAAGAGTCCTTTTCCACATTATAAGTTGCGAGCAGCAACGCACCGTACGCCCCAGCTCTCTTACCTCGCCCATGAAAAGCACCCACG